>Ga0209360_1000067_pt1 | contig 97296 bp, 88 predicted proteins | sample SaaInlV_130m_DNA_3_FD_184651 | JGI IMG/M metagenome (GOLD analysis project Ga0209360, IMG submission 184651) | Marine microbial communities from expanding oxygen minimum zones in the Saanich Inlet - SI037_S3LV_130m_DNA (SPAdes) (version 2) | ecosystem: Environmental > Aquatic > Marine >... | reverse complement strand
ATCAGTAAGTTTGAAAGAAAGGCTTCAAATTCAGGTGCTGCCGGTTTCAGCACACAAAGTGCACCAAGAAGGTTATTTGTCTGCAGAAGATATGATATTTGCAGGCCGTAGGGGTGCACATATGGGTCACAATTCGAGGTAATGGTGCTCTGCTATACATCAACCGCCGATAAACTCAATGTGCGCCGGGAACTCGAGAAAGTAGGCATAATAATTATCCGATTGTCTCTTTATAAACGCTTTGCAATACCTTAAAAGCGAGCGGTGGTGTCGTGGTCGGTCGCTTTCATCAGTGCGCAGCACGTCCTCGTAGCGCGCAAACTGATTACGACCGGAGAGCGGCTTATCGGTCATTGAGTTATCTGATTCGCTATTGCAGTGAGCCGCCGCAACTACTCCCTTGCCCCGCGGTGCAAGCATAGCAATGTTCGCCAATGCGAATTTCCCTGGGGGTCGATTTAACGGACAAGTCGCGAATGTGCATCCTTGTATTTCCATTCATCGTGTTCAATCCCATCATCTGATTAAAGTCACAATCGAAAATGAATCCCTCGTGATCAACGCTGACGAGTGAACGGCACATCACCTTTGAAAGGTTTGCCTCTCGGTATGAATCTTTCAACAAAGTCACGTATTGATCAAATTGATTCCTGGCCAACAGCCTCGCGCCAAATCTGTTGATAGGCATGTTCGCCAGTACATAAAGTTGATTGAAAACGATCTGGTGCTCTGTGAAGAGCTTTTCTTTGTACTCTAGCTCGAGGGTTGCTTGGTCTGGCGGCAGGACGGGCTCGTCTGGGTTATAGACCAGATCAACAATGAGCCCAGAATCTTTGTGGCCGTAGCCCAATGTGTTCAACGCCTTTAGACCTTGAATGCTTCTTTCGAATACGCCGCTACCTCGTTGGCCGTCAACATTCTGCTGGCTGTAGCAGGGTAGGCTTGCAATGACTTTGATCCGCCGTTGCTTAAAATATGCTGGCAGGTCCTCATACCCTGGTTCTACCAGAATGGTTGGATTGCATCTGTCCCAGATCTCTACACCTAGTTCATCAGCGGCATCTACCAGATACTTAAAGTCAGGGTTCATTTCGGGAGAACCACCGGTCATATCGATAACAGAAACCTCGGTTTTCTTCAGCGCCTCTATTACGCTGTTCATCGTTGACCTGCTCATCAACTCGGTTCTAGTTGGACCTGCGTTGACGTGGCAATGCGTGCAGCTGAGGTTGCAGAGATACCCAAGGTTTACTTGTAGTGTATCTATGCGTGATCGTTCGATCTTCGGGAAGTCTGAATAGCTGAGGAGTGGGACTGTGTCTCTCATGAGGTTCGAAGTTTTAGGAATGGGTGGGTTGAGAGTATTATAGGCTACTCCTGCCACCCTGCGAAACGCATCTTGATTTGAAGGGTCTTCATTACAATTTTCTGGCTGGAATAGACAAGATACCGGGCAAGAATTAATCCTCCGGTCCATGATGAAGCTCCCAGAGGCGGCACGTCAATCAAGGCATTTCAACGCACGATTTCAGTATAAATTCTAGAAACTCATACGTCCCAAGGGCGTAAGGTATCTGGATAACAACTTGAAAAAGGGCAGCATTAGCTGCCCTTTTTTTTGCACGGTAAATACAGTTAGGATGGCTGTTACCATGTTTAACCATAGAAAACAGGAGTAGTAATGGTGTCACGAGTAATTAGTCTGGCTGTAGTCTTTATGCTGTCCGCCTGCGGTATGCCTGATGTCGAGGTCACCGTCGAGGAAAATCACAAAGAGAAACCAAGACCAGTCAAGGTTGTGGTGGTGACCCTGTTTGAAATTGGAGAGGACACCGGCGACCGAGCAGGGGAGTTTCAGCTTTGGAAAGAGCGGCGAGTGTTCGATGAAATTCTGCCGTTCCACGGTTACAAGGACCTGCACTACAACAGCGAGGATGGATTGCTGGTGATTGTCACCGGCATCGGCACTGCCAGGTCAGCGGCCGCCACCATGGCTGCCGGCATGGACCCGCGCTTTGATCTATCAAAAGCTTACTGGCTGACCGCTGGCATCGCGGGTATTGACCCTGAGGATGCGACCGTTGGGTCGGCTGCCTGGGCGGAATACCTGGTCGATGGCGACCTTGGCCATCATATTGATGCGAGAGAAATTCCCGAAGATTGGCCGTTTGGCTATTTCCCTCGATATACAACCCGTCCCTTTGATCCGAAGAAACCTGAACCCAGTGGCGAGATGTACCGGCTTAACCCGGGTCTGACTGAGTGGGCCTATCAGCTTACCAAAGACATTGAATTACCGGATGACCCCAGTGTGCAGCATGAAAGAGATCTGTACACGGAGCACCCGAATGCCCAGGGTAAGCCAAAGGTCATCAAGGGTGACCATATTGCAGCATTAACCTTCTGGCATGGCGCGCTGCTTAATGATTGGGCCAATCGGCTCGTGGAATATTGGACAGATGGCAAGGGCAATATGGTGACTTCAGGGATGGAAGACACGGGGTCGTATCTGTCTATTTCCTGGCTAGACAAAATTGGTCGGGCAGATAAAGATCGTTTCATGGTGCTTCGAATGGGTAGTAACTTTACGATGCAGCCACCAACACGAACCGCTGCTGAGAATCTGCTTAAAGAAACCCAGGGATACAAATACGCGGGCCTCGAGATCGCGGTTGAGTCCGGTTATATCGTTGCGTCGAGAGTCGTGGATGAACTATTAAAGAACTGGGACAAGTATGAAGACGCTATCCCCACTAGTGATTAAGAGGTGGATAATATGAGTGAGTTTATTGATTACGTCAGGTCTTTGCCTAAAGCGGAATTGCATCTGCATATCGAAGGTACCCTTGAGCCTTCGATGCTTATGGAATTGGCGAAAAAGCACCAAGTTGACCTGCCGTACTCAACTGCCGCCGATGTCGAGCGCGCTTACGACTTTGAAGATCTACAGAGCTTTCTTGATCTCTACTACCTGGGTGCCAGCGTGCTCATCGATGAAGATGACTTTTATTCGTTGATGTTTCGTTATCTTGAGAGATGTCGTGATGAAGGAATTGTCCATACCGAAATGATGTTTGACCCGCAGACGCATACCGAACGCGGGATTGGGTTTTCTGTGTTTATGAGGGGGTTTGGTCGGGCCATCGAAGATGCTAAAGGTCAATGGGGACAGTCTTCTTCCTTAATCATGTGCTTCCTCCGGCATTTGCCAGAAGAAAGCGCGTTCGAGACGCTGAAAGCTGCTGAGCCTTTTAAAAGTCAGATAATGTCGATAGGCCTGGACAGTTCCGAACTTGGTCACCCGCCAGAAAAGTTCGAGCGCGTGTATGCGGCCGCCACCCTCCAAGGTTATCGATTGGTCGCTCATGCGGGAGAAGAGGGGCCGCCAGCCTATATTGTTGATGCCCTTGATCGCCTGAAGGTCGAGCGTATTGACCATGGCGTACGTTGTCTGGAAGACCCAGAACTCGTTGAGCGATTGGTGAAGACAAAGATCCCCTTGACTGTCTGTCCGTTATCAAACGTGCGCTTATGTGTTTTTGAGACCATGGCTGACCACCCGATTCGCCAGATGCTCAAAAGGGGGCTAAATGTGACGGTCAATGCTGATGACCCACCCTATTTTGGTGGCTATCTATTGGATAATTTTGAAGCGCTGCATCGCGAGTTGGGTTTAACGATGGAAGATGCGCGACAGTTGGCCGTTAATAGTATCCGTAGCAGCTTTATTGACGAGGCTTCCTGCGCAGGATGGTTAGATCAGCTGTCGGTGCCAACACCGTAGACTTTTAGCCCGTGTATCCCGCCGTTGGGGTAATGGCTGTAAAGAATGTGGGTTACTGGCTCACGATGCTCTATGTCGCGGAACCGGTGCCATGTATCGGCGCGCAGACGGCCAAATGATACCAGTGGTTTCCAAATGTCGGGATACTGGTTGTCCAATGTGATCGTGAACATGGATGGGTCATCAGTCGGCTCTTCCCGGTAGTACTTTCCCTGCATATAGGCCGTAAAGTCGACCGGTATGACCTGCAACCCATCCGAGAATTCAATCTTCCAGTTTGGCCGTTGCCGCCAGATTTCTTCCAGTTTATTTTCGTCCGGCAGATTGATGCCGAAAATATGACAGCTAAGTGGGGGATTCAATCGATGCAGGTAGGTATCAACAATGATTTCGGAAACAGTTTGTGCCTTATCCAGGTGGAACAGGGCGCATTCCCCGAAACCAGTCCTGGCTGATTCCCAACCGAGCATATAATCAACGTCCCGGGTTCCGGTTACCGCGTCATGTGGTTTCCCGTAGTGTTCGTTAGAGACGTGGGAGATGGTCGCCTGCTCCAGCAGGTTAATTTGGCCGGCTTCACTGGTCTGGTTTTCACCGAGCAGGTTGACCCTGGCAATGCCGCCTTCATGGTAGCACCGAACCAGGCATTCGCTGGCAATGGTGGGCTCTATGTCAAAAGTGTGTTCCTTATCCGGCGCAAGGGGTGTTCGCGCGACCACCTCAGTCCGACCCTGGTCATCAACCAGTTCGATGGCTACTTCAGGCACCTGGTTACCGGTAAACCATTTTGTACTGATACTTATTCGCGATACCTCTGCACGATTCTCTAACCCGATATGTATCCAGTGATAGGCGTCATCGTTGAAGCTGTATTCGTTATTGTCAGTCAGACTGGTTGCCTTGTGCCTTGCTGTCTCGAATCCCCAGTATTTGGCTCCCATATGGGTGAAGTTGCCGGTACATTCTTCCGGTTCATCGGGCTTTACGACCTGATGCGGGTTAGTGAAGGATGAGTCGCTGTAGGAGATTAAAAAAGCGTCTAAAAGTTTCATAGACGTGTGTTACTCATTTCTATTTCTATCCTATCCTCACCCGTCAGCCTGACTTCGTCACAGTTCTCATCATCTGAGATTCTATCGACCACAAGAAAGTCCGAAATGCCTACCAATGCCAGGCTGTAGTGATGCCAGACTCCCTTGTGATAGTTCACCCCTTGGTTGGGCTGCGCAAGAAAGGCGACGATGGCGGATGGATCGAGTTCGCCGGTTGGTGCAACCACCACAAGATAAGGAAAGGTGCTCAGGGGATAAAATGCCTGGCTGCTTAATGGGTGACGCTCCATGACTTTCAATATCATGGGCTGTGGTTGAGGGTTCGATCTAAATATATTGAGACCGGGCCTTCCACCTTCTGCAGACAGATCCAGGTCGGCTAAATCATGGTAGCGATTAGTGTTGCCTTCATTGATCGATCTTGCCTTTACATTGCCAGCCTCGATGACATCTCCGAAGGGTTTGAAATCAGCATGGGTTAAAGGGATTGGGGTTATCGATCTTGGCACGTCGTTCTCACACTTCAGTCCGTTTAATTGCGCTGTTAGCTCTAGTGTACCAATTAGTGCAGCAACGAAAAGTCCAAAGCGATGAGTTTACGGAAATGAAAGACGGCAAACAGTCCAAATTGGTGCGTGTTGTGAGCGGTATTGGTGCAACCGGTGGTGCCTGTTAGGTAACGGTGACTAAACAAGCGAGGAAAGACGGGTAAGTTTATCTTGGCATGAATTCTGCATCATTGTTCTCGTCATTTAAAAGTTAGGTCGTGATCGATGGGCAAGACGTCTCGACCTCAGATATATTTTCTAAACAAGGGGATTGCTATGCCAAAACACTTTTTATATCGAACAATTACAGCAGCTGTTGCCACAGCGATTTTTTCTTTATCACCGAATGCCTACTCTGACGGTTTTGATCTTAGTGAAAAACTTAGCGTGACTGGTTTTATCGACATGTCCACCGTGCGAGTAGAACCGGACAGTGGGGATAATTCAACGGAAAGCGGTTTTGACCAGTTCGAGATCGACCTTTTGTTTGACTTTGGTTCTGGCCTTTCGGCTCAGGTTGACCTGGAGTACCAGGACGATGGGGATGGCGAAGAGTTCGATGTCGAGCAAGCATTTGTTACTTATGGCGTAAACGACGCATTAAGTTTCAAGGCCGGTCGATTCCTGAGTTATTCCGGGTGGGAGACCGAGGATCCTACGGGCTTGTATCAATATTCAGGTACTGGCTACGCCAAGTACTTCTATGGTGGCTACCAGCAAGGAGTCTCGACCTATTACAAAGGACCCGGGTTCGATGTGGCTATGTCCGTTGTGAATGATCTGGGTGATTTGAAAGGTGAGAACCGGGATTCCAGCGACCTTGGTGTTGAGTTGATGTTAGCGGTAAATCCTGTCGAGGCATGGACCATGAAGGGGTTTTACATGACTGACAAACTGGATGGAACCAATGAGGACACAGACCTTATAAACATCTGGACCAGTTACACAGTCGCTGACTGGACATTCGCAGCAGAAATTAACCAGTCCGAAAACGCCCCTGCGGCGGTCGGTTTTGCCGGTGTCGGGGCGGAGGCAGATGGCTATCTGCTAATGGTTAACTATGCATGGGAAAAGTTTGGCCTAACTTTTCGCTATCACGATTGGGAGGTTGAAACCGATGCGGGAACCACCGTTGAAGATCTGAGCGCGTTTACGCTGGCGCCAAGTTATGCGGTCTCTGAAAACCTTTTAATCATCTTTGAATACCGAATGGACGATGATGACCTCACTAACGAAAGCACAGACACATACGCACTGGAAGCGCTCATTACCTTCTAAGTGAACCACAACTGTGATCGCTGTTTAAACCCAGCGGTTGGACGAAACCAAAACTAAAGGGTGAACCTATGAAACTAAAACGACGTTTAACGACGATAGCCGCATCTCTGCTGCTCTCGTTATCAACAGCTGCCATGGCAGCAGAGACGATTAAAGTGGGTGTCCTTCACTCACTTTCCGGGACTATGGCGATTAGTGAAACGACACTGAAAGATACAGTGTTGATGATGATCGAGGAGCAAAACAAGAAAGGAGGGTTGCTCGGCAAGAAGCTGGAAGCTGTGGTCGTTGACCCTGCATCAAATTGGCCGCTGTTCGCTGAAAAGACAAGGGAGTTACTTTCCAAGGAGAAAGTCGATGTCATTTTTGGTTGCTGGACGTCTGTATCACGTAAGTCCGTATTGCCAGTGATCGAAGAGCTCAATGGCCTGCTGTTTTACCCGGTTCAGTATGAAGGTGAGGAATCTTCCAAAAATGTTTTCTATACCGGCGCTGCTCCAAATCAGCAGGCAATCCCCGCAGTTGACTACCTGATGAACGAAATTGGTGTGGAACGCTGGGTGCTGGCTGGGACAGACTATGTCTATCCTCGAACGACCAACAAAATACTGGAGGCTTATCTAAAAGCTAAAGGTGTGTCCGATTCAGATATCATGATTAATTATACGCCATTCGGGCACTCCGATTGGCAGGGAATCGTTTCTGACATCGCTAAATTTGGCGGTATAGGTAAGCAAACAGCGGTCGTATCCACGATTAATGGCGATGCCAACATTCCTTTTTACAAAGAATTGGGTAATCGGGGTATTTCAGCGGAAGATATTCCGGTAGTGGCCTTTTCTGTTGGTGAAGAGGAATTGTCAGGGCTGGACACCAAGCCTCTGGTCGGACATCTCGCCGCATGGAACTACTTCCAGAGCGTAGAAAGTGAGGAAAACGCGGCTTTCATCGAGCAATGGAAAGCCTTTATCAAAGACAATAAACGCGTTACCAATGATCCAATGGAGGCCACCTTTATAGGCTTCAATATGTGGGCGAAGGCAGTAGAAAAAGCGGGCACAACTGATGTTGATAAGGTTGAGTCTGCGATGATCGGAGTCACCTCACCGAATCTTACGGGTGGTACGGCTGTGATGAACAAAAACCACCACTTGTCCAAGCCTGTTCTGATTGGAGAAATTCAGAGTGATGGGCAGTTCGAGGTCGTTTGGGAAACTGATGGTGTAGTTCCTGGTGACGCATGGTCAGACTTTCTGCCAGGTTCAATGGATATCGTGGCGGACTGGGTGCCACCCATCAAGTGCGGAAATTTTAATGTCAAGACGGCGAAGTGTTCAGGTCAGAATTTCTAGAGGAGTATGATTGTTGAAAATGATTCGATAGGGTCTCCGCTCCGGCACTGTCGAATTGATGAAAGACTGTGTTATCTCGCAAGAAGACACTCCCCCGTGGTCTTCTTGCGGCCTTTCGCAGTGTTTAGCCAACCGACTATTGCTATCACCAGATCACGGTAATCTATTTATTATGTTCTTAGCTGTAAATTTTATTCCGCGCTACCAGGCCTTTAGGTGGTTGTTTGTCTTTTTGGTCTCTTTTTCTATGCCGATGGAAGCGATGTGTTCAAGCGCTGGACTAGCCGAAATAGGGAAGCAGTTGACCCGCGTCAAACTAAGTAAGGTTGCCCATGTGCTTGATGAAATGGAGCAGCAAGGTGGAGCCGAAGTATTGCCGCTCTTTGAGGCGATGTTGGCGGGGAGTCTATATTTTGTGAGGACTGATAAAACGCTTGTTATTGTGGTTGAGCGAAATCCTGACGATGACTCTGTTGTTGTCAGCAATGCCTTTATCGGCAAAGAACACCTTAGCTTTACAAAAGCAGAACTCAAAAAGGTTAGAGTTAACAACAAATTACGTGGGATTCTGCGGAGTAAGATTGCTGAATTAACCCTTTCCAGCAGCGATCCGGTTATACGCGAATTAGCCGTTCAAAATATGTTACAAAATCTCGACGAAGAAAACATCGGGCTTCTAAGTCGTGCGAGGTTAGTGGAAACATCATCGGCTATTCTCGAGAAAATTGATTTGGCGCTATCTTTAGGTTTGCTGGGTTCGTCCGACGACGAACAGCGTCTGGTCGCTATTGATTCGTTGCGCGGGGTTGTTGAGCCAGTCGTTAGAAACCGCTTGCAGTCGCTCATAGAGAAAGATAGCCAGGGCAAGTACCTGGAACAGAATAAATCTATCGTCTATGCATCGCAATCTGCGCTACAGCAGATAGATCGCAAGCTAAGCTTCTATGGTTTTATTGAGCGCGTATTTTTTGGCTTTAGTCTGGGGTCGGTGCTCCTGCTGGCCGCGATTGGCTTGTCCATTACCTTTGGAGTGATGGGCGTCATCAACATGGCGCATGGTGAGCTGATCATGTTGGGGGCCTACACAACCTATGTGATTCAGCAACAGTTCCCTAACCACATAGAGATATCTGTTTTTCTTGCCATTCCAGCCGCATTTGTCGTTTGTGGTCTGGTCGGGGTCGCGATAGAACGGGGAGTCATTCAGTTTTTGAAGGGGCGACCGCTTGAAACACTTCTCGCGACATTTGGCATTAGCCTGATTTTGCAGCAGACTGTCAGGACTATTTTTTCTCCGCTCAATCGGCAGGTCAGCACACCTGACTGGATGTCCGGTGCCCTTCAAATTAACCCAGGCCTGGCGATTACCTATAACCGCCTGTATATCTTCATCTTCTCTCTTCTGGTGTTTTTCCTGTTATTGCTGGTGATGAAAAAAACAGCACTTGGTTTGTACGTCCGGGCAGTGTCACAGAACCGAGATATGGCTATGGCGCTCGGCATTCGGAGCAATTGGGTGGATGCCATGACTTTTGGTCTTGGCTCCGGGATCGCTGGTGTCGCCGGTGTTGCACTTAGTCAGTTAACCAATGTCGGACCGAACCTTGGTCAAGCCTATATTATCGATTCGTTCATGGTTGTGGTTTTCGGTGGCGTGGGTAGTCTCTGGGGTACGCTGGTCGCTGCTTTTTCTCTTGGGATATTCAGCAAGTTCATGGAACCCGTTACCGGGACGGTGCTGGCGCAAATCTGTGTGTTGGTTTTCATTGTACTCTTTATTCAAAAGCGCCCGAGAGGGTTGTTCCCACAACAGGGGAGAGCCGCTGAATCATGAGAGATATAGATGTTCTTACAGGCTTAGACCGGCCTGGTTTTTTGCGAAGCATGTTGCACAGCAAGGGAGGCAATACTTTCCTTGCGCTGTTGTTTGCCGGTACGTTGTTTGCGGCAATGGGCAATTTGCTGGTGCCTCCAGATTCCCTGCTGTATGTCGATACCTATACGATTACGCTGCTCGGTAAGTACTTGAGTTTTGCACTACTGGCTATGGCGGTAGACGTAGTCTGGGGTTATTGCGGCATATTGAGTCTTGGTCACGGCGCGTTTTTCGCACTGGGTGGCTATGGTATGGGTATGTATCTGATGCGTCAGATCGGTGACCGTGGTGTATATGGTAATCCGGAGTTACCCGACTTCATGGTTTTCCTGAACTGGACTGAATTGCCATGGTTTTGGTACGGTTTTGATCAGTTTTGGTTCGCCGCAATCATGATTATGTTGGTGCCGGGATTCCTGGCGTTCGTTTTTGGTTGGCTGGCCTTTCGGTCGCGGGTGGCTGGCGTCTATTTGTCAATCATGACCCAGGCGCTGACCTATGCCCTGATGCTTGCCTTTTTTCGAAATGAAATGGGTTTCGGCGGCAATAACGGTTTGACTGATTTCAAAGAATTGATGGGTTTCGATCTGCAAGCAGACAGTACGCGAGTAGCGCTACTAATTTGCTCCGCCTTAACCCTTGGCGCTGCCTATTTGCTCAGCCAGTTTATATTATCGTCAAAGTATGGCCGGGTGATTGAGGCGATTCGGGATGGAGAGAGCAGGGTACGTTTTGTCGGTTACAAAACGGAAACCTACAAGGTCTGGCTTTTTGTCTATTCAGCGATACTGGCAGCATTAGCCGGTGCACTCTACGTACCTCAGGTTGGCATCATCAATCCCGGTGAATTTTCACCGATAAATTCCATAGAAATTGTTGTCTGGGTGGCGATTGGTGGGCGTGGCTTGCTTTATGGCGCGATCCTGGGAGCTATACTCGTCAACTTTGCCAAAACCCAATTCACCGGGATCCTTCCCGAAGCCTGGCTTTTTGCCCTGGGTGCGCTCTTTGTGATTGTGACAGTATTTTTGCCAAAGGGTGTCGTGGGTCTACTCTCAGTGAAAACCCGCTCGAACAATAAGCCGCTACCAGGTTTGCTGGAGACCAGCGAGTGACCAGCCTGGATGCCTTCCGCGAGGTGATGCGCCGCGATAGGGTTTTTGATTTCATGCTTGATGAAACTTTACCTGCGGTCGATGTCTCTCATGGGGTCTTGTTGTACGTTGAAGGATTGAGCGTGAGCTTCGATGGTTTCAAGGCACTCAATAACCTGAATCTCTATGTGGATGACGGTGAGCTGCGTTGCCTGATCGGTGCTAACGGAGCGGGTAAAACAACGCTGATGGATGTGATCACAGGGAAAACCCAGCCGGACGAAGGCGTGGTCTATTTTGGCCAAACACATAATTTGCTCAACAAGAGCGAAGCTGAAATCGCCGAGTTGGGTGTTGGTAGAAAGTTTCAGAAACCGACTGTGTTTGAAGCGCTGACGGTATTCGAAAACCTTGAACTAGCGTTACGTATGGATAAGGGTATTGTCGCTAATCTCTTCTATTCCCTGCGTAGTGATCAGGCTGACCTGATAGCTGGTGTGGTTGATACGATCGGTTTGCAAACACAGATATTTCAGCAAGCTGGAGCCTTGTCCCATGGTGAGAAGCAGTGGTTGGAGATTGGTATGTTGTTGGTTTCTGAACCGCGTCTTTTGTTGGTCGACGAGCCCGTTGCTGGGATGACAGCACAGGAAACTGAAAGTACTGCCGAACTTCTGACGGGCCTTGCCGGTAAGCGAACGGTCATTGTTGTCGAGCACGACATGGCATTTGTGCGCAGTATTTCGCGTGAGGTGACGGTGTTGCATCAGGGCGCGGTGTTGGCTGAGGGGTCAATGGATGATGTGCAGAACAATCCCAAGGTTATCGAGGTGTATCTTGGAGAAGCGCCATGATTGAGCTACAGAGTATTAACCAACTTTATGGAAGCTCGCAGATTTTGTGGGATCTAAACCTGAAGTTGAGCAGAGGAAGTTGTACCTGCCTGATGGGTCGCAATGGCGTGGGAAAAACGACGTTACTCAAGTGCCTCATGGGGCTGCTGACCATTGAATCGGGTGAAATTATTATCAATGGACACAATGTAACGAAGGAAAAGACAGAGTTGCGTCCCAAGTTGGGTGTCGGGTATGTCCCCCAGGGACGAGACATTTTCCCGCAACTCACTGTTGAAGAAAATTTGAAAGTTGCGCTTGCCGGAAGAAGCGATAAGTCCAAACGGATACCTTCTTTTATTTTTGATTTGTTTCCTGTGCTGGCGTCGATGATGACGCGACGTGGCGGAGATCTATCCGGTGGGCAGCAACAGCAACTCGCAATAGGACGTGCGCTGGTCATTGAACCGCAATTGCTAATTCTTGATGAACCGAACGAGGGAATTCAACCTAATATTGTTAACCAGATTGGCGATGTAGTTACCTTACTCAATCGAGAGCGAGGAACCACGGTGTTACTGGTCGAGCAAAAGCTGGCGTTTGCTCGACGAGTAGGCAACGATTTCTATTTGATGGAGAAAGGTGAGATCGTGGCGTCAGGGGAAATGGATCAACTCAGTGACAACCTTATTCAGAAGCATCTTGCGGTATAACCTGCTCGATTAGTCCAAATTCCAGGTATGTTTATGACGATTGCTCATCCAGGCGCTTATGGTTTCAGTATTGGAGTGTTTTTGCCTCCGGTATTATTATAGTGTAGTAATAGACAATTTGACCCCAATAGGTAATGTAAATAACACGTGAATCTGGTTTTACAGCAACAATCCACCTGGTCTGCAAAGCTTTCGCTGCAGTTAGAAAATATTCAGGGCCGGACCAAACTTGTTCACCAGAAACATTTCGGACCGCTGCGTGTTCAAAAACAATTTTCCCAGGATGATGGTAGTTGTCACATTTATGTCCTGCATCCTCCAGGAGGGCTTGTCGGTGGTGATAGCCTGACGGTTCAGATTCGCGTAGGTGCTGATACCCAGACGTTGATTACTTCACCGTCTGCCGCTAAAGCCTATCGCTGCGCAGAGAATGCGCTCTCTCAACGTGTCAGCCAGGTGATTGAAGTCGCTGAAAATGCACATCTTGAATGGCTGCCCCAGGAAACGATTTTCTACGATGGCGCAAAAGCGGAAATTGGCAATCAGGTAAGGCTGCACAGTAGCAGTAGTTTTTTGGGTTGGGAGATCCAAATGCTGGGAAGGCGTGCTTCAGGAGAGGGCTTTGCGAAAGGCGCCATTAACCAGTCTTCACGAATCTGGCGCGCGGATAAACTATGCCACCGGGAATGTTTGAAGGTGTCGGGGGACAACCAAATTTCAGCCTGGGGGCTAAACAGTGCGAGCGTGCTTGGCACCCTTGTCGCCATACCGAAGCAAGGTGAGGTGTTGTCATTGGAAAATGCGGTTTCGCGAGTTCAAACGCTATTGAGTGGGCAATCCTGGGGCGTGACGCTCAGGGGCAGTACTTTATTATTGCGTTACCTTGGGGATTCTGCCGAAACCTGCAGGCTGGGGTTCGGGCAGGCCAGGAAGCTTCTCGTGGAAGATGGAATATTCAATGGATCTACGATGGGCTACGAGCCTCGAATCTGGAAAACATAGGTATAGAAAACATAGGTATAGAAAACATAGGTATAGAAAACATAGGTATAGAAAACATAGGTATAGAAAACAAAAGGCACCGATATGGAATTGAGTCCGAGGGATAAAGACAAGCTGCTGATTTTCACAGCCGCTTTGCTAGCAGAAAGGAGGAAGGCACGGGGTGTGAAGCTTAATTACCCCGAAGCTATAGCGCTGATCTCAGCAGAGGTCATGGAAGGTGCGCGGGATGGTCGTTCAGTTGCCGAATTGATGTCGCACGGCAAGACAATTTTAAAGGCCGACGATGTGATGGAGGGCGTACCGGAGATGATTCAAGAGGTGCAGGTTGAAGCAACTTTTCCCGACGGTACCAAGCTGGTGACGGTTCACGATCCGATCGTTTAAGGAGGAGTTATAACAATGCTACCGGGTGAATACATTCTTGATGACAAGGATATAGAGATAAATGCAGGCCGAGAAAAGTTTGGGCTTGAGGTCAAAAACACAGGTGACCGCCCCATACAGGTTGGGTCCCATTACCATTTTGCCGAGACAAACCCAGCGCTTGAATTTGACAGAGACAAGGCGAGAGGGTTTCGGCTGAATATCCCTGCAGGAACCGCAGTCCGGTTTGAACCCGGTTCAGCGAGAACCGTTGAGCTGGTGGCGGTTGCAGGCAATCGCTCAATCTATGGCTTTCGCGGTGAAGTGATGGGTCAGTTGGAGACTTAATATGACAACGTTAACGCGCAAGGCTTACACAGACATGTTCGGCCCGACCACCGGCGATAAAGTTAGGCTGGGTGATACGGACCTTTTTATCGAAGTTGAGCGGGATTTCACAACTTACGGTGATGAGGTTAAATTTGGTGGTGGAAAGGTTATCCGGGATGGCATGGGGCAGGGGCAGTCACTGGGAGCGGTTTCAGCGGATACCGTTATTACTAACGCCTTGATACTGGATCACTGGGGGGTCGTTAAAGCGGATGTTGGCCTTAAGGAAGGCCGGATTTTGCGAATTGGAAAAGCGGGTAACCCTGACACCCAACCTGATGTAGACATTGTGATTGGACCGGGTACGGAAATTATTGCCGGGGAAGGCCAGATCCTGACGGCCGGTGGAATTGATGCGCATATTCACTTCATTTGTCCACAGCTGATTGAGGAGGCAATGATGAGCGGAATTACCACCATGTTAGGTGGTGGGACCGGGCCTGCAACGGGGACCAACGCGACGACCTGCACGCCGGGTGCGTGGCATATCGGCAAGATGTTGCAGTCAGCAGATGAATTTCCGATGAATCTTGGTTTCATGGGCAAGGGGAATGCGAGTCTCCCGGGCCCCCTTGATGAGCAGGTGGTTGCCGGGGCAATGGGACTTAAGTTGCACGAGGACTGGGGAACGACACCACAGGCGATTGATAATTGCCTTTCTGTCGCAGATCGGTTTGACGTTCAGGTCGCCATACACACTGATACGCTCAACGAATCAGGGTTTGTAGAAGACACCATCAACGCCTTTAAAGATCGAACCATCCATACCTTTCATACTGAGGGTGCGGGTGGTGGTCATGCGCCGGATATTATCAAGGCCTGTGGTAGGCCCAATGTTCTGCCTTCCTCAACGAATCCAACAAGGCCCTACACGATCAATACTGTGGATGAACATCTGGACATGCTCATGGTATGCCATCATCTTGATTCAAACATTCCTGAAGATGTCGCGTTTGCAGATTCACGTATTCGTCGTGAAACTATTGCCGCTGAAGACATCCTTCATGACCTGGGTGCTTTTTCCATGATCGCTTCCGACTCCCAGGCGATGGGTCGTGTTGGCGAAGTCATTTGCCGGACATGGCAGACAGCGCACAAGATGAAAGTGCAGCGAGGGGCGCTGGCGGAAGACACTACTGCCGATAACTTTCGTGCGAGGCGATATATTGCGAAGTACACGATTAACCCCGCTATTGCGCACGGCATCAGCCATGAAGTGGGTTCCATCGAAGCAGGGAAACTGGCGGACCTGGTATTGTGGAAGCCAGCTTTCTTTGGCATCAAGCCTGCGATGATTATTAAGGGAGGCATGATTGCAGCGGCGCCAATGGGCGACCCCAATGCCTCTATACCCACACCGCAACCAGTTCACTACAGGCCGATGTTTGGCGCTTTCGGTCGAGCTCGTGAAGATACCTGCGTAACTTTTGTGAGTCAGGCCTTTATGGAAACTGAAATCGCGGCCCAGCTAAGGTTGTCGAAACGAATGCTTCCGGTAAGAGGTTGTCGACATGTCACCAAGCACGACATGATTCTCAATAGCTATTTGCCAGAGATGGAGGTTGACCCCGAGACCTATGAAGTCCGTGCTGATGGGCAGTTATTAACTTGTGAACCGGCGGAAATACTGCCGCTTGCGCAACGTTATTCCCTATTCTAGGCAGACTCTGAATGCGAATTGAATGCTTTGAGAAAATTGATCATGTCGATGGGCAACCATGGACCGATACCATTAGCCTCAATTTTTCTGACCGATCAAGAAGTCGCGGAAAAGCAGCAACGGCTAAGGGCGGTGAGCTTGCCTGGTTTTTGGGGAGGGGTGAGTCCCTTCACCATGGTAATGCGTTAAAAGATGCGCAGGGTTGCTTTTACCTTGTACAGGCGGAGCCGGAGCCGGTGTCGGTGGTGACTGCAGATTCTGTACAGTTGTTGATGCGTGTTGCCTACCATCTTGGGAATCGGCACTTGTCCCTCCAGTTGCTGCCGGATCGTCTGATGTTTCAGCCAGATCATGTGCTGGATGACATGGTGACCGGTCTGGGCGCACAGGTGACTCATGACGTTGTCGCGTTCCAGCCGGAGCACGGTGCATATCACGAACACGGCCATGAGTAATTTACCCAGACTCCTACAGCTTTGTTCCCAGGCGCTGCCCGTTGGTGCGTATGCTTACTCGCAGGGTCTGGAGTCAGCGATACACCAGAAGACTGTGGTTGATGCGCAAACCGCAAGAGAATGGATATCCGGGATTTTCAATCACGGTATCAGTGAACTGGATCTGCCTGCTCTGTTCCTGGCCTACGACGCGTGTGGACGTGCTGATTTGGTGACGCTAAACGAATTGAATGAGTATCTAGCGGCAAGTCGCGAATCTCGTGAGTTACTGCTTGAGGATGTCGAGATGGGCAGGTCGTTATACCGACTGCTCTCGACACTGGATGTAGATGTCATAGATATCCCCCAGCCCAGCTTTGTGGTCCAGTTTGCGATCGCGGGATGTCGCTGGGGAATCCCCGCAAGCGATCTTGCGACGGGTTTATCGTTCAGCTGGTTTGAAAACCAGGTCGCAGTAGCCACCAAGTCAATTCCCCTCGGACAGTCAGATGCCCAGAAAGCGCTCAGCAAACTGATTGAGCTTATTAATGAGCGGGTTCTAATGGCACAGCAAATTGCTGAGGCTTTGGGTTCCCCAGGCGAGTGGCAATTCGGTCAGTCAATGCCTGCACTGGCTATTATGTCTTCCCAGCATGAAGTGCTGGAAGCAAGAATGTATCGTTCCTGAATGAGGTCACAATGACAACTAAACAAAATAGACCACCCCTGCGACTTGGCATAGGTGGGCCGGTTGGCTCAGGTAAAACTGCACTTGTTCGATCACTGTGTATGGATATGAAGGATCGGTTTGATATCGCGGTCATCACCAATGATATCTATACAAAGGAAGATGCTGAATTTTTATTGAAGCACGAAGCGCTAACGGCAGACCGAATCGTAGGGGTCGAAACGGGGGGGTGTCCACATACTGCGATTCGCGAGGATGCTTCCATGAATCTGAATGCTGTTGATGATTTGCAAAAAAAGTTCCCACAGCTGGACATGATTATGATCGAAAGCGGCGGTGACAACCTTGCCGCAACATTCAGCCCTGAGTTATCCGACCTGACGCTCTATGTCATCGATGTCTCAGCAGGGGACAAGATCCCAAGGAAAGGCGGCCCTGGCATTACTAAATCTGACTTGCTGATTATTAACAAAACTGACCTGGCGCCGCTGGTTGGTGCTGATCTTGGCGTCATGGACAGGGATGCAAGGAAGATGCGCGGAGACAAGCCATTCCTGTTTACAAACCTGAAGAGCCTTGATGGTTTGTCAGAAGTGGTCAAATTTGTTGTGTCAGAAGGCATGTTGGAGTTTTAGAAGTATGAGCAGTCCAGAGTTACCTTATTCTCTTATGTCCGAACTGGGTAAGGTCCAGGGCAATGAGCATCCTCCAGTTCACCTTTGGCATCCCGACGTCGAGAGAGACCTAGACCTGGTGATTTCTCGCGATGGCGTGTGGAATTATCTTGGTTCACCCATCAAGCGACCAAGACTGGTCAGGTTGTTTGCTTCTGTGCTTCGACGTGATGGTGATGACTATTACCTGGTAACACCTGTTGAAAAATGCCGCATCACAGTAGAGGACGTTCCCTTCCAGGTAGTCTTGATGAATGTGACGGGCGAGGGCATATCCGCTTGTTTGCAGGTGACAACAGACATGGGGGAGGTTATTCCTGTTGATGATGAGCACCCGCTCAGAATCATCCAGGATGGAGCGCAGTGGATTCCCTACGTTGTGATTCGTGATGGTATGGAAGCCAGGCTGAACAGAAATGTTTACTACCAGTTAGCCGATCTGATGATCCCAGGTAAACATTTGACCTTGGATGGCGAGTGGCTGGGTGTGTGGAGTCATGAAAACTTCTTTCCGATGCTTCCAGTCTGACCCGATGTTACTCATCAAGATGCCACGTCAGAAGGATCTGCAGAAAATCATCAGGGCGCTGCTGGCGAATGAGATTTCCCGTGAAGAGGTCCTGAGCTGGCAGAGGGGGGTTGTGTCTTCCTGCGGGTGGGAAATACCAATCGGTAAGTTACAGGGATACTGGTATCTTTACTCTCTTATGTACATAGCAGTGCGGTTCCCCGGGGGATATTTTCTGAGAGAAAGTGACCTTGAGGAATACCTGCGCGATCTTGAAGTCGAACGCGGTGGTGAGATTCAACCCGGATTAGGCCATTTGCGCTCCCACGAAATCAATCTCGATGAACTCCGATGGCCGATCGCGGTGATGACAGACCATCATGATGTCATGGCTAGTTTGCCAAGCGTTCGTGGCACGTTTGAGAAACGAATGGATATGGTGGAGCACTGTCACCTGAGATTCGACAAGGCGAACTACCTGCTCGTCAAACAGTTTGACGAGCAGGCAGGACAGGTTTTGTTACTCGGTGGCAATCGGGACAAACCGAGGGCAGAGCAGTTACTTGGCTTGTTAGGTGTTACTGACTACATGTTGCCATAGTTTGGTCCGCCGTTACCTTCCGGTACAACCCAGTTGATGTTTTGTGCAGGGTCCTTGATGTCGCAGGTCTTGCAGTGAATACAGTTCTGGGCGTTGATCTGGAATCGCTTTGATCCGTCTTCTTCTTCCATCACTTCATAAACACCGGCAGGACAATAGCGTTGCGCAGGTTCATCAAAGAGAGGCAGGTTGGAGTTAATGGGGATGTTAGGATCGGCCAATTGTAAATGACATGGCTGGTCTTCTTCATGATTGGTTGCCGTCAGGAACACCGACGATAATTTGTCGAAGGACAGGACCCCATCGGGTTTCGGATAATCGGGTTTTCTGGACTTGGCGGCCAGTTTCAATCGAGCGTGATCCGGAGTCGGGTCCTTGAGCGTGAAAGGTAACCTGCCACGGAAGATGTACTGATCAACCCATGCCGCAGCGGCCCCCATAAATAATCCAAGCCTGTGCTGCAGTGGCATGATATTTCGAGCGGTATAAAGCTCTTCATACAACCAGGAATTCTCATAGGCCGTTACGTAACCCTCCAGTTCTTCACCACCAGTCGAGCCACTTTTTACTGAGGCATACACGGCCTCGGCAGCCAACATGCCTGATTTCATGGCCGTGTGTGAGCCCTTCTGTTTCAGGTTATTCAAGAATCCAGCGTCATCACCGACCAGTAATCCCCCTGGCATGATCAGTTTAGGAAGTGCCTGGTGACCTCCTTTTACGACTGCGCGAGCGCCATAGGAGACTCTTTTCCCGCCTTCAAGGAATTGCCTGATAAATTTGTGCTGCTTGAATCGCTGGAATTCATCGAAGGGACTGAGGTGAGGGTTACTGTATCCCAGGTCGATAATCAGCCCCAGGGCTACCTGATTATTTTCCAGGTGGTACACATAGGAACCGCCCAGTGTCTGGCCGGGAAAATGACCAAGGGGCCATCCAACGGTATGCATGACCTTTCCCGGTATATGCTTGTCTGGCTCGATCTCCCAGATTTCCTTAAAGCCTATGCCATAGTGCTGCGTATCTGAATCTGCCTGCAGGTCAAACTTCTCCATCACCTGTTTACCCAGGTGGCCGCGACAACCCTCGGCGAATACCGTGTATTTGGCATGCAGTTCGTAACCAGCCTGGAAAGTACCTTTCTGCTCACCTGATGCGCTGATACCCATGTCACCGGTGGCAACGCCCTTAATAGAACCGTCCTCATTGTAGAGAACTTCACTTGCAGCGAAGCCGGGGAATAACATGATGCCTAGTTCTTCTGCTTGTTCACCGAGCCAGCGACAAAGGTTGCCGAGGCTGGTGGCATGACTTTCAGTTGGATTGTGCAGGGCTGGTGGAATAGCGATGCCGGGTATTCTCATGCCCTGCTTTTCATCAATCAGGTAGTAAACATCGTCTTCGGTTACCGGGTTGTTGAGTGGTGCGCCTTTTTCTTTCCAGTCAGGAATTAGCTCATTCAATGCTCGCGGTTCAATTACGGCGCCGGAAAGAATATGGGCGCCAATTTCAGAACCCTTTTCCACGAGACAAACCGTGAATTCGTCACCTGCTTGAGTAGCGAGTTGGGAAAAACGGATCGCTGTGGCGAGCCCGGCAGGCCCTCCGCCAATAACGACCATGTCGAATTCCATGGATTCTCTTTCCATGTTCGTGTCTCCTTAAAAAGTAGGTTAAATCGAGAAACGGCTATTGTAAGGAAAGAAGGGCACTAAAGAAACTTAAGCGCGATTTTTTCTTTATGAGTTCTCTGGTTAAAGTATTGATTTTATAGAAAATTAGTCAAAGTTGTGCATGTGCACACTATTGATTATAGCGGCATTAACCGGCAGAATACGCGCTTTTCAAATCTGGCCTTTTTGGCACCCGGGAATTCTCACCGGGCCCGATCAATTATTACGCGAATAGAGGAATTAAATGAAAGTTCTTGTAACTGTCAAACGTGTTGTCGACTACAACGTGAATGTACGTGTGTTGTCCGATCACTCCGGCGTTGACCTGAATAATGTGAAAATGTCCGTTAACCCATTTGATGAAATTGCTATCGAAGAGGCAGTACGTCTAAAAGAAGCCGGAACGGCAGAAGAAGTAGTGGTGGTATCTATTGGCACAAGTGCCTGTAAGGAGCAGATTCGAACTGCTCTGGCGCTGGGTGCAGATCGCGGGATCCTGGTGGAAAGCGATGAGGTCATGCAGCCTCTGGCGATTGCCAAGCTGATGAAGGTGCTGATCGAAAAGGAACAGCCTGGATTAGTCATTACTGGCAAACAGGCCATTGATGATGACAACAGCCAGACAGGTCAGATGATTGCCGCACTTGCGGGTTTGTCACAAGCGACTTTCGCGTCAGACCTGGTTATTGGTGATGGAACAGCGACAGTGACTCGTGAAATCGATGGTGGACTTGAAACGATCACAGTGAAATTACCGGCGATTGTAACGACTGATCTTCGATTGAATGAACCGCGCTACGCTTCTTTGCCTAACATCATGAAGGCCAAGAAAAAGCAAATCGATACATATACACCCGCAGAGCTTGGCGTGGAAGTAGCCCCGAGGATCAAGACGCTGAAGGTAACCCCGCCAGCAGAACGCAAAGCCGGTATTATCGTTGAGTCAGTTGAAGAGCTGGTCGATAAACTCAGGAACGAAGCGAAGGTGATCACATGAGTATTCTAGTAGTAGCAGACCACGATAACGAGACAATCAAGGCATCAACGCTGGTGACAGTTGCTGCCGCTACTGCTATCGGTGGTGATATTGAAGTGCTGGTAGCGGGTGAAAATTGTGGAGCAGCTGGAGAGGCGGCATCAAAGATCGCTGGTGTCAGCAAGGTATTGGTGGCGGATAATGCCGCCTATGCACATGCGCTGGCAGAAAATGTTGCAGCGCTTGTCGTAGAGCTAGGCTCTAACTATTCACATATCCTGACAGCAACGACGACATCAGGTAAGAACTTCATGCCACGAGTCGCTGCTCTGCTTGATGTGGCCCAGATTTCAGACATCTCTGGCGTTGTCAGTGAAGATACTTTTGAACGTCCCATCTATGCGGGTAATGCTATCGCAACTGTTCAATCCAGTGACTCAATCAAGGTCCTGACTGTTCGTGGTACAGCTTTTGATCCTGTCGCTACCGAAGGTGGTAGTGCGTCGGTTGAGGTTATTGATAACGCCACAGACACCGGACTTACGACCTGGGACCGTGATGAGATCGTCAAGCTTGAGAGACCTGAGCTGACAGCTGCTTCCATTATTATTTCTGGTGGTCGTGGTATGCAGAACGGTGAGAACTTCGCACTACTCGAATCTGTCGCTGACAAGCTTGGTGCAGCCATGGGTGCATCGCGGGCGGCAGTTGATGCGGGTTTCGTTCCTAACGATATGCAGGTTGGCCAGACGGGTAAAATTGTTGCGCCTGATCTGTACATTGCCGTTGGCATCAGTGGTGCTATTCAGCACCTTGCTGGAATGAAGGACAGCAAAGTCATCGTTGCAATTAATAAGGACGAGGACGCGCCGATTTTCCAGGTGGCTGATTACGGGCTGGTCGCTGACCTGTTCAAAGCTATTCCTGAACTGGACTCGATGTTGTAGAGCCAATCGTTGTAGATTGAAATCCTGATTCAAAAAAGCCCCGCAAGTCGGGGCTTTTTTATGCGAGATTAGAGCCCTCAGCGGGCTTATATAGAGCCCTCAGCGTGGTGTTGTATAGAGTCCTCAGCGGGCTTATAGAGTCCTCAACGGGTTTAAGAAGAGTCCTCAACGGACTTATATAGAGTCCTCATCTGAATCTTCGCTGATGTCAGCAAAAAGTGGTGTGGATAGGTAGCGTTCGCCCGTATCAGGAAGCATTACAAGAAACGTACTGTTGTCTGGTGCGTTTTCAGCGACGGTTAGCGCCGCGGTTAACGTAGCGCCAGCGGAAACTCCGACAAAAATACCTTCCTCGCTTGCGAGTCTAAGGGCATTGGCAATAGATGCATCGTCAGCGACAGGAACGATTTCGTCAGCGATATCTTTGTTAAGAACGCCAGGGATGAAATCCGGCGTCCAGCCCTGGATCTTGTGCGGCGACCATTCGTTGCCCGAAAGCATTGCTGCGTTTTCCGGCTCTGCGGCGATGATTTTTGTGTCAGATCTCGCCATTTTGATTGCTTCACCTGTGCCGGTAATAGTGCCTCCGGTTCCCCAGCCACTGACAAAATAATCGAGGCGTTTACCGGCAAAATCGCGGAGTATTTCAGGCCCTGTGGTGTTTCTGTGATAAGCGGGGTTTGCTTCGTTTTCAAACTGCCTGGCAAGGAACCAGCCATGTTTTGCGGCAAGCTCTTCTGCCTTCTTCACCATGCCTGAGCCTCTTTCCGCGGCAGGCGTAAGAACGACCTTGGCACCCAGCGCCTTCATAATCTTGCGGCGTTCAATGGAAAAGGAATCCGCCATGGTGGCCACAAATGGATAGCCCTTTACCGCGCAAACCATCGCCAGTGCGATGCCGGTGTTTCCGGAGGTTGCTTCTACAACTGTCTGGCCTGGCGTGAGTGTCCCACGACGTTCCGCGTCTTCGATAATAGCAATGGCAAGCCTGTCTTTAACGGAAGCCAGCGGATTGAAGGATTCCACCTTGACGAAGATCGTGTGGTTGGCAGGCGCAATACGATTAAGTTTTACAACAGGAGTGTTGCCGATGGTATCCAGTATGCTGTTGTAGATCATGTGAGTTCTCTTTGAGTGCTAATATAGCCGGTGAGGATAAGCAAAACAGGCGCTGATGTCATCTTGTCCCGGCCTCGGGTGGACAATCCTGATTCAAGAGCAAGGTATCAAGCGTGCCGCTTCTTTGATGATTTTTCCTCTGTGTCTGTTCAGGGCAACAATAAATGGCATCAGGACAGGTCTGTGAGTGACTTGTCCGGCACGGTATCATGTCGTCATGATCGCTACCCATAACCAAGAACCAAACCATGATCCAATCCATGAGTTGATGGTTGATAGCTTTCAGCTAATATAGCCGGGCTGATGAAGGTGATCTATTCTTCATGTACTTCATCAATGACGACAACCGAGCTGTGTCAGGAAATCCTGCAAAATGAATGATCAACTCGAGGCGTTCCGCCAGGGCGATGTTCGTGGCACCTATCCGGAAGAGATCAACGAGCAGTTTGTCGAGGATTTCGCGCATGCCTTCGTCGGGCATTTTGGTTTGACCGGTAAAATTGCGACCGGTCGTGACATGCGAAATTCCAGCGAATCGCTGCAGAATGCGTTGAATGAGACTTTGGCATCGATCGGTATCGATGTCGTCGATATTGGTCTTTGTCCAACGGAACTTGGGTACTTTGCTTCGGGTATGCCAGAGATCGACGCTGCTATTGTCGTGACTGCGAGTCATAACCCGGCAAACTACAATGGTCTGAAGTGTGTTCTGAAAAATGGCCAGGCGATTAGTCATGACAACGGCCTGTTGGAGCTGAAACAACTGATGTCAGGTCACTATCACCATCGTGCTGCCAGGGGATCATTGTCACGGGTTGATTATCATGCTCGTTATCTGGAGTTTTTGCAGCGGCATTTTTCGCCTGAAAACCTTCGTGGCGGTCAGGTTGCACTTAATGGCCTCAACGGTACGGCGGCAACCATAGCGGAACTGGTCGCGACAGATTTTGAACTACCGGTCACCTGGTTTAGAAAATCCCCAGGGCCCATACCCGAACAGGGCGCAGATCCTGCTAACCCTGGTCTGGCAGAAGAGATGCGCGGATTTATGAGTGGTTCGAATTTTTCCCTGGGCGTTGCGTGGGATGGTGATTGTGATCGGTGTGTTTGTTTTGATGGCTCTGGTGAGTTGATTCCGAGCTATTACCTGGTGGGGCTTCTTGTTGATCACTTCCTCACACGAAAGCCGGGTGGCGCGATTGTCTTTGATTCCAAGCTTTGCTGGAACACCCTAGACATGATTAATCGCGGTGGAGGCAAGGCAGTTCCGTCTGAAACCGGCCACGCGTTCATGAAGCAGAAAATGCATCAGCACGGTGCGGTTTATGGTGGAGAGCTGTCCTCGCACCATTATTTCGGTGATTTCTTTGGTTGTGATTCGGGGATGTTCGCATGGTTGACTGTGCTCAAGCTGCTCGATGAAAAAGGAGAGTCTATTCAGACGTTAATCCGGGAGCGGCGCGACGAGATCTACTGTACGCCAGAGATCACCATGTCGCTGTCCGATGTAGATGCCGCGTTTACCCTAATGCTTAAGGCCTACGGCGACAAAGCTTCTGATGTTGATCATTTCGACGGTCTGAGTTTTGTGATGCCTGGTGACTGGCGATTTTCACTTCGACGATCAAAGACAGAACCCGTCGTCAGGATTAATTTCGAGGCCAGGAAAACAGGTGAGACGTTGATTGAAGAAGGGGTCAAGGTCTTGGGTCTACTCGAGCCGTTTCGTGCGGATGATGTTAGCTGGCTGGCGAACTTTAGAATTCAATAAAGTAAGCCATTTCAGTGTTAACTGATTGTTTTAAGGCGGATAACTTCTACCTGAATCGACCTGCGGTATACCAGTTCACGTCCCTTGCAGATTTCTCCACCTGGTCCACTACATCCAGAATCAGTGCAAACAGTGCCATTCTGATTACGACACCGTTATCAGTTTGCCTGAATATAGCAAGGTTGGGGTTTTCATTCAGGTCATCGTCCAGCTCTCGTGCGTCACCGCGACTATCTCTTGGGAGCGGGTGCATGATAACGGTATTGGGTTCGCAGTTTTCCGTATAGATGGTCTGGTTCAGGCGGAAAAGACCCTTGTACTTGTCGGCCTCTTCCTGAGAGGGAAAGCGTTCTTCCTGCGTCCTGGTGACGTACAGGATATCTGCATGCGCAATTCCTGCCTGAAGATCTTCGGATTCCACAACGACATGACCCGATGCCTTGATGTCTTCGACGTAAGTCTCCGGCAATCGCAATTCGGCAGGGCTGATCAGCGTGAAGTGAATGTTCTTGTAGAGAGACAGCAATTTGCAGAGACTGTGAACCGCACGCCCGTAACGTAAGTCACCGATCAGTGCGATACGCAAATTGTCTACTGTCTTGCCTCTGCCCTCCATTTCTTTTCGTATGGTGTAGAGATCCAGAAGGGCCTGGCTTGGGTGTTCGTTTGAGCCGTCCCCGCCATTAATTACCGGGACCCGACTCGCAGCGGAAAACTCCTCGACAGAGCCTTCGGTTTGGTGGCGCATGACGATTATATCGCTGTAACCGGAGAGAACCCGTGCTGTGTCATAGAAAGATTCACCCTTGGCAATAGCTGAAGCTTTGACCTCTGTGGTTTCACGAACTTCACCACCCAGCAGATTCCAGGCGCAGCCAAAACTGACCCGGGTTCGAGTGCTGGGTTCAAAGAACATATTGCCTAATATTGCACCCTCAAGCACTCGCGTGACACGATCGCGGTTAGCGTAGGGGATCATATTGTCGGCGACATTAAACACGGTCTCGATATCTTCACGCTGGAACTGTGACACTGAAAGAATGTGAGAACCGATAAAATTCATGTCGGGTGGAATTCTACCTCTATATTTGTATACGTTTAGTCTCTATAGCCGTCAACGATGAGCTTGCGCATCCAGATGTTAGCCTGGTCACCGTCTGTGCTCTCGTGCCAGTAAAGGAATGACTCCAGGTTTGGCACTTCGAAGGGTAGAACCAGATATCGGGTTGACGAACCAGCGACCAGGAACTCTGCGAAACTTTTTGGAACAGTTAATGCAAAATTGGTATTGGCAACAAGGGTTGGCGTCGACAGGTAATGCTGGGTGCGAAGGACGATGTTCCGCTTTTTACCCATTTTTCCCAGTGTCAAGTCGACATGGCCTAGTCCGCCACGTCTGGTAGAGATATGAATGTGTTGCAGCTTCAGGTAGGTCTCTACGTCGAGTTTATCGCCGACGAACTCATTATCCTGGTTGATGACGCAGACATAAGGATGCGAAAAGAGTGAGGTTTGCTTTATCTGGGGGTCTGGGGTCAACGGAATATCGATCGCCAGGTCCAGGTTTCCGGATGCGAGTTCGATATTCATGTCACGGCGATGTACCTGGTAGCAATCTACTGATACTGCAGGTGCCATCTCTTTTATCCGGTTAAACAGATTAGGCAAGACGATAGCCTGATTCAGGTCGGTCATACTGACTCGAAAACGTTTATCCGAGACTTTTGCGTCAAAAGATTCGCTTTCCTGGACGCTACAGCGGATCAGGCCCAGGGCCTGTCTAACCGATCCAATAATGTTTTGCGCAACCGGCGTAGGCACCATGCCTTCGGCCGTCCGCACAAACAGTGGGTCATCAAATAGATTTCTTAACCGCGATAACGAGTTTGAAACGGCTGGCTGAGTAATGCCGATTATTTCACCGGCCCTGGTCAGGTTACCTTCAGTATAGATAGCGTCAAATACGACAAACAGGTTTAGGTCAATGTCGCTAAGTTTCATGTTTCTGAGCCTTCTTTATCAGAATTTTAGTTGGGATTGTGAAGATGGTAGTGGTGTTTATAGCATCACGCAACTGAATTAAATAGCTAAAGAAGATAAATAAGGGTTATAGTACGCTCGGATCCGTGAGAATTGAAGTGTTTGTTCGAGTTATATTCCCCAAGGATAAGGTGACTGAAGTAAATAGGGCCGTTGTGGGAGTAGAATAGAATAATGTGCATTCGCGTGCAAAATAAAACCAGAGCTTTCAACCGCTTGCAAATACCAGATAAATTGGTCCCCTGTCATGAATGATCCCTCAGCTATTAAGGTGTTACCCTTTGGATTTGCCAAAAGACATGGGGTTATCGTTGTTCCCGGAGCAATAGACTCGGGAGCGGTGGACCTTGTCTTTCGTGAAGGGCTGACCGCAGGTATTCTCGCGGAAGTCAGACGGGTCTGTCAGCGCGCAGTCACGCCGCGTCTTGTCGATCAGACAATGTTTGATCGCTACCTCTCGGAAACCTACCAGAACGACTCGGGTGCTGCGATGCAGATGATCGAGGACCTGGGTGACGAAGTAGACCTGTCGAGCCTGGCGGAATCGATTCCGGAAACCGGGGATCTGCTCGAGCAGGAAGATGATGCACCTATCATTAAGCTGATTAACAGTTTGCTCGGCGAGGCAGTCAAACTGGCTGCATCAGATATTCATATTGAAACCTATGAAACACGGTTGGTGGTCCGCTTCCGGGTTGATGGCGTCCTGCGGGAAATAGTCAGCCCTCGCCGTGCGCTTGCGCCGTTATTGGTTTCCCGAATTAAAGTGATGTCGAAGCTTGATATCGCTGAAAAAAGACTTCCCCAGGATGGTCGGATTTCCATTCGCATTGGCGGCAAGGAGGTCGATGTCAGGGTGTCCACAATACCTGCCAGCAACGGTGAACGGGTCGTAATGCGTTTGCTGGATAAGCACGAAGGCATGCGTGATCTCTCGCATCTGGGCATGAGCCCGCGTGACAAGGAAGCTATGTCATCGCTGGTGCAGAGGCCTCACGGCATATTACTGGTAACCGGTCCTACGGGTTCCGGAAAATCTACCACGCTATATGCCTGTCTTGACCAACTCAACGATCAAAGTCGCAATATTCTGACGGTGGAAGATCCTATTGAGTATGACATTGAGGGAATAGGGCAGACCCAGGTAAATGCCAAGGCAGATATGACTTTCGCCAAGGGCCTGAGGGCGATTTTAAGGCAGGACCCCGATGTGGTCATGGTGGGTGAGATTCGCGATATTGAAACAGCAGATATCTCGGTCCAGGCGAGCCTGACCGGACACCTGGTGCTATCTACACTGCACACAAACACCGCCATCGGTGCCGTAACCCGGCTCGCTAACATGGGAGTCCAGCCCTATTTGCTGAGTAATTCCTTGATTGGCCTGGTTGCCCAGCGATTGGTCCGTGTGCTTTGTACCCACTGTCGCGAAGCTTACTCGGCAGATGAGTACGAGTGTGGTTTTCTAAAGGCGGAGCCTTCCGACCCGCCGACGATATACCGATTAGCCGGGTGCGAAGCGTGCGCTAATGAGGGTTATCGAGGAAGAATGGGCATCTATGAGGTTGTGTCACTGGATGATGATCTTAGGCGTATGATTCACAGTGGTGCTTCAGAGCTTGATATGGGACGGCATGTGAGAGGACGAGCGACAAGCATCCGGGATGATGGCAGGGCGCGGGTGCTGGAAGGGCTCACCACAGTCGATGAAATACTTCGAATTACGATGGAAGAATAGACTGCCCGGTTAAGCCGCAATGTCGAATCTTCATGGCTCAGAATAGGGCTTTCAGAACGGGAACCAGCTAGGTGGCGGCATTTGAATACAAGGCGTTAAACGTCCAGGGCAAGGAGCAAAAGGGTGTCCTTGAAGCTGACAGTATTCGTCAAGTCAGGCAGTTGCTTCGTGATAAGGGGCTAACGCCTCTTGGGGTTAATCCGACTCGAAAGAAAGAATCCGCCGACAGGTTCGGGTTTCTGTCAGAACTGCTTAAGCCCACCTTGTCTGTCAGCGAAAGAGCGCTGGTGACGCGTCAACTGGCAACATTGATAGGCGCAGGGCTGCCGATAGAGGAAGCATTGCTGGCGGTCTCCAAACAGAGTGAAAAACCTTCGATTCAGAGCATGATGTTAACTGTCCGGGCCAAGGTCATGGAGGGGTTCTCTCTGGCCAATGCATTGGGTGAGTACCCACGGGCTTTTCCTAACCTGCATAGAGCAACTGTAGCTGCAGGGGAATCTGCAGGTCACCTTGACCTGGTATTGAACCGGCTGGCCGAATTTACCGAAACTCAACATGAGTCTTCCTCAAAGGTTAAGCAGGCCCTGGTATATCCGATTATTCTGTTTGTGCTCACGATCATGATCCTCGCGGGTTTGCTTGGTTATGTTGTGCCGGACATTGTGAAGGTTTTTGCGGAATCCGAGCAGCAACTGCCATGGCTGACGATTGCGGTGATTTCGACAAGTGATTTCATTGTGGCTCACGGATTGCTGATTGTTGTGATGCTGGTTGTGATGGCTTTTGGCATTCGCCGTGTGCTGCAGGTGCCCTCTGCCCTGCTTGGATATGATCGCCGTATTCTGGCCATGCCGCTGGTAGGAAAGTTGTCTCGCGGCACTAATACCGCACAGTTCGCCAGCACCTTGAGTATTCTTTCTTCGAGTGGGGTTCCTCTGGTGGACGCCATGAAGATTGCGGGCGAGGTGCTTTCTAACACCTGGCTTCGCTTAAAGGTAACTGAGGCGACTGTTCGTGTAAGCGAAGGGAGTAGTTTGTCGGGTTCGCTAGAGCAAAGCGGTAACTTTCCGCCAATGATGCTGCATATGGTTGCATCAGGTGAGTCAAGCGGGGAGTTGGATGACATGCTTGCAAGGGTCGCCAGAAACCAGCAACAGGATGCGGATTTGTTAATGAGCCTGTTGCTTAGTCTGTTTGGGCCCCTGATGTTAATTGTCATGGGCGGCGCGGTATTTACAATTGTAATGGCAATTCTGTTGCCCATCATTAATCTGAACCAACTGGTCGTCTAATCGACCCGGCAGCGGTTCAGCGAACTCATTTGAAAGTCAGCTTTAGGGAGTGTACAAGAACCATGAAAGCATCAGTCCATGGGTTTACCTTGATCGAGATAATGGTCGTGGTGGTTATTTTGGGTGTGCTGTCCGCACTCATCGTTCCTAATGTCATAAGTCGTCCTGACGAGGCCAGAGCTGCCGCGGCAAAGTTGGGTGTTCAACAGATCGGCAACGCGCTTGAATATTATCGTCTCGATAACGGTTTTTATCCATCTTCTGACCAGGGGCTGGAGGCACTGATAACCGAACCTTCCGGGTTTCCCGAGCCAAGGAACTGGAGCGAAGAAGGGTATCTGGGCAATGTACCGGAAGATCCCTGGGGCGAACCTTACCTGTACTTCAATGAAGACCGGTCCATTGATGTTTACAGCTTCGGTGCAGACCGGGAGGAAGGCGGTGAAGGTGTCGATGCTGACATTCTCCTGTCCGAGCTTTAACATTCGCGAATGCCACGTTCGAGATGAAGGTTAGCGATGAAGGCGCGATCCATATCTAAAGGTTTCACGCTTATCGAGATACTGGTGGTCTTGCTGATCGTCACGATCTTGGCAGGCATTACTGTTGCGAGATTGCCGGCTTTTTCACGAAACGCGGACTTTGAGACGGAAACACGTCGTCTTCAGCTCTTGTTTAGCATGGCTCACCAGGAGTCGATCCTGGATTCTACCGAGTTCGGGTTTCGTCTTACCGACGACGGTTACAAATTTCTGAAGTTTGATGATGGTAGCCAGAGTTGGACCGATGCTGAAAGTCCCTTTCAGAAGAGGTCACTGCCTGATGAACTAAGATTGGTCATTGAGGCGGACAGCGACGGATTTAGTTTTTTGGGAGAGAACTTACCACCTGTACTCATCTTATCCAGTGGTGAAAACACACCCTTTCGGCTCATTCTGCAATCCAGGTTACAGAAGACTTCAAGAACGTTGATGTCAGAGGGTTACGGTGAGTTTGTGTGGAACAAGCAATGAAACGGGGGCTGGGATTCACCCTGATTGAAGTGATGGTCGCCCTGGTTGTGTTCTCGGTGGTGTCCGTAGCACTGGTAAAAAACACAACAACGAGCCTCAGGCAGTCTGGAATGATTGAGGATCGCACCATAGCCTGGTGGTTGGCAGAGAATGAAATGACCAGTCTGCGAATGCTACCCCGTACGGATGATAGCTATCCAAACAGTGGCACATCTCGCGAGGTCGTCGAAATGGATGACACCGCTTGGGATGTTGAGACGACTGTAGAGGCGACTGAGAACGATTATGTGCGACGAATCGTGATTAGCGTCTATAGAGAAAACCAGGAAGACGCCAAGGCCAGGTTGGTCGGTTTTCTCGGCCGATATTGATGATAGAGCACTCATGATGAAAAAAGTGAGACAGAAAAGCCCTGGCTTTACGCTTCTAGAGCTTCTGGTCTCTATGTCAATTTTCGCGACGCTTGGACTGGGTGCTTACCAGATGTTGCAAACGGTTGCGGACAGTCATCAGAGAGTACGGTCCAGTGCAGAAGCATTTACCGGGCTGAATCTTGCTTACTCGATTATTCAGCGTGACTTTAACCAGTTTGCACCTCGTGCGGTGAGAGATGAGTATGGCGAAGTCCTACCAATCATCGATTTTGAGAATGAAGACTACATTATTGAATTTACCCGTAGAGGTTGGCGTAACCCTGCGGGTCGGCAAAGAAGTCGGTTACAACGGGTTGCTTACAGTCTTGATTTTGAAGAGGAGACCTTGACTCGTCACTTTTGGAAAGTACTGGATCGAGCAGAGGATTCTGAGCCGGTTTCCCAGCTTCTACTGGAAGGCGTGACAGATTTTCGGGTGACCGGATTTTCAGGAGATGAATCGGCGATAGATAGAGAATTTGTATTGGAGGACGAGGAGGCGGCGGCTCCCCTTGCAATGGAGGTAGTCATTAGCACCAACGCACTGGGCGAAAGCTATCGGTTGTTCCAGATGGTTGAACCCTATTTCGCGGCGTCAGGTGGTGAATCCCGAAATGTAGCTGACAATAACCCGGATAACCCGGATAACCCGGATAACCCGGATAACCCGGATAACCCGGATAACCCGGATAACCCGGATGTGCAAGATGAACCATAAACAGGCTGGCGTAGCGCTGGTGACGGTTCTGTTAGTCGTTGCGATCGCGACGGTGATGGCAGTTTCGATGGTACAGGAACAGCAGAGTTCCATTCATATCACACGTGGCTTTCTAAGCCGTGGCCAGGCAGGTCAATATGCGCTGGGGGGTGAGGAGCTTGCCCGCCAGATACTTCATGAAGACCACGCTGAGGGTGAAAACCGGGATTACCTGGCTGAAACCTGGGCCAACCCTGAATTGCATTTTCAGTTTGAAGAGGGTGAGGTAAATTTGCAGATTACCGATCTGCAGGGTTTGTTCAACGTCAATTCATTGTCCAGTGAAAACGCACTTGTTGAGATCGCGCGGCAAAGGCTGGTGAACCTGCTTACAGCGCTGGGCGCTGACGCGCTCCTGTCCGATCGGATACAGGATTGGATTGACGAAGATACAAGTGCGCGCCCCGCTGGCGCTGAAGACTTTGATTATCTTGTTTACGAACCGCCGTACAGGACTGGCAATGCGATAGTTCAGGATGTTTCCGAGCTGGGATTGCTTGGGTTAGAGCCAGAAATACTACAGCAGATCACCCCGTTTTTTACCGCGCTACCGGATGCCCAAACACTGATTAATATCAACACAGCGTCGCCCTACATTCTGCAAGCGCTTGCATCTGAGTTGTCGTCAGAAGCGGCGGGGGTGTTGGTACAAAGAAGAGAAGAGCAGGAGGGCGGCTTTGAGACTGTTCAGGCGTTTCTTCAATTACCAGAACTTGCGGGGGTCCGCGTAGTTACTAATGGACTTAGTGTACAATCGTCTTTTTTCGAAGTTCGAACGATCGCTCGATACCAGGAACGGTTCAGTTATTTGACGAGTATTCTTCATCGTAATCCCCTGGATGGAACTATCCGGGTTATATATCGCGACTTCTCAAAGAAATTCCGCCCGCAACAAGTCACTGAGGAGGACACAGATGGCTGATACCGTATTTCTAAAGTTTAGGGGTGATGAATATGAGTGGTTGATATTCGACTCCTCCGGCCGCAAGAAAACTGACGGGCTTGGTTCTGCCAGTCAGTTTAATGAGAGCTTCGAGGAACAGTTTGACGGCCGCGTAGTGTTTGTCGCGCCCGGTGAAGAAGTCCTGCTTACCATCGCAAATATTCCATCGAAGCAACATCGCCAGATCGTGCAAGCAGTGCCCTATGCCATTGAAGAACAATTGGCGATGGACGTAGAGGACTGCTTTTTTTCGCTTGGCTTACGCAACGTTAATAATCATATTCAGGTCGCAGTTGTTGAGAGATCGCGAATAAGAGGCTGGTTGGACAGGCTCGACGCGCTGGACGTTGAAATTGGCTTTATGACCTCTGAAGCTAATCTTCTTTCCTGCGATATCGGAATTTCTGTGCTCATCGACGATGATCGAGTCCATATCCGGTGGCCTGATGGAACGGGTATGACGACCTCTCGAACAGGGCTTACGCTTGCGCTTTCGGCGGGGTCAACTGGTTTGCCTATCAATGTGTCAGGTAGTGAATTGGATATTGGCGCCTCCCGGATGCAGTTGAGTGAACTTGAAGCGAGCGGTGAAGTCTTAAGTCAGCGATTGGTCAATGAGTCAGGATTCCACATACTCTGCTGTGAATTTTCTGGCACAGAGAACAACTTACTGCAGGGTGAATTCAAAGTTGAAGCCGCAGTTTCCAGCGTTCAACTGGTCTGGCGATCGGTAGCAGTGCTTGCTGTGATGACTGTTGCGCTGCATTTTTCGGCATTAGTCGCTCAGGCTTGGTATACCGACCGAAAGTCGAGTGAGTATAAGACAGAGGCTTACGCCTTATATGCATCGGTTTTTCCCAAGGACCGGAACGTCAGGGATCTACGCAGAAGATGGCAAGCACATCTTGGTCGCTCGGAATCAAACGTGAATGAGTTCATCAGTCTACTCGCGGCTTCGAGTCGCGGATTGTCAGAGGCTGGCCTGACGCTCAACAATGTTAATTTTAACGAAAGCCGTGGTGATCTGATCCTGCAGGTGATTGGTGAGCGTAGTGAAAAACTGGTCGAATATACCCAGCGACTGACTAGCGAGGGACTGGAGGCCGAAATAGGTACTATCAACCAGGATGCTGGAACCGTTCGAGGGAGCATTAAAATTCGTTCCCGTGGAGTTGGCTCATGAGAGACTATTTCCGAGAATTGATGAAGCACTACCACGAACTGGAAAAGCGTGAGCGGGTGGCGGTATTGTCACTCTCAATATTTCTTGTTGGGGTTGTTCTTTACGCAGGTATCTGGGCCCCGGTAAACAGCTATACCCTGGAAGCCCAGATTGACCATGATCGCTACCTGAAATTGTTAACCTATCTTAAGTCCACGGAATCACAGGCTAGAAGCTCCTCGGAAAATCAGAGTACGGGAAAGGCAGCAGGCCAATCCCTGCTCAGTTCGGTATCAAAATCCGCGCGAAGCGTCGGCATCAATCCGAGCAGGCTTCAGCCTGAAGGTAGTGATGCCGTGAGTGTCTGGTTTGATGCGGTTGCGTTTACCAAGCTAATGTTATGGCTGGAGCGACTGGAATCGGGCCAAGACATCGTTGTGCAACAAATCACCATTGATCGCCGTGACTTACCTGGGCAGGTGTCGGCGAGGCTGGTGCTCCGGCCCTAACTCGTCTCGCGTAGATTGGCTGCTTTCCACACTGAAACTCTCACCAGGAGCATGCACCAGGAGCATGCACCAGGAGCACGCACCAGGAGCATGCACCAGGAGCATGCACCTGGAATATTGCACCAGGAATATTGCAATAGCGTTTCAGCTAACAGGATAGTTGCGTTAAGACGATTATGGACGAAACGAGATATCAACGGTCTAAACCCTGCCTTCGCTATGGGCGACCTATCTATCAAGGAAGTCGCCTAGCGTCGTTGATTCAAAGACCCTTCAAATATCTCTCGAGCATTCCGAAGATGGCAAGGCATCACTGCAGAGGAATATCGTGAGTTGTAAGCACGACTAAATGGCCAGTAGCCAAAGAGCTGCGCCGGCAATGATGCCTACCGTACGCGGCGTGTTTCCGGACTCGCGCTGACGTTTGTTAATCGTTTCAGCGGGTTTTCCACCGTACATGACTGCGTTGATGACGGGAAATTCAAACACAGACACACTGACTGCAATCGAGAAAGTTGTCGCGAGTAACATAGCCTGGGACCAGGTGTTTAGCGGTAGAAGCATAAATATCAATACGAACAAGCCCCAGTTTGCGAAAGGACCGCCAACACTCATCGAAAGAAACTGCCCCCGGCTATTGAGTTCGTCTTTGAAATTGAACATAAAGAATGAAACAGGTTCTTTGGCTATGGGTGAGACCGCGCCGGAAATTCTGGCGCCGGTGAAATGTCCCCATTCATGGAATATTGACGCGAGGATTACTCCGGCAAAAATGGCGTTAATTAGACTCACCATCTCGGCCAGGAAAAGCCCACTTTGAGCAGCCCAAGAGTCTGATGTTCCCCATATCGTAAATGCCGTAAGGGCAAAGGCTGCGTGCCTTATAGCGATTTTACGCAAGCGTGAGTTGTCGCGCTTCTTGCGCGCCTCGACATTGGTGGTTTCTGCTTCTGACATGGGGTTATCCTTTCGGTTCATTCGTCTGGTTGTGACTGCGGTACGGCCCAGGGATACAAAAATGATTGATTCTGGTTTGCCGCCTTATGCCACCCTTTACCACTTCTGCTCTAAGGGTACACGAAGACCCGGCAAATTGTGGCATATAGCGCAGACCGAATTAGGCTACTTCCTATATTCCCATTCATGATCAGTCGAGATTATTTGCCTGCCCTGGCTAAGGCGGTCATCACTGGAAATATAGGCTTGGATTGCAACGCCCGCGGACCACTGATAAATGAGAGGTGTAGTTCCAAGTTAAAGGTGTCTTAGGGTTGGCTGGTTGTCGGTGATGCCTAACGAGTAACTGAGAAAATTTTTCAGACGCTCGAAGGGCTTATCAACAGCGATGGGCTGAACATGGTCGCCGCTACTGGTTTATCACGGTAACCGCTAATTAATCCTGAAGACTAGCGCTACAGTGAACGTGCAAAACCGGTAATTGCTCTAATCACATCCGCATAAACTTCGGGTGTCTGCTCCGGGAATCCCGCGTCACCACCATGAGGTGTTCCGTGTGCAGTTCTACCGATGGTTGGCACACCTGCGTTTAGTAGTTTTCGGTAGTACGACAGGCCTTCGTCACGTAGCGGATCTAATTCGTTAACCGATATGACGTGTGGTGGAAGACCAGCCAGCTCTTCCGTAGTTGCGCAGTACGGCCATGCCAACGGGTTTCTCAGGTTTTCTCCAGAGGGATCATATACCGTTACTAAGGCTGACATCGTGTTCATGTCCAGCATATAGCCATCGTTCTCGAACAGCGATGGAAGTTCAGTTGGCGGGTTGGCGTATACACCTGAAATATATGGGCACATTGCGTACACGCCGGAAATGACGTCAAGCCAGCCGTCTTGCTTCGCCTGAAGCGTGGTCGCCAGTGATAGATTGCCGCCGCCTGATTCGCCTGATATTACGATGTTCGAAATGTTTAGATCAGACCTATTCTGATCAACCCACTTTACGGCGCTAACGCAATCATTCAGCCCCGCTGGAAACGGATGTGGCCCCATTCTTCCGGCGCCATTTCTATATTCCACACCGACAACTACGACTCCGGCATCTGCAAGACTATTGCGCCAAAGAATATAGTTGGGGTCCTCAGCTGTCATGATCACCATGCCACCACCGTGAATATGCACGATGCAGGGCAAGGGACCGTCCATATTTGCCGGTCGATGAATGAACAGATTAATATCGTTACCGTCGATACCCTGAATGACTTCCGTACTGCTGGTAACGCTTGCAAACTTAGGCATATTTGCCAGTAGCCCGGGATGAGTCAGCGCCGCTACTCGCTCGAACTCATTGGCATATTCCAGGCACGTCTCGTAGTCTGCATTCAATGCCGGCGCATCAAGGCCCGGTGCGAAAGAGTCTACCATCGCCAACACTGTTTTGATTCTTGGATCAAGCCTTGGATCGTCAACCACTGTTGCATCTGGGCTTGCGAACTTACCTGCCTGTGGTGGCGTTATGGTGTTCATCGGTTACCCCTTAAACTTAAAAGTTAATATGGATCTTGTCTAAATAAAGCTTGCCGCTATTCCAGATAATGCGCGAATAGAATTTTCGTTGAGTACAGGTGTCATTTTACTAGGTGTTCGGAGCCTTATTCATTTTCGCCTGTAACCTTCGCATCCCTGTTAACCATCTTTCGGGATCGTTGGTCTTTCTCTCCATCCATGTTTGAGCAATCGGGTCAGTCAGGATAAGAAATGATTCTGACTGGACACCCGAGACAACCATGTCTGCTACGTCCTCGGGTTCCTTGATAGGTCCTGCAGCCGATACCGCAAATGGTGAGCTGAGGTCCCCCAGCATTGGTGTACGCACGCCTAGCGGCGCAAGAAGAGAAACACGAATACCTTCGTCGTGATAGGTGATCGAAAGCCACTCAGCAAGGCCAACAACCGCATGTTTGGTTGTCGCGTAAGTTAGATTTCCCTGCGATGTCAAAATGCCTGCCATGGATGCAGTATGCAGAAGGTAGCCTTGGCCACGTGCGAGCATCCCTGGTAGTACTGCTCGCACGGCGTATACATGAGCCATGACATTGATATTCCACTGGTCCTGCCAGACGTCGATGGGCGTATTCAGTGGGTTGCCACCGGTTGCGACGGCGGCATTATTGAAGAAGAGATCAATGGGCCCAAGTTGCTTTTCGGCTTCAGCCACCAGATTATTCACCTCGGCTTCTACGGAGACGTCGCAGGCAATAGCAAGGCCGCCAATTTCCTCTGCCACTTGCCTGGCGCCTTCCATGTTGATGTCAGTGACAACGACCCTGGCGCCTTTGGCTGCAAATGCTCGGCATGTTGCTGCACCAATGCCGCTGGCACCACCTGTAACGACGCAAACCTTATTATCTAATTCCATTTTATCCCTCTGGCATTTTGTTAGTGAAACGTAAATCCTTCATAACCTTTTGCGGTTACCTGATCACACACTTCCCTGTAAGCGCCAACGCCTGCTGCGTATGGCATAAAAATGCGCGGCTTACCTTTTACGTTGGCACCCAGGTACCAGGAACCCCCTTTAGGGAAGAGGGTCATGTTTGCGACGTCATTGACGTGGCTAACCCATTGGTCCTCTGCCTGTGTTTGTGCTTCGAATACCTTCAGGTCTTGCTCTTTCATGTGCGCCAGGCAATCAATTGTCCAGTCGACATGTTGTTCAATCGACACCATCATATTGCTTAGGACAGATGGGCTACCCGGTCCAGTAATGGTGAACAGGTTTGGGAAATCAGCGACAGCAATACCAAGGTAGGACCTTGGGCCAGCATGCCATTTTTCCGATAGCGCCAAACCAGCTTTTCCACGAATATCCATATTCAGTAGCGCGCCTGTCATCGCGTCAAAACCGGTTGCCAGGACGAGGGTATCCAGCTCTGTTAGCTCGCCGTTCACCATGACCCCTGTTTCGGTAATCTCCTCGATGGGGTTGTCTTTCACTGACAGAAGGGTGACGTTTTCCCGGTTATAGGTTTCGTAGTAGCCTATATCGACGCAAATGCGCCGGGTGCCAATAGGATGATTAGTAGGGCACAGCAGGTTCGCCGTTTCCTGATCTGTTACGGTTTCATGGATTTTACGATGGACAAATTCCTTGGCGAATCGGTTGGCTTCCTCGTCCATCAGTTGGTCGCCGATCGCGCCCATGAATTTGGCCCCGCCTGTTTCCCAGGCTTCTTCAAGAATCTGGGTCGCCTGGTCCTCTGACAACTGGCTCCGCAGGACGGGTTCCACGGGCCCGTCCCTAGGCTCGATCTTCAGATCGCCGAAACCTGACCCGATAGCAAGTTTGTGGTTTTCGCGGTGGGCACGGTAATTTTTCTTAAACTCGGTGACCCAGTCCTGATCAAGCGGTTCGTTTTTTGCTGGAACGCTGAAGTTTGGCGTACGTTGAAAAACCGTCAGATGGTCGGCTTCCTCGGCAATTACTGGAATCGCCTGAATACCGGACGAACCCGTACCGATGATGCCAACTCTTTGGTTTTTGAAACTCACCGGTTCGTGGGGCCACTTACTCGCCTGATATAGGTTGCCTTTGAAATTTCGTACGCCAGGTATGTCCGGGAGCTGTGGGACAGACAGGCATCCGGTTGCCATCACGCAGAAGCGAGCAACCACGCTGTCACCTTTATCGGTTTCCAGCTGCCAGTCGAGCGAATCATCCTGGTAGTGAGCTGACGTCACGCGTGTTTCGAAGTGAATATCTTTGCGCAGGTCAAAACGACGACTGACGTGCCGTGCGTATTCCAGGATCTCTGATTGTGGTGCGTATCGTTCGGACCACTTCCATTCCTGTTCAAGTTCAGAAGAAAAAGAGAAAGAGTAGGCAAGACTCTCAGCATCACATCGTGCGCCAGGATACCTGTTCCAGTACCAGGTTCCGCCGACATCGTCCCCAGCCTCAAATACAACTGCCGAAAGTCCCAGTTGCCGGAGTCTGTGCAACATGTACATTCCGGCGAATCCTGCTCCTACGATGGCAACATCGAACTTCAGACTTTTGTGTAGCATGCAGGTAGGTCTCCAAAATAAGAGCTTGTAGTGTCGCCGCGTTGATTTCCAACGTCAACGTATGGTGTTACAGGCGATCGAGAAAAGATTCACCATATTCAAGGGGCGGTAGTTTGAAAAAACCTGCCAGGGTTTGGCCTATATCGGAAAAGCTGGTTCGGGAACCAAGGTCGACCGATTCTATCCCGTGCCGATAGGCTAGTATCGGGATGTATTCACGAGTGTGATCTGATCCAATCCATGTGGGGTCGCAGCCGTGGTCGGCGGTGATAAGCAGTAGATCTTCTTTAGTCATGCAGGCGATGACGTCTTCAAGTCGCTGATCAAAATAGGTGAGGGCATCTGCATAGCCGGCTGGATCTCGTCTATGTCCGAAATCCTGGTCAAAGTTAACCAGGTTGGTAAATATCAGTGTGTTGTCAGGTTCTTCCTTGATCTTTTCAATGGTTGCATCGATTAGAGCAGGCAGCCCAGTTGCTTTCGTGCTGGTTGTAATGCCGCGATGAGCAAAAATGTCCGATATCTTGCCTATTGCCACAACTTTCATCTGCTGTTCGGTCATTACATCAAGCAGTGTAGGATTGGGTGGTTCGAGGGAGTAATCTCTGCGGTTTCCAGTCCTTTTGAAGTCCGAAGCATTTGATCCGATGAAAGGGCGAGCGATGACTCGTCCAATATTCGCGTCATAAAGTAACTCACGTGCGGCCTCACAAAATTCATAAAGCCTGTCCAGCCCAAAACTGCCCTCATGTGCTGCGACCTGGAACACGCTGTCTGCAGAGGTATAGCAAATTGGTCTACCTGTTCGCATATGTTCTTCACCAAGGTCGCGAATGATGTCAGTGCCCGACGCGTGACATCTCCCTAGTGTGCCGGGGGTGGCTGTTCGCCGGGTAAGCTCATTCAGGAATAGCTTCGGGAAACATTCGGGTGTGTTCGGGTAGTATCCCCAGTCATACATCACGGGTACCCCGGTCATTTCCCAGTGACCACTAGGTGTATCCTTTGCCGTGCTGATCTGAGCGGCCGCACCATATGCGCCTGAACACGGCATTTCATCCTGCAGCGAAAAGACGTCACTGCTTACCGCTTTCGTTGCGGCGACCAGGCCAAGGCCGGCAAGGTTTGGCAATGCCAGCGGCTTACCTGTTCTTTGCTCGAAGCATTGCGCAACGTGAGCAAAGGTATTCGCACCAATGTCTCCGAACGCTTCAGCATCCGGAGCAGAACCTATGCCGAATCCATCTGCCACCAGAATAATTGCTCGTCCCATTATCACTCAAGTAAAGATTGCCAGGCTCCAGTATACCGGGAAATGATGGTAACCTGCCGCTTTGCGATACTAATCTCGGAGCATCATGCTCGTCGTCGGACAAAGCTTATTGGGGATGTTATTTATCATCCTGACGGGATACCTATTGTCTTCGCAGCGATCGAAGATTAACTGGCGGACTGTGCTGGGTGCTTTTGGTATTCAGCTGGCAATCGGTGCCCTTGTCCTTTATTTCCCTCCTGGCATGCAGGCGCTGGAAGCCGTTGCGGGCGTTGTTATTAGTGTTTTAGGTTATGCCCAGGCGGGAATAGATTTTATGTTTGGTGACTTCGCCTCGGGCAACCATGGCTTTGTCTTTGCACTCCAGGTGCTGCCTGTTATTGTGTTCTTTGCATCGCTGATTGCCGTGCTTTATCACCTGGGCATCATGGAACGCCTTGTCAGACTGATCGGTGGGTTCATTCAGTTCGTGCTGGGTACCAGCAAAGCGGAATCCATGTCCGCTGCGACCAATATATTCATTGGCCAGTCTGAAGCGCCGATCGCGATCAAACCGTATCTATCTTCCATGTCATCGTCCGAAATATTTGCTGTGATGGTTGGCGGAATGGCGACAGTATCTGGCAGTGTGTTGGGTGGCTATGCGGCGGCAGGTGTTGATATGAGATACCTGATAGCAGCCAGTTTCATGGCTGCCCCGGCGGGGCTCATGATGGCAAAATTGATCAAACCTGAGTCCAGTGATATTTCGTCGGATGATTCTGATGTTCATGAGGATATCCTGGCGCATCGCGCCGCGAACGTTATTGATGCGGCAGCGACCGGAGCGCTGCAGGGTATGCAACTGGCATTCGCTATTGGGGCTTTGTTACTGGCGTTCATTGGCCTGATTGCGCTGATTAACGGCATGATTGGTTGGGGAGGGAGTTTTTTCGGAATTGAAAACCTGACGATGCAACAGATCCTGGGTTACCTGTTCCAGCCTGTGGCATTTCTGATCGGTGTCCCCTGGGAAGAGACAAGGCAGGTAGGAAGTTTACTCGGCCAAAAATTCATGTTGAATGAATTCATCGCCTATCTTGATTTTGTTGCCAACTACCAGAGCGAATTGACGCCTAGAACACAGGCCATTGTAACCTTCGCTTTGTGCGGCTTTGCCTGTTTGTCCTCGATTGCTATCGTTGTTGGGGGTATTGGTATCCTTGTGCCCCAAAGAAGGGCTGAGCTGTCCCAGCTTGGGTTGCTGGCAGTTGTGGCCGCAACACTGGCAAATCTCATGAGTGCGACAATCGCCGGTTTAATATTAACGCTTAGTTAGTTCCCGTCCGAAGGTCATGTTCTGAGCCAGTAGATAGGTCATCTGAATGGGTTAGATAAGAATCAATCACTTGACGGGAAATAACCACCACGGAGTATATTCTCCAGATATTAAGAAGACTGTTCAGGAAAAGATCATGGCTACACCACACATTGGCGCAGAACCAGGTGAAATCGCAGAGACCGTATTACTGCCCGGCGACCCATTGAGAGCGAGGTTTGTTGCGGAAAATTATCTGTCGGGTGTTGTTTGCGTTACCCAGGTTCGTAATATGCTGGGGTTTACCGGTACCCATAAAGGTGAGCGTCTATCGGTCATGTCCAGTGGTATGGGCATGCCAAGCATGTCTATCTATGCGACGGAATTATTCCAGCTTTTTGACGTCCAGCGAATGATTCGAATGGGAAGTTGTGGGTCAATTCACCCGGATGTCAATTTGGGCGACCTGGTTGTTGCGATGGGCGCGTCGACTGATTCCAACATGAACCGGCTTAGATTCAACGGCCACGACTATGCCGCGATTGCAGACTACGGGCTATTGAAAAACTGGGTCGAGAGCGCCGAATCCATGGATGTTAACGTTACCGTGGCTAACGTGTTTACCTCTGATACCTTTTATCACCTTGGCGATGAGATTTACGATATTGCCAGTCGGCTAGGAATTGTTGCGGTTGAAATGGAAGCTGCGGCACTATATCGAATTGCAGCAGAACAGGGACGGGCAGCGCTTGGCGTGATGACGGTCAGTGATCACATTAGGAAAGGCGAACATTTAAGCGCTGACGAAAGAGAGACGAACTTTGGCGAAATGGTGGAAATCACCCTGGCTAGTTTGTAGGAAAAAATTTCCCTCAATACGATCCGTTAAAACAGGAATAACAAACCGATGACTTATGCAACACTTGCGACAGACCTCGAGTCGCGGATTCTGACGATCACCCTCAACAGACCCGAGGCAATGAACTCCTTCACGGTAGAGATGGCAGGAGAGTTGGTTGATGCTTTTAACTCAGCCAGTGAGGATGATGATGTGGGTTGCATTATTGTTACCGGGGCAGGGAAAGCTTTTTGCGCGGGGATGGATCTGTCCATTGGAGGCAATGTATTTGGCCTAGATGAATCGATCAGGCCAAACCTTGATGAAGTCAGGCGTCGTTACAACGACGAAGACATGGTTACGGGCGTTCGAGATACGGGCGGCAGGGTTAGTTTGGCGATTTTTGAATGTAAGAAACCGGTCATTGGTGCGATCAACGGTGCAGCAGTTGGGATCGGCGCAACGATGACCCTGGGTATGGATATTCGTATGGTCTCTGAAAAAGCCCGTATTGGATTTGTGTTTGGAAAAATAGGTGTGACCCCAGAGGCTTGCTCTACCTGGTTCTTGCCTCGAATCGTCGGAATGCAGACCGCGCTTGAATGGGTTTACAGCGCGGATATTCTGAACGCCAGCCAGGTTGTCGACGCTGGTCTGGCTCGCTCGGTGCATGCGCCCGAGGAACTTCTGCCGGCGGCCAGGGAGCTCGCATTGAAATTTGTGGCGAACCGATCCCCGGTTGCCATCGCGCTGGCTCGACAGATGATGTACCGAAATTCCGCGATGCCATCACCAAGGACTGCCCACGAGGTAGATTCGCTGTCGATGTATTACAGCAGCCTTGGGGACGGAAAAGAAGGCGTGCAATCGTTCCTTGAAAAGCGCGACCCGGTGTTTGCTTCGAAGGCATCTGTCATGCCGGACTTTTACCCCTGGTGGGAAAGCGAACAGTAGGCAATATTTATTTAGATAGAAGGAAGAGGTTATGGCTGTAGAGATTGAGAAACAAGGGCACCTTGCGATCATTACCCTGAATCGCCCTGAGGCTCGCAATGCGATCAATGGCGAGATGGCACAAACGATGGAAAGTTGTCTCGATGAATTCGAGAACGACCCGGAACTCTGGGTCGGAATTCTTAAAGCAGAGGGTACCGTTTTTTGTGCTGGCGCAGATCTTAAAGAAATTGCAGCAGGCAACGGCGCGGCCCTGGCGACCAGGAAGGGTGGTTTCGGCGGAATTACCCGGCGGGAAAGAACAAAACCACTCATCGCCGCAATTACGGGAACAGCCGTCGCCGGTGGATGTGAAATTTCACTGTCCTGTGACCTCATTATCGCTTCGACTGAAACCGTCTTTGGGCTTCCAGAGGTCAAGCGATCACTCGTTGCAGCCGCAGGTGGTTTGTTCCGGTTACCAAGGGCACTTGGCATGGCCACAGCAATGGAGCTGATCATGACGGGTGATCCGCTTCCCGCTCAGCGTGCCTTTGAGCTTGGGATGGTGAACAAGGTTGTATTGCCGGAACAAGTCCTTGGTGAGGCCAAACAATTAGCAGAGCGAATCATGGCTAATGCGCCGCTTGCAGTACAAGCGAGCCGCAACGTTGCCGCTAGAGCATTAATGGATGATGACGAGGCGCTGTGGCGTGCCAGTGGTAAAGGATTCCAGAGCGTCGTCGGCACTGAGGATTACCAGGAAGGCCCGCGGGCATTTATTGAAAAACGCCCCGCTGTTTGGAAAGGAAAATAGCGTAGCTTGAAACCAGGAACCAGGAACCAGGAACCAGGAACCAGGAACCAGAAACTGGTGACCAGTATCATGCTGACGATGATACTGGCCATATCCCGGTAGACGAATTACTTATTGGGATTTATCAGGTACTTTTCACCCGTGGACTGTTGCCCATAGACGCTAATCGCGTCCAGAGATAGCGCTTCAGCCAGTGAAACTTCCTGCGTGTAGTGGCTGGCGAAAGTGGTTTTTATTTCGTCTGCAACGCGCTGTCTCAGTTTTTCAGCTTCTTCGAAACCAACTTTTTGGAGGAACGGTGTCAGTAGCCAACCACCCAGATTCCAAGAGAAGCCAAAGTTCCTGTTCAACGTAGTCGGTGATCGATCCAAACCGCCGTAAATGTAGACTTGCTTGAACTGATCCGATCCATAGCGATTGTAGTCACCGGCTGATTTCATCGCAGCCGCTTCCATAGCAGTGAGTAATTGACCTGCCAGCTTGCCACCGCCAGTGGCGTCAAAGGCGATATAGGCGCCAGCCTCAGCGTAGGCGTCAGTCAGGTCTTGCATAAAAGAATCTGAGCTGGAATTGCAGACATATTTGGCGCCGATGCCTTTTAGCAGGTCTACCTGCTCCTGCTTGCGAACAACGTTAACCAGATCGACGCCATCTTTCAGGCATATTTTCTGAAGCATCTGGCCAAGGTTCGAAGCTGCAGCGGTATGACATAGTGCCGTAAACCCTTCGGCTTTCATGGTTTCAACCATACCAAGCGCGGTCAGTGGGTTAACGAAGCAGGATGCACTTTCTGCGGAGGTAACGCCGTCGTGCATCATTAGGCACTGTTTGGCCTTTACGACACGATACTGTGTGTACATGGCACCGCCGAGTATACCAACGGTCTTTCCGAGCAGCGCCTGGGCTTGTTCGCTGGTGCCGGCTTCTACGACAACACCGCCGCCTTCGTTGCCCACGGGCAATGACTGACCGGCCCTCGCGGCGACGACTTTCCTTAGCCCCTCAGGAATCGTTGCGGTAACAACCGGTGAATCCGGGGATCCAGATGCAGCAGCTGTTGTCATGTCAGCCATACCGAACAACAAACCAAGGTCCGATGGATTGATTGGCGATGCCTCTACGCGAACCAGCACTTCATCATCAGCGGGCTTGGGGACCGGGATCGTTGCCAGCGATAATTCGAGTGTGCCCTCTTTTGTGACGAGAGACTGTATTTGCAATTGATCGGCCATGATATTCCTTTAAGTGTTAATGGTTCATTCCGACAACTTGTCGGCTTCTATTTGGAGTGATCTTAGTTCATCCCCGGTGAAAATTTCCTGAATTTTTTCAATTTCGTCTGCCGCTTCTTTTTGTCTGCGCCACATTTCTGCGTAGGTGCCATCGGCTTTAACCAGAGCGAGGTGGGAGCCACGTTCGATGATTTCTCCAGCAGAGAGCACCAGTATTTCATCTGCATTGACGATAGTCGACAGCCTGTGCGCGATCACCAGGGTAGTTCGGTTTTTGGCGACTTCTTCCAGAGCTGCCTGAATCTCTCGTTCGGTCTTGATATCCAGTGCGGAGGTGGCTTCGTCAAGCACCAGTATCTTGGGATTTTTCAGCACCGTGCGGGCTATCGCTACCCGTTGTTTTTCACCGCCAGACAGCTTTAGCCCTCTTTCACCCACGCGCGTTTCATATCCCTGTGGCAGGGAGGTAATAAAGTCGTGGATGCTGGCGAGTTTTGCTGCATTTTCGACCTCCTTATCAGTTGCCTGTGGGTTACCGTACCGGATGTTGTATCGAATGGTGTCGTTAAACAGGACTGTGTCCTGGGGAACAATACCAATAGTATTTCTGAGACTGGCCTGGGTGACGTGAGTAATGTCCTGGCCGTCGATAAAAATACTGCCTTGCTGGGTGTCATAAAACCGGTACAGCAGTCGTGAAAGGGTCGACTTGCCGGAACCGCTGGGACCGACAACGGCCACGGTTCGCCCTTCATCGATAGAAAAATTGATATCACTGAGGACCCTGCGCCCGCGTTCGTAGGTGAAACTGACATCCTTGAATTGAATTTCACCCTGGTTGACCTTAAGCGGTGCGGCGTCGGTGTCGTCACGAACCTCGGGATTCAAATCAAGTAACTGAAACATGTACTCCATATCCACCATAGACTGTCGAATCATGCGGTAAGAGGAACCCAGGAAACCGAGTGGGATAAATAGCTGCAGCATAAAAGTGTTTATCATCACCACTTCACCGGTCGAGAGCTGTCCTGCGGCATGATCCTGGACTGCCAGTACAAGAATTGTCACCTGGCACAGTACTCTTGCGATTAGCTGGCCAGCGTTGAGCATGCCGAGCGTGTCCTGGCTTTTTACGGCCGCGTCCATGTACTTCAGCAGGGCATCGTTGTACCTGTCAGCTTCGTACTTTTCATTGCCGAAATATTTTACTGTCTCAAAGTTGAGCAGGCTGTCGACGCCAATCGACGTGGCACGTGATTCCTGGCTTACCATTTCGCGGCGGAACTTGGTACGCCACTCAGTAAAGATCAGTGTGAAAGCAACATACCCCACAACTGCAACAAGGATAACCAGGACATACTTAACCGGGTAAGTGACCGCCAGGTAAACTGAAACCAGTCCTATCTCGAATAACGTTGGTGCTATGTTGAAAGCAAACAAGCCTGTGATTTGTTGCAGCGCTCTGGTGCCGCGCTCAATAGCCCGGGACAAACCGCCGGTGCGTCTGTCCAGGTGGAACCTCATACTAAGGTCATGAATATGGCTAAAAGCTTTCAGGCCAATCACTCTTTGCGCGAACTCCGAAACAGGCGTGAACACTGCCGAACGGAGTTCAGTCAAAGCCCCCGGCAGGAAAACCATCAGGCCATACATCAGTGCAAGACTGACCAGCCCTGCAATGGCTGAACTTGGGTCAAGTGTTATATCAATTGACCGGGTGGTTCGAACCAGCGACTCCAGGCCATCGATAAGGTCCTTAAGAACGATCGGTCCATAAACATTCGCTGTCCTTCCTAATAGCAGGCAGGCAACAGCGATGACGACCCGCGCCTGCATATCGTGGCGCTGCTTCGGCCAGAGAAAAGGGAGAATGGATTTGACGGTTTGCCAGATTGTCCGTTGAGGGGCCCCATCGACACTGAGCGGGTCGGCAAATGCGCTGGCGTGGCTAAAATGTTCCATCAGTCGGCAGCGCCCAATAGTTCGACTCGCAGGCGTGCAGGGTTAGCCAGTGGCGTGTGGCGATAACGGCTGATTTCGGATTCCAGGAACGGTTGGTACATAGGCTCTTCAGTATAAGTAGCCAGTATCCAGTTAAGAACACCCGCAAGCGCTGCATCATCAATAAGAGATTGCGATGCGCCGGGTACTGTCACGAGATACTCTCTACCTTTGTCAGATGCAGCAAGAATGGCGAGCTTATTGTCGAAGGCCGGGACCTCAGGTGGCAGGCCGCGACCGTCATTAAGGTGGCAGCCCATACAATGAATCATATAGTGACTTCTGGGATCAGCTGCTGCGAAAGCACACAGCAAGGTTAGCGATAGCAGAGTTAGTAATAATAGAGTCCAGCGCATCAGCTTTCATCAACACCCACCACGACTGCAGTTGAACAGTGATAGGCATTGGTTTTGGTGCCGACACACCAGTTAATATCGTTGTTCTTGGGGGGATAATAAGCGGGTTTGTCTCCCTCGTTGCGGTTGCAGAAGCACCGTCCACATTCTCCTTTTCCACAACAGTCGTTGTAGGAAATGATATATCGCTTGCCGTCAGCCGGGTTTTCGCAGGTACCAATCCAGGTGACAGGAGAAGGTTCAGCGCCAGGCGGACATTTTGATTCGCTGCCACCACAACAACTGCAGAGGTAGCCATCTATAGCGCAATAGCGCCAATAGTCACAATCCTGTGGGTCTCCGATTTCCGGAAGCTGGAGTCGGGTTTCCGCCGCACGAGCAACGGGTAGAACGGGTACCAGCGAGATGCCTACCATCAGTTTTCCGAAACGGGAAAGAAAATGCCGACGTGAAAGCTGTCGGGCAGATTTTACCGTTCGGGCAGTAACCCATTTGTCGACTATTTGAATTAAAGCATCTGGCTTCATTGGTGGTTCGGTTCCTCAGCCAGCCCAAGATACTCCTGCAGGCTGGATACGTCCAACTCATCGGCAGCTAGCAGGCTCTCCAGATGCTCACGGTTATTGACAAGACCCCTGGCCCTTAGGACTCCATCGCGATTGATCAATGCTGCAAAAGGCAGTTTATTCACGCCCAGTGAAATACCGAGTTCCCTTGATAACAGATAATTGGAAACCGGTATGCCATGTTCGGTTGCATATCGTTCATGGGCGGAAGTCGTTTCCCCATCCGAGGCGTACCGAACTGTAACACCAGCCTCCTGTTTTTCGATCTCCTGGACAACTGGCAACAGCGATTTGCAAACGGGGCAGCCAGGGGACAGAAAGTAGATCAATATATTGTCATCCATACCCTCGCCGATAGTCATCGAAGTGCCGTCTAGTGCCTGGGCTTTGATCAGTTCCACTCGTTCACCGATCTTGGGACCATTCATTGGCATGAGCGCGCCGACCGGGGCGACTCGTTCGTGCAGAACCCCGATCTGGCGAGCCAGCGCAAACACGATCACCAGCAACAGGATTACCAGCAGCCAGAGTAGAAAGTTTGATGCAATCAGTGCAGTTTCCATTAGGACCACCAGAGTCTGTGTTGGTTAGCGTGGGCAATCATCAGGTTAGCCGTTGCATAGCTTGCAGCGCTTGCACCGAGAAACAGAACGATAGTCGAGTAGTCCAGCCAGACCAGTTGGCGTTCGATCACGGGCATGAAACAGACACACAACAATATTATTAAAGTGCTGTTTCTGAGCAGGTGGTAACCACTGATGCCTTCTCCCTGGGACCCAAGACAACCACAATCTATGTGAGTCCTTCCTCTTGCCAGGTTAATGGCTATTCCTGAGGTGTATGCCAATATCAGTATCGCTGACAGGGCGACCCCATAAAGATAGGCGGGAGTCAGTAAGAGTGTCGTGGCTACAATTTCTATCATAAAAACGAGTTTCGTCATTCCGGGCGCGAGTGCCGCAGGAAGCACCTGATAATTTTCCAGTTTGAGTTGAAAGGCGGCCATGTCCTGATACTTTTCCAGTGCGGAGAGCGCGAAGAGCAGGGCAAACCCGCCGACAAGGCTGTAAAGAATGACGGGGTCAAGCATTTACAGGTTCTGGAGGATCGTTGGTAGTTCTATGTCTGAAATCGTGCCCCTGGACACCGTGGTTTTCAGATCGTATATCTGCACCTGGTCTTCCGCAATCGAACCCGCATAAAGTAATGCAGATTCATCCTGTGATACCTGGATGGAGTTGGCTGGTACTGCAAGGCTAAGGCGGTGGGTCGTGGCGCCTGTCGCAAGGTTGATATACCAGACTTCAGTACCCGGGTCTTTGTGGGTGTTTTCTCCACCCTGGTGCATCAAGAGGAGAAGCAATTGTGAAGGTACATGCAAAGCAACCGGTTGCATGCCGCCAATTCTCCAGCCTTCGTCATCGTCCCCCACGTTAAACAGTAAACTGACCTTGATCTTTCCTGCTTCGGTGGTGACTTGGAACACCTTTCCATGGAAGGTGTTGAATACCCATCCAGCTTCGCTTCTGGCAGGTTTCTCCATCAATGGATCAGTCTCCAGATCGAAAAATATTTCGGAGCGAACCCGCGATAGTTCTTCGCCTTTTTTATTCAGGGTGATCAGTTGGGCCCTGCCGTCCCCGCAAAGTTGCAGGAATGACAACTTTTCTGAGGGATAAACCAGGCCGCACCCTGCGGTGGGTATCTCGCTCAGAAACGTTCCTGATTGCAGGTCAACGACCGACACGGACATGGCTGGCGTAATGTTGGTGACCAGCATCAGTTCAGCCTCAGGGTCTTTCACAATGCCAGTGTAGTGGCGCATTGGTGAACCACTGGGGTGCTTGGGCGCGATAGTAATCTCACCGATGGGTGATAGTGTCTTGATGTCGTAAGTACTGATGACATCGGTACGCTGTCCTCTGGTGTGCCTGCTAAGGTAAGTCTCTGCTGTGTGGACGATGCCTTTTTCGCGATCAACTTCAAAGGCATTGGCGCCGATACCGGTGGAGATCGTACCGAGCATTTGCTGTGTGTCAGCATCGAATAGAACTGCTTTATGGCTGAAGGTATTAATCAACAATGTGTGTTGCGGGAGCGTGTCCAGCGTTAACTGCCCGTAGGTTTCCAGCGGCAACTCGGATCTTGCGTTCATCGCTAATAAGCACAACAAGCTGATGGTGAAAATGGATTTCATTGTGTTTCCTGAAGTCAAGCGGCTAGTTTCCCTTGTAGTGGTTTGCGTTGCAATGTCCCGCAGCGATTAAGAGTCCCTAAGTTTACCAAAAGGGATTTACTAAATTTGCAGATATGGACCAGGCAATGCCGTCAAGCTGCTACCCCAGACTTTTTATCTGAAATTCGTTGCCTGGATACTGTCGAAACTCAGGAAAAATGCGGTTTAAATCACTTGTCCGCCTGCGATTATTGAGTTTCCAGATGGTTTAAAGACTAGCTGATAGCTCTTGTTTGAAAGCGTAAAGCGCTTAAGTCTCGCAAGAACTCCGATGGCGGTAGTTCCCTGCGGTCACCTGCTCCGGGCTTAGGCAGGGGGTGCCACGGTGAGTCGGCCTGTCACTCCAAATTGTTCAATGAGCCGGGCCACGAGTCCAGTCTGTTTTGCTTCTTCGACGAAGGTGCGTAAAAAGTCGGCTGCAGCAGGACGACCTTTAGGTGTGCCGATGGCTTGTTGCACAGCCGTGAACTTGCCATCAAGTAATCTTGAACCGGGCAATTTCTTGACATCGTTAATCAAGCCGGCCCGCAAGCCTGCCAAGGCATCCATGTTTTTGGAGACAAATTCATCATAGGCTTGCCGACCTGCCGCACGATGTAGTTCCGCGTGTTGAATATTATCTGTGAGCCACAACTCAAAGGCGGCTCGTTCGGGTACCGCGATTCTTATGCCGGGTTGATCAACATCGGCAATAGTCTGGATGGGGGAATTTGCGGGAACCAGATAAGTGGCTTCAATCTCTGAATAGGCTGCGCTGAAGTCAATGTGTTGGGTGCGCGCTGGTTCTGCGCCAACAAGACCAATATCCCAAAGGTCAGAACTTGCCGCATCGACTAATTCGCCCGGTGTTTTAAATGTCACATATTCCACCTCGACTCCCAGTTGGCGCGCAACTTCGGAGGCCATACTAGGCGATACTCCTTGAGGCTGGCCGTTGTCTGACTTGCCAGTGACGAGTAAAAAGTTGGAAAGATTTATCCCTACACGCAGAACTCCGTTAGGTGCAAGTTCGGTGCAAACCTGATCAAGCATGGTTACTCCAATGTTGGGCGGATCATCTCGCAGGTAGTTTAGTTTTGTCGACGCTGTACAGGTCGCAGACCGTGTCGAAACACATTTTTTGCACTTCGTCAGCAGAGACACCATCCATGATTTCGTCTAGTACTTTCATGGATTTAGGCCATATTGAATCGTGATGTGGATAGTCATTGCCCCACATTAAATTGTCGATTCCAATGCCATGTCTTGTTGCTATGCCGAACTTATCATCTTCGAAAGTCGCAATGAAATTGCGATGAAAATACTCGCTTGGCTTCATGGTGAGATAGTCTACCGCGTGTTGTGGTGTTCGATAGATTGCATGGTCGAGCCTTTCGACCATGTGGGCCAACCAGCCAATTTCATATTCGGCGATAATAAATTTCAGCCGCGGGAATCGCTCCAGAACACCACCACAAATAAGGTCGATCATGGCATTTAAAGCTGTCGTAAAGGCCATGGTGTATCCCTTGATGGTGCCTCCTGGCGTCCCCCAATGCGCGGGCATGCCACCATCAGGAGAAGTACCCACAAAAATGTGCATGGTCAGCGGCAGATTCATTTCCTGAGCTGCAGCCCAAAAAGGATCATAATCCGAGTGATGATAGGGTCGATCGGTGGGTGTGTGAGTCGGGATCATGAAACCGCGCACTCCTAGCCTGGACGCGCGCGTCATCTCTTCGATGGCGAGATCCACATCCGGGATGGGCAGGCAACCTATGCCGATTAATCTATCTGGCGCGTTCTTGCAATAATGTACTATCCAGTCATTGTGACGCTGAAAAGCGGCATTCATGATTTCTGTGTCTCCACATGCCCATGTAAACATGTTCAGGCTTGGGTACATGACTTCACCGACAATGCCGTCGGTCGCCTGCTCTTCCAGTCGTTTGTCACCATCAAGTACACCTGGGTTCAGGCCCTCGTAGCCACGCGCGATAAGCTTGTCCGTTGCAGGGTCATCGAGCCTATTGCCGGCGATACCAAGTCGAGCAACTGGCACGGACATCGGTCCGCAAACGTACCAATCTCCGGGTTTGCCTTTGTAGTCGCGAATGATTTGAGGCGCTGCATCTCCGTAACGTTCACTTAACCCGGCGAAGCAGTCGGCATGTTCGACGATATGTGAATCACCTGAGAAATATTGCATGCTGTTATCCCTGTGTATCTATGTTTGTTAGAAGCCGGCTTGTTTGTCGACAACCCCGGTCAGCGGTTTATTTTCTTGTGCAAGGCCCAGGTTCTCGCAAAATCGCGCGATATTTCGCGGTCCTCTAAGCTGGCTGGCTCCGGCCGTATGGGGGGTCATTGCCACATTGTCGAATGTCCACAGCGGGTGGTCGGCCGGTAGCGGTTCTTCAGGGGCAACATCAAGTGCTGCTCCGCCACAACGTCCATCTCGCAAGGCTGCGACCAGAGCGTCGCCGTCAATGATCTCGCCTCTTGTAACATTCATGATGAGCGCACCGGGGCGCATGGCAGAGAAGGCATGATCGCTGATTAGATTTAGAGTCTCATTGGTTAGAGGTGCGCCAATAGCCACAATGTCAGACGCGGCCAATAGATCGTCCAGGCGGTCTAACATCCAGACTTCGCTGACGCCGTTTGAGGGCGGAACAGCGAGTGCATCCACAGCCAGTACATTCATACCAAAAGCCACTGCGCGCTTGGCTAAGGCGCGGCCAGTTCCACCGAAACCTACAACGCCCATGGTCATGCCTTCTAACTCAATCTCTTTGGCGCGCATCGAAGGGCGGTGATTCCAGCCATCTGCACCCAGTTGAAAAGCTGTCTTGATCTGTCGTGTGAGGGCCAATAGCAGACCAAAACCTGTGTCGGCCAAATGGCCACCTACCAGTCCCTTTTCACCCGTTAGGACTACGTCTGAGTCACGCATGGCGGGATAGAGCATCGAATCCATACCGGATGCAATGGCATGCACCCAACGCAATTTGGGCGCGGCATGGAATAGTGGTTCCGGAATGAATCCCAGGAGCACATCTATGTCCGCAGCCTCTTCAATGGCGGCCCTTACCCCGTTGGCGACGCGGATGGTCGATCCTGGCGGTGCGGCGGCTTCGATTGACTGCAACTCGGCATCGCTGATAGATGGAAGGGTTAGACCCAGCATCACCTCAATGGTGATGGCGCCTTCTATACTTAACTGACCTCGTTCTGTACCCACTGATAACTCCCAATTTGTCCTTGGATAATACACAAGTTTGTGAATTTGCCAAAAGTACTGTCTTGATGATTTATTAGTCGCTGGGAATGTTGGGACATCCAACATCTGAGGTACATACGAGCAGCCCGGAAGTCATTTTTACTCCCGAAGCAATATCTAGTATGTTGGCGCGTTTTAATGCATCGAAAAATTTGGAGATCGAACATGACACAAAGTAGTGAAGTTCACCTAACGTCCAGACCTCAGGGGAATCCAGTTGCCACGGATTTCGAGATAGTGGAAGTGAACATTGAGGATCCTGCAGAAGGGCAGGTTCTGGTAAAGAACATCTATATGTCAGTAGACCCCTATATGCGTGGTCGAATGCGCTTTGCAAAACCGAATGAATTATTAATGGGTGGCGCGGTAGGTAAAGTCGTCGCGTCAAACAATGCTAATTTTGCCGAAGGCGACTACGTTAGTAACGGATCTGGATGGCGTGAATACTTTCTGTCAGATGGGGCGGACCTCAGCAAGGTTGATCCGAGTCTCGCTCCGCTTAGTGCCTATCTTGGTGTTATGGGTATGCCTGGGCTTACTGCTTATGGTGGTTTATTGGTGACCGGCGAAATGAAGGATGGTGAGGCAGTGTTTGTTTCTGCTGCATCAGGCGCAGTGGGGAGTGTTGTTGGCCAGATTGCGAAAATCAAGGGTGGTATCGCTATTGGTAGTGCAGGCAGTGATGACAAGGTCACGCAACTCGCTGAAGAATTCGGTTTTGATCATGCCTTCAACTACAAGACCGCTGATCCGTTGGAAGAACTAAGACGTGGTGCACCCAATGGGATCGACATCTATTTTGAAAATGTCGGCGGGGCACAGCTTGAAGCCGCACTGACCCACATCAAGCCCTATGGTCGTATTCCTATCTGCGGCATGATTGCCCACTACAATGATGGTGATACATTGACGCCGGGTCCTAGAAATTTGATGGAAACGATCTACAAATTTGTCCACCTAAAAGGTTTCGTTGTCTCTGCATTTGAAGATCAGAGGGAACAGTTTGTGCAAGATATGTCCGGTTGGCTCAGCTCAGGACAAATGAAGTATCACGAGACGATACATGAAGGCATTGAAAATGCACCAGCTGCGTTTATGGGTCTATTTACGGGATCTAACAATGGCAAGATGTTAGTGAGGCTCGCGGAGGATTAAGTCTAGTCGCATGTAAAGGGGACAGAAGGTATTACAATGGGGAGGCATCTGAAGAGGGTTTTAGGATGCTAATCCCTTCCGTCCCCTTTAATGATAGATTGCGTCGGTACAAAGGAAGTCTATGAAATTAGTCAGATGGGTAGTCTTGGGATTATCTCTGCATGGTGCGTTTATATAGCCTTAATACCGATTCAATCTGTAAGCCAGTAGCTCAGCACCTTCACAGACATTGCCCAACCAATACCGACCAGCTGCTACCTCAGACTTTTTATCTAAGAATTCTTTGCCTGGATACTGTCGAAACTCAGGCAAGCAATGCGTGGCTTCTGGCGAATTTTTGGTTTCTATCGAAAGTCCCGGGACTTCAGTGAAAAATGCTCAAGGTACTGGCTAAGGTCTTCAACGTGCCCCGCGATTACGTGAATAACAGAAGCCTGGCGTTCCAGTACGCCTTTGATTTTGAGCAGGCGCCCCTGCACAACAGCGGCACGATAGGTTTCAATGATACGAGTCCAGACCACTACGTTAATGTTGTCTGTTTCATCCTCCAGGGTAAGGAACAATACCCCGGAAGCGGATGAAGGTCGTTGTCTGCCGGTCACAATGCCCGAGACCTGGACGAACCTGCCGTGATTGAGCGCGCGAAGCTCAACTGCTGTTTTGCATTGCCGAAAGGGTGCGTTTGGCTTTTCCCTCAGTAATGCCATTGGGTGCCTACCCAGTGTCAGGCCAATGCTTGTGTAGTCTGCACGAAGGTCATCGGTTTCAAGTGGCGGAGGTAGAACGACAGGCGTTTCTTCCTGATGTTTTTGGGGAGCATACTGTTGATTAGGTTCCGCGACGTTAAGCTCTTTGTCAAGGAGCGGGGAGGGTGGCAATAGTCCGCTGACCTGCCAGTGAGTCTGGTAGCGATGCCCTGAGAGGCTTTTAAAAGCACCTCCCTCTGTCAGTCTGGCCAGGTCACCTTTGTCCAGTCGCGCGCGCTTGGCAATATCTTTGATGCTCTGGATAGGGTGGTAATTTCTTGCATGGATAACCCTGTCTGCTGAATCTGCTTTAAAACCCTTGATCCGCTGGAACCCCAGGCGAACCGCGGGTTGTTTGGCCGCAATTTCACCCTGGTAGGCGGGTGCTTCAAGTGTGGATTCCCATTCGCTTATGAGTATGTCAACTGGTCGTACTTCAATATCATGCCTCCTGGCGTCCTGGACCAGTTGTGACGGCGAGTAGAACCCCATCGGTTGGCTGTTTAGCAAACCGCAGTAAAAAGCTGCAGGCTCATGCCGTTTCAGCCAGGCAGAAAAATATACCAGCAGGGCAAAGCTGGCAGCATGGGACTCAGGGAAACCATAATCACCAAAGCCCTTGATTTGTTCGAAGATGCGTTCAGCAAAGTCTAGGTCATGGCCTCTTTCCAGCATGCCATTAACCAGCTTTTCCTGGAATTTTTCCAGACCACCTTTCCGCTTCCAGGCGGCCATTGCGCGTCTTAGTTGATCGGCTTCACCGGGAGTAAAACCGGCGGCAACCACCGCAAGTTTTATGACCTGTTCCTGGAAGATAGGAATGCCAAGTGTGCGTCCAAGTACCGACTTAACAGCATCGTTAGCATAGGTGACTTTCTCTTCACCATTACGTCGCTTCAGGTAAGGGTGAACCATATTGCCTTGTATTGGGCCTGGTCGAACGATCGCTACTTCAATCACCAGGTCGTAGAAATTTTTGGGTTTCAGTCTTGGCAACATGGAAATTTGCGCTCGAGACTCGACCTGGAACACCCCGATGCTGTCGCCTGTCTGCAACATTTTGTAAGTTAGAGGGTCTTCTGCAGGAATACTTGCGAGGCTGAGGTTGGAGCTCCGGTAATGATTGATCATGTCGATGCTTTTACGGATCGACGTCAATATGCCAAGTGCCAGGATATCGACTTTGAGTAGCCCTAGCGATCCAATGTCATCCTTGTCCCACTGAATAATCGTTCGGTCCTTCATGGCAGCATTTTCAACCGGTACCAGATGAGACAGGGGCCCGTTTGAAATGATGAACCCGCCTACGTGCTGGGACAGGTGACGTGGAAACCCCAGGATGGCGCCTACAAGGGTCAGGAATTGGTCAATAATCGCGCTGCGCGGGTTAACACCGGCTTCTTCGAAGCGGGCTTGCAGTTCTTCCCGCTTATCCCACCATGACAATGATTTAGCAAGATGGTCGACCAGTTGCAGGTCTAGCCCAAGTGCTTTGCCAACGTCCCTGATGGCGCTTTTTGGTCGGTACGTCACCACAGTTGCGGCAATGGCTGCTCGATGGCGCCCGTATTTTTTATAGATGTACTGGATCACTTCTTCGCGTCTTTCATGTTCGAAATCAACATCGATATCAGGTGGCTCGTCCCGCTCCTTTGAAATGAATCGTTCGAACAGCAGGTTGATTTTTACCGGGTCTACCTCTGTTATCTCAAGGCAATAACAGACGGCGCTGTTTGCCGCAGAGCCGCGGCCCTGACACAGGATTTCCTGACTTCTCGCAAACTGGACGATGTCGAACACGGTCAGGAAGTAATACTCATATTGCATCTCTTTGATCAGGGAGAGTTCCTTTTCGATCAATGCACGAACATGGGTGGGCTCCCCTTCGGGCCATCGTTTCCTTACGCCGTGTTCTGTAAGTTGCCTGAGGTACTGTGATGAAGAGAGCCCTGGGGGAACGAGTTCTTCAGGATATTCGTAACGAAGCTCGTCCAGTGAGAACTGGCAAAGATCGGCAATATGAACCGAGGCACTTAGAAGGCCTGCGGGATAGAGTTGGCTAAGGGTTGAATAGGGTCGAAGGTATTTCTCCCGATTGGAGAAGAGGAGCCGACCAGCTAGCCGGATAGATTGCCGCATCCTGATTGCAGAAACGACATCCAGCAGGGCGCTTCGATCAGGATGGTGCATATGGACATCACCACTTGCGACCAGTGGTAAGTTAAACTGGCGGGAAAGGTTGAACGCGTGTTCATAGCAGCCGATGGATTGACCATCGGGGAAAACTTCCAGGCCCAGCCATAGCCGGCTGCCAAAGATATCCTTAAGTTTTTTGCTACTCTTATAGTGTTGTTCCTTTTCTTTACCGGAAATAGCTTTACCGGGAATCCAGATAGCAAGGCACTGGCTGGTCGCTACCTCGAGGTCACTGATTGATATCCGGTACTCGCCTTTAGCGGCACGTCGCCGTCCAATCGTGATCAGGTTGCATATCTGGCCATAGGCCATTCGGTTGGGGGCGATCAGCACAAGCAGTAATTCTTCGTCCAGCCGGAATTCGCTGCCAACAATCAGTTTTATATCGGATTCTTTTGCGGCAACATGGGCCTTCACAACACCGGCCATGGTGCATTCGTCGGTAATCGCGATAGCCGAGTAACCCAGGCTGGCCGCTTGTTTTACCAGTTCTTCAGGGTGTGAAGCCCCTCTTAAAAAGGAATAGTTACTTATACAATGCAGTTCTGCGTACATGTGTGAGGTTACTGTGCGTATCAAAAGTACTGGATATATATACAGTACTACATTGAAAGGGTCGCAGTGAAGGGGGCGGCGTAAAATTATCCTTAGCGGCGCTGTTTTAAGAGCGATAATATTGATTGTTCAATATCAATGGTCCTTAAAGCGGCAAAGGTGATGATCATTTTACTCCGACCGCATTTATCGACCTTATTTATCTAGGAGAAGTCGTGCCAATCGAGAAAAACAAAGTCGTTGCCTTTCACTATGTGCTGGAAAATGAGGCCGGGGAGGAAGTGGAAAACAGCATGAAGGGTGAACCCATGGTGTACCTTCATGGTGGATATCGAAACCTGATGCCCGCGTTGGAGCGGGGCTTGGAAGGAAAAGACAAGGGAGAGCAGGTGATCGTTACCTTGCGTCCTGAAGAAGCCTATGGGATTCGTAAGGAAGGATCGATTCAGCGTGTGCCGATCAAGCATCTGCTAAACAAGCAAAAACGCTACCAGCCTGGCATGGCGGTTAGCGTAAATACCAAGGAGGGGCCTAAAGACGTAGTCATCATCAAGGTCGGGAAATTTAATGTCGATGTAGATACCAATCACCCCCTTGCCGGGATAACGGTTACATTTAATATCTCAATCGAGGATATCCGTGATGCAAGGCCTGAAGAGATTACCCATGGCCATAGCCACGGTTGGGAAGGTGCCGCTGACCATTAAGGACTTTTTCTTCCGCCAACTTTTAAACCATCGCTAACCGTCCTTAAACAGGTGACAGCGATTATGTATAAAGTAGCGTCAGACCAGGGACTCATTCGAAGACTTATGATCCTGAGTTGTATTTTTTAAGGTCGTTAAGCGACTTCAGTCTATTCATGAGAAACGGCGGAACAACCGCCAGAATAGGTGAAGCCCAGATAAGCTCGACATTAAACTCGGTGCGTCCTTCATGGTTATCGATGTGAAAAGACTCGGCATCCCGGATCGGCCAGCCGACCCGTTGCCTGCCATCTTGTAGTAATAGTAAACAGCGATTGCCCCAGGCGTGTTCCGGCACGCCGTCATCGTGCGCGTAATAAAACATGTAGTGACCGTGCATTGGCATGAGTTGGTTTTTCGGTTCCCAGCCAAGGGCAGCAACGTTTTGCATGTCTTGGACCAGTCGGGGGGATACGACCTGTTTCGGGCTACTAGGGGTCAGTGGTAGTACTTCGTAGGCATCGTCAACGATTCCTGTTACCGGAACGCTACCTGAAAATTCAAATAGATCAGCAGGACTAGAGTTAAGTGCTTCGCAGAATTCGAACAGCATTGTGACAGTCAGTCGACGTAAACCATTTTCCAGCCGATGAACCTGTGTCGTACTGGTGCCCAGTCTTTCTGCAAGCGCAGTGATAGTTAAGCCTTGTTGTAGACGCAGGCGCTTTAATTGTGTGGGCTCGAATGTTTCCATTTTAATACCTTGCCTGACTAATTGAGTGGAATATTACTCTTTTGGTAATGTTTTGTGTCTTTCTTTTTTCACAGCGTCATAAATAGTACCAATATGGTTGTGGCAAACTGGATTCAGGTACAGAATGGACCCTTTATCGATAACGATAAACTAAGGTAAACCAGACTTGAAGAGATTATCACCTTCGGTGGTCCGTACTTTAGGGGTATTGCCGGGTTTATTTCAGGCAGCAGTATTGCTAACGAAGCCGAGAAGCCGATGCGGAGCTGAGTTTTCATACACGCTATGATTTGTGACTAATAGAAGAGAAGTAGAAGTAGAAGTAGAAGTAGAAGTAGAAGTAGAAGTAGAAGTAGAAGTAGAAGTAGAAGTAGAAGAAGGAGATGATCATGCTAATTCAATTAATCAGCCTAATACTGGGATTGTTGTTGGGGTTCGGCGCGATGGCACAGTCGCAGCCGTATTCTGTTCCGGTAGACAGTGATTATCCAAAAAATGTCTACTGGGGCGATACGCACCTACACACTCGTAATTCCGCTGACGCCTATTCTCTGGGGAATTTAAACCTTTCTCCTGCCGATGCCTTTCGCTTTGCACGTGGTCAAGAGCTGATTGCTCACAATGGGATGCGCGTGCAGCTTCGGCGCCCCCTGGATTTTCTGGTAGTGTCTGACCATGCAGAGTACCTCGGTGGCTTTTATCGATTTAATGTTGATGATGCGCTTATCAGGGGCACTGATGTGGCTAACAAGTGGCAGGGCTTTGTTGACGCCGGTGAGATATCGAAAGTCTATGCGACCTTTGTCGCCAGCATGGACGATCCGGAAAATAATCCGCCATTACCTGAATCTACCCGTCGCGCCATTTGGGAAGATGTCGCGTTAACGGCAGATGAGCATAACAAGCCAGGCCGGTTTACGGCTTTCACCGGTTACGAATGGACGGCGATGATTGAGGGCAACAACCTGCATCGTGTGGTGATCTACCGTGATGGCGCCGAAAAAGCCAAACAACTACCGCCGTTTTCTGCGCAGGATTCACTGGACCCCAGAGAGCTCTGGAAGTCATTGGCACGCTATGAGGAGGCAACCGGTGGTGAAGTGATGGCTATTGCTCATAATGGCAATATTTCCAACGGCATGATGTTCCCCAGTGTTTCTGTTGATGGTAAAAAAATTGATCGGGCCTATGCGGAATTACGCGCGCGATGGGAGCCGATATATGAAGTATCCCAGGTAAAGGGAGACGGGGAGTCGCACCCGACGCTGTCGCCGGATGATGAGTTCGCCGATTTTGAAAATTGGGACTGGGACAACATAGGCCGTACCGAGGCCAAAGAAGACTGGATGCTAAAACATGAGTATGCGCGCGGTGCTTTGAAGCTGGGTTTGGAATACGAGCAATCTTTGGGTGTTAATCCCTTTAAGGTTGGATTGATCGCAAGTACGGATGGCCACAATAGTATTTCCACGCCGGAAGAAGATAATTTTTTTGGCAAATTCCCGGAATCAGAACCCGGTCCAGAACGACTTGAAAATATTTTGGCCGGCCGCCTGTGGCAAAATTGGCGAATAGTCGCGTCGGGATACGCGGCGGTCTGGGCGCAGGACAACACCCGCGAAGCGATTTTCGATGCGATGAAACGTCGCGAAGTTTATGCCACAACAGGGTCACGAATTTCCGTTAGATTCTTCGGTGGCTGGTCCTATGAGGCCGATGACATTTATCACGCTAATTATCTTGATAAGGCGTATGGCCAGGGCGTACCTATGGGTGGTGATCTGACTGCCGGCCCCGCGGATAAGGCTCCAAATTTCATCGTCTTAGCGGCCAAAGATCCTGATGGTGCGAACCTGGATCGTGTTCAAATCATTAAAGGCTGGCTTGATGAGAATGGACGCTCACACGAAAAGGTTTACGACGTTGCATGGTCAAAGCATCGTAAAATCGATGCTGAAACTGGGCGCTTGGAATTGGTAGGCAACACGGTTGATACTGAAGCAGCGACTTTTGATAACACTATTGGCGCGACTCAACTCGCGACGGTTTGGCAAGACCCTGACTTTAACTCTAATACAAGAGCGTTCTACTATGTAAGGGTTCTGGAAATACCCAGACCGCGCTGGACAACCATCGATGCTGCATACTTTGACCTGGAAATTCCAGAAGGTGCGCCAGAATCTATCCAGGATCGTGCGTATACTTCACCAATCTGGTACACCCCCTAACCTTAAAAGAAACTCGCCTTATGATGAATGTCAGAAATTTAATTCTATTGTCTTGTGTAAGCTCGTACGCTTTCGCTGCTGTGGCTGATGGCAAGCCATACTCAGTTCCCGTTGATGCGGACTACCCAAAAAGTGTCTATTGGGGTGATACCCATCTGCATACCCGTAACTCGGCGGATGCCTATTCCCTTGGCAACATGAATCTGTCGCCCGCAGATGCCTTTCGTTTCGCACAAGGTCAGGAATTGATCGCTCATAATGGCATGCGGGTTCAACTCCGCCGTCCGCTGGATTTTCTTGTGGTTTCAGATCACGCCGAATATCTGGGCGGCTACTATCGATTTAATGTCGGTGATTCGCTGGTAACAGAAACGTCGGCAGGAAAGCAGTGGCAGGGTTATCTGGAAGAAGGAGACCCTGTAAAATTGATCGCCGCGTTTACTGCGAGCATGTCCGACCCGGAAAACAACTACCCTTTTCCTGAAAAAGTACGGCGCCTTATCTGGGAAGATGTCGCCATCACGGCGGATGAACATAACAAACCCGGCCGGTTTACGGCGTTCACGGGATATGAGTGGACCTCAATGATTGAAGGCAACAACCTGCACCGGGTTGTTGTTTATAAAGATGGGGCAGACAAGACCACACAACTGCCACCTTTTTCAGGTCAGGACTCCCTGGATCCACGAGAACTCTGGAAAGCGCTAGCACGTTATGAGGAAGCCACCGGAGGAGAGGTCATGGCGATTGCCCATAACGGCAATATTTCCAATGGCATGATGTTCCCCAGTGTTTCCGTCGATGGTAAAAAAATCAATCGAGCCTACGCTGAGCTTAGAGCCAGATGGGAGCCGATTTATGAAGTATCGCAGGTCAAAGGTGATGGTGAAGCACATCCTACGTTGTCTCCAGATGATGAGTTTGCAGATTTTGAGACCTGGGATGCGGACAACATCGGTCGTACTGCGGTGAAAGAAGATTGGATGTTAAAACACGAGTACGCTCGTAGTGCTCTAAAGTTAGGTTTGGAATACGAAAAGTCTTTAGGGGTTAATCCTTTCAAAATTGGCCTGATCGCAAGTACCGATGGACACAACTCGATTTCAACGACCGAAGAAGATAATTTTTTCGGTAAATTCCCTGAATCAGAGCCTGGACCGGAGCGTATGGAAAACGCAATGGCGGGGGATCAGTTGTGGAAGAACTGGCGTATTGTTTCGTCGGGTTATGCCGCGGTCTGGGCCAAAGAAAATACCCGCGAAGCGATTTTTGACGCGATGAAACGGCGAGAGGTCTACGCCACTACTGGTTCGAGAATAGAGGTTCGGTTTTTTGGCGGGTGGGCGTTTGAGGAAAACGATATCTTCAGCCCTAACTATCTTGACCGCGGATATAGCGCTGGGGTCCCGATGGGAGGTGATTTGACAGAAGCGCCAAAAGACACTGCGCCTTCGTTCATGATAGCCGCCGTCAAGGATCCGAATGGTGCAAACCTTGATAGGCTGCAGGTCGTAAAAGGTTGGCTCGACAAGAAAGGTGAGCTCCGTGAACACGTCTACGATGTTGCCTGGTCGGGAGAGCGAGAGCTAGATGCTGAATCAGGCAAGTTGCCAACTGTCGGCAACACGGTCGATGTAGAAAGTGCGACTTACGCAAATACTATTGGTACCGCGAGTCTTGCGACTGTCTGGCAGGATCCTCAATTTGATCGAAAAGAGCGGGCATTCTATTACGTGAGAGTGCTTGAAATCCCCGTGCCCCGTTGGACAACCTACGATGCCGCTTATTTTGATATCGATACGCCTGACGACGCACCGGACAGCATTCAGGACCGCGCCTACACCTCGCCGATCTGGTATACCCCATGACATTGTCCGGATGGGCTCGCGCAGTATTGCGCGAGCCCATCACTTACTTCCTTGTCTTCGGGTTAGCGCTTTATCTTTCTTATGGTTGGTTGAACCCTGATGATACGACGAATAGTCGAGTAATTAGTGTCGATCGCGATTCGCTCATGCGATTCATTCAGTTTCGTACTCAGTCATTCACGGACAATGCAGGTGAGAAGTTAGATAGCCTGTCTTCCGACGCGCTTGCCGACATTATTGCCCAATACATTCAGGAAGAGGCGTTGTATCGCCAGGCAATGGCGTATGGCATGGCCAAGGATGACTATGTCATCAAACGACGCATGGTGCAGAAGATGGAGTTTCTCGCGGAGGGCACAACACCAGGGGTCACATCACTGACAACCAGTGAGCTTGAGGCTTACTACGAGGAGCATCGTGAAGACTACAAAGTTCCGGCTGCGGTTACATTTACACATGTGTTTTTTAGTGCTGACCGGCATGGCAACGCCGTGGATAAACTCGCGCAGGAAACACTCGGTATATTGACTGAGAACCATGTTCGATTTGATCAAGCGCCGAACTATGGAGAAAGGTTCCCCTATCAGCTCAACTATGTCGAACGTACGCAGGAAGAGGTCGCGAGTCATTTTGGAGAGGAGATGGCGCAAGTGATCTTTAGGCTCCAACCGGATAGGGCGCGTTGGCAAGGACCGGTTCGTTCAGAGTTTGGCATGCATCTGGTGCTGTTAACGCGCGCCGAGGCGGCAAGAATTCCTCTCCTGCAAGAGGTCCGGGATCAATTGGCTAATGAGCTCCAGCGGCGCCGTGAAGTTGAACGGAAACAGAAGGCTATCGATGAGTTGATCGGTGGCTTTGAGGTTAGGCTGAGTCCGGAATTTGAGGGCGTGTCCGAACGCTAAATGTCCGCATGACCCGTCTCCTTATTGCTTTTCTGTTATTTTTTCAAGTTGGCGTAGCCTATAGCCATGATGGCAGGCCTGTTTATCTTGAGGTTAACCAACTTTCCGATACCGAATACGAACTTGCCTGGCGCATACCCTCTACTATCGAGCCTATGAATTTGCCTGCCATTTATCTCGAGGGGGCCTGTAACGAAAAAAAGGCACTGTCTGTGACGACAGGGCTCCTTGGCAAGCGTCTTTACGAGTGCGTAGAACGGGATGTTCCACTACAGATAGGCTTATATTTCCCGCGTACTAACCCTTCGTTGTCGAGTATCGTGCGTATTGAACGAAACGGCTTTCCATTCAGATTCTTGCACGCAGGTCCCGGTGTGACAGTGATCAAGATTCCATCTTCGATCAATGACAACAGTCTGTTTTCGGAGTACGGGAAGCTGGGTGTTGCTCATATCCTGGGCGGCTACGATCATCTGCTATTTCTTTTATGTGTTGTGTGGCTAGCCTTCACTTTCAAGCGAATCCTGTTGGCGGTTACAGGCTTTACCATTGCGCATTCGATAACGCTGGGGCTCGCAGCGCTGGGCATTGTCACGCCTGCGATAGAGCCGACAGAAGCGTTGATTGCACTCAGCATCATCTTTGTCGCAGCGGAACTCGCGCGACAGAAACGGGCGTCGTTGACCTGGCGTTATCCTGTCGCTGTTAGTTCAGTTTTTGGGCTACTACATGGGTTCGGTTTTGCGAGTGTGCTGAAAGAGATCGGTCTACCGAACAACGATGCACTAATGGCTTTGTTTGCATTCAACCTTGGGGTCGAGGCCGGGCAATTATTGTTCATTGTGGCATTGATCGTATTGCTTTGGAGTGTTCAGAAAGCCAGTGCCGATAAGTTTGATCTGTCGGGACCCTCATCTCAGCGATTGAGTGGTTATGTCGCCGGTATCTTCGCAACGTTTTGGTTTTTTGAGCGGCTGGCAACGTTTGGTTAGCTTCCAGGGTTGCAAAGACGTTGGCTAGTGTCCTGCGTAGACCCTTTGGTATTGGGATCATGATCAATTCAATCTGCATGTCATCGAGCTTTGGCACCCATCAGAGTGAATTATTATTCTGGAAGATAGGCGCGAAGCGTCAAACAGGGTTTTTGTCGTAAAGGGCACTCGCTGAAAATTTCAGCGGCTTAATGGCGATTAAAAAATAAGGCATTGGCTGGCGCTGATCAAAGGGTCGGGCGAGGCGACACACGCTTTATCAGGTGTGCGCGCGAGATATTGATGCGAATCAAACAATGCAATATTCTGACAAATATAGAATCCCAAATAAGCCTGTGTCACTTTGAGACGTTTAAACGCATAGTCCCTTAAATGCACAGTCTCTTAAACATATAGGCCCATTTCAGCTGTTGTCTGGCAGCTCTTTAATATAGAGGTCCTGCTTGCTATAGGGAATCTCAATGCCTTCTTCGCCGAGAGTTTTGTAGATTCTCATGTACAACTCATGAGAGATACGTCCCTTGTATTCTGGGTGTTCGATCCATACCAATAGATCGAAGTCGACACTTGATGCACCAAAGCCGCGCAGTCGCATCCTTGGCATCGGATCGATGCAGACCTCCTGGTGAGCTACTGCAAGATCGGTCAATACCTCGCATAGACGATCTAGATCAGTCCCGTAGGCAACGCCAACGGCGATACTTACGCGCATCTTTAAGTTGGGTCCACCGCTCTCGTTGACGATCTTCGCACTCGCAATGACGCCGTTCGGGATGGTGATCTCAACATCGGCACGAGTCAGTAGCCGGGTACTTCGCAAGCCGATTGCAGAGACTTTGCCGCGTTCACCGGTGTCAAGATTGATATAGTCACCGAGCTTATAGGGCGCATCAGCAACAATGAAGAAGCCTGAGAACAAGTTTGCCAGTGAATCCTTGGCAGCAAACCCTACGGCGATACCAACGATACCGGCTGAAGCAAGCCAACCAACCGGATTGATCCCCCAGATAAGCAAGAGTATGTAACCGCTGATAAGTATCGTGATCAATTTCACTGAAAGATCAATCAACGGCACGGTGCGCGGCTCAATCAAATTGTATTTGTTTCCCGCGCCCAGAGTATCCAGCACTATCGTTGAAATCCTTAGTACGGCGAGCATCCAACTGACGACGATAAGAGAAAGTAGCAGCTTGACGATAAGTTGAGTACCAAATGGCAACTGTGCCGTGGTAACGGCTAGTGATAAGCCAAAGTACATGACCGTTACGAAAACTGGCTTACGCATGTGCTGCAGGATGTGATCATCGACCAACGAAGAAGTCATTGCCGACAGACGAACGAGGCTGCGGAAAATAACGAGACGAACCACTAACGCGAACGCGTAAAACACAGACGCCACAATCGCGGCTTGCAAGATAGGAAACTGGGTGCTGACTTCCCATAGCGGGAGCAGGCTATCTGGCAACCATTCAACCACTGTCGGCATTTTTTCGTCCAGGGGTTGAATCGGTGCTGTTTGAGTCTCTGTGGCTGCTATTTGGGAGGTTACTTCCATGACCCTGTAATATCGCAGTTGTCTTCAATCAAAGCAACGTGTCTCAGAATCTTACTGCTTTTCGAGGGATGTAAACATAATGAGACACACGCTTGTTCAGGCTTATGCCTGGCGAGCAATACCTGACCGCGACTGTAGTGATTGGCTCGATGGTTTATCCGCGAGGTATTTAAGCGGGAGGTGGTTAAACAGGAGGTGGTTAAGTCTGAGGGAGCTTGTCCCTCCTGATGGAGAGAGTATGCCTTGCCGAAAGTAGAAGGTTGGTGCGGACCAAAGTGTCGGCCGACCGGATGAGCACCATCAGGGGCCTGAATAGGGTCTGTTTATAGCAACTCCCTACGTTTCATTGACTTAATCAGGTATCCTCGCCGTCCCCGGAATCGATGATTTCAAGCGCTATGAACCTGGAAAATATCCTGCTCGAGATTGACCCGCCTTTGGCATTGATCACCATCAATCGACCAGAAAAGCACAATGCCATTTCTCTAGCGGTGCTGGCTGAGCTTCACCATGCAGTTGATACCGCGGCCGCTGATGAAAGTGTACGTGTGATTGGTATTACCGGTGCCGGTGGTCGCGCATTTGCTTCCGGATCTGATTTGAACGAAGTCGCTAACAGGGATCTACAAAAGGCAATGGAACCCATTGTTCAGGGGCTTGCTGCCAAGATGGAGAGTTTGTCGATTCCTACCATCGCCATAATTGATGGGATTTGTATGGGGGGTGGATTAGAGATTGCGCTCGGTTGCGATCTTAGGGTGTGTACACCACTGAGCTATTTTGCAACGCCAGAGGGTAAGTTGGGTATTATCCCTGGTGGCGGTGCAACGGCGCGGCTGCCTCGTCTAGTGGGTAAAGGCTGGGCAATGGAGATGATGTTGATGGGTGAGTCCATTGACGCCGAACGCGCCCAACAGATCGGTCTGGTAACCCGTATTGTTGAGCCAGAGGCGCTGATGGAGCATGTTCGTGGTATGGCGAACCATTTAGCTGAGTTTGCGCCTTTTGTGCCTCACTTCATGAAAGCGATGGTTCATCAGGGAATGGAAGGCAGTCTGGCATCAGCCCTTGCAATGGAAAAATTTGCCCAGGGCGCTCTTGTTCAAACCGAAGATAAAACCGAAGGTATCAATGCGTTTCTCGAAAAGCGAAAACCCACGTTCAAAGGTAGATAAACATCCCAATGTGAGGTTCAACACATTCTGCGGGATTTTCGTTGGTTATTTGCACTTCAGTATTTTTTTTGCAAAACGTCTATGTGGCGCCGTTTAAAGCCATGTTTTCCGGCATAGCGCTCTGAAAAGTGTTTTTTGGTTATTACCTGGCAACATTGTTTTTAGACTCAGCGTTATTAGACTCAGCGCTATTTGATTCGCCGGGAAATCAACTGGATAATCTTGTCAGTAGATGATTCGGTAGTACACGATGAAAACAATAGCTCGGACTCTTATATTAATCGCTTTGACGACGGTCTATCTGACTTCTGCGGCCTCAGCCGATGAGTCGAGTACGACCGCAGCCAGTATTGATCCTGCCGGGGTAAAATACCAACTGCAATCACATTTCGGCGATCTAGACGAAATCGCTACTCGAGGCATCCTGCGGGTTCTTGTTACCCACAGCAAAACAGACTTCTTTTTCGATCATGGGCGGATCAGGGGGGTTCAGGCAGAGTATGTGCAGGAATTTCTGAAAAAATTGAACCATGGTAGAACGAATAGATTTCACGCCAGCGAATCCAACCGAATCATCCCTCAGTTTGTACCGGTAGCGTTCGATGAACTAATCCCATCATTGTTGGCTGGTAAAGGCGACATCGCGGCAGCGTTTCTAACGATGACCCCAGAGCGCGAAGCTGCCGTTGATTTTATTAGCCCGCAGGGTCGCTTCGTCGATGAAATTCTAGTCGCCCATAAAGATGCAGAACCCATTGAACAACTCGCCGACCTTTCTGGTCGCACAGTCTACGTTCTAAAGGGCAGCAGCTACGCCTCGCATCTACTTGAATTGAATGAAGCGCTTGAAATCGTCGATCTACCACCAGTCAACATGATCAATACCGACGCTCAATTGCTGACCGAAGACATACTCGAACTCGTTAATGCCGGCATTATTGACTACACAGTTTGTGATGACTTTAAAGCCAGCCTATGGTCGAAGGCACTTCCTGACATTCGGATTTATCCGGATATTCGGATTTCGTCAGGTCAATCGGTCGGCTGGGTGGTTAGACCCAATTCTCCTCAGCTGACAGCAGCCTTAGACACTTTTTCGAAGGACGTAAAAAAAGGTTCCTTCCTTGGCAACCTTCTGTTCAATAAATATTACGCTTCGACTCAGTGGATCGATAATCCACTAGCGCAGACAGAGCGAGATAAGTTCAAGCAGATCATTCATCTGTTTCTTCGGTTTGGCGAGCAGTATCAATTTGATCCGCTGGCCCTTGCGGCTCAGGGGTATCAGGAATCACGATTCGATCAATCTCTAACAAGTCATAGGGGTGCCGTCGGTGTGATGCAGCTGATGCCGAGCACAGCCAAAGACCCTAATGTTGGTATCCCGAATATCCATGATATCGAAAACAACATCCATGCGGGCGCCAAGTACATGAATTTCCTTCGCAATCGATACTTTTCGGATGACGCCATTACCCCTATCAATCAACGTTTGTTTGCCTGGGCTGCCTACAATGCAGGACCGGCGAATATCAGCCGTGTCAGAACTGCCGCCGAAAAAAATGGACTGGATCCAAATGTTTGGTTTAACAACGTAGAACATATGGCGGCGAGCAAGATTAGCCGCGAACCCGTCAGATACGTTGCCAACATCTATAAATACTATACGGCCTATCGATTGATAGAGGATCAGGCAGCTAGTAAATCTGCAGCAATGAAAAAATTTCAATCTTCCGACGAGTAAGAAACTCAGGTTTTTACATTGTGTTTTAGTCAACATTCATAGTATCGGTCACGGAAAACCGATTAGCCTACGCTGACACTGAGAATAGACGTGCTACCTATACGCAAAATTGGCAGGTATTTCGGGCATGCTCAGCGGTCCGGGGTTCACAACCTGGGTGCAATTGTAATGCGGAGAAAGTTTGAAACTGGCCGAAATTTACAACCATAAACGCTTAGGCAAGTCTGAACTTTAAGAAGCTGGTGCGCCAGTGAAACCGGATGGGAAGTGACAAATGGAAAAACTAAAAGTACTGACGGCAAACCGAATACACACGATGGATCAAGGTCGGCTACATGCTAATGCAGTCGCGGTCGCAGAGGGCAGGATTGTGTCTGTTGGCACACTTGAATCCTTGCAACCCTGGTTGCGTCGCATACCTCACGAAATTGACGATACCTTCAAGAATCGCATTATTCTCCCCGGGTTCATCGATCCGCATACTCACCTGCGCTTGTCTGGCACATACATGGGTTTAAATTATGTGGGGCCGATTGATTCGACGGACCCACAAGGTAGATCGGTGCCCAGCCTGGCAGACCGCGATGCGGTGATTGCGCGTCTGAAGTCACTCGTCGACAGCCGTAACGACAACGGAACTTCAGAGGCCAATCATCCTCTGGTCGCATGGGGCTATGATCCGGGGATGCAGGGCGGTCATCTTGACCGAAAAATGCTTGATGCGATATCGACAGAAGTTCCAGTATGGGTAATGGCGTATGCCCCCCATATTATTTATACCAATACGCCGATGATTGATCAGATTGGTGTTGATGATGACAGCAGAATTCACGGATTAGGCCGATACCCTGATGGTTCCTTGAATGGTTGGTTTATTGAAACAGCTGCGACTGCGGTTGCATCGCGTCCAGTGCGAGATCAGCTTTACGCTAACGGATTTGGTCGGGCTTCGTTGGCGTTGCAGGGGCAGGTTGCCGTCAATAGTGGCGTGACGACGACCGCTGATATGATATACGGAATCCAGTCATTCGACACAGAGTGGGATGACCACGCGGAAGCAATCGCCAATGGAAAGCTGCCGCTACGGATGTTTTTGGTGCCGTTTGAGCCGACTTTACGCAAGCGATATGGAGATGATTTCCTTAGTTTCTATCAGACCATGGCCGCAAAATCGACGGATCGATTGGCTGTGCATGGTGTCAAATATGTTAATGACGGATCCTACCCATCAATGACACTGCGCTTGAACTTCCCCGGCTATCTTGACGGTGAAGAAGGCCTGGCTGGTGAGATTCCCTGGGAGGATATGTTCGATCGTATGTTGCCGTTCTGGAACAACGGTATCCAGATTCATTCTCATGCGAATGGCGATGAAACGGTCGATATGACGCTTAACACGCTGAATGCCCTGCAAAATGCCTCGCCGCGTTTTGACCACCGGTTCACGATTGAGCATTACTGTATTAGCACTCCGGCGCAAGCACGGCGCCTTGCAGCACTTGGAGGTGTGGCGAGTGTAAATCCGTATTTTGTGCATTATCGCAGTCAGTTACATGCTGACCAGGGATTTGGCCCAGATCGGTCCGAAGCAACGGCAAGGTTGGGTTCTCTGGCGCGTAGTGGTGCTACTTTTGCGTTGCACTCAGACTACAATCTGGTGGTCGCGCCGATGCATCCGCTGACGGCTGCCTGGATTGCGGTTAACCGGCTTGCCGCCGATGGGACAACCGTCGTAGCACCAGGCGAGAGAATCTCGGTGGACCAGGCGCTGCGTGCCATCACCATCGACGCTGCGTTTGTATTGAACCAGGATCATTGTCTAGGCAGCATTGAGGCAGGAAAACATGCAGATTTTGTCATTCTTGATGACGATCCCTATGAAGTAGATCCGACAAAAATAAAAGACATCAATATTCGCGGCACCGTTTTAGCGGGGGAGTTTTATGCCGCTAGAACATAATATGCCGAGACCACGTTCTGAGAGTGATGAGCAGGTATTGTCTACGGCATGGGATCGGCTGCTATACACTCTAGGCAGTCCGCCGGCTGATGAGGTCAGTCTTGATAAGCCGATTCGTTTCACGCAACGAAGCGAAGGTCGAGCTCAGATCCCGGTGACGGTACTAAGCGGTTTTCTAGGCGCTGGAAAAACGACGCTTTTGTGTAAGCTTCTTACCGAATCACAGCACAACATACTGGCCATTGTTAATGATGTTTCTGCGATCAACATTGATGCAGCACTGATTCGCTCCTCTTCTGCTGAAACCATCCAGTTAGAAAACGGTTGCGCGTGCTGTGTGCTAAATAGCGATCTGCAGTATGCGCTCGCGGAGATTGGCGCGAGGGAACTCACTCCAGACGCGATTGTCATTGAAGCCAGTGGGCTTAGTGATCCTATGGGTATAGCGCAGGCAGTTGCGAATAACAATACAACAGTGCTCGACGGCGTTATTACGTTGCTGGATGCGGAAACCATGCATGAATATTTTGATGATCCTTTGTCTGCTCCATTGGTGCAGCGTCAGCTCAGCGCCGCTCATCTGATTTGTATAAGCAAAACCAAGGACACTGATGATATCAGCGCCATGCAAACAGCAATAAGTGCGATTGCTCCCGGACGAGCAATCATTGCCCTAAATGCCATGGACGCTGAGTTAACCGAGATTGTGCTGGGTGCCTTGATGCGAGGGGCGCGTCCAGAGCCCCTTGGAATGCACCACGACTACGCTGGGTTTAAGACGGCCATTATTGAATGGCCTGAAGCGCCGAGCGCCGATGCTTTTTTCGCACTGCTGGAGAGCATTCCCGATTCGGTTTATCGAATTAAGGGATGGGTGACGCTTCAGCAAAAAAGGGAGTTAACCCGCTACGAAGTTCAAGCCGCTGGGCCCCGATGGCGAGTCAATCGCAGTGCCGTTGCGCCGGATTTGGAGCAACTGGTTATCATCGGGAGACACGACAGTGAAGCGTTTACAGAATTTTGTGAGTCGCTACTCGCGTTGCAGCAGCCAGGCTAATACGAATGCATGGATGATGGCAAACGCCCCCGGTTTGTCCTGCCAGGGAGCGTGGCTTGTGTCTGCCACCACTTCAAATTGAACGATGTCAGATGTCAAACGTTCAACAATATCAACTGAATTCTGCAGGGGCGTTATAGGATCAACGCGTGATCAGAATTTGACTTGTAGATCGCTTAAAATGGCCGGTGTCTGGAAGGGAAATGAGTGGCGTGCTGCTGGAGTGAGCAACTTTATTTTCGTCAGCTTCTGGCTTACTGTTGTCAATCGCTGCCAACCCATATCCCTTAAAGCGTACTGTGTTGGGCAGTTTCTTTATTAGAGGTGAAGCACATGAAAAAAATCAGGCTGATGACGTTGATGGCTATTTTTTGCCTTGTAGCGCCGCATACCTTCGCTGCGAAGCTTAGTGATGAATTAGTTGCTTTCAGAGGTTTGTATAAGCAGCTGGTGGAAATTAACACCACGCTATCAGAGGGTAGTTGTACCGTGGCAGCTAATGCCATGGCTGATCGATTGAGAAGTGCTGGTATCCCGGATAAAGACATTCATGTGATAGTGCCACCTGAGTGGCCGGAACAGGGCAACCTGATAGCGACGCTGCGCAGTCCTGTGTCGGATACCGATGCGGTCTTGCTGCTTGCTCATATCGATGTGGTTGAGGCCGATCGCGCCGATTGGGAACGTGACCCGTTTACGTTGATCGAGGAGAACGGCTATTTCTATGGTCGTGGTACTGCGGACGATAAATCCATGGCGGCCATATTTGTTGATATTATGATGCGGATGAGCCGTTCAGGATATCAACCGGAGCGTGATCTCAAGCTAGCGCTAACTTGCGGGGAGGAAACGCCGAACACTTTTAATGGTGTCAGCTATCTCCTCGAAAATCACCGTGGGTTAATGGATGCCAGTTTCGCACTGAATGAAGGCGGCGGTGGCCGTATGGACAAAGATGGTGTCCGCAGCTACAACGGTATCCAGGCTGGGGAGAAGTTGTACCAGGATTATCAGCTTGAGGTCACCAACCCCGGTGGTCACTCATCTCGCCCTCGAAAAGACAATGCGATTTATCGGCTCACAGCGGCGCTTGGCCAGATTTCCAGCTATTCGTTTCCGATAGAGTTTAGCGATACAACACGTACTTACTTCCGCAGATTGTCTGGTCTGAAAACAGGGCAGGTTGCCGAAGATATGTTGGCGATTCTCCAATCTCCGCCGGACCCGGACGCGCTATCGCGAATGACGGATATCCCCAGCTATAACGCGATTCTTCATACCACCTGTATTGCCACGTTGTTTGATGCCGGACATGCGCCCAATGCATTGCCACAAAGGGCCCGTGCAAATGTTAACTGTAGGATATTCCCTGGTCATACACAGGAGGAAGTAAGACAAACTCTTGAACAGATTGTCAACGATTCAGCCGTTGCGATTACCCTGGCTGACCCGCCGGAATCAACTTCACCGCCACCACCGCTTACCCGGGAGATCCTTGAACCCATCGAGCGTGTGACAGAGCAGATGTGGTTGGGTATTCCTGTCTTATCGTCGATGAGCGCGGGAGGAACAGATGGTCGCTTTCTTACACCCGCTGGTATTCCGACTTATGGTGTCAGTGGGATTTTTTATGCTCCGGGACAGGTCAATGCGCATGGCCTCAACGAAAAGGTACCTGTGAATTCACTTTACGAGGGGCGTGAATTTCTTGATCGACTTGTCAGGATCTACATCGGCGGGGAGTGACCGGTCACACACTTGCTGAGTGAGCGTGTGCTCAAGTAACCTTGCCTAAATCCTGTTCAACAAAATGTAAACGGTCCTGCCCGAAGTGCATTGTCTCGCCGATAAAGAATGTCGGCGCGCCGAAGGCACCACGGTCTGCTGCTTCCTGCGTATTTTGCTTAAGTAATGCTTTTACTTCGTCGGTTTTTATGGCGTCAAGGTATCGTGTTGAGTCCAAACCCGCTTTGGCGATCAGTTCGCCGACAACCTTAAGATCAGATAAATTTAACCCCTCCACAAACATGGCGGGGAAAATCACTGCCATGAGTTTTTCCAGATCACCTTCTTGTTCTGCGAGAGTCGCAGCGCGGCTCGCTGGAACAATTTTGATAAAGCCGTTGAGATTCATGTTCAGCGTGACACCATAACTTCTGGCATAGCGTTGTAAATCACTGCTAATCCATTTCCCCTTATTAGGGACCATAATGGGCGATTGGTTACCAACAATATCATGTAGGCCGATGGTGTACATGGGTCTGTATTTGATTTCAGCACCGGTCCTTGCAGCAATGCCCGGCATCTGGGTCCAGGCCAGATAGCTGGGTGGGCTCATGAAATCAAAAAAGATCTCTACGGTTTTACTCATATTGTGTTTCTCAATGTGGTTTACCAGGGCTCTAACCAGGGGCGTAGGGTTGTTTCACTTAACCATGCACTACGAGGCTGACAATGGATGTTCCAGTAGGTTTCTGCAATATCATCTGGATTCAGTACTCCGTCAGCGGGCCGTTCCTCAAAAACCGCTGGCATTGTGCGGCGAATAAGCGGCGTGTCGATAGGGCCGTCTATGATTATATGGGCGACATGGATATTTTTGGGAAATAGTTCACGAGCCATACTTTCGGTGAGGGCGCGGAGCGCATGTTTGGAACCAGCAAATGCCGCCAGGTGAGATCTTCCTCTCAATGCTGAGGTTGCGCCAGTAAACAGTATCGTGCCTCGGCCTCGTTCATTCATTCGTTTGGAGACTTCCCTGCCCATTAAGAAAGCGCCGAAGGTGTTGATACGCCAGACGCGTTCATAATCCTCCGCAGGAAATTCCATAATGCTGTGAGCAGCACCGATGGCGGCGTTGTAACAGGCGACTTCGATTGGCCCGATTTCAGATTCGATTTTCTCTATCAGCTCGACCACCTGTTGTTCCTGGGTCGCATCGCAACTATAGCCGAAGGCTTTCCCCCCCCCCTCAGCTTCAATCTAGTTCACCAGGTCATTCAGCCGGTCACCCTTTCGTCTTACCATACAGGCAACGTAACCTTCTCTGGCAAAACGTTTTGCGACAGAGCCGCCGGTGGCGACACCCGCACCTATGACCAGTGCGACTTTTACGTTTTCAGGCATGTGTATGGGTTTCCAATGTCATTTGAGAATAAATGTTTGTTAGAACAAAAACTGATTCGTTCTAGAAGTAACAGTCGACGGCAGTTTCTGAGGTTTGTCACTATGCTAGTAAAGGCAACGTGCCTGTTTTCAATCATGCGCTAGTAAGGAGCAAAACTAAATGCATGCTATCGAATTCGATAGGCCGCGCTATTTTACTGGTTCTGTATCCAGGTTGTCGGAAAATTCCTGTTAAATTCTCTATCCTCGTTGACTTTGATCAATTGGCCGGTTTTGACCCTGTTCTACACTATTAGCAATTTCACGAAATCAGAATTGCAGTAGAGGTGTGAGAATGGAGCAGCAACATACGCTCGTCTGGTACCGGTGTTTATACATCCTGAAGTTCCCGGCGACCCTGGTATTTGGCGTCTTTCTAACAGTTTCTCTTTTGTATCTGATGCAGTATCTAATTGATTCTGGGGAAAAGGCCCTCGACGAAACATCCAATTTCAGTATCGTCGACTTCGTTCGTATGAAAGAAGATCTGCAGGTCAAGGTGAAGCAACGAAAACCGAAACCGCCACCCGTCCCTGATGAACCTCCACCGGAGATGAGGCAAGAGTCTTACGTAGTCAGTGTTGATAATTCCTGGAATGCCAAGTTTGAAGCACCTCTGGCAGATATAGATATGAAGAGGTCTTCGATCTTTAGCAGTGATGGTGATTATCTGCCTATTCTCAAGGTGCAACCCATGTATCCCAGACTTGCGTTGAGAAATGGTTGGTTTGGTTGGGTGCTACTTGAGTTTACAGTTGATGACGCGGGTAAGGTGGTTAATCCGACGGTGCTGGAGAATTGTGTTGAAACTTATCACCCAGGCCTTCGGACCTGCGAGGACCGACCGGGCCGGGTTTTTGACAGGTCAGCTATTTCAGCGGCTGGGAAATTTAAGTACAAGCCTAGAGTCATAGATGGGATACCGATTGCTACGGTTGGGGTTATCCACAAAATCACTTTTGAACTCAATGAAACGCGGGATATCTGAACGAGTCTCAACTATCCCCGTTGCCTGTATGTTTGCTGTGAGGGATTAGCGTTGGCCACTTTTTTTGAAGAGGGCGTTGCCATGATCCTGCTCAGTGCTTCTTGTTGTTTGGATTGCATAACTGATTCTCTGGTAAAGAGAGGGCGATAAACAGGTGCTTCAAAGGATTGCAGATGTTGTCTCTCGATTAGTTTCTCTGTATCCCTTTGTGACTCTGATCGCACTGTTTGTCAGCGGGATACTTTTCTGGGGCGCATTTAACTGGTCTTTGGAACTCAGCAACACCGAATCGTTCTGCATTTCATGTCACGTAATGCGTGACAATATTTATGCTGAGTACAAAAAATCGATCCACTATCAGAATGCCAGTGGTGTCAGAGCGACTTGCCCTGATTGCCATGTACCGAAGGAGTGGAAAGACAAGGTCGTCAGGAAAATAGGCGCAACCAATGAGCTCTTTCACTGGATGGCAGGTTCAATTAATACTCGAGAGAAGTTTATAGGCAAGCGAATGCAATTAGCTGGCTATGTCTGGTCGACCATGGAGGCTAACAACTCTCTGGAGTGCCGCAACTGCCACGAACTCAACTACATGAACAATTCTGTGCGGCGGAACAACTACGCACATCAGCGAGCGTTGCAATCCGATATGACCTGCATTGACTGCCACAAGGGAATAGCGCATCTGCTACCAGAAGAGTACCTGGAAACAGAGCATGCAAGATTCGAGCAGGACGGAACGAAGTGTGATAATTGTCATGCTAACTTAAGTTACAGGGACGAGGAGTGGGGATGGTGAAATCAGATCCAGTAGATATTGTGAAGGTCGTTACTATTTTTATATTGAGTATCTCATTGCCCATACTTGCCGACGACCGGGTTGACAAAGGCGAACGATTATTCAATCAAAACTGTGTGTTCTGCCATCAGCCGGATGCCATAGGAAAGCCGGGGCTTGCGCCTTCTCTGACAAACCCTGAATTGCTGGAGATTTCTTCAGATAAGTATCTGATGTCAACAATCCGTGATGGTCGAAAAGACACGTCTATGCCTCCCTACCCTCACCTTGGTCGTGAAGGCATCATGTCCATTCTTGCCTATCTGCGAAGCCATGATAGGAGAGCGAACCGAGCGGTAGAAGTCGATGCACAGGAACAGGCCCAGGGAGACCCGAGACTTGGACAACTCTGGTTCGACCAAATATGCGCCACCTGTCATGGACCGCAAGGCGATGGCTACCTGGCAGGTGGCTCGGGTACTGCGATTGGTAAATCGGGCTTTTTATCCAAGGTCTCCGACGGCTTTATCAGAGAGACTATCAAGGTAGGCAGATCAAATACCCGCATGTTGCCTTTTCAGGGTCCCGCAGGCTTAGCGGATCTGGCAGACAGAGAGATTGAAGACATCATCTCCTACATGAGAACACTCGAGGAATAACAATGAAAAGATTTAAGACAACCCGAAGAAGCTTTATCAAAGGTAGTGCCTTCATTGCCTCGACTGCTACAGGTGCCGGATTGTTTGTTGCTGATAATCCAGAATTGGAAGCGGCGTCGGCCACCGGCTCAACGAATCGAACAACTGCGTTGGCACAATGTCCTTATTGTGGCGTTGGTTGTGGCACCATAATCCAGACCGAGAACGGGAAGATTGTTTCCATGCGGCCTGACAAGGACCATCCAACCAACTATGGCCTGCAATGCATCAAGGGACTAACAGCCGCCGAGCCCATGTATGTTGACCGAATGGAAGGCGAACCATACGTACGTAAGGACGTGTGGGAGGAGTGGAACAAACCTGGTCATGGTGATCTTGGGTTTATCAGCAATACTAAAGGGTCCTTCGATGAAGAACACTTTGTGCGCATTCCCTATGAAGCAGCATCAGATATGGTGGCTCACAAGATCGTTCACTATGCCAAAGAATATGGCGGAAATTCTGTAGCGCTTTACGGGTCCGGGCAGCTGACGATGGAGGGTCAGTACCTGGAGAACCTCTTCATGAAAGGCGTGCTTGGTTCAAACACGATCGAAGCCAATGCGAGAATGTGCATGACATCGGCAGTGACCGGGTATTTTTCCACACTCGGTTCTGATACACCGCCGCTGGCATACGAAGACATTGAGCTGGCCGATATGATCATGCACTTTGGTCACAACGCTCGTGAATCTCACCCGATTGTCTATTGGCGGTGCGCCGACCACAAAAAGAAAAATGACATCACCACCGTCGTAGTTGATCCAAGAAATACAGGCACTACTCAGGGTTACAACGACATTAACCCTGACAACAACTTTCATGTACCCATATTAAACGGTGATATCAGCTTTCTGAACGCGCTTGCGCATGTTCTGTTGAAGGAGCATGACGATGTTGTTGACTGGGAATTTGTTAAGGCACACGTCAATGGATGGGAAAATTATGTGTCTGGTGTACTCAAGGAATACAGCCCGGAACAGGTTCAGGACCGAATGGGCGGCGATGTACCTCCGGAGCTCATCAGGCAAGTAGCAGGCCAGTTTGCAGATGCAACACGAAAGCGCTTGCAAAGAAGCAAAGGCAGCCAGTCAGGTGACGGCCATGGTGGTGTGATTGTCATGTGGGGAATCGGATTCAATCAGCACCTCCATGGTCAACACAACGTAATATCAATCATCAATCTACTTGCGTTAACGGGTAACCTCGCTAAACCTGGTTGCGGACCTTTCTCCATGACAGGGCAACCGAATGCAATGGGAGAAAGATTTACGGGCGGTCTAACTGGCAGGTTACCATTCAACCAACCGCTCTCGAACGAGACCCACCGTGCACATATGGCCAAGCACTGGCGGGTACCGGAAGAAAATCTGATAAAAGCGATGAACTCTCCAAACCCGGGTTTTGCGGTGGGTATGCATGAACGCGCGCTGAAGGGTGAAGTGAAGGCAATGTTCTGGGTATACGCCACGCATATTGACCTTCCCGATCAATATAATTTGATTCGACCTGCATTGCTAAAAACCTTCAACGTTGTCCAGGAGATTTATCGTCATGCACCCAACAACCTCTATGCCGATGTGATCTTTCCCGCAGCAACATGGGGAGAAGTAGAAGGCGTTTACATCAGCTCAGAGCGAAGAATTAACATCAATCAAAAAGCGGCCCAAGCACCGCGGGGATGCCGTCCTGATATGGACATGGTGATTGATAAGGGAAAGGAAATAGCACATCTGCTTGGGCTGAATGCTGATGCCATTTTCCCGTACCAGCGTAAAGAGGATGGATCCTACGATGCTCAGGAAGTCTTCAGGGATGTGATTCGAGCCTCTGAAGGCACCGACACGGATCTCACTGGTATTCTCGAGGTTGAGAAAATCGATAACATTGAACCTTATGAGCAACTCGCGCGGCTGCGTGGTATCCAGTGGCCCGCGCCGACCTATGGCAGCGCCAGAGAAGGCGGCATAAAACGACGTTTTATGATGCAGGAAGGAGACTGGTCAAACCGGCCCTATGGATACTTCCGAACCCAGGATGGAAAGGTGCATATGAAATTGTGTCATCAGGATTATTCTGATCGTGAAGCGGTGACAAAAAAGCTGATGGCCTTTGGTCAGGAAGAAGGTCTCTATACGATCGATCATCTGGATCTTATGGAAGAGGCCAGAGACAAAGGTCTAACGCCGGATCTGCCCGATGAATCATTCAGGGGCAGGAAGTGGCAGGATGTACCCAAGGATAAATACCCCTATTGGATGGGGCTGGGTGTGGTCTACGAGCATTTTCACACTGCTAAATCCAACCGCAGCCCGACAACCCGGCGACTGGTACCAGAGATGTATGTTGAAATGCATGAGGAAGATGCCAGGGATCTGGGTATCAAAGATGGTGAGAAAGTCCGGGTCATCTCCCGGCGTGGATCACTTGAGGCGAGGGCTCAGGTTGGTCTTAACTCTCTGGTAAAACCAGCCCGGAACAGTGTGCCGAGGGGTTACATGTTTGGCCCCTGGAATCTGTCTGTTGCCGATAGTGCTGACCCCAAGAAAAACAAGTGGCTTGCCAATGGTATCTCATCGCGCATCTGGGACCCGGTTTCCGGCCAGGTGGACTTTAAGAAGCTGGCCTGCCGGATCGAAAAAGTCTAGCAATACCAGATGGGATATATACGGTGAAACGCCGCCAACTTGTCCAGTTACTTGGCATTCGATTGATTTTGTCTGCCTTTTCTGTGTTGCTGGTGCCGGTACACGCCGCCCATGCAGTCCGTCAGAAAATCACGAGGCGATATCTGCGACCACCAGGATCACTGAAGGAAGTCGATTTTCTCACTGCCTGCATTCGTTGTGGACAATGTGGAGAAGTGTGCCCGAATAGATGTATCAAGTATTTTGGCATCGATGAAGGCGTTTCCATGAAAGACACCCCGTACATCGTGCCAAGGGAGAAGGCTTGTATTCTCTGCATGAAATGCGGAGATATTTGTCCCACCGGCGCGATTCGGCCGGTGCAACGTCTCGCCGAGGAGATCATCGAAAATGTTGACATGGGCAAGGCCAGAGTCGATGAAAACATTTGTCTGTCTTTTCAGGGTAAAACATGCGGTGTTTGTTATCGTGCATGTCCTTTACCCGATATTGCAATTCGAGTTGGTATGCTTGAACAACCTCACGTGTTAGATCAGTGCGTTGGCTGCGGTTTGTGCGAGCGCTCGTGCATTCAACTTCCGCAAGCCATCAAGGTGATCCCCGCCCACACCAGGCTCGGATGATGAAGTATCTTTTTATGCGGCAGTTGAACAAACAGCGTTTGTGTTGTTTATCCCTGGTGTTCCTCATTCTGATCTTTCTTCCGTTTGCCAGTATCTACCAAAACTATACTGCTGCTCACGCGTATGATCTGCTCAATTCAGAGGAGAAGTTTCTCTACGATGTCATGCAAACGCTGACCGAGCCTCTGGTCAGTGATCCTGTGCAATTGGATGCATTAAAAGGCACTACCTGGTCAGCGAGAATTGGTGGATACAAGATCAGCGACCCGCTGGCTGTGGTGAGCCAAAGCTTCGCATCCTGGTCTTGGAATCCCTCGTTTGCTGCAACAGCTCTAATACCTCTTCTCGTCTCGTTGCTAGCTGGTCGTATTTTCTGTGGCTGGATCTGTCCGGCAACCTTGCTTTACGAACTAAATACAAATTTTGCGCTATTTTTGAACAAACTCGGCGTGCCGATTCACCGGTGGCACTTCGACAGACGCCTCAAGTATGGAGTACTTATTTCAGGCACCCTGATTACGATGCTTTCAGGACTGATGATACTGCCTGCCATCTATCCGCCCGCGATTGTCGGTCGAGAGATCTACTATGCGATCGCACTGGACGGTTTTTCAATCAGCACGATATTTTTTGTGCTGACGATGATGGCGGATACTTTTATTGCAAGAAGAGGTTTTTGTCGATATCTGTGCCCCGGTGGCGCGCTGTACTCATTGTTAGGTCGCTATCGGTTACTGAGAATCCAAAGAAAAGTGAGTGTCTGTAACGATTGCCAGCGCTGCGACAGTATCTGTGAATTCGGCTTAGAACCTATGAGCGATCAGTTCGGACAGGAATGTAACAACTGCACTGCGTGCATTGCCATTTGCCCGACTGATTCACTTCAGTTTCACTGGACGCCTGTGGACCAGCCTTATCAGGGTCCGGGTCATCAGGGGCGACAGTACGTAGCTGCTAACACTGATTTGATTGCGACAGATACCAGGAGTTCGTGCTGTGAATAATTTGCCTTGCCTGACTGCGCTACGACGGATAGTGCTGCCGTCTGTGATGCTGTCTTGTTTATCGTATCAGTCTGTCTTTGCTCATCATGTACTGGGTCGTCCGGCTTATAGCTTAAACGAGGATTCGAATACTCCGCCGAGCATGGCGGTCGAAACTCAGATTGGGGATTTTTTTATTACTTACATGGTTTTTCCCGCTTTCCCCAAGTCTGCCCAACCCGGGCGAATCAACCTGTACATCCAGGGAATCGATGAAGGCAGATATTTCAACGACAAAGTTACATTTCTTGTTATTGATGACGCTTTTTTTTCCGACCGACAGGAGGTAATTGGCACGCAGGACATTGATGATGGTGTTTATCGTCAGGGGTTTGTGTTCAAAGAAGATGGAGAATATTTAATCCGTGCTCATTTTGAAGATAATGAAGTACCTTACGACATCGACTTTCCGTTACAGGTTGGTGAGCTTTCTCCCGTCAAACCACTGGTAGCAACAGTATTAGTTCTGTTGTTCACGATAGTTGGTTCAAATCTGCTCATGGGAAAACGAGCCCAACTGGCGAAGTTCAGGGCACACAGGAAATCAGAAACATGACCATGCTTCATGCCGGGTTACCAACAGTTTGGATTGTCATTACGGTACTGACGATGGCCGCGCTGCTGATCGGTTCGCTGTTTTCATCGACGTCGACTGCAAATCGTGATTCCTTCAGTCTGGCCGAAGCACCCTTGATTGGCGGCATTTTTCGATACCTCAGCTCGCAAACTACGATCCTTCTCTGTTTGAAAATCGTGTTTGTCGCCTTGTTTGTGCTCATCATTGTATCGGGTCTGATGGGCACACCCATTGCCGAAAGAAATTTCAGTACTGTTGTCACCTGGAACCTCTGGTGGACTGGTATCGTTATTTCAGTCCTGTTCATGGGAAATGCCTGGTGCGCTGTTTGTCCCTGGGACACGATCGCCAATTGGCTGGCACGCCGCCGTTTGTGGACCCGAAATCGCTTTGAGACCCGGTTGAACCTGCGCGTTCCCGGCATGCTCAGAAATCTGTGGCCGGCTCTTGTATTGCTGATTGTTATGGCCTGGCTCGAGTTGGGTGTTGGGGTCACAACGAGTCCATATGATACGGCTTTGCTGGCGTTGATGATGGTGGTGTTTGCGACAGCAACGTTGGTGTTGTTTCGAGACAAGGCATTCTGCCGCTATTTTTGTCCCGTTGGCAGGACCATTGGAGTCTATTCTCAGGTCGCGCCTGTTGCGTTAAGACCTGTAGATACCGACACGTGCGATAACTGTGAAACGCTTGATTGTTACAACGGTAATGAAGAAATTGAACCCTGCCCAACGAAACTTGTTATGGGGCGATTACAGGAGAATACCTACTGCATTGCCTGTGGTAACTGCACCAGGAGTTGTCCATCAAGCAACATTAGTTGGCAGTTACGATCGCCGAGCATTGAAGCAATTCAGGATGCGAGGCCTCACTTTGATGAAGCGGCTTTCATACTCGGGTTGTTGGCCTTCACCAGTTTTCATGGCTTAACGATGTTGCCTGGCTGGATGCAGCTGGTGAGTAGTCTGGCAAGAGAGATTGGTGATAGTGGTCAGCTTCTTGTCACCTTTACTATCTTATTGGTTTGTTATCTGTTCTCGGTGTATATGGTTTATTCGATTTTTGTTCTACTTTTCAAAATGGTGGCACCACGATTTGGTTTCAGTCAAATATATTCAGGGTTTGCATTTTCTGCCCTGCCGCTCGCACTGGCATACCACGTTGCACACAATCTTAATCACCTGTTCAAGGAAGCAGGGAACCTGAAGGAGGTCATAGCGAATCCGATGGGAACAAATGCAATGCCTTTGTCGATGGCAGAGAAGCACCAGCGAACCATGGATATGATGGTGTCGGCTGATTTGATACCAGCAATTCAGGTTTGCTTGCTCGTCGTTGGATTCTGGCTGTCTTTGCAGGTCATTAAATACAGGGGCGAGAAAATATTTAAGGCTTCAAAATCGCAACAGATACCGCTGGTGCTTTTCTCTGTGCTGATCAGTTTGTTTAATCTCTTCCTTCTATCTCAGCCGATGACGATGAGAATGTAGTATGGACAGGCGCCAATTTTTTAAAAATGGCCTGGATAAAGTCAAGAAGGCCGCGATGAACGCTGCCGATGTTCGCGCGAAGAGCAAAGCAGCCCATTGGATTCGACCTCCATTTGCGCTGGATGAACTGGATTTTCTGCTCACCTGCGCTCGCTGTGACGAGTGCATTGATGCGTGCCCCCATGACGTTATCTTTAGGTTACCAATTTCCCGCGGTGCAGAGGTGGCGGGTACACCGGCCTTAAATCTCCTCAATCAAGGTTGTCACCTTTGCGAGGATTGGCCCTGCGTCAATGTTTGTGAAACCGGCGCGCTCATTTTCCCGGTGCAGCCTGAATTCCAGGAACAAAAGGAGCAACAGGAGCAGCAGGGTCAAGCTTTAGTCGCTCCACGAATTTCCGTTGCAGTGATAGCGACCGATCAGTGCCTTCCCTATCTTGGGCCTGAGTGCGGTGCGTGCAAAGACTCCTGTCCCCTGGACGGTGCTCTGATCTTCGAAGGTGTGCGTCCTGCCATTAATTCTGAGGTGTGTGTTGGTTGCGGCCTGTGTCGTGAAGTGTGCATCGCCAATCCCAAGGCCATCGGTATTTCCTCCTTGCAGAAATGACAGTAAATCGTGCTTAGGCGACTATGCTGTGTTTACGCCGCCTTTTGATCTGGATCATTAACTGTAAGTCCTGACAGAGTACACTCACTATGGTATTGAATTTAGGAGGATTCGTTTGGACAGGGAACACTTTGACGTTTTGATTGTAGGTGCAGGAATATCCGGTGTGGGCGGGGCTTACCACCTTCAGACTCAGTGCCCAGACAAATCCTTTGTCATCCTTGAAGGGCTCGAGACTTTTGGCGGTACCTGGTGGACCCACAAATACCCGGGTATCCGCTCTGATAGCGACCTGTTCACGTTCGGTTACCGGTTTAAACCATGGATTGGAGCACCGATCGCTACGGCCGACGAAATACTCAGTTACATGGGAGAAGTCATCGAAGAAAACAGTATCGATCAGCATATCCGTTATAACCACTGGATCACACGAGCCGCCTGGTCAACTGAGGATCAGCGCTGGACGATCGAGGGGGAACGAAAAGATACAGGAGAGTCAGTGAGCTTCACCTGCAACTTCCTTTGGATGTGCCAGGGGTACTACAAGCATTCTCAGGGTTTTACGCCTGATTGGGAAGGCATGAACGACTACGAAGGTCAGATTGTCCATCCCCAGACCTGGCCGGAAGACCTGGATTACAAGGGCAAAAATGTTCTCTGCATTGGTTCCGGGGCAACCACTGCCACTGTCGTCCCTGCCATGGCTGCCGACTGTGAGCACATAACAGTGCTGCAACGCTCCCCGACTTACTTCACACCCCAGAAAAACATCAATGAAACCGCAGATCACCTTCGCAAACTCAAAATTGATGAAACCTGGATCCACGAGATAGTTCGGCGGGAAATTCTTCACAATCAGGAAGAATTCACCCGACTTGCCCTTGAGCAACCTGAAGCCGTAAAGGAGGAACTGCTGGCTGCCGTCTCGGAATATCTGCCGGACGATTACGACATGAGCCACTTCACACCACGGTACCGACCGTGGCAACAACGACTTGCTTTCGTACCTGATGGCGATATTTTCAAAGGTATCGCTGCCGGTAAAGCCACTATGGTCACCGATGAAATAGAACGATTTACGAAACAAGGTGTTTTACTGAAATCAGGTAACGAACTGAAAGCCGATATCATTCTGACCGCAACCGGATTCAATCTTTGTGTCCTTGGTGATATCGAGTTTTCTGTCGATGACCAGCCGGTCGACTTCGCCGATACGATTACCTATCGCGGCATGATGTTCACAGGAGTACCCAACATGGTCTGGGTCTTCGGCTATTTTCGTGCCAGCTGGACACTTCGCGCGGACCTGATTGGCGACTTTGTCTGTCGACTAATACAGCATATGGATAAAAAGGGCGTCCACTCCGTTCAAGCTGTGTTAAGGCCCGAGGACGACGACATGCCCCAGCTCTGCTGGATTGATCAGGACAATTTCAATCCGAACTATCTGCAACGCTCCATGCACCTGCTACCAAAACGAGGAAACAAACCTGAGTGGATGCACACCCAGGATTACTGGAAGGAAAAGGACGACTTTCCTGCGATTGAGCTGGATGACCCGATCTTTGCCTACCGGTAAGTGAAGAGGTTTACTCGTCCGGTTTCGGCAGCTTCACAACGAGGACATCAACCGACGTCCCTTCGATCACACTTTCCGCAGTGTTACCGATGAGTGAACCACTCAAGCCCTGTCTCCCGACCGTCCCTATCACGATCAGACCGGCGTTAAGATTACGCGCGGTCTGATTGATCGCGACAGCGGCATTCCCTTCCTCAACATACATCTGATTTTCTGCTATTGCGCCTGTCTCCAGCGCTTGAATCGCTACTTCTCTCTCCAGTATCAGTTCTTTGGAAGTCGGCAGAGGCATCGTATCAATCGTACCCACAGCCAGGGCAGGCATTGCAATGCGATAGGCATTAACAAGCGCGCAATCGGAACCTAAAACCCGTGCAATTCTTTGTGCCTGTGACAGTACAATGCGATTTAGGTCGTCATGATAATCATCACCGCTACAGACATCGACGGCAGCCAGGACGGGCTTGCCATGCGTCGACTCTAGAGGACTGACGAGCAACAAAGGCACTGGACAATGACGAATCAGGTTCCAGTCTGTTGATGTCCTTAACATTGTGCTGAACAGAGAATGTTGTCGCATTGGTTTCAGAACGAAATCAGCGCCTAACTTTAAAGCGGATACTATCACGGATTCGTAAAGGTTCGAAAAAAGCACCACTTCGGTGCTCATCCGGTACCCATCGTCAATATAGGGCCTTACCTGCTCATCAAGCCAGTCTGTCCTTTCCTTGAATGTTTGGGTAATAACATTTGCGCTTTCATGTTGAATAAACAGGACAACATGAATATCGAGATCGGAGTCCGGCGGCAGTTCCTTAGAACGCTCTAACGCAAGGTGTTTATCGTCATTAGGGTCAAGTACCACAAGTATCCTGGTCATTTCCGTTTCCTCATTTACTAGCTTTTCAGCGTGTAAGAGCAGTGTAGGGCGTTTGGCTGGAAGGAAGATTGACAAGAGTCAATATTGTGGTGATAACAGCCCTGTAAGCAGCTCGTGCTACCGGTAAGACACCCCGGTTATGGCGAGGTATGCAGTAATCTGATCATCATAGTTTCTTAATCTGCAACAGGCCCGCCTGAGGTCTTCGGGGCGTTGGCCCGTGCGATGACGTATAACGACCCTCGGTATTCTCTTCTCACAAGGTCAGTGTATAAGCTCAGTTCCTGGCAGAACTTGACTCGTATCAGACATCTCGCTGCGATTGACCACAAACCGGAGGACAACCGGCACTGATTCAGGCTGCGGGATATACCCAGACTATTTAAGGCTAGTAGGTGGCTAACGCAATAAGGTTGGTCTCGATCAACAACCGTTTCAAATTACTAAGAACCCTTTAGCATAAGGGCTGGCAGGGTTGTGATCAGAAAGGAAAACTATTCGTTACTTTTGATTGTTTCTTGTCTACTCGTTGATCTTTCTTGAAATGGCCTGATTTGGGTCAATTTCTGTTCAATGTCCGACTGCTAGGCTGTATCAAACCCTATTGCTAGGCCTTGGAGGTCGGAAACATGGACGAGTTCGTTTTTACTATGGCGGCAATTGCTGCGGTAGTATCCGTTGGTAGCCTTATCTTAACGTTGATCGCAATAGCGATGGGAAAAATCGAAGTCTAGGATCTTCGAGGCCCCACATATTTCGCCGTTACAATTCTGATTAGAATCTGGTCTCGACTGTCTAGTTCGGGAGCGGCTATAGGGTAGCGCAAGCAGGGACAGGTAATGGTCAGGTCCGACCGGAGCCGGCTGTGGTGCCTGAAGAACTTGAAACCGAAGCGCAATTTGTCGCAAATGCCTGGCCGGTTAGAGCTATCTCAGTCGAGCACTAGTGTCTACCGGCAGTGTAATTCCTCGGGAGGTTGGCGGATTCGCCGGGCTGATCTCTTTCATTCCAGATATTGACTCAAATCAATCAGCTTGTTCATCAAGTCTACTATTGTAGCTCACTACACTTAATCTTGATTGCGGATGATGACGGAATGTGACGAAGTACGGGAGGTCCACCGGGCCAGACTGAACAAAATCGAGGCGATGCGCGCCGATATTGAGAAGGGCGGAGACGAGGGGCAGGAATTACGACGATTAACTGATGAAACTGTCGATAAGCTTAACGAAGCCGGTTTTTTCCGATTCACGCTCCCGGAAGCGCTGGGGGGTGAAAACTCCAGTTCCATGGAGACGATCGAGATCCTCGAACACCTGGCGGCAATCGACGCTTCGGTCGCATGGAACGTCATGCTGGGATCCGAAATTAATGCCATGGCTGCGGGTGGTATGGACCCCGATCTTGCCAAGGAAGTCTATCTCGATAATCCGGGTGTCATTATGTGCGGTGGCGGTGGACCGGGTGGTGCGCCAGCTCGCGCCGAACGACAGTCTGACGGCAGCATAAAGATTTCCGGTCAGACTACTTTCATATCAGGCTGTCACAACGCCGACTGGTGCTTTATGGGCGCACCTTTGATGAAGGGTGATGAACTCGAGCTGGACCTCAGCGGTCTGCCCATTTTTAATGTTTGGTTCCTGCCGCGCGATCAATGGGAGATCGTGGATACCTGGGACACAGCAGGTTTAAGGGGATCGGGGTCCCACGATGTCAAAGCAGACGAGGCTGTAATCCCAGCAAAGTTCGCTGGTGTTGGCCTATGGTCAGTGCCTGCGCATTATCCGAATCCGGTTTTCAGGATGCCTACCGGTCTTCGCCTTGCGTTTAACAAAGCAGCCATCGCACTCGGTATTGCCAAAAGTGCACTGGAGACTTTCGCTGATATCGCACAGAACAAGATCCCCATGTTGTCTTCGTCAACACTAGCGACCCGCGGCAGTGCCCAGTATCGGATGGGGTTTTCTCATGCTAAATATCGCGCCTGTCGAGCCTTCCTGATGGAAGCTATGGAAGCGGTCGAGGCTGAACTGACTGGCAACGATATTTTGCCTGGAGCACAGACAACGCAGGACGCGCGTCTCGCTGCCATTCATGCAGGTAACGAATGCATGGAACTGGTTGATCTGCTGCATGCAACCGCTGGCACCACGGCGATGCGGATGCACAGTCCATTGGAAAGAAAACTGCGTGATGCCCACGGGACCGCCAGTCACCGTTGGATTGCCCATCCTCTTTATGAGGATCTTGGTTCTATACTGCTTGGCAACGAGCCAAGTTTGGAATTCGCCGGAGGCGCAGGGGTGCCAATAGGACCACCGGCACCCAAAGCGTAGGGTGACGATATACAAGTAAGGTATGGTGATAACCCGACATGCGTGTCCATGATCTACGCAAATACTTGATCCAGAGCAACTTTATCAGCTGCGTGCGCGATTAAGCTGTCGCTATGACATTACCCAGGGAGTAACGCAGTGAAAACTATCGTTTTTCAGGCTGCGATCATGGTCGCTATGCCAGCAATTTTCCATTAGGAGGGCAACTGGATACCCAGGGTTAGTACCGCCATTGCCTATGTGAAGTTCGATGTGACATGGATACCTTTGTCTACATCGTTTCAGCAGGTTACAAGTTCTAGTAGAGAGGCAAGTTATGGAATTCGGAATATCAGACGAAGGTAAGATCATTGAAGACCAGGTCGTCAGGTTTATCGATGAGAAAATAATCCCGACAGAAACTATTATTGCGGCCGAGGATGCGCCCAACGGTAGCGATGCGCCGACTATGAAAGCGCTTCGAGCAGAAGCAAAATCGCTCGGGCTATGGAACCTTTATTTGCCTGATTCGGATTGGGGTGCAGGAGTATCCAACCACGATTATTCAGTGCTCTGCGAGCATATGGGTAAGAGTCAGATTGCACCCAGGGTTTTTAATTGCCACGCGCCGGATACCGGTAATGCTGAAATCCTGGCACAGTTCGGCACCGACTCACAAAAAGCGCAGTGGCTGGTTCCCCTTCTTGAAGGAGAAATTCGTTCATGTTTCTCGATGACAGAGCCTGATACGTCAGGGGCTGATCCCACGGGTCTTCGAACAACCGCTGTTCGTGACGGAGATGAGTGGGTGATCAACGGCCACAAGTGGTTTACCAGTGGTGCAATCGGCGCCAGGTTTGCGATCGCGATGATTGTCACCAATCCCAGAGGCGGTCCGCACGAGCGCGCGTCCATGATTATTGTCCCGACAGATGCGCCGGGTTTTGATCTGATTCGCCCAGTATCGGTTATGGGTCATACAGGCGGAGGGGGTCACTGCGAGATTCAATACAATGACTGTCGAGTACCTGTCGACAATTTACTGGGCCCGGAACACGGCGGTTTTATGATTGCACAGGCAAGACTTGGTCCCGGTCGCATCCATCATTGCATGCGTGCTATCGGTAGTGCCGAACGCGCCTTCGAAATTATGTGTCGCCATGCCAATGTAAGGGAAAGTCACGGCAGTAAGCTAGGCCAGAAGCAATTTGTGCAGGAATGGATTGCAACATCGAGAATGGAAATCGAGCAGGCAAGACTTTTAACCCAGTACGCAGCCTGGAAAATGGATTCGGTAGGCAAAGAGAATGCAAGACAAGAGCTCTCGATGGTTAAAGTGGTTGTTCCCAATATGATGATGGACGTTCTTGACAGAGTAATGCAGTGCCTTGGCGCACTAGGTGTTTCTGACGACACGCCGGTTGCTTCAATGTGGCGAAACGGCCGCGCGCTAAGGATTGCAGATGGGCCCGATGAAGTTCACAAGATGGTCATCGCCAGGCGAGAGCTCAAACGTTTTGCATAAAGTCATTCGAATCTAATGATGCGTCACAAAACGATCTTTTTTAGCGCCACCTGACTGATGACACGGGAAGGGCATGGCCCGTGCGCCGACGTATTAGGACACCCGGTATTCCCTTCTAACAAGGTTAGTGTATAACTCCATCCCCATCCCCATCCCCCCCATCCCCTATCGCCTATTGTCGTGCAAATCAGCGGCTAATAGGTTACTTTTGTCCTGAGTGTTATGAAGACCTGTCTCTTTGAGTAGTTGCTTCAATAATTTGTGTCGATTTTTTGAATGCATCCATTACGTGGATCAGTTCTGTGGCAGACCTTTGAAGAAATCGGAATCCATCCAGAGGGGTTTTAATAGGAAAATGATGTCAAGATTACGATGTTGAACGACGTAAGCTGCGCCCAGTGTGGACTCAGCGATTTGTGTATCCCACATTCTTTGACTGACGAAGAAATTATTGAGTTGGATGAAACGGTAGTGAAAAAAAAGCCCATGGGTCGTGGCGCAACTCTATATAGACAAGGCGATCGGTTTTCTTCTCTATATGTTGTGCGTTCAGGAGCGGTGAAGGTTTATTCCACAGATCAGGAAGGTAACGAACAGGTGCTCGCGTTTTACCTGCCTGGTGAAGTTCTAGGCATGGATGCGATCGATTCCAAAATGCATGCGAGCACGGCTAAGGTGCTTGAAACTTCAGCAATTTGTGAAATCCCTTATGGGTCACTGGAGAGTCTTTCAAGGCTTATCCCGAACCTTCAAGTGCATTTGTACCGGTTATTAAGCCGGGAGATCCGCATGGATCAGATATTGCAGTTATTGCTGGCGAAGAACACCGCAGAAGAAAGGATGAGTGCGTTTCTGATGAACCTGTCCGTGAGGTATTCTCAGCGTAGACTTTCGGGTACCAGTTTTAATTTGCCCATGACGAGAATAGATGTTGCGCACTTTTTGGGGTTAGCGGTTGAAACGGTCAGCAGAGTTCTTAGCCGGATGCAAAGCCGCGGGATAATCAAGGTAAAGGGTAGAGAGTTAATGATAGTAAACAAACACGCACTTTGTGACATGGCGCACTTGAAAGATTCAGACGAGACATCAACTTATTAAAACTGCAACCCCAACTAGACTGAACATGACGCCTGTTAGTAACCCCACTGCAAGACCTATGTTTTTTAGAGCCTGAGTATCTTCTGATCCGTGGAAGTACATATATCCTCCTGTTGACTTTTCGTGGGAATCTTCTCGCATAGCGCGACGAGGCGCCTTGATTCAGATCAAGGATAGCTGACGCTGAGTCGTGCACTATGGCCAGCATTGACCGAATACTTAACATTACCAAGGAGTGACCTGTGAACGATGCCTATTCGCTGGCCAGCAAACATCTAGATTCTGGTATCGCCGAAGCAAGGGAGAACAATGTTGATGTGAATGCCTACGGCCAGGCATTGATCTGGATGCTTATAGAATGCTACAAGAAAAACGGCCGCACGCATGAAGATATAGTCAGTGAGATCCAGTACACGCTTGATAATATTGAAGACGATGGGACGTTTCATGTTTCCAGAAACTAGAAGCGATAGTATGCGACGATCCTCGTATTCGCGAATTTCTCGCAGGCGAGCTTTTAATCCAGACCATTCTTGATTCACGTCAAGATGTACGGGGTTTCATCACTATAGACTCGTTCGACCGCATTCGGATTAGAGTGGAAATGGTAGAGACCCTGACTGGCACAGATAGATCAGCTGGAATCAGCTACAACGAAATACTTGATGCAGACTCACATCCCGTTAGACCCATATTAAGAGTCGACAGTCCTTTAGAGCCGGGTCCGACAGTCGTTGATGCGAGCATCTATTATTCGCGGGAGCAGCACGAACTCGAAAAAGAAAAGTTGTGGAAACGCGTCTGGCAAATGGTATGCCACGAAGATGACATACCGAACGTTGGAGACGCTTTTGTTTATGATATATCGAGCTTATCGTACATCGTCGTTAGAAGCGCAGAAGACGAGTTAAGAGCTTTTCCGAATGCCTGTCTCCATAGAGGGCGGTCGTTACTTCATGAAAATGAAAAAAAATTACACCTGTTGAGATGTCCCTTTCACGGTTGGGCATGGAGCCTGGAAGGTGGGCTGAAGGAAGTTCCCTGTCATTGGGACTTTCCGACGGTTTCCGCGGAAACACATTCTTTAGAGAGTATCCATGTAGGTCGATGGGGCGGTTTTGTCTTTATCAATCCGGACCCTGATGCAGGGCCGCTAGAAGAATTTCTTGGGGATTTCGCAGACAACTTTACGCTCCTGCCATTCGAGCGACGGTATAAGGCCGTCCATGTTGCAAAACGTTTACCTTGCAATTGGAAAGTAGCGCAAGAGGCTTTTTCTGAGGCGTATCATACAGTAGCAACGCATCCCACGTTATTAGGGACGCTTGGTGATGCTAACTCGAAGTATGATGTGTTCGGTAACTACTCGCGTGCGATTTCTGCGCACAACGTAGGCAGTCCACACATCACAAGTGAAAGGTACGACAACCCATATATGGAACAGACGCCATTTACAAAGCAGCGTCACGAGCTAACGGGTGACGTATACGAGCGCATGGAAGAAGGCCTGGTTAAAGTAACCACGACAGACGATAGAACAGGTTATTTCGATGATTGGGGCCGCTATTTGGATGGCGATCAGTTTCATGCGGATATCCACCTTTGTAATTGGGTCGGTGGTAGATTAGCTGAGGGCATGGAGGATGAACCCGGCAATGTTTATACCGGTACGTTTGCAGAGCGTCGCGAGAAGGCCGGTCACGAGCGTCGTGAGAGTCTGCGTAGTTTGTTAGGCGACGATGTCGATCAGATTAGCGATGCTGAACTGCTCGATCCCATTTACTACAGTGTTTTCCCCAACATCAGCCCCTGGGGATCATTCAATCCGATATTTTATCGCTTTCGCCCAGATGGGGATAATCCGGAGCAATGCATCCATGAGTGCATGTTTATGATGCCTGTCCCTAATGGAGAGGATCGTCCGGCACCGGCCAAATGTCACTTTTTAGACCTGGAAGATGACTATATCGAAGCGCCTGAATTAGGAGCGCTCGCGAAAGTTTTTAATCAGGATACGCTTAACCTGCCTTTCGTCCAAAAAGGGCTGAAGTCTCTGAAACAAGTTATTTTTGCAAATTACGGCGAAACGAAGCCGCGTCATTTTCATCATCAGCTAGCTGCGCAACTCGCGAAGTAGCAGCGGTCATCCGAAGGACCTAATATCGGCCTGGATCGCCCCGAATATAGCAAGGTGATGCTCTTTGGATACACGGCTATTCACGAACCCGATTCGCCTGATATAGACGTATGTCTTCGAGGGGACCAGGGTGAATATGGTTCGCTGCTTAACAACTGTCCGATAGATCGTAGTTTTGAATGGGAAAACGTTGCCCAGCGCTGAAAGGTTAAGATTCGCTGAAAATATAGGGCAGTCTTGACCTGTAAGTCCCCACATCGATCGACGCGACCGCCTGAAAGCCATCAAGTTCAGCCCGTTACTGATATCCTGATCGCCCTGATGGATAGAGTCTATGCGGATATAGCCGGGTTGATCGTTCGGGCAAGGTTTACGCCGCTGGCCTATGGGTGCAGTTTTATGGCGTGTCTTAGTCAGGACACAACGTTGCCTTTGATAAGTCTTGGAGCCTCGCAGGTTGTACAGGTGAGAGACAGAGATACCAGAAAGCCGTTGATACTTATCCTGGCCAAAGCATTGATACGCCCG
>Ga0209360_1000065_pt1 | contig 99002 bp, 93 predicted proteins | sample SaaInlV_130m_DNA_3_FD_184651 | JGI IMG/M metagenome (GOLD analysis project Ga0209360, IMG submission 184651) | Marine microbial communities from expanding oxygen minimum zones in the Saanich Inlet - SI037_S3LV_130m_DNA (SPAdes) (version 2) | ecosystem: Environmental > Aquatic > Marine >... | reverse complement strand
TTCAAGTATTAATAAGAACATTCCAATAATCAAAAGCTCTTTCCAAATATTCTTTTTTACCTTACTCTGAATAACGTCTTCATTACTAATACGATTTTCTAATAAATTCTCTCTTTCCAAATTAGATTCTTCTTCATTAAGAACATTTGCAGAATAAATCTTATTTTCTATTTCATAAAATCCTGATTCTTCCATAATTAATGAATTGCCTTTTTCTTTTGTTCCGCCGGGTAATTTGAAATTTGCATCACCACCAAAACTAATTATTGTTCCAGTGTTTGTATTCATTTCATTAAGCCCCTTATACCCTCCAAGATATCTTACAAATCTTGTCCAGAAAATTGGATAATCGGGTCTATTTGAAAAGTCTTCTCCAAATACACCGTAGTATGCAAACAATCCCTTTTCAAACGGTTTAACAAAAATAACTGGTTGATCTCCAGCAACAAGATATTCTTGACAGGAGATTCCACAATCAATCCCCCTCACTCTACTGTGTCTTCCAAAACTAAGACCCTCAGTAAAAGAAACCCCTCTTGTCAATTTAGATTCTCCTCCACTAACCTTCTCTCCAATATCAAAATTAAGGAAATCCTCATAACTTCCAACGCCTGAACCTTCTTCTGATCCAATTACAATCACACTTTTCCCCAGATTTAATTCTTCCTTCAATATTTTTTTAGCTTCAACTGTTAGGCTAGAAATTTTATTAAGGATATACACGTCATAACCTTTTTTAATGTTGTTCACGGATTTTTTAACAAACTTAACAGTGCCAGAAGCATCAAGAGCAGATTCCAGATACTTGTCTGTACCTTCTTGTATGAGCATAACGTTAACAGCTTCACGTTCATCATTAATCAAATAAATAATATTATCTCCATTAATTTCATCTTCGATAAGTAGATTAATTTCACTTTTTCCTTTAACCATATCAAATTCAAATTCTTCACTAGCTCCTACATTCAAGGTAACTACTTTTTTCCTACCTTCATAAGAAACCTCAAAACTTTTCATTTCACAACAAAAGTTCTTAATCACTACAATGCTTTTCCCATTCTTTTTTAAATCAAGAGCAATAAATCCTGCATTGTTTTTATTATCAGAATAAAAGTCAACTAATTTAATTGGAATTTTACTATTATCAAATTCATTTAACTGATTAATCAATTCTCCATTTTCTGTATCAATTAAATCGCTTCCAAAGAAAAGTGCTTTCTCACTCTGAATATTATCTAAATAAATTTTAGCTAGCACAAGACTTTCAGTAATTGCAGATTTAGAACCACTCACGCCTAATTTTTTAATTATTTTTTTAGCTTCACTTGAATCTCCCCCTTCAAGAACTATTCTAGGAGAACTTCCCACAATAATGATTGTATTCCTAGCACCTATATTATCTAATGCAGAATCCTTTAGTGATTCCACATGTTTTTCCATACTTGCGCTGGTGTCTAACACAAAGACCACATCTCCACTACCCACCGTAGACACAGAGAGATAAGGTGCAGCAAAGAATAATGCAATTAAACCAATAATTAAAATCTGTAGTAACAATAACTTATCGTTTACTAAATTTTTAAATGAACTACGCTTATTTTTACGTTCATCTCCTCTGGAAAGAAACATTACAGAGGGAATAATCATCTCTCGTGCTTTAGGCTTTATAAAAAATAAAATTAAAAACGGGATCAAAGAAAACAGTGCGAGAAGTCCTACAAAGTTTCCAAATCCTAGAAATGCCATCAACTAAAATGTTGAATAAAACTTTAAAAAAATATAGAAAGAGTAACCATTATATAATAATTACAAAATAAAAAAAATTAAAGAATCTCTCTGATTCTTTCAATATGTCCAGCAACTGTATGTCCAGTGTCTGTCAGTTTAATGGTTTTAATTCTGCCATTCTTTTGAAACTCAACAAGCTTTGCAGTTTCCATCTCTTGTAAAATTTTTACTGCGTGACTGTATGTACAATCTACTTCTTTTGCTAATATTGATCCATATCTGCTCTTGTTGCTGTTTCTTAGTGCCACTAACATCATTGCAGGTTTTGATCTAAAAAACACTTCAAATATTTCTTTTTCGCTTTTCTTCATTAAAACTCCCCCCAGTTCATTAATAAAATGATGATTATTTTCAAAAGGTTCTAATTTTCCCTTTCAGAAATTAAATCCTTTCTCGTATATTTAAACCTTTTCTTTCCATACTATACTTTTAAGACACTATTTAAAGAAATTATGCTCATTGAGAGTTAGACCAAAAAACCTTTATATACCTTTTCCAAAAAATTAGTCATGTTAGACATAAAATTCATTGTTGAAAATCCTTCAGAGGTAAAACACAATCTAAAAAAGAGATTCAAAGAAGGCCAGATCTGGATGGTTGATGAATTAATCCAAGATTATACTAGTTTCAAACTTCTAAAAAAAGAAATTGATGATCTGCGTTCAGAAAGAAATAAACTTTCTAAAGAAATTAATAAACTAAAAAAAGAAAAGAAAAAAGCAGACAAAGAAATTAAAGAAGCTGCAAAGATTCCTTCAAGAGTTAAAGAATTTGAAGAAAAAATGGATCTTCTAAAATCAAACATGAATGAAAAGTTAATTCAACTCCCGAACATGTTACATTCAACTACTCCTGTAGGGGAAGACGAATCTAAAAATCCAGAAATTAAAAAAGTGGGTAAGCCTAAGAAGTTTGATTTCAAACTAAAAAGTCATGGAGAACTTGCAGAGTCATTAAACATTGCAGACTTTGAAGCAGGGAGAAAAGTCGCAGGCCAAGGTTTTAATTATATCATTGGAGAACTTGCACAATTAGATTATGCATTACAAAGATACGGTGTTGATTACTTAATTCAGAGAGGATTTACTTTTGTAGTTCCTCCAATGGTGTTAAACAAAAAAACATTAAGTGGTGCAGTAAACATTGCAGATTTTAAAGAAGTTATTTACAAAGTAGAAGGTGAAGATCTTTACTTAATAGGTACAGGTGAACATCCCTTAGTTGCGTTGTTCGCTGGAAAAGTGTTAGACAAAAAAGACCTACCTACAAAGTTATGTACAGTTACTCCTTGTTTTAGAAAAGAAATTGGGAGCAGAGGTGTAGATACTAAAGGTCTATTCAGGATGCACCAATTTAACAAAGTAGAACAAGTTATGTTATCTTCAAAAGAAAATTCATTTGACAGGTTAGAAGAAATGGAAAAGATAACTGAAGATTTTTTTGAAAGCCTAGAAATTCCTTTCAGAGTTATTGAAATTTGTTCAGGAGACTTAGGGGACAAGTTTGCAAAGCAATACGATATTGAAGCATGGTTCCCTAGACAAGAAGCATACAAAGAAGTAACTTCTGCAGGTCATTGCACAGACTACCAATCAAGAAAGTTAAATATCAAATACGCTACTGGAAAAGAAAGAGAATATGTACACTTACTTAACAACACAATGGTTGCAACATCAAGAGCAATGGTTGCAATTCTGGAAAATTTCCAACAAAAAGATGGATCAGTAAAGATTCCAAAAGTGTTACACGAGTATCTTAATTTTAAAGAAATAAAACCCAAGAAATAAAATTCATTCTCCAAAATACTTATATAACCTATATTTTCTAACACTATCTCATGGTAGAGTTAATCTTTACAGAAAAACCAGCACAAGCAGAAAAAATAGCATTTGCTCTAGCAGATATAGCGCCTACGAAAAAAGCAATTGGCAAAGCACCCTATTTTGAATTAACACACAATGGAAAAGAGATTATTGTGGGTTGTGCAGTGGGGCACCTATTTGGATTAAAAGAAATAAAGAAAAAGAAAGGATGGGACTATCCAGTTTTTGATATTGAATGGGTAGAAGCATACAAAGTAAGAAAAAACCAAGCGCATTCTAAACCTTACATCGAAGCATTAAAGAAATTAGTAAAAAAAGCAGACTCATTTACAGTTGCTTGTGACTATGATACTGAAGGATCAGTAATCGGGTTTAATTGTGTTAATTTCATTGCAAAGAAAAAAGATGCAAGAAGAATGAAATTCTCAACACTGACAAAAAAGGAATTAGTAGAGTCTTATAAAAATGCTTCAAAACATTTAGACTTCGGAGTAATCAATGCAGGCCAAACCAGACACCATTTAGACTATTTTTGGGGTATTTCTTTATCAAGGGCACTAACTTTGGCAGTAAAATCTACTGGAGCATTCAAACTAATGACTTCGGGAAGAGTTCAGGGACCAACTTTAAAGATAATTGTAGAAAAAGAAAAAGAGATAGCAAAGTTCATTTCAGAACCATATTGGGAAATAAACTTAGAGGCAGAAGCTAAAAAACACAAAATAGAAGCATACCACAAAGAGGGAAAAATCTTTGACAAAAAGAAAGTAGATTCAATTTTAAAAAACACAAAAGATCCTCAAGCGATTATTTCTAAAATTTCTGAAAGAGAAACAGAATCAAAACCTCCACCACCTTTCAATTTAACAAATTTACAAACAGAAGCATATTCATTATTCCATATTTCTCCAAAAGAAACTCTATCTATTGCTCAAGAGTTATACACTAAGGGATTAATCTCTTATCCTAGGACCTCTTCACAAAAGTATCCTGCAGCATTAGAGTTAGGAAAAATTATCAAAAAACTTCAAGCAGTAAAAGATTACCAACCACATTGTGAAAAATTACTAAAAACAAAGTTAGTTCCTAATGAAGGTAAAAAATCAGATTCTGCACATCCCGCTATTTATGCTACTGGTGAAAAAGCAAGAACTGCAGGTAAAAACAAAAAAATTTATGATTTAATTGTTAGAAGAATGCTTTCAACTTTTGCAGAACCTGCAAAAAGAAAAACTATTACTGCAGATATTGATGTAAATCAAGAACCTTTTGTAGCAAAGGGAACAACAACTGTAAAAAAAGGGTGGCATGAAATTTATGAACCCTATTTAAGATTAAAAGAATTACAGCTTCCCCAGTTAGAAGAAGGGCAAGAGCTAACTTCTCCTAAAGTAATTAAAGAAGATAAAGAAACTCAACCTCCAAGAAGATACACCCCGGCGTCTATTCTAAAAGAAATGGATAAGTTAAATATAGGTACAAAAGCAACAAGAGCTTCAATTTTAGATGCATTATACCTCAGAAACTATGTTACAGATGTATCCATAACCGCTACAGAACTAGGTATGCGGGCAGTTGAAGCACTTGAAAAATTCTGTCCTGAAATTCTAGATACAGACCTCACCAGACATTTCGAAGAAGAAATGGAAAAGATTATGGAAGATAAAAAAACAAAAGAAGAAGTATTAGAAGAAGCAAAGAAAACATTAACAAAAACATTAAAGCATTTTAGAGAACATGAACAAGAAATTGGAGAAGTACTAGTTAAGGCGACAAGAAAAACAGAATACAAATTAAATACTATTGCAGAATGTCCAAAATGTAAAAAAGGTGTTATTCAAATTAGAAATGGCCGTTTTGGAAAGTTTGTTGCATGCGATCAATACCCTGATTGTAAGAACACTTATTCACTTCCTGCAAATTCATTAGTTAGAACACATGGTAAGAAGTGTAAGGAATGTGATTTCCATACAGTATTGGCAATTCGTTCTGGAAAAAGGCCTTTTGATTATTGTTTGAATCAAGAGTGTCCTCCAAAGGTTGAATGGAGAAAAGAACAAGAAAGAAAAAGAGCAGAAAAAGGATTACCTCCATACAAAAGAGCAGTCAAGAAAACAACAAAAAAGGCTACAAAAAAGAAAACAACAAAAAAGGCTACAAAAAAGAAAACAACAAAAAAGGCTACAAAAAAGAAAACAACAAAGAAAGTTTCTAGGAAAAAATAAAACCGTTATCATTCAAACTAAAGTCTTGATCACTAACTGAGGGTTTAATCAATTTAAACTTTCTAACTTCATTAACTTCATCTAATTCAATCACAACATCACACCATTTAGTTACAAAGTTTCCAGCAAGTGGTTCAACTTTGTTTTCTCGAATGTTTTGATAAACTTGATTACAGATAATTACAGGTTTATTACGTGAAATTTCTTTCAAAACTCTCATTTGTCTAGCCATTTCATTGTTAGAACCTTTCCTATCTTTACGAACCTCTTCACGATAGTGTTTACCTATTGTATCTACACCAATGAAGTCAAAGAGTTTTTCATTATCTAACACATTACTAATTATTTTTGCTTGTTCTTTCAAATTTCCAGGTTTAGCAATCATTAAACTATCCAACTGATCTCCAGAAATTTGTTTAAATCTATCAATACTAAATCCTCCTTCAGAATCAAGAATAAATGCCTTTCCAGAAATTTGTTTAATTGCTTCCATCATGAAAGTAGTTTTACCTGTTCCAGCCTTACCATAAACTAAAAATAACCCTTTATCCAATCCAATCCCTTTTTCTTTCAAACCTTCAGGTAAATCCATAAACTACCCTTTCGTTGCTTATTTATTAAGACAACCTTTCCAATTTCGAAATATTTATATAACTCGTGTATACACGGAGAGTATACACAATGAAAACAATAAATGAAGCTAGGATTGTATGTGAGGGCTGTAATATTCAAGCAGAAAAATCTATAATTTATAAAAATGGATACAAATTAAGGGCATGGAATTGTCCAAACTGCGATGAAAATTGGGTACACCCTACAGATTTAGAGGAATACAACAAATTTAAGGCAATGAGTAATAAAACCTACAGCGTAAAATTAAGATTAGTAGGAAATTCCTACGCTGTTTCAATTCCTAGAGAAATTATTGATTTTCAAGAAAATTTACTTTCAGAGATTGATGAAATGATCAAAATGTCATTAGAATCCCCTGAAAAACTAAGTTTATTTTTCACAAAGAAGGAAGATTTATTAAATCAAAAAAGGAGAATACCAAAACAATGACAGACAAAACAATATCACTAAAAGTACAAGAAGCTTATCAAGAAGAAGCTTACAAGGGAATAGTTAGAATAGACTCTCAAACTATGAGGGAAATAGGTGTAAAGTCTGGCGAAATTGTAGAAATTAAAGGTGGAAGAACCTCAGTAGGTATTGTAGATAGGGCTTATCCTTCAGATATTGGTCAAAGAATTATTCGTATGGATGGAATCATCAGAAGAAATGCAAGAACTGGTATTGGCGAAGAAGTAAAGGTACAGAAGGCAGACGTAAGGGAAGCAAAAACAATCACCATTGCACCTGCACAACAAGGAGTTATGATTCAAGCAGCAAATCCTTCATTATTCAAACAAGGATTACTTGGAAGGGCAGTTACCAAAGGAGACGTAATCTCATTAGGCGGAGCAAAAAGAAGAAAGAGAACAATGTCAGGTTCTCCATTTGAAGACATTTTCAATGTGTTTGAAGAAATAAACAGTACATCATTTGGTTTTGGTTCATTAAAATTTATTGTAGCGGATCTTGATCCTTCTAAACAACCAGCAATAATTACAGAAAATACTTCGTTAAAGATTTCATCAAAAACAGTTGAAGTTAAAGAAGGGGAAGAAAAGATTCCAGAAGTTAATTACGAAGATATTGGTGGACTTCAAGAAGAAATTAAAAAAATAAGAGAAATGGTAGAGTTACCATTAAAGAATCCAGAAATTTTTGAAAGTTTAGGAATTTCACCTCCAAAAGGAGTATTACTTCACGGGCCTCCTGGAACGGGTAAAACACTATTAGCAAAAGCTGTTGCAACAGAAACAAATGCAAATTTTATTTTAGTAAATGGTCCAGAACTTTTATCAAAGTTCTATGGAGAAACTGAAAAAAAGATTAGAAAATTATTCGAAGATGCAGAAAAGAATGCACCTACAATTATTTTCATAGATGAAATTGATGCTATTGCACCTAAGAGGGAAGAAACATATGGTGAAGTAGAAAGAAGAATGGTTTCACAACTTCTTACAGTGATGGATGGATTAAATTCAAGAGGAAGAGTAATTGTAATCGGTGCAACCAATAGGCAAAACTCATTAGATCCTGCATTAAGAAGGCCTGGAAGATTCGATAGAGAAATTAACATTGGTGTTCCAAACAAAGAAGGAAGATTAAAGATTTTACAAATTCATACAAGAAATATGCCCCTTACAAAAGATGTAGATTTAGTGGCAATTGCATCCAAGACTCACGGTTTTGTCGGTGCAGATTTAGAATCTCTTTGTAAGGAAGCAGCAATGAATGTTATCAGAAGAGAAATGCCCAAATTAAATCTTAAAGAAGGAGAAATCTCTCAAGAATTAAAGGCAAGATTACAAGTTACAAAAGATGATTTTATTGCTGCAAGAAAAATTGTAAGGCCTTCATCATTAAGGGAAGTTTTAGTTGAGGCTCCAGATGTTAAATGGACAGATGTTGGTGGACTAGATTCATTAAAAGAGGAATTGAAAGAGGCAATAGAATGGCCATTGAAGTACCCTCAAACATTTACTAGGATGGGAATTAAGCCTCCAAGAGGAATACTCATGTATGGTCCTCCTGGAACAGGTAAAACACTATTAGCAAAAGCAGTTGCAAATGAGTCCGAATCAAATTTCATTTTGGTTAAGGGCCCAGAACTTTTAACAAAATGGGTGGGAGAATCAGAGAAAGGAGTAAGAAAAATCTTTGAAAAAGCTAGAGAAACTTCTCCTACAATTATTTTCTTTGATGAAATTGACGCATTAGCAACAAGAAGGGGATTAGATTCAGGATCTCAAGTAACTGAAAGAGTAGTAAATGCACTGCTTGCAGAAATGGATGGATTAGAAGAACTTAATGATGTAGTAGTTTTAGCTGCAACAAATAGGCCAGACTTAGTTGATCCTGCACTTATGCGTCCAGGAAGATTCGATAGAATTATTGCAACTCAACTTCCAGATGAAAAGACAAGGTTAGCAGTTCTAAAAGTCCATACAAGAACCATTCCTCTTGCAAAAGATGTTAACTTAGAAGAGATTAATAAAAAATTAGAATTTTTTAATGGTGCAGATATTCAAGGGCTTTGTAGAGAAGCTGCAATGGCAGCATTGAGAAAAGATAAAGAGTCAACAGAAGTTACACAGGCTAATTTTGAAAAAGCTTTAGAGAAGATAATGCCTTCATTACAACAAGAAGAAATAAAGAAATACAAAACTATTGAAGAGAAATATCTTAAAGCTGCAAGAGTAGCACAACAAAAACCAATTAATCAATCTTATTTGGGTTAATCCCCAAATTTCATTTCTTTTTTTCTTTTTTTCAAAAATTTAGCAACTTCTTTTTTATTTTTCAAATAGATAAATTGGCCGTTGCTCTCTAAAACTTCTTTACCGGACCGCCTATAGGTTTCTAGATCATCTTTAAGTTTATAATGCAACACCATTTTCAATAATTTCAAAGTTTCAATTAAGCTAGAATTTTCATCCTTACTTTTCAAATATCTTTTTAGTATTCTCCAAACAATTACGCTCAAGGGGGCATCGACCCATATTAACAAATTACATTTCTTAATAGAGTCTTCAACCCATTCATCATAAACACCTTCAACTATCCAATTATCTTTTCTAATAGTTTCCTTAAACAATTTTTTACGTTCTTTAGCAGTTCTAGATTTACAATATTTACATTCAAAAAAGAAATCATCTAAATCATAATGGTCAATTTCAAAAATAGCAGCTAACCGTTTAGCAAGATATGTCTTGCCACTTCCAGATACACCAAAGATATGTACTTTAATTCCAGACATAGGGATTCACGTTTTAGTTGTTATTCCAGTTCCTATTTCCACAGTATTTTCATATTGTGAAACCATCCCTCCAGTTTTTTCTGGGAGAATTGTGTATTGTTTTATTGCTTCAGATTTCTCAAGAAGGTTCAATAAGAATTTTGCATTTGGGAAATCCTTTAACCATCTCTCTGTAAAAGGTAATGTGCTATAATCTTTTTCAATTTTAGTTAATAATTTTCTTGCATTTGGTAGTCTCACCGGTTTTTTCTCAAGGAATGCATAAACTCCACAAGGTTTCCCTTCTTTTACCGTTCCACTTCCATCAGTTGCAAAAGGTTCAATAGCAATATGCTGCCCTTCAACTAACTTAGTCTCATTCTTATTATCATAATTTGGAATCGTTGGAGACGTATGTACTTTCCATTCAGCAACGCCATGCCCACTTAAATTAGTTATGGGTGTAAATCCTGCCTCAGTAATGGTTTCTTGAATAACCCTTCCAATATTCCTAATTGGACAATCTGGAATTGCAATTTCACATGCCGCTAAACAGGCATCATTAGAAGCAGTAATCAACTCTTTCCATTCATTTGTACCCAACTCTACAGTGCAAGCATTATCTGCAACTGCACCATTAACATGAACTCCAATGTCTAATTTAACAACATCTCCTTTTTCTAAAACTTTAGTATCAACAATGTAAGGGCAATAATGCGCAGCAACTTCATTTACAGAAATATCCATTGGAAATGCTGGAAATCCCCCTTTCTTAATTATAAAATCCTCCACAGTATCTACAACATAAGTATAACTTTTTCCTTCTTTACAAATCTCTTGAGCATACTCTCTAGCTTCGGCAGCAATTTTTCCGGCCTTCAACCAATCACTCATTAGAAGTCTCCCAAGCTTTTCTGTTTTTGTTCATTTGTAACATCTTCTTTTTCATAACCTACAGCAGAAAGTATTCTTTCAACGACAGGAATTATCTGATGATTAATATAATATTCAGGGTCATAAATCTTTGCTTCATCAGAGGGAAGCGCCCTAGCACCAATGTTTCCCTTTCCTGGCTGAACTACGTACAAAATATCACTTCCGGCTCCAACAGTTTCTCCGCGTTTGACTAATTTTTTAGCAACATTTACATGCGGGCCAATAGCAACATAGTCTTCTATTTCTTTGATCAATCTTTTTTTTATAATCATTTTTTTAATAGGTATTTTGCCTTCTTTAGTTTTTTTAACAATCTCTTTAACATATTCTACTGCCTTTTTAACATCATTTTCTTTTAGAATAATCTCCAAAACCTTTTCCTGAACTTCCTTTGCGATTTTACTCCAGTCCCCTCTAACAGTTTCAAAACCTACAATTTTTATTTTTTTATCTTCAGTAATTAGTGCATATTTTTTCTTAGCACCTTTTTCAGAATCACCTTTTTTTGTTACAAAAATTCCCCTTTTATAGAATCCATCTAATTCTAACTCCATCAAACTTGGCAAATCATTATTAACATCTTTCAAAAATTTCTCTGCATCTTTCATACTCTTCCCTTTCCCAAGAGAAATAAAAATTGAATCAGTATCTCCATAAATCACCTTTAACTTCTCTTTTTCAGCCCGTTCCATTAATTTCTTAATATAATCTCTACCATATGCTGTTGTAGATGCAGCACATTCCTTACAGTACCATCTAGCACCAAAGAATCCCAGATAACCATAAGCACTGTTTGCTAAAATTTTTAATCCATATTGTCTAGCATTTAACGCTGGATCTTTCTTATCTTTTTTTAACATCTCTTTAACACGATTCCTTCTAACTAAAATTTCTCGAATAAGTTTAGGAAATATTCCATCATATTTGTAGGTAAAACAAAAGTGAGTGTCTGTTCCATCAATTTTTATTTCTGGACTTTTGTTAACTTCTTTTTCAGAATCAGTAAGCGTACTTGGACAAATATTATGTGCACTAATTATTGTAGGGTACAAACTTTTGAAATCCAAAACAGCAACATCTTCATAAACTCCTGCAGTGGGTTGATAGACAAAGGCACCCTCTATCTTTTTACCTTCTCTTTCATTCATTATGCCAGAATGGGGCCTATTAGGTGCTATTTCATTAAATTGTTCAAGATTATTCAATACAAAATTTTCAACCAATCTTCCATAACTCATCCTAGTTATTTCTTCAGGAAGCAACCCGCATAGTTTAATGAATTCATTAACATGTGGCAACAACTTTTCAGTAAGCTGTAATGTAATTTTAGCATCAACTAAATTATACTCACAAAATTCTTCAATCGCTTTTCCACCTTTGTCCCATGCCCTATACAAATTTTCGACATTTGCGCCACTCTTTCCAGTCCCCAACAAACTATTTGCAACAGTATCTAAGTCATAAGCGGGCAAGTTCAGTTCTCCAGCAAGAACTCTTCTAACAAACTTAAATGCATCTATGTGTGGAATTCCACAAATTTTTGCAGTTTTACTCCCCCTACCTTTTGAAAATCTAACATTGCTTCCATCAATTCCCAAATCTAACTTAATCTTATATTTGTCTGCCCTTCCTCTAAGATATGGAAAATCAAATCCATCAGAAAAATAACCTGTTAAATAATCTGGTTCATACTCCCGTATTACATCTTTAAATCTAACAATAAGTTCCCTTTCATCGTTAACAAATTCAACATCTTTCTTAGCACCTGAATATTTCTTCCAAACAATTGTTTTTTCAAAACCATCACTTCCAGAAAATGCAATCATCAAAATTGGATCTTCCTCTTCATTTGGACTTCTTCTAGCGTTATATACTTCAATATCAAAACTCAAAACTTTGGGATTTTCTAAAATCTCTTCACCTATCTGTTTAATATTTGTAGCTTCAAAAGTTAAAGAACGATAACTATTTTCTATTTCTTCGCCCTCAACTGCGCAAAGAGCAAGAGCATTAAGTTTCATTTCTCTCATATATCTTTGAACAAAAGGAATGTCAATTTCTAAACAGGTTACAACTCCCCCCATCTTTCTAATTTCTTCTCGAAGAGGCATAATATCTCGAGGATTATTAACTTCAACTTTCAAAGCATAAACTTCTTTTCCAAGATATTTTTTCTTTTCTAAAGAAACCTCTGTAGCGTATGCAACTCTTTTTCTCTCATGAATTTTTAAATCTAAAATTTCTTCTTTGACTGATTTAACGGCCCCTTTATTTTCAAGAGTAACCCAAAAGTAATTTGAAAAACTTCTATCTAATACACAAATTCTTTGTCCATCTTTAGTTCTTCCAAAAAGTCTAATTATTCCTCTATGGTTTCCACTAAATTCATCAATATAATCTACACTTAGAGGGTAAAACTCAATCAGGTCCATAGGTCCAAAATAGTTAAAATAGCATATAAATCTTACCTAAACACTAAAAACAACGAATAATCGTAACAATAAACTTATATACTGGAGCATATAGGTTATAGTCACTATTCGGAGACAAAATGAATAAAATAAAAAAAACTTTATATGCAACGGCCGCAGCCGCAGTACTGTTCACCAGTGGATATAAGGTGGGGGAGGCCGATGTGAATAACCGTGTTTTGGGAATCGATGAAATTATTCAATTAGACTCCGGTCAAAGAACACTACCATTTTATTCTTCTTTTGAATTAAAAAACTTAATGTGCGCCAAATATGCCAGATTGGCTGCAAAAGAGATTTTCAACTTAGATTACATTAGGGACCACGCATGGAACTTCAATAAAAATAATAAAGTAACTCATTCTATTGACAACTTTACCTCATTAGAAAATTTAATTGATAGTGCAGGAGTTTCACCTGGAGATATAATTGGGACGTATAATCCGCATAGCTCATACAATGATAAATTAGACGATCAAGGAAAAAAAATAGAATATACTCACCTACTCCTCTACTTCGGGAACATGAATCAAGAACCTCTATTCGCCCATTTTTATGGGTCTGAAACATTACTAGAAACAATTCCTCAACTAAAAAAAAGAGGATTGAGTCCAAGAGAAGTAATTGTTCCAAAACCCTAAAATTTAGTTAAGTCTTCATTAAACAGTTTTTTAGTTTCAACAGGTTCAGGTTTAAACATATATGCGCGATCCCAATCGAAATACCCGCATCTAAAATTTTCTAAAGAAATCCCAGTTCTTTTACTCAACATTAAAGCATAAAAATAAACTTGTGTATCTGCATATTTTTCCTTATGGGCATTTGGTTTGTAATCCCATACCCATATTTTTCCATCTTCTACTCCCAAAACATCTATGTGTCCAGTTAAGGGTTCATTACTTTTGAATATTTTTTCATAATTTGGAATTTCATCACTATTCAACCAAATAGGCACCTCTATTGCCACAGTGTCATGATCATTTTCTAACATATGTAATTGGACTTTACTATGGTTGCATTTGAATCTTTCAGAGTTAATTTCTAACCCATCTTTTGCAAGTTTACAGACTCTATGCCCATTAAGTTCTATAGTCTCATGAGAAGTATTAAATTTTAACGCACTCCCTCTTGGGCCACTGCCAAAATAAGAATCAGGACAATTTTCAAACATTTTATTCATAAATTTTTCTAATTCTGGAAATTTTTCACCACAAAGAGATTTAATTTTATCCTTATGGGTTCTATAAATATAAATTCCTCCAGGATGTTCCAACTTTGTATATTTTACCACCACTTTAAGAAATATTAAACAATTTTCATTTTAAAGAGTTTTTATAATAAGGTATATAAATCTCAATACGCTAAGACCCAATATGGGTGTTAAAATATCTGATATCATTGAAAAAAACAAGATATCCTTTCAAGAATTAAAAAATAAAAAAATCGCTGTTGATTTTTCCAATGCAGCCTATCAATTTCTTACTTCTATAAGGCAAAGAGATGGAACTCCGTTAATGGATGAAAATGGAAACATCACAAGCCATTTACAAGGCATTCTCTCTCGTTCAGCAAATTTAATTTCTCAAGGAATAAAAGTAGCGTATATCTTAGATGGTCCTCCTCCAGAACTAAAGCTTCAAACTCAACAAAAAAGACATGAATCTAAAATAATTGCACAGGAAAAATTTGAAAATGCAAAAGAAAGTGGTGATATGGACTCCATGTTAAAATATTCTAGACAGTTTACAAGATTAACAAAAGAAATGTCTCAAGAATCAGCAGAATTAATTCGTGCAATGGGAATCCCTGTAATCCAAGCACCTTCAGAAGCAGATGCACAAATTGCACAATGTTGTAAGGCCGGAGATGTTTGGGCAGGGTCCACCACAGACTTTGATGTATTGCTTCACGGATGCACAAGGGTTGTAACAAATTTAACAATTTCTCAAACTAAAAAAACATCTACTGGTGCAAGGATAAAGAGTTCTCCAGATTTTATAAATCTTCAAGAATCATTAGATAAATTAGAATTAAATCAAGACCAGTTAATTTCATTAGGAATTCTTGTAGGGACAGATTACCACAAGGGAATTCACGGAATTGGTCCAAAAAAAGCATTAAAGATTATTAGAGAATATAAAACTCCTAAAAATATATTTGAACAACACCCCTTACCTGGACAAGACTGGGAAGAAGTATTTGAGTTATTCAAAAACATGAAAGTAGAAAAGAAATATGATTTAGAATGGACAATTCCAAACACTGAAAAAGTATTAAAAATATTAGTAGACAAACATGGATTTTTAGAATCAAGAGTGATGGCTTCAATAAATAGATTAACTGGAAATACTATTAAAGTTTCTGCAGATCAAAAAGGATTAGGTGCTTGGATATGATTGATTGGTATATTTTAATGGCAGGAGTAATTCTCTTATCAGGAATTGGTTCAATTATTGAAAAAAGAACATTATTCAAAGAACATGCAATGGAATTTTCTGCAGTATTTTCAATTTTAATATTTTTATTTTCACTTCCATTAATACCTTATCTTAATTTAACATTTTCATCTTCATTTTGGTTGCCACTATATCTATTATCTATTATTCTCTCTGTGGCATTTTTGTTTGTAGCAAAAGCATCAAGGCATATGGAGCTTTCTTCCTCATCCCCATTATTTGCATTTGGTCCAGTAATCACTGCAGGACTAGCATGGCTATTTCTAAAAGAGTCTCTAACATCTGTTCAACTAGGAGGAATAGGTTTGATTTTTTTAGGTTCATATTTATTAGAGATGAAACCAAAAAAATCATTCATTCAAGAATTAGGAACACCCTTTAAAACAATAATCAAATCTAAGTATATTCACTTTATGTTATTTGCAATTTTTTTATATGCGGTTTCAGCAACAATAACTAGATTTTTCTTAAACACTTCTAATCCTTTACACATTGAGCCAATAACTTTATTGTTCATCATAAACATGTTCGTAGCATTTAATTTATTCGTACTAATCTCAATTTTCCATGACGGATATAGCGGCATCATGCATGGAATTCATTCTGCAGGTGGGTGGATTGCCCTCATGGCACTAGTTCTTTTAGCAAATAGATTATTACTTTCATATGTAATGGCAATTCCTTCAGCGAAAATTGCATTAGTGATTGCATTTAGAAGAACTAGTTTGATTATTTCAACTTTCTTTGGCGGAAAGTTATTCCATGATAAACATCTATCTCAAAAAACATTTGCAGCAATGGTGATGGTATTAGGAGCAATAATCCTAGTAATTTAGTATGGCAAAATTAAATAAAATCCTTTTAGAAGAAAAAATAATCACTAAGAAAGAATTCTGCTTTGTACCTAACTCATTTGATACGGTCGGTGATATTGCTATTTTTAATGAAATTCCTAAAGAGATTAAGAAAAAAGAAAAGAAAATAGCTCAGAAACTTTTAGAGCTACAAAAAAACATAAAGGTGGTTGTAAAAAAATCAGGAAAATACTCTGGAAGACTTAGAACACCAAAATTAACACATTTAGCAGGTGAAAGAAGAAAGATTACAACACATACAGAATCTGGTTGTAAATTCAATTTAGACGTAGAAAAATGCTATTTCTCAACAAGATCCGGAGCAGAAAGACTTAGAATAGCCAAGAAAACTAAAAAGAATGAATCTACTCTCGTAATGTTCTCGGGAATTGCCCCCCTTCCATGCATAATCTCAAAACATTCTGATGTAAAAGAAATTCATGCAGTAGAATTAAACAGAACAGCATATAAATTTGCAAAAGAAAATATTTTACAGAACAAATTAGAAAATGTATTCTTACATCAAGGAGATGTAAATAAAATATTGCCCTTAATCAAAAAGAAATTTGACAGAATCATAATGCCTCTACCCAAAACAGCACCTAACTTTTTAGATTTGGCGATAAAACAATTAAAACCTCAAGGAACTATCCACTTATACTTATTTGCAAATGAAAAAGAATTCAAAGATCTAAAAAAAGAATATAAACAGAAATTCAAAACAGTCAAATTAACAAAAGCAGGCCACTTTGGTCCTGGAGTTTTTAGGATTTGTTTAGATTTAAAAAAATAAACTTAAAACTTTAATTCTTTTTTAACTTTAATTGCACTTGGTGCTTCTCCACCATGCCAGCTTCTTTTTGGGTGAATTCTCATAGGATAAATTCTTTCACTATTGTCATCTAGAATGATTGCGCTCCCTTTCAATCTAGGTAAATTATTAATATAACTCTGCAAATCACTAAGTAAATAACTTTGCATCATACTATTCAATGCATCAATATCAGATTTAGCAGTTAATCTATGGCTCAATACAATATCACTTTGAGTCAAAACATCTTTATGGATTTCTCCAGGTTGTTGTGTAACTAAAACCAAACTAACTCCAGGTTGTCTTCCTTCTCGAAGTAACTGCACTAATGCATCTGTTGCAGGGGTTTTTCCAACACGTGGTAAGAATTCATGAGCCTCATCAATCATAATCCAAACCATCGGCTTTTCTTGCTTATTCTCTTCGTAAAAATAACTATGTTGCCTTTCAATATCTTCCATCTCTTCTTGTTTTCTAGCACCCATTCGTTCATTCAATAATTTTCTAGAAATCAAACCAATAACTAATCCCTTAATACTCCAATCTCCAGATGTTCTAGTATAGGCACTAATGTCCAAAACATTAACACTTCCAGGTTTCATCAAATCTTCAATGCTGGTCCCCTTCTTTGCAAATAGTCCCCATTTATCTGCAGCTAAAAATCTATTTTCTACTGCCGCCTTAACATGTTTTTCACTTCTAGTATCTTTTTGAATTGCTGAAATTATTTGACTAACTGAAAAATCCTTATGTTGTTCCGACAAATCACTAATCATTCTTTCAATCAAAACGCCAATGGGGTCCGTAACCTTAACGCCAAATACATTACACCAATCTGCTGCATCTAATTCACTAGTTCTAATGGTAAATGAATAATCTGTAGGTATTCCTGCTTTTTTATATTCTTCAAAATGCCCTTCAGGCGTAAATATGTTGATGTCCAATCCTTCTCCTTTCAGTCCCCAAAGATCTAATAATTTTTCTTGTCGTTTATTTGGATATTTCATTGTCCAGAAAACACCCATGGTATCAAAAAATAAAACAGTTATATTTTTTTTAACTTCTTCAGGCAGTCTGGCAATTTCTTCAGCCATGACTGATGCAGAATAACTTTTACCTGAACCCCTTTTACCACAGATCATAACTACGTGCGTTTTAGTGACATCCATAAAAACTTGATTACTCAAAGAAGTAGTTGGTCCCATTTTTACATAGGATTTTCCAAGATAAACAGTTCCTTTATCTCCAAATTTACGAATATCCTCTTGATTTCTTCCAACAATTATCTTGTATGCCACTAAAATATTTCACCTCTAAACAATTTAAACTCATTAATTTATAAAAACCTTTCTTACCCATAATTATATAAAATTGAACAGATAATTCAAGAATATGATATTCAATAGACTTAAGACGTTTTTACTCTTAATTTCATTATCTGGGTTGATATTAGCAATAGGGCAGATATTTGGAGGTTCTACAGGGCTAGCATTTGCATTTATTTTAGCAATTGGTATGAATTTTTTCTCATACTTTCTTTCACACAAGTTAGTTTTGAAAATGTATAAGGCCCAACCAATTTCAAAATCACAAGCACCAGGAATTCATAAAATAGTTGAATCTATTGCAAGAAAAGCAGGAATTCCTAAACCTAAGATTTACTTAATTCCTAGTGAAGCTCCAAATGCATTCGCAACAGGAAGGAATCCAAAAAATGCAGTAGTGGCAGTAACTAATGGGATAGTAAATATTCTTTCAAAAAAAGAATTAGAGGGAGTTCTTGCACATGAAATTGGACATGTAAAAAATAGAGATATATTAGTTTCAACAATAGCAGCAACATTGGCAACAGTTATCATGTATGTTTCTTCAATGGCTAGATTTGCAATGTTCTTCGGAGGAGGAAGAGATTCAGAAGGAAACTCAAATATTGTTCAATTATTAGTATTGGCAATCGTTGCCCCAATAGCAGCAATGATAATTCAATTTGCAATTTCACGTTCAAGAGAGTTCATGGCAGATGAAACTGCGGCAAAGTTAACAAAAGAGCCAAAACATTTAGCAACTGCATTACAAAAATTAGAAGATTATTCTAAAAAAATCCCATTAAAATTAGGAAATAAATCTACCTCCTCTTTATTTATAGTTAATCCTTTCAGTGGAGCAAAAGCACTAAGTTTATTTTCTACACATCCCTCAACACAAGATAGAATAAACAGATTAAATTCTTTTAAATTTTAATTTACTTTGTTAACCATTCAACTTCTTCAGGACTTAACCCTAAATCTGGAAGTCTTCCATTTCTAGCCATTAATTTCAAATAAGGCAAATGTTTCTTAACGAACCCTTTTTTAGAACTATGCATCTTTCCAGCAAGTTTATCACAAATACTTTTACGTTTCATTGTTTTCATATTGTTCAGCCATATCTTCAAAGGCCTATCGCTTCTTTTGTAGGGTACAAATCCTTTCTTATTGTCTTTCTTAGAAAAAGCAACACCATAACTTAACAAATTATAAACATAAACTAAATATCTCCAATGTTGCCACCTCATAATTCTTCTATTGAAAATGTCTGCCTTACTCAAAGACATATACGCATTATACAATTCTTCATCACTATACTCTGCAGGAATATTCTGTTCCAACCATAACATTATTTCTTTATGGTCCTCCTTAAGATTGTTATAAACTCCAGAAACATTTTCCCATTTCCTACTCTTAAAAACAAGCCTCAAAGCATCTAATATTGTTCCTTCTCTCTCTCTTTCATTATCTTCAGCTTCTTCAGCCAACTCAATTTTACCTAAAATAGAATGAACTTGCAAATCATTAATCGCACCCCTAATATCTCCTCCAACTCGTCTAGCTATTGTTTTTAGATCATCTTCTTCATAGGGAACATTCTCCCCCTCACAAACTTTTTTCAGAACGGTAACTATTCTTCCTGTTTCTACAGCATTAAACTCAATAACTTTAGATTTTTTCCTAGTTGCAGCCAACTTCTTTGTAAATGGATCTTCTGCAGTCATAATTACAGGAAACTTATTTTTTCCGAGAAGTTTATTCAAAAATAATAATCCCCCTCTATCTTCTCTACCAGAAATTCCATTCAATTCATCAATTAAAATTAATTTTTTTCTCTTAAACAAACTTTGTTGTTGTAAACTTCCGCCAATAACTCTTCTAATATTTTCACTATCTCTAAAGTCTGAGGCATTCATCTCAATTAATTCAAAATCTTTTTCTTTAGCAATCATTTCAATTGCACTGGTTTTTCCTGACCCTGTAGGTCCATGTATTAAAGCAACACCTTTAGCATCAATAATTTCCATTAATTTTTTTAAAGAACTAGGGTCTACAGCTAAGTCTTCGATAGATTCAGCTTTATATTTTTCACACCAAGGTTTCATTTTTTAAAAAGACCAAAACTAGCAAGCATAGCCTCAAGTTGTATGAATTCATCACTTCCTTCAACTAATCTAAATTCTGTCTCGCCACATTTTTCGATCATCTTTAACTTAACCTCACTCTCAAGATCCAATCTCAAAATTTCAGATTGTATTTGTTTGATGATGTCCATACCACTCAAACCATTATTTAACATAATCTTCAGCAATTTTTCTCTAGCTTCTACAAACTTTCCATCAATAGCCATTAACAAAACAATGTCTAAATCTTTAGGCTTAACAAAATTATTAACTTCATACACAGCTTCTTTATCAATTGTATCTCCTACAACAGAACAACTCTGCATTGTATTCACAACACGTCTAACATCTCCGCCACTAACATCAAACAATGCTTCCCTTGCATCATCAGTAACTTTCAAGTTTTCAGCACTCGCAATGCTATCTACTAATTCTGCAATATCTTCTTTCAGTAATGGTTTGAATCTAAACACTGCACATCTACTTTGAATTGGATCAATTAGTTTACTAGAGTAATTACAACTTAAAACAAACCTTGCAGTTCCAGAATAAGTTTCCATAGTTCTTCTCAATGCTTGCTGAGCTTCCTTAGTCAAACTATCACATTCATCAAGATAAATTATCTTTGGTAAATTAGTATCTACTGCTTTAGTTCTAGCAAAGTCTTTAATTTTATTTCTAATAACATCTATTCCTCTCTCATCACTAGCATTAGTTTCTAAAAAATTACTTCTCCAATTATCTCCAAAAAGTTCCTTAGCAATTACTAAAGAAAGAGTAGTTTTCCCTATTCCTGCAGGTCCAGCCAATAACAAATGAGGCATATTTCCTTTTTCTACAAAAGCTTTAACCTTCTTAACAATCTTTTTATGACCATAAACTTCAGAAAATTTATTAGGCCTATACTTTTCAGTCCAGATCTTTAGAGAATCTTCCATAAAAATCAATTAGAGATATAATCTTTATAAGTTTTATTGGCTTAGAGGTTAAAATATCAAAAGCTCTGAACATAATATATATAAATCACTTATTAGCTCCTATTCTTTAACATGTATGACTTCAAACAAGTGGAAAGCGAAGTACAGAAATTTTGGAAAGCTCAAGAGAAAGAGTTAGAAAAAACAAGAGAATATGATTCTAATAAAAAATTATTTTCCTTTTTAGAGGGGCCACCAACAGCAAACGCTCCGCCAGCATTACATCACATCGAAGTTAGAACATTCAAGGACATTTTTTGTAAATATAAATTCATGAAGGGATTTACCGTACCAAGGCAAGGTGGATGGGATTGTCATGGTCTTCCTGTAGAAGTTCAAATAGAAAAGAAATTGGGTTTAAATTCAAAGAAAGAAATTTTAGATTATGGCGTAGATAAATTCACAAAAGAATGTAGAGATAGTGTTTTTAGTTATATTCAAGAATGGGAAGAGAATACCCAAAAAGTAGATTATCAAATTGACCTAAAAAAACCTTACAGAACATTAGACAAAGAATACATGGAAAGTGTTTGGTGGTCATTAAAAGAATTACATAAAAAAGAATTACTTTACGAAGGAAAAAAAGTTGTACCTTATTGTCCAAGATGTGAAACACCATTAAGTACCCACGAAGTTTCTCAAGGATACAAAGATGTTAATGATCCTACTGCAGTAGTAATCATGAAATCAAAAGAAGAAGACAATACTTTCTTTTTAGCATGGACAACAACACCGTGGACACTTCCAAGTAATTTAGCATTAGCAGTAAATCCAAAAACAACATATGTTAAAACAGAAAAAGAAGGGAAAATATACATCTTAGCTAAAGACTTACTAAATAAGTATTTTGAAGATGCAAAAATAAAAGAAGAATTCTTAGGGGAAACATTAATTGGAAAATCATATGAACCTCTTTTCAATTATTTCGAATCTAAATTTAAAGATACTAATGCATGGACCATAATTCCTGCAGATTTTGTTAATACAGACGATGGAACAGGAATAGTCCACATGGCCCCGGCATTTGGAGAAGATGATTTTCAGGCTTGTAAGGAACATGATATCCCTTTCATTCAACCATTAACTAACAAAGGACATTTTACAGATGAAGTTCCAGATTTTGCAGGCATGTTTGTTAAAAAAGCAGATAAAAAAATAATTGAATGGTTAGAAGAAAATAATAAATTATTCAAAACTGAAACATACCTACATCCTTACCCTTACTGTTGGAGATGCAGTGCGCCACTAATATATTTTGCAACTGATTCATGGTTTGTAAAAGTAACAGCAATAAAAGATAAACTTCTAAAAAATGCTAAACAGATTGAATGGTTCCCTTCACACATCAAAGAAGGAAGATTTGGAAAGTGGTTAGAAGGAGCAAGAGACTGGGCATTATCTAGAAATAAGTTTTGGGGAACACCCTTACCCATCTGGCGTTCAGAAGATGGAGATGAAGTTTGTATTGGATCAATAGCTGAATTGGAAAAATTATCTGGTAAAAAGATAGAAGACATACATAAGCCTCTGATTGATAAGATTACTTTTGAAAAAGATGGTAAAAAATACACCAGAGTTTCAGATGTAATTGATTGTTGGTATGATTCAGGTTCAGCTGCATTTGCACAATTACATTATCCTTTCGAAAATAAAGAATATTTTGATAAAAGATTCCCTTACGATTTTATTGCAGAGGCAGTAGATCAAACAAGGGGCTGGTTTTACACCATGCATGTTTTGGGTTCAGCAATTTTTGATAAGCCTGCATTCAAGTCAGTTGTATGTGCAGGGCACATAGTTGATGAAAAAGGAGAAAAAATGTCTAAGTCCAAAGGGAACGTTTTAATTCCGAATGAAATATTTGATGCAGTGGGTATCGATGCAGTAAGGCTTCAAATGTGCGGAACTTCAGTGGGAGATCAAAAAAGATTCTCGGTACATTTAGTAAACGAAGCAATTTTACCAACACTAAATATTTTATTTAACACTTACAGGTTTGCAAATAACTTAGTAAACCCCTCAGCAAAGAAACCTAAAGAACAAACAATCGAAGATCAATGGATGATTTCTAAAACCGATTCCTTAATTCAAGAAGTAACAGAAGAAATTGAAAAACATAATTATCATCAATGTCTAAAAAAGATAATAAAATACATAGGGGACGATTTTTCCAGATGGTACATTAAATTAATAAGGGGTAGAACCAACAAGGAAGACGGATCTCTAAGTTACACTTTTTATTACGTGTTTGATAATTTAACCAGATTAATGGCGCCCTTTGCACCTTATCTTGCAGAATATATTCAAATGAATTTATTCAAACAAGAAAAGTCAATACATTTTGCAAGTTGGCCAAAAACAAACAAAAAGAATATCAATCTAGAATTAGAAAATTCAATGGACTTAGCTCAAGAAATAACTTCTCAAATTCTTTCAGAAAGAGAAAGAGAAAAGATAGGGGTTAGGTGGCCATTAAGTAAGGCAAAAGTCACACTAACAGAAGAAGTAAAAGAACCTAAAGAGTTAGAGTTACTAATTAAAGCGCAAACAAACATTAAAAAATTAGAATTTAAAACTGGCAAAGAGTTTTCTGTAAAATTGGATACTAAATTAACAGAAGAATTAGAGTTAGAAGGATACCATCGGGAAGTTTCAAGAAAGATACAGGGATTAAGAAAAAAGGCAGGTTTGCAAAAACAAGACGACATTTCTTTAGTAATAGAATCCGACTATAATATTTCTAAATTTGAAAAAGAATTAAAAGAAAAAGTGGGTGCAGTAAATCTTTTCTTTGGTACTGTAGAAGGAGAGTTTGAGTTTGATTCAGAGGCAAAAATAAAGGATAAAACCTTTAGAATAGCATTTAATAGCCTCTAATTCACCATTAACTGGTAGCATCTATCATTTAAATACCTTTAAATACTCTTTATAACAACTATTTAAAGCAAAAAAGAGGCATTCGCAGATCGGGGGAAAAATGCCAAAAACAACAAAAAAAACAACAAAAAAAACAACAAAAAAAAGTTCTAAAAAGAAGTTGGATATAACTATCGTTAACATAGTGTGTTCTTCATCATTAGGTCAAGATATACCATTAATTAGGTTAGCAGAAACGCTACCCAACACAGAATATAATCCTGAACAATTTCCGGGACTTATTATGAGAATCAAGGAACCTAAAACTTCCGCACTTATTTTCTCATCTGGTAAAATTGTAAATACTGGGGCTAGATCACTTAAGAAAGTAAGAGAATCAATTGATAGAATTATTGAGAATTTAGCAAAAGTAAATGTAAATATTAAAATCAAACCAAAAATTGAAGTTCAAAATATGGTTGGATCCGGAAGCATTGGAATGGACTTAAACTTAAATTCATTAGCTATGGAATTGGACAACACAGAATATGAACCTGAACAATTTCCGGGATTAGTATTTAAACTAGCAGGAACCAGAGCAACATTCTTACTTTTCAGTAATGGGAAGATTGTATGTACTGGAACACGCTCAGAAGTAAAGCTAAAGGAAGCAGTTACTGAACTTATTCAAGTTTTAAAGAAAAAGAAATAAGGGCATACAAGCCCTCTTTCTTCCTTATTTTTAAGTAAACTATACCCGCCACACTAATTAATTTTTTAAACATCATTTTCTCCATCTTATTGAATTAATCATTCAGGGGGACTTTTAGTTGGCAAATGCTCAAGAACAAATAGAGAAATTTCAAGAATTCTTAGAGTTAAATCACCAGAAAGAAATCCATGCTTTAGTAAAAAGTGGTGCGAAATCGCTTATTGTAGATTTTAATGATCTTGCAATGTTTGATCCCACTTTAGCAGAAGAATTACTAAACGAACCAGATGATTTAATCAGAGCTGCAGAGATTGCATTGGCGCAATTCGACATTCCCGATAAGACCATTAAAGTTAGATTTCTAAATCTTCCAGATTCTCAGATTATTTATATTAAAAATATAAGGAGTGAACATATAGACAAATTTATTTCTTTTGAAGGGATTGTTAGACAATCCTCTGATGTAAGGCCTCAAATGATTTCAGCTAAATTTGAATGTCCTGCATGTGGAAATAGCATAATTATGCCTCAACTAGAAGAAAAATTCAAAGAACCTAACAGATGTTCTTGTGGAAGAATGGGAAAGTTCAAATTACTTGAAAAAATATTGGTAGACTCACAGAGATTAGTAATTGAAGAATCTCCAGAATCTTTAGATGGAGGGGAACAAGCAAAGAGGTTGCCTGTATATCTTAGAGAAGATTTAGTAGAGCCTAAAATGGAAAAGAAATCAACCCCTGGTTCAAAAATTAAAGTTTCAGGAATGGTTAAAGAAGTTCCTCTTCAATCAAAAGCAGGCGGGCAATCAACAAGATTTGATTTATGCATGGAAGTTAATTCAATTGAATCTATTGAAATGACCTATGAAGATATTCTTCTAGGCGAAGATGATTTAGTAGAAATAAAACAATTAGCAAAAGACCCTCAAGTCTATGAAAAGTTCACTTCGTCAATGGCTCCTTCAATCTTAGGGCACGATGATATCAAAGGTGCACTAATACTTCAATTAATGGGGGGAGTAAGAAAGTGCACTGCAGATAATCAAAAGATTAGGGGAGATATTCACATGCTTTTAGTTGGAGATCCCGGAGCAGCTAAGTCCTCATTAATTAAATTCATGGAGCATGTTGCACCAAGGGCAAGATATGTTGTAGGAAGAGCGGCAACATCTGCAGGTATTACTGCTAGCGTTGTAAGGGACGAGTTCATCAAGGGGTGGGCATTAGAGGCTGGAGCAATTGTTCTTGCAAGTGGAGGATTTTTACTTTTAGACGAGATGGATAAAATGGCGGAGGAAGACACCTCTGCAATGCACGAAGCAATGGCACAACAGACAGTTACAATTAGTAAGGCAAACATTCAAGCAACACTTACTGCGCAAACATCAGTACTTGCAGCAGCAAACCCCAAACTTGGAAGATTCGACCCATATCAACCAATAGCTGCACAAATAGATTTGCCTCCAGCATTAATTAACAGATTCGATTTAATTTTTCCAGTAAGAGATATTCCAAATAAAGAAAAGGATGCTATGATTGCCACACACGTTTTAGAATTACAACAAAATCCCGATTCCAAGGAACCTGCGATAAGCGTAGAACTTATGAGAAAATTCATTGCATATGCCAAACAAAATGTGGCTCCAAAATTAACGCCTGGGGCGATTGAAGAGATAAAAACATTCTATGTAAATTTAAGAAATTCTTCCACAATTGGAGACACAGAAGCAGTAAGGCCCATTCCAATTTCAGCAAGACAGTTAGAATCATTAGTGAGGTTAGCAGAAGGGTCGGCAAGAATAAGATTATCTACTAAAGTTACAAGGAGTGATGCAAGAAAAGCAATTTCCATAATGCGATACTGTTTAATGCAAGTAGGATTTGATCATGAAACTGGGCAGATAGATATAGACAGAATGTCTGCAAAAATATCTACATCTCACAGAAATAAAATTCACACAGTAAGGGAAATTTTAAATTCATTTGAATCTAGTGGAAAGAAATCAATTCCTATGGAAGACATTGTAGCAGAAGCAACAGAAAAAAAGATTTCAGAATCACAAGTTGAAGAAATAATTGAAAAGTTAAAAAGGGAAGGAGAGATATATGAACCAAGAAGGGGATTCATAAGTAAAATTTAGAAAATGGAAACAACAAAACAACCAATTCAAAGACAAATAGCAAAAAAGCTATGGCTATCTAGCCTAGACGAAGGTACATTCCACAAAGGATCCAGAAATGGAGATGAGTTTATTGCGAGTTATTTAGAGATGGGGGAAAATAGGGTATCAAGAGTAAATATTTTAGCAACCGTTGTCGATGTATTCAAAAGTGAAGATGGAAATTATTTTTCCTTTACATTAGATGATGCAACAGGAACAATAAGAATCAAAGCATTTAATGAAGATACTGCCAAATTAACTTCAATTGAAAAAGGAGACTTAGTTTTAGTTGTCGGTAAACTAAGAGAGTATCAAGAAGAATTATATATTGCTCCAGAAATTACAAAAAAAGTAACTGATCCAAATTCTCAGTTAATTCGAAGAGCAGAATTATTGGCAACTTTTGGTAAACCTAAGATTCAAGAAATTAGCAAAAATACTCAAATAGTTCAAACTAAAATTTCTACACCTCAACAAAAATCAAGAGATGAATCTCATGAAAAATTAAGGCATAGAATCCTTGAGGTATTGACAGATCATGAAGATACAGGTGCAGAATTGTCCATAATTTCTAAAAAAATAGCTCAACAGGATTCAGTTACAGAAGGTATCGTAAAGGAGCTACTCTTAGAAGGCGAAATCTATGAGAACAAGCCCGGCCACTTTAAGACAATTTAATCAAAACTCTTAAAAAACTTGGTTTCAAAGCCAGTGTATGGATTATTTAGATTTATTAAAGGAAGCTAAGGAAATACTGCCAGATGTTCAAGAAACAGAAAGCAGATTCGAAATTCCTACAGCGAAAGGGCATATACAGGGAAATAAGACAGTTATTACTAATTTTCCTCAAATTGTAGATACCTTAAGACGTCCAAAAGAGCAAATTCTAAAATTTCTGCAAAGAGAATTAGCTGCCCCTATAATTTTAGAAGGCACAAGATTAATTCTTGGAAGAAAGATATCTTCAAAAATAATTAATGGTAAAATTGAACTTTATTGTAAAGAATTTGTATTATGCAAGGAATGTGGAAAACCAGATACAAAACTAATCAAGGAAGGGAGAGTATTAATGGCTAAATGTGCTGCATGCGGTGCAAAACATCCAATTAAATCCAAAATATGATTTATGTAAAACTCCATCAATCTGAGCATTCAGAAATTTTAGCAGTATGTGATGAAGAATTAATAGGAAAAACTTTCACAGAAGAAGATAAAGAGATTAAAGTTTCAAAAGAATTCTTTCAAGGAGAACTGTTAACTGAAGAAGATACTATCAAGATTTTAAAAGACTGTACAAATGCAAACATAATTGGAAAAAAAGCAATTAACTGTGCACTTGATGCAGCAATAATTTCTAAAGAAAATATCTTTTCTTGTGGAGGTATAGTTCATGCCCAATACTACTCCCTCAAATGATGCTTTAAAATATAAATATAAGCCCCCAGGAGATAAACATGAAAATTACTGGGAAGCTAAACTCCAACTTAGACCTTACGATGAAGAAATGATTAAATTTGTAATTAATCAAATAGATAATAATGACCGTGTAAGAATTATGAAGGTATTAGAGTTAAAAACCGGAATCGATCTTTATCTCTCTTCTAGAAAATTTGCAGCGATTCTTGGAAAAACTTTAAAGAAAAAATACAAGGATGGAAAGATCTTGGTAACAAAATCTCTTTTTTCAAGGAATAAACAAACAAGCAAAAATATTTATAGGGTTACAGTCCTCTTTAGATTAAACTAAAAGAGGGATGATATGAAGTTTTTTAAGATATGGCTATTTGTTACAATTTTGTTAACAGCTTCTACTATGGTTTCCGCAGAGATTTTCAATTTTAATACTCCCACAGATAATTTAGAATTAAATGAAGAATTAGGAGATGTAGTTTCAGTGATTGATTCATTAGACCTTTCATTATTAAGCGGAAATACTATAATCACTGACGAAGGAACAAGTAAGTCAGAACAATATTTAAGATTTGGAGATGCAACACTTACACTAAGTTCTCCAGTTCCAAAGTATATTGAGTCAGACGATGACAAAGTAACTTCATTTCTATATATTGCTTCAGGTTCATCAACAACAACTGCATTCTTTGAACATGAGTTAGCATTTAATCCGGGATTAGAAGGGAGGATTTCAGGAACAAGAATTCCAGACATAGAAGATAGGACCTTCAGAATTTTTGCAGATGATTATAAGGTTGTAGACACATACATAGATAAATCCTCCAGCAAAATTAAATTAACATTGTCTACTAGTGCAATAACTGACATTCTAAGAGAAGGAGATTTAGCAGTCTATCAAATAGGTTCAAATAAGTATGAAATTTTAGTAAATTCAATTTCTTCAACACCCAAATCTGTGATGTTAAGGGTAAATGGCCAGGATGTAGGGCCAATTTCAGAAGATAGTTATTATGAGTTAGCAGACGATACTTTATTGGGAATTAGGACAATCATCACCTCTTCTGGAGGAGTTTCAGACATAGTGAGTATTTTTTTGGGAGCAAAGATTATAGAATTAGAAGACCATTACAATGATGATAGTTTTGAAGAGGGTTTTTCTGAAAACAGAAATTCATTTTCTGAAGGGATGGTTTCAATAAAGGCCTCAGTATCCTCTGAAGTAATTTCATTAACAAGTATAAGGTACAGGGCAACAACAAATAACGATATTTATATTCCAAAAGGGAAAAAACTTTCAGAGGTAATAGATGATAAAAATATTTTATTAGGTAACTGGGATTTAAAATACGAGGGACTTAAATCCGTTCCTGAAACAGATATAATTCTGTCTTCAAGTTCAGACACAGAATACGATTTAACTTTTGAAAATACAGATGGAAGAATTTACAAAGTTCCATTTTATGAAGCTAGTGGGAAATTGGGAGACTCCTCTCATGATTTGTTTATCTCTGAGTCTACAGGAATTTCAGATTATGAAATTGGTATTTCAGATTACTTGCTTCTTTCTTCAGGTTCCTCAAAAAACGATAAATCTTACGTTCTTCAATATATTTCAACAGATACCGCCTCCTCACAAATAAAATTTAATGAAGTTTTAATATCTGGAACAAATCCAGTTTTAGGAAATTATAATGGTTCAGGATATGGGGCAGTAACTGTTCAAGGAATGCAATTTGATTTTTATGTTGATTTAGTAAATAATAATAAATTAGCTTTTGATTTAAACAGAGATGGAAATATTGAATCAACTGATAGTGTAGATATAATTACTAAGGGAGGGGCAATAATAGATTTAGGAACAACCAAAAGTCCGGGAAATACTTATACTATTTCATTAACAACAGAATCCTCTTCATTAGAAGAATCAACAACAGATGAAGTTGTAACTTTGGATATTACTGGAGGTTCAATGGTGGGAATTTCTACCTCAAGTTTTACAAATTTAAACATTTATAGTTCCGAAGGAGTTCATTCAGGAATGAGTAATTATGGTGTAGAGTTTATAGTAGCAAATGCAAATAATGCAGATCCAGAAGAACTAGAAATTAATTATCCTTTAACACAAAGATTTGCTGATCTTAAATTAGAACTGTTAAAAAGTACTGCAGATTCTGCAAGTAAAACTTCATCTACTTCCGTACCTACAAATACCTGTTCAGATGGAATACAAAATGGGGATGAAACTGGAATTGATTGTGGTGGTTCTTGTAACGATTGCACACAAACACAAAACGATTCAACTTCCCAAGATCAACAAGCAGAACAAGAGTATCAAGATCAACAAGCAGAACAATCCATTGAAGAAAGTCCTTGTTCTTTTGGATGTGTTTACATAGATGGAGAAGGGGAAGATATTTGTATTAAAATTGGTGAAGCGATAGATAATTTATTTTGTAAGGCTGCAAATAATTTAATTCAACAAAAAACTAATGGCGCAAGCTGTAATGTTAGTTTAGAATGTATCTCTGAATCTTGTGATCAACAAAAGTGCGGTAAAACTTATGGTCCTATTTCTACAGCAATTAACATAATTCTGATTCTTTTAATCCTATTCTCTTTTTTCAAAATAAGCTCTAAACTGAAGCAATAAGTATCACAGAAGATTTATAAAAGGCCATAGGATGATATCTCCATGCCACCACCAAAAAGGAAACCTTTCAAGAAAAGTTTCAAAAAGAAAAAGAATGCACCACCTACAGAAGAGGTTTTTAGAGTAAAAACTCCAAGAGGAAGGGAAGTATTTGGAATAATTGAACAGAGAATGGGCGGTTCAAAGTTAAGGGTTAGATGTTTAGACGGCAAAAATCGTCTTTGTAGGATCCCTGGAAGAATGAAAAGGAGATTATGGGTGAGAGAAGGAGACACAGTGGTTGTTGAGCCTTGGGAATTAGGCGGAGACGTAAAAGGGGATATCGTTTACAAATATAGGCCAAATCAAGTATCTTGGTTAAGGAAAAGAAACTTAATTACTGAGATTGAAGAGTCTGATGAGTTTTAGAAGTTTAAAATGTACTCCCAAGAAATTAAAATCCCTCAAAAAAGAATAGCTGTCCTAATTGGTAAAAAAGGGGAAACCAAAAAATTATTAGAAAGAAAAACTAAAACTACAATTCATGTAACCAAAGAGGGCGAAGTAACAATTACCAGCGAAGATAATATTAATTCTTTCAATGCACAACCAATCGTTACTGCAATTGCAAGAGGTTTTAATCCAGATATCGCGTTAATGTTATTGGACGAATCATTTGGATTCGAATTAATTTCTATTAAACAATTTTCAAGAAACGACAAAGATTTACTAAGAATTAGATCAAGAATAATTGGAACAGATGGAACGGCAAGAAAAATGTTAGAAACATTAACAGAAACATTTATTTCAGTATACGGAAAGACTGTTGCAATAATTGGCAAAACAGAAAATATTGATTTATCAAAAAGGGCAATTGAAAAACTTCTAGGTGGTGCACCTCACGGAAATGTGTATCAGTTTATTGAAATGCAAAAAAAGTCAGATTTAATTTAAATCACAACAATATTTATAAACTAATCTTAAAAACTATCTTCGAATGGTTACTAAGAGTTCTAAAAACGAAACACATGCTGACAGATTAGCTAAAGAACAAAAAACAATTTCAGTATCTCAATTCTTTGAACGTAATAGACATTTACTTGGTTTTGACAATCCCTTGAAGGCACTTTCTACAACAATCAAAGAGTTAGTAGATAATGCCTTGGATGCATGTCAAGAGATAACTATTCTTCCAGAAATTCTAGTTCAAATTCAAGAAAAAGATAAGAAAAATGGAAGGTATGTAATTATAGTAGAAGATAATGGTCCGGGAATTGTTAAAGAACAAATTCCAAAAGTATTTGCAAAATTATTGTATGGTTCTAAATTCTCAAAAATGCAGCAATCCAGAGGGCAACAAGGAATTGGAGTTTCAGCGTCTGTACTCTATGGTCAATTAACAACTGGAAAATCTTCAAAGATTACATCTAAAATAGGAAAAGATAAACCTGCACATTTTTATGAATTACATATTGATATTAACCACAATGAACCAGAAATTGTTCAAGACAAAATAATTGAATGGTCAATCAAAGATCACGGGACTAGGGTAGAAATAGAACTTGAAGGAAAATATCAAAGAGGAAGGTTAAGCGTTGAAGAATATGTTAGACAAACTGCAATTTCAAATCCTCATGCACAAATTACATTTATAGCTCCAGACAATGAGGTAACAAAATACAAAAGAGTAACAGAACAACTTCCCAAAGAGCCTAAAGAAATTAAGCCGCATCCTTATGGTGTGGAATTAGGAGTTTTAATTAGGATGTTTAAGGCGACCCAAGCAAAAACCCTTCAACATTTTTTCACAACAGAATTTTCGAGAGTATCTCCTCAAGTAGTAAAAGAAATTTGTAAAAAATCAGGAGTGTCTCCAACAACAAAAACACAATCAATTAATCATCAAGAAGCAAGCAACATCTTTGATGCAATTAAAACTACAAAGATAATGGCGCCTCCAACAAATTGCCTTTCACCAATTACAGAAGAGATTTTACTAAAGGGCTTAAAAAAAGAAGTAACTGCAGAATTTTATACTTCTACAACAAGACCTCCGACAGTTTATAGGGGGATGCCTTTCCAAATAGAATGTGGATTTGCATATGGGGGGGATCTAAGGGCAGATGAATTAGCAAAATTGATGAGATTTGCAAACAGAGTACCATTACAATATATGCAATCTGCATGCGCAATCTCAAAAGCTACATTACAAACAGCATGGAAGAATTATGGCCTTTCACAATCGAAGGGAGCATTACCTTCGGCACCAATTGTAATAGCTGTGCACATAGCATCTGTATGGGTCCCATTCACTTCAGAATCAAAAGAAGCAATTGCACATTATCCTGAGATAGTTAAAGAAATCAAACTTGCGATTCAAGAATGTGGTAGAAAATTAGGAGTATATCTGAGAAGAAAGAAAAGAGATGCAGAAACAGAAAGAAAGAAATCTTACATTATCAAATATATCCCTCACGTCGGTGAAGCATTACAAGAAATTTTAGAAATTACAGATACACAAAAAGAGAAAGTTCAAAAATTATTGAAAGCTAAATTTGAAGCTCCTCCGGAGGAACAGAAATGACTACTAATGCAACGAAAAAGAAAATAGACAAAATAGGTAAAGAAACAATAAATTTAATTGATGGGTCTGCTAAAGAAACTTTTGATAAAATAATTAAAAATGAAACACCCGAAATGAATTTTCCTATCAGGTCTTTAAGCAATGTAAAATATGATCCTAAAAAAGGATTCTTTGAACTTTTAGGAAAATTAAAAACAAGATCACTTAACGTTAATACCATCAAGGCATTCGCTCAAACATTAAGAATGATGAAACTTTCTAAGGATTTAATTTCTGCAGACGATATTGCAACAAAAAGAGAAGCATATTATGTTTCAAAGAACTGGGGAGATGCTAGATTCAAGGAACAACCAGAGTCAGATACAGTTATGGACGATATCGAAGCTATGTTCGGAGTAAACAGAGAAAAATTAGGTTTCATTCCAGAAGAAAAAGGTGGAGCTGTAGCAGGTAAATTAGTAGTTATAGATAAAGATAAAGATTCAGGAGAAGAAATTAGAATTGACTGTACAAGATTCGGTTCAGGTGCATATTCGGTTCCAACTTCGGTAGAACATTTAAAATTTGAAACAAAAGCAAAATTTATTTTAGCAATTGAAACATCAGGTATGTTTGAGAGATTAAACAAACACGGTTATTGGAAAAAATCAAATTGTATTTTAATCTCTATGGGCGGAGTTCCAACAAGAGCATGTAGAAGATTCATTAGAAGATTATCTGACGAAAAAAACATTCCAGTTTATGCATTCTGCGATGGAGATATGTATGCATTTTTCAATATTTATAGAACCTTAAAGGTGGGATCAGGAAACGCAGCACATCTAAATGAATTTTTCTGTGTACCTAAAGCAAGATTCATAGGAATCACTCCCCAGGATATTATAGACTATAAACTTCCTACTCATCCATTAAAAGATATTGATGTTAAAAGAGCAAAGGATGCACTGAAAAATGATCCCTTTGTAAAACAACATAAGTCGTGGCAAAAAGCAATACAGCAACAAGTTAAATCAGGTCAACGTGCAGAACAGCAAGCACTTGCAAAGTGGGGATTAAATTATGTTATGGATAAGTATCTGCCAGATAAGCTAAAATCAGACAAAACGTGGTTACCTTGATTAGGTAAAAAGTTAAAAACTCTAGTCTCCGAGTTCTATATAATGGCAGAAAATAAAATTAAGGCAGTGTTATTTGATTTAGATATGACTCTATTAGATTTATTCACTCCTAAAGATGAAGCCATCAAAGCAGCATTAACCGCAATGTTTGATGCAGGGCTAGATTTGGATAAAGAAGAGGCTTTTAGCAAATTAAAACAAGAATATAATAAAGATTTTGAAGGGCCATTAGTAATTTCTAATTTTCTAAATGGCGTTAAACAATATCATCCTAAAATCTTAGCAGCAGCAATCAATTCCTATAGGACTACAAAGGCAGGATTACTGAAACCTTACCCTGAAGTTATAGATACATTAACAAAATTGAAAGCCACAGGGTTAAAATTAGCAATTGTAACCGATGCACCAATTTTAAAGGCATATAGGAGATTAGATTCTGTAGGAGTAACAGAATTTTTTGATGCAGTAGTTACAGTAACAGACACTGGAAAGAAAAAACCTTCTCCTGAACCATTCACAGAAGCACTAAAAAGACTAAATCTTACCAAGGAAGAAGCAATTCACGTAGGTGATTGGCCAGAAAGAGATATTAAAGGTGCAAATGAATTTGGAATGATCTCCGTACATGCAAAATATGGAGATATTTTCTCAGATAGCTCATACAAGGGCAAGGCAGATTTTGAAATAGATTCATTTAATCAACTTCTTGGAGTTATCCACACAATCAATCAAAAGACTTAAAAGTGAGCCTAAATAAGCCCTAGTATTCAAATTAACGAATAAAAGAGGTTCTAGAACAAAAAATGACTCAAAATAATCCAAACCAACCAATATACATACTTCCAGAAGGACATTCAAGAACCGTAGGAAGAGACGCACAAAGAAATAATATTCTAGCAGCTAAAATTGTAGCAGAAACAGTACGTACAACTTTAGGTCCAAAAGGAATGGATAAAATGCTTGTAGATTCTATGGGCGATGTAATAGTAACTAATGACGGTGTAACCATTCTAAAAGAAATGCAAATCGAGCATCCTGCAGCAAAAATGATTGTAGAAGTTGCAAAAACTCAGGAAGAAGAAGTTGGAGATGGAACAACTACAGCAGTAGTACTTGCAGGAGAATTTTTAAAAAATGCAGAAGCATTAATTGATAAGAATATTCACCCTACAGTTATCTCAAAGGGATACAGATTAGCAGCAGAAAAATCTCAAAAAATTTTAAATGCTATGGCTGAACCAATAACTTCTCAAGATAAAGAATTACTTATCAAAATCGCAAATACTGCAATGACTGGAAAAGGTGCAGAATCTTCTAAAGAATTACTTTCCAAAATAGTAGTTGATGCAGTAACTCAAGTAGAAGAAAATAAAAAAATTAATTCTAAAGATATCAAAGTAGAAAAGAAAGTGGGTTCTGGAATTGAAGATTCAGAATTAATCAAAGGAATTGTAATTGATAAGGAAAGAGTTCATTCTTCGATGCCCAAGAGTTTAGAAAAAGTAAACATTTTACTTCTAGACACAGCTATCGAAGTAAAAAGCACAGAAACTGATGCTAAAATTCAAATCACTTCTCCTGACCAAATGGACGCATTCCTAAAACAAGAAGAAACAATGATTAAAAAAATGACAGAAAAGATAAAAGAATCTGGGGCAAACGCAGTCTTCTGTCAAAAAGGAATTGATGACCTTGCACAATATTACTTAGCTAAAGAAGGAATTTATGCGGCAAGAAGAGTTAAGAAATCCGACATGGAAAACTTAGCAAGAGCAACAGGTGCATCAATTGTAAATAATATTGAAACAATCACTCCAGAAGTAATAGGATATTCTGGAATCGTTGAAGAACTAAAAGTTGGCGATGAACAAATGACTTACATTAAAGAATGTAAGAATCCTAAAGCCGTAACAATTCTTGTTAGGGGCGGAACTGAACATGTAGTTGCAGAAGTTGAGCGTGCAGTAGTAGATGCTATTGGAGACGTAATCTCTGCAATTGAAGATGGGAAAGTTGTTGCAGGTGCAGGAGCGCCAGAAGTAGAACTTTCTAAACAATTGAAAGATTATGCTAATACTTTATCTGGAAGAGAACAACTGGCAGTTAATGCCTTTGCAGAAGCATTGGAAGTAATTCCTAGGACTCTAGCAGAAAATGCTGGATTAGATCCTATTGATGTATTGACTTCATTAAAGTCAAGTCATGATAAAAATGAAAAATTTGCAGGAATAAATGTATTCACCGGAAAAGTAATGGATTCATGGGAGGCAGGAGTTTTAGAACCGTTAAGAATCAAAACTCAAGCAGTTAAATCCGCTTCAGAAGTTACAGAATTAATACTTAGGATTGATGATGTAATTGCAAGCGGTGAATCCTCACGTCCTTCGATGCCTCCCGGAGGCATGCCCGGAATGGGAATGTAGTCCTAAATTTTTTATATTCTAACTACTTCATTTTAATATGTCAAATAAATTAAAAAAAGAAGATATTGGGAGAGTGACCAGATTTCTTAAGAAATATTCTGTAATAAAAAAAGAAGATAAACTAAAAGATATTTCTGATTATTTAGAAAAAGGGCATTCTTCAGAAATTCTTTCAGAAGAACATTTTATTTTAGAAAAAGATAGAAAATTAAATGTTTATGCACATACCTTAGTTTTCAAAAATAAATTTGCAAAAATAAGAAACTTAGTAGTATCTGAATATACTACAGAAAGAGATTTGGCAGAATTAATGGAAGATTGTATTAATTATGCTAAATCTAAAAATTGCAAAACAGTAGAAATCACTATTCAGAAGCCATTAGAAAAATTCTTTATTAATTTAGGTTTCAAGAAAATAGGTGAAAAACAGCCTACAAAATTAATCATGAGTTATCAATTCAAAGAAGACAAACAAATTAGTCTACAAGAGAAATTTAAAGATGTGGAATTAATGGACTTAGTTTCTAAAACAACAGCGGAAAAGCTTAGGTCTCAAATTTAACCCATAATTTTATAAAGTTTATAAGTAATAATCTAAACTAGGTTAAAAGAGGTAAAAATGCCAAGAAAAAAAGAGTCACCATCGGAACCATTGATTGATGAGTTAATCAAACATAATCTTTCTCTAGAAAAAGTATCTTTAGAACTTTTAGAATCTGTTAATAAGATGACTAGAAGGATGGATAGAATGCTTTCCTTGTTCGAGGAAGCAGCAAAAAACATTGAACAATCAGAACATTTAGATGAAACTCCTATGGCTCATAAAATTGAAAGCTTAATAGATCAAAATAAAACAATTGCAAGGGGATTGCTCCTAATTGAAAAATATGTAAGGGATAAAACTTCAGTAGGTTTTAATCCTTCAAATATGGGGCCCAAACCTCTTCCTAAAGCGGAATTGGAATAATGGCAACAAAAGAAATAGCATTTATCTATAATAAAGAATTAGAAAAATTAAATGATGAAACAAGCAAAATTCTATTTAATATTCAACACCCTCTGGCAGGTAAAAATATCCATTTACTTAAGACATTTACAAGGGAATTAATTAAAGCACACTCAAAAAAATCCAGACATAAAATTAAAAGAGATTTACCTGAAGATGCACTAGTTTTTTCTAATAATGATTTAGAGTCTACATTTCTAGATTTAGATATTCCCTTACCGGAATTAGAACCTTCCATATCTCCAGAGGAATTAATTTCTACAGAAATAGATAGATTAGTAGATTTAACTGAATCTTCTCCAGAAAGGATTCCATTAGGTCTTCCAGATTTAGAACCAGAAACATTACCCCTATTTCAAAATAAACAAGAAGAAAAAATAATTCAAATACCTACTGAAAAAACACCATTAATCACTTCAAGCATAACTGACGAAGTAATGGCGGCAGGAACAAAGAATGGGATGTTTTTCATTATTGAAGAAACAGAATTAAGTAAGGGAGAAATTAAAGTTTTAAATGCATTAAAACCAAGAATTATCAAAAAAGAATCCTTACTTTCAAACAAAAATAAATTTACTAAATTAATGGAAAAACAAGCAAAAAAACACAAAGTAGATGTTGCAGATTTAAGTCCTTCTAAGATGAGATATTTTTTAATCAAACACATAATTAATTTTGGTTTAATAGATCCATTATTTCATGATCAATTAATTTCAAAGATCATCTGTGATGGTCCTAGTTTAAAAATAAGAATAGTAAGAAATAATGAAAGATTAATAACCAACCTAGAATATGGGTCAAATTCACAATTAAATAATTTTTTAATTAAATTAGCAAAGAAGACTAAAAATAACTTAACAGAAGATCATCCTTTTTTTGAAGCCCAATTAGATAATTTCAAAATTCATGGAACCTTGGGAACTTCTGGGATCCCTACAAAATATACAATAGAAAGATTAATTTAATTTTTCCAATTAACTAAAACATCGTCAGTTCTTTCATAAGGTCTAATGTCTACTTTTTTCTCTCTTGTTCCTGATTCATATTCTAAAATTCCTTGGTAAGCAATCATTGCACCATTATCTATAAGTAAACTCTTCTGAGGAACAAAACACTTGGCACCTCGTTCCTTGCACATTTTTCCTGCCATCTCTTGCAATCTAGCATTACAGGCAACTCCTCCACCTAACAATAGTTCGTTTTTATCACAATGAGCCATAGCTCGTTCAGCAACTTCTATCAACATTGCAAATGCAGTTTCTTGTAATGAATAAGAAAGTCCTTCAAGAGTAAACTTCTCTGAATCATGTTTATTTTTCAAATTAGTTAGTAATCCAGATAAAGAAATGTCCATTCCCTTAACACTATATGGGAGTTCTATGTAGTCTCCAGTATAATCTTTAGCAAGTTTTTCTATTTTCGGACCACCAGGAAATCCTAAACCAACATGTCTTGCAAATGAGTCTAAAAAGTTTCCAATTCCTTGGTCTAATGTTTCTCCAAACACCCTATACTTTCCACCCTCATAAGCAATAACCTGAGTATTTGCTCCAGAAGCATATAACATTACAGGATCCTTAACAGGTGTAACTAAGCTCCCCACAGATAAATGAGAAACACAATGATTAATTCCAATAAAAGGAACGTCCAAACTTTTAGCAAGTTCTGCTGCTGTATTTTTTCCAACTTGTAAACATGGGCCAATTCCTGGGCCTCTAGAATAAGAAACCAAATCAATTTTTCCCTTGCCTAATTTTTCAAATTCTTCAATCGCTCTTTTGATTAAATCGTCTTTAACATCTTTATGGTGGTTTGCTGCATCCATGGGGATTATCCCTCCAGACTCAGTAGTATAAGCTTCCCTTAAATTTACAAGAACGTTTTTTTTACTAACAATGCCTACTCCAATTGTGTGCGCAGTACTTTCAATTCCTAAACAAATCATTTTTAATCAAAACATTATTCTACTTATCTTAATTGCATCATACAATTTCATATAATCTTTTTGACTTTTTCCAAGCCTCATAAATCTATAATTTTCACAAAGTTTAGAAAAATAGCTAAATAATTTTTCTTCTACTTTTTCAAGATTAACAAACTTTTTGATAAATAGGGTATCTAATAAATTATCCTCATCAACTTCTTGTTCACCTTTAGATTTAACATAATTAATAATACTGGTTGCCAAAGATTCACATTTTCTAGTTAAGTCAAAATTTCCTGTTTCTATAATTTTTTCACCATTAATAGAATAAGAAACTTTAATTTTTGCAATACCTGTAGTAGGTTTAAATTCTAGCATTTCCAAGCCATTGAGTTGAAGTGTTATTTCTTTCATAGTAATGTAAATATCTTATCTAAGTTTTATTTATTTAGAGGACATAATTTCTATTACGTCTCCATTTGTTAGCAGATGTTCCTTACCAACAGGGACCTTCCGTTTAACATCCATCGCCTTAACAAACCCTTCCCCTATGTCTGAGTGTATTTTAAATGCAAAATCTAATGCAGTGGATCCATTTTTCATCAAGAAACAATCAGGTAGGACGTTGCCGTCTTTATCTGTAAGGTTATTCATTCCTCCAGGATAAATGTGGATATAATCTAACAAACCAAATACTGCCGAATTCACTGCTGCTTGTACACCTGTTCCTTCAGCAAACTGTTCTAAAATTGTTGTTTTAATAAATTCTAATCCTTGTTTCTGTTTATCTCCTAACTCTCCAATAATTTCAAAGTCTTTTTCTCCAGGAACATATTTAATTAATTCTTTTTTTGCAGCTTCTCTTAATGCTAACTCTGCATCTGCAGCACAAGGAATTACAATTAAGTTAGGATAATCTGCTCTAAGCTTTTTGTAATTTTCTCTACCTTTAGGAATATCAATTTTATTTGCAACAATAACAATGGGCTTAGTCATTCTTCTCAAACTTCTAGCAAACACAAAAATTTCTTCTTCACTCCATTTTGCAGGGGCAGTTTCTCCCAAATTATTTTCTTTTAATGCATCTTCTACATGCACCTCTAGAACTCTCAATCCAGATAATCTTTTGGCAATTGCCTTAACGGTATTGGCTTTTTCTTGTTGCATAACTCTCGTCATTTTATTCCAATCTCTTTTTAGAATTCCAAGATACCACATATCTAATTCTTTTTCTAAAAATTTAACATCGTTAGATGGATCATGGGTTCCCACATCAACAGTTTCACCTTTTTCATTAGTTCCTCCACTAGCATCAATTACATGCAATAATGCGTCTGCAGGTCTTAAGTCATCTAGGAAAGCATTTCCCAATCCTTTACCTTCATGTGCTCCTGGAACTAATCCTGCAACATCAATTAATTCGACAGCAAGAAATCTATTATGGTCTAAACAAAAACCAGTTCGAGGATTACACTGTTTTTTAAATTCTTTATCTACACAAGTTACTTTTACATGGCCAATTCCAGAATTAGCTTTGATTGTAGCGAAAGGATAATTAGCGATTTCTACTTCTGCGAGAGTAGATGCTTTGAAAAATGTACTCTTTCCAACATTGGGTTTCCCCACTACTCCTATTATCATAGTGCTTTTGAGCTATTCTTTAGTTATAAGCTTTTCAGAAAAACTTTTTTAAAGAGCACAAACACTCAATATCCATCAGGACCCGTAGCTTAGCCTGGCTCAAAGCGCCAGTCTTATATGACACTTTTTCGATTTAGAAGAAGAAGGCTCTAAGCAAGCTGGAGATCCGGTGTTCAAATCACCGCGGGTCCACATTTTTCATAAAAAAGAACAAATCCAAACTTTTTTAAAAGAAATAAGAGAAAATTAAACAACGTGCCTCGATAGTGTAGTCCGGTCTATCATTCCGGCTTTTCGAGCCGGGGACCCGGGTTCGAATCCCGGTCGAGGCGCTTTTTCTTATTATAGTAACCACTTAAACGAATAAAAAACATTTATATAGTAAGTATAGTAACTTAAATTATTACATTCATAAATATAAGAGGTGAAATCAAATGGCTGTAAAAAGAAAAACCGCAAGAAAAACTTCTACTAGAGGATCCACAGCCAGAAGGACGACTGCTCGAAAGGTAGCAAGAAAAACTTCTGTAAGAAGATCTACTGTAAGAAGAAAAACTGTTAAGAGAGCAGTAAGAAAAGTAGTAAGAAGAAAAACTGTTAAGAGAGCAGTAAGAAAAGTAGCTACAAGAAGAGCAGTAAGAAAACCTGTTAGAAAAAGAGCAACAGTTTCTAGAGCAAGAAAAGTAGTAAGAAGAAAGGCTTCTCCGTCTCTAAAAAGAATAACTGCAGTTCCAAAAAGAACTAGCAAGGATCACGACTTAGCTGCGATGTACCTATCAATTTTAATTGTTGGTGTGGCAGGAATAATTTTATTATTCGCAAGACCTACACCCATGATGCAAAAAGTTATTGGAATATTATTGGTAGTACTTGGTCTTTGGGGATTATTAATGAAGAAGTAATTCTTCATTTTTCTCTTATTTCTTTCCACTTGACTTTTTTAGAATTAATTAAGTCACGTATTTTTTTTTGTTTCTCACTTAATTGAGATTTTCCCGTTTTGAATTCTATAAATACTAGTTCATCTTTTTCAAAACTAATTCCATCTATAGGTGATCCAAGAAATCTAAAGTTTTGAGGATCATATGGGTAAGAAGACATGTAAGGAAATAATTGTTCAAATGATTTTCCATGTTTTACTACTTTTGATCTATGGGAAAATAATAATTCTTTATGGACTTCTTCAAGAACCTTCAACTCTTTATTTTTCATCCAAATAATTGTTGATTGAATAAATATTAATAATAGCAGCAAAATAATTCCTAAGAAGATTAAATTCATAATTTTACTCAGTTAAACTCCTATAAAAACTAAATCCTTCATAAAACCCTACCAAAACCTTTAAAAGCCAAAATCTGAGACTTAGATACACATGAAAAGAAGCTCCAAAAGATGGAAAAAAAAGCATCAAATGCGTTGGAAATGGCAACGTAAAAGGATGAACAAAGAAAAGCGTAAGCGTAGACAAAACAAATAGTTCTAGTTAGAAATCTTTTTAAAACAATTAATCGGCAGATAATGTAGATTATACGCCACCGTGGCTCAATGGTAGAGCAGCGCTCTTGTAAAGCGCAGGTTGAGGGTTCAAGTCCCTTCGGTGGCTTATTATTTTTCAAGAGCCCATGGTCTAGTAGCTATGACGTCGCCTTGACTTGGCGTAGATCGCAGGTGCAATTCCTGCTGGGCTCATTTTTCAGAAACCTTTATATATTCATATTTATAAATAAACCTATTAAAAAGCTTTGAAAACTAAACAAAGGAGTTTTCATCCTTATTTAATAATAAAGAGGTTTAAAAGAGTGTTTCCTACAGAGAAAGAATTAATCTCGTTCATCAAAAGAAAAGGCCTAGTTAATTTTAGCATGATTGCTAAACACTTTGACATAAAAAACACAACGGTTTCTGATTTAATAGCCTCCTTAGAAAAAAACAAAGTTCTAAAGGTAAAAAAATTAGGAGGATCAAAAATAGTTCTTCTAAAATGATTTCAAAAAAAGGGCAGGCAACCACATTTGTAATTTTAGGGATAGTTATGCTTAGCACAGTAATAACATTTGTTTATTTTAAAACAGAAATATTAGATGCAATAGGAAAAAAAACATTAATTGAAGAACCCACAACAGAACAAATCAAAAATCTAAAACAATATACTCAATCTTGCATGAAAGATTCAATAGAAACAGGAATTTCTTTATTGGGGTTACAAGGAGGGTACATTTCACAGCCATTAGATAAATTTCCTCCGGCACCCTATAACATGCTTTCAAATTCATTAGATCTATTTGGAGATGGAGGATTAACAGTGCCCTATTGGTCTTATCTTTCACCAAATGGAATTGAAAAAACTCAAGTTCCTTCAAAAAATGAAATGGAAAAAGAATTAGAAGAATTTGCAATTCAAGAAACATTAACCTGCATCAATGATTATACTCAATTTAGGATGGAGGGTTATCAAGTAACAAACACAAATCCCGTATTCAAAATAAAAATTAATGATGAAACCGTAAATGTAGATGTTTTAATGAATTTAGATGTAGAATATAAGCAAGTTTCGCAATCATTTACCAAATTCAAATTTGATATAAATTCTAATTTAGGGAATAATTACAGAAGAGCATTAGAATTATTTGAACATGAAAGTAATTCAGCATTTATAGAAAATTTCACATTAGAACTGATGGCAGTTTATGATGAAATCCCTTATTCAGGTGTAGATTTTGAATGTACTCCAAGAACATGGTTAAAATCAAGAGTTATACAAGATTTAAAATCAATCATGGAATTAAATATTCCGACAATTAAAATAGAAGGTACAGATTACAAATTAAGAAATAAAAATGATGCATTATTAGTCGAAGATGCACTAAAGAAATCGGCAAGGGACACTTCAATTAATTTTCTTTTCTCTAGAAATTGGCCAATTATGATAGATATCATTGGAGAGAACTCAGAGATATTAATGGGAGATCCATTCACCTCAGAAAATGAAGCAGCTAAATTTCTACTTCCACTATTTTGTTTAAATGATTACCATTTTGTATATGACATTAAATTTCCAGTTTTAATCTCATTAACAGAAGGAGACAACACTTTCCAATTTGCAGTAATGGGTGTAATTGATAACAATCAACCAAAAACAAACAAAGTATCAGTTCCTCAATTTGAAGGAGAATCTGAAATATGTTCAAGAGCAGATACTAAAATCAAGATAGTTGCTTCAGAGCTTTTATCATCTGGCTCAAAAGTTCCACTAAAAGAAGTAGACATTTCATATCAATGCACATTTACAAATTGTGATATGGGTAAAACTCGATTAGAAGGAGCAGGTTACTCTCTAACAACTTTATTCCCTCAATGTATGGGTGGACAATTAACAGCTTCAAAACAAGGATATCATTCACAGACAGAAACAGTAGATACAAACGGGGAAGGAATATTTGCGATTTCTTTAGAACCCTATAATTATCTTCCTGTTCAAATATTGGTTAAATCAGACAGTGGATTGAGAACACCCTACGATACAGAAAAGATACTGTTCCAATTTGAAAATTCAGAAAGAGGATATGCTACTAGCTATTATTATCCTTCAAATGAACCATTAAAACTATTGCCTGGAAACTACAAAGTTTCTTCAACACTAATGGTAGATACTGTGCAAGGATTTACATTTGATGAAAGAGAAATGGAAATTTGTTCAGAGGTTCCAAAGAGAGGAATGGGCGGGATGTTAGGGATGACTGAAAGAAATTGTGTTAAACAAACAATGCCAGAAATGAAACTAGATTCAGTAGTTGCAGGTGGAAGTTCCTTCGAATGGTTTGCAGATGGAAGAGTTTTAGCAACTTCAAACAAAATAACTATCTATACCACAAGGGGAAAAACTCCAACTACCCTAGAAGAAATGAATAAAGCATTTTCAACAAAAGAGTCAGAACAAAATATTATGAGGCCGACTTTCGAATGAAATTAAAAAAACTAAGAATTTTAGCAATCTTCATGACATTCTTAGTAATTACTCTTCCAATAGCAGTTACTGCAAAAGTAATAGATGCAGATACTTCAAAACAAACAGATTCAATTAATCAAGAATTAGAAAGAAGATTCACAGAACCTCCAACAGGACAAGACATTATTGGAGAAGACATCATAATTAATATTGCACAATATCAACCAGATGTAATTCGTGCAGGACTTTTAGAAGATCAAGGAGTAGTAGTTTATGCAGTATTGTCTGGAATTCCTACAAATCCAACAGTAACAATTCCTAGAATAAGAGACGTAGATATATTATCTTATAATGTAATTACTAATCCTCCAGAAACACCGGTTAAGGTTGGAAGAATTGCTTATATTCCTCCAAGGGGCGGACAAATTTCTTATTCAAACATGGGATACTTAGCAGTGCCTATAATGAGGATTCCAAAAGAGGCAGATGTTCCAGATGAAATAACCTTGGAAGTAGAAGCAAGAGTGTTATTCGATGTTTCTTCAGGCATGGGTGCAAGTCCAACAAAGTTAGTATTGAGGCAGCAAAATTCAGATGAATGGGGCACTACAAAAGAAGATAATCGTTACTTAGACATTTACATTCAAGCAGAAGAAATCGGCAGTGATTCAGTTACATTAAATGTTTATGATGATAACCTGAATCCTATCGCGCAAGGATTAAAAATTAAAGAAGGAAGAAAATCAAGAACATTAAGAAGAGATAGAATGTACATGCCCGGACAAGTATTCGATAAGTTCGACATTTATCTTAAAGATATCAAAAATGCAGGAGACACTTTAGACATTTTAGTAATTAGAGGTGGGGTTCCAGAAGGACATACCATTTCTCCAGGGGAGGCAGCCTATCATGGTTCAAATATAATTCTAGAAAAAATAGATATTAAACAAGAGGAAGTTGTAGCTTACTTTAGAGGTCCAGATGGAAATCGTAAATTTGCAAAATTCCCAAGACAAACAGTCAAACCACAAGATAAAGATTTTAATCAAACTATATTTAACCAATCAATAAATATCCTGGGAAATCTTTCTCAAACAAATTTAACACATATTCCTAAAGGAACTTCTTTAGAAAAATATAATTTAGCAGCACAACAATTTGGATCAGTTGTTTCAACATTAGCAGGACAAAATAGGGCATTTGAATATAATGGTCAAAATACTTCAATAGGAGATTTTCAAGCACAATATCAAAAAGCATTAATCCAACACACCAAAATAAAAGACCTTCCGGCAGCAGTAAGAGAATATGAAACACTATTACAAATTTACAATAGTTATGAACCAGAAAGAAGACAAAAGACAATCGCATTAGGTATATATCCTTCCAAAATTAAATCCGCAATATCATTCCTTAATACTCTTCTAAACTCTCCAAAAGAAAAGAGAATGGTTGCACAGGTTGAATTCATAGAACAAGACGGCACATCTGTTTCAATAGTAATTCAAGGATCAACATTAACTAGTTACGGGCTATCTGCAAAAACATCAAAAGCATATATCAGAATCGAAACACCTCAAAACAATTCTCTAAAAGAATTAACTTTGGGAGAAGGAGAAGCAATAGATCCAAATCTTTTCAGTATAGAAAATAGTTATTGGGAAATTGAAGATATCCGAGAAGATTCAATAATTCTTTCAGCTACGCCCAACAACAGAAAAATAACAAAAACAATTCCTATATCAAATTCAAACGGAGTTTCATTAACAATTGGAAACGATAGTTCCTCAACTACTAGAAAAATATACTTAGACAGCATAGAACTACACAAAGAAGCACACATAGTAGTAAGTCCAAACACAGAAAGAGCATTTAGTGCAGCAAGATTTAACATGCATTTACCTATTGAAAAAAGAGCAATAGGTCTACCTTTATTTTCAGAAACAATTGAAGAAGAAATAAACAAAACAGAAAAACTAATTATAAAATTAGACAAAACATTAGAAAAAGTTGGGAAGATACATGATTCTTGGAAAAAATTCTGTTTTGGAGTTTATGCAGCAATTGCATCTCTAAATTTCTTAAAAGCAATTTTCTCTCCAAAAGGTGGAAGAGCAAAACAAGTAGCAGCAGATGAATTTTGGACACAACATGGAGATGAATGTAGGGATTTAGGATTAACTTTGGATGAATGTGTATTCGAAAAAGAATCAGAATATCATACAATCCTCAAAAACACAGAAGACGCATACAAATATGCAGATGGTTCAAAATACGAAGCTGAATTAGGGGAGTTCGAGGTAACTGACAACAACAAAGAAGAATTATCCAATCTAGCATATCTCCAAAAAAGAGCAGAACAGAACCCTCAAGATGAATCTGCACAAAAAGAATATCTTGCATCATTAAGGGCAACACAGGATAGAACAGATCTAAAAGATTTACTGAATGGAAGAAAAGAATCAGAATTAAATTCTACAGAAACACAAAAACTTCGTAGAGATTTAGTTTCAAACAGATCTCAAAGGGTAGATACTTTAATAACTTCCCATCAAGGTCAGAAAGATTACATCACACAAATAGAATCCGCAAAGAATCTTCAGTACCGTTCAAACTTTGATAAAGTCTATCTGGGCGACGTAGTAAGGTTCGGAGATTTAGATCCAACTGAACAACAACAAATCAAATCTCAAGAGTTAGCAGATTTAAATGCCTCAGGAATTCAAACTCCACAAGATAGTCTAAACAAAATAACAAACAGCACGTTCATCTACACATCACCAACAGGAAAAAACATTTACTTCGACGTCAATGATCCAGGGACAGAATCATTAGTAGACTTTGGAACAGACCAATACACTTTATCTGAAGAACCATTCGAATATTCTTTACCTCACAACCCCCAAGTTACTTTTTACAGAGATGGTCCAAATGATGGAAAGGTACATAGAATAACAATTGATTCAGTACATTACGCAGAAGTAGAATACTCTACAGGGGGAAGAGTTAACACTGTAAATATATTCTCAAGATTAAATCCGAATGAAGTAATCAAAGCAGACGAAACTGAATGGATGGACGGAGAATTAAGAGACGTAATAAAAGATGCAGAAAAAAATAGAAACAACAAACTTGCAACAGATTTAAAGAAAGTAGAAGGTTGTATTGGTCAAATAAACAAAGCAAAATCAAGAGGAAGTGATTTAGTAAGATGTGCAACATCCAATAAAGCCTATAAAATTACAAACGATCCAGTTCCAATGGGCCCATCATGTATTAATTATTACAGTCCAAATGAATGTAGATTATTATTCAATGCTTGTGACCCAGTTCTTTGTCCTGCATCAAGATGCGATCTTGGAGGAAACTGGAGAGTAAAGGACGATAATGTGGTTCAAACAGGAATAATAGGAAGTTCAATCCTCTGTCTCCACAACTTCGGAATACCTGGAACAGATATAGGTCCAAAAGGGGGACAAGTAATAATGCCTATTTGCATTACTGGAATTTACGCAGGATTACAAAATCTAAGAACAGTTTTATTAGAATATAATGATTGTTTAAAGAGGTCATTAGTAGATGGAGAATCCGTAGGCGTATGTGATTTAATCAGGAGTTATTATATCTGTGATATTTTATGGAAAGAAGCAACAGCAATTTTCAATCTTAAAGATGGATTGCTAAGAAGTGTAATTGAAAAAGTAAGGGGAGATGAAGATGAAGGTTCAGAATATACAGACTTTGATGCAAGTATGGATCAAGCAGTAAACGGTTTAAAATATTTCACTCAAGGTTATGCTAAAAACACATTCGCACAATTTTCAGGAGGTTCTTTACCAGAAGTAGGTGGAGAAATATGTAAATCTGCAATCTTTGGAAAGATGCCAGGAATGGGTTCATTCACCGAACAATTACTAAGGCCAGAATCTCCTCCACAATTCACAGCAATATTAGACAAAGTACCTTACACAGATATTCCAGATAGACCAAGGGCAGAATATCAAGTATATTACAGAATTTACGCAGGAGCAAATGAACCAATCACATTTTCAGTATATCTAAAACAATCTGGAGTAGAGTCACAAAGACTTCCAGTAATTCCAATACTACAAAACAAAAGACTTCCAGCAGATGCATTTGATTCAGAAACAAGAAACTTTGTTGCACCAGAGGGATATAACCAAGTTTGTGTAGCTTACAACAGTCCGAGTTATGGATTAAGAGAAGAGTGTGGTTTTGGAAAAACTTCTTCAGGTTTTGCAATGGAATACGCAGCAAATAGATTAGCGCAGATGGAAGCAACAGAAGGAGGAATACAAACGGCAGAACAATGTAATCCTTCAGGTTCAAGATTTAGTGCAGCAGGAGCAAACCATTTAACAAATGTTGGAAGAATTGCAGCAGGAGGATTTTCCTCAGGATTATTAGAAACAGGAATAGTTAGAGTTTGTTCAGGGGTAGCGCCAGGGGAAGAAAAAGAATGGACAAGAGTAGGAGAATGTTGGGAAAAAGAAGGTAAGCAAGGAAGAAATTTAGGTTCTTGTTGGTTACATCTGCCTTCAGCAAAGAGCATAGTAACAGAGTATGCTACTGGTCAAGAAGATTGGGGAAAGATAGGTGAAGAATTAGCAGATTTATCAGATAAAACCATTTCAGACATGGCGGCGTATGCAAACAATTTAGGAATTCATTTAGGATACTTAACAGAAGAAGAAATAACAAAAGCAAGAACTTTAATCGTTCAAGAAAAAGCAAATAATAATTGGAATTTAGTTGCAAAAACTTATTCAGATTTAATCAACAGTCCAATAGCAAATGCAGCACTGATACTTCAATTCAGAATGGAATTAGCAGATTGGTATAGGCGATGGGGAGATAGTCTAGCAAACACCCCCTAACATGAATCTAATTAAATCTTCTTGGAAAAAATATAAAGAAAAATTTGCAGTTTTAGCAGTTGCACAATTAGCACTATTCTTTTCTTCATTATTTTTCTTAATTTTTGTAAAGGGGAAGCTATCAAATTACCTTCAAAAAATTAAAGAGTTTCAACCAATTATAGAAGAAACACTAAACACTATAAACGTAGCAGATCCTGCCTCAATTGCAACTTCAACAACATTAATTGATTCATTAAATGCACTAACAAGCGAAGCATTACTATTTGCAACTATAATTGTTCCAATAATTTTAGTTTTAATCTGGATACTCTTCCAAGCATTATTCTGGAGCAATATCAAAACAAAGAAAATTAAATCCATTAAACATTATTTAATCAAACTAGCAGTTCCTTCAATCATAGTAATTGGAACCGTCAATTATTTAGGATCATTAACTCCAGAAAATCTACAAAACTTTTACACAGAAGGTTTTCAATTAAGTGTAAGTAAGTTATTAACAACAATTTTCTTTGCATTATACTTTCTAACAATTTATTATGCAACACTAGACAATCAAAAAATAACTCAGGCAATAAAAAGAACATTAAAACTTTCAATAATGAAATTTTACAAATTCATTCCATTATACCTTCCACTTTTCATCAACACCGTATTAATTCTTTCATTCATGGCAATAGCAATTACACAAGAGTATGTGGCAACATACATTTACATTCCAAAATTAATATTAATTCTTCTAATAGTCTTAACATTAAACATTTCTAAATTCTATAAAATATTATTCCAGAAAATAATTGATAAAAATTAAAGTGTGGGAGTAAGGGTTCGAACCTTAGTAGGCACTAAGCCACTGGGTCCTAAGCCCAGCCCGTTTGACCACTCCGGCACTCCCACAAAAGTATAATTAAGCAAGCTTGAAAGTATTAGTCTTTCTTTTGCCTCTATGCTTATTTATCTTAGCAGCAATTCTAACTTTGGTTACAGATTTTTTATTCCAGTTATATCTTCTTAACTTGGCACTGTTCCCATAACCACAACTACTACAAACTGATTTGATCTTATGGTAAGCGGCCTTACCGCACCTTCTACATCTGATGTGAAGTCTACCCTTATTTCTCTTCAGTCCTTTAGCTGCGGTTCCTTTTGACATTTTATTGCGGTGATATTAAGATAATTGTGTCTCCTCTAATGAAAACATCTCCTAATTTTCTTTTAATTTCTCCATTTTCCATTTCATCTACTTCTTCTAAAACTGTATTTATATGAATATCAAATGCTTTTAGCACTCCAACGAATTGTTTTCCGTTTTTCAGTTCAATTATTACTCTTTTTCCTCTGCTCTCGTTTAAAGAATCTAAAGGTCTGCTTGCTTCCATATTGGTAGCCTCCTTGATTTTACAATAAATGAATTTCCTCGAGTTGAGTATTTAAATCTTGTGGAATCCAAAATGCAAACATTTTAAAAGCCTCAAAAAATCAAATCATCACATGGCAAATGCACAAGCACGTTCAAAGAGAAAACCTACAGGTGGAAGATATGTTCCATATAGGACTAAGAAGTTAAAAGAATTAGCAAGACTTCCTACATTCTCAAGAATAGGTGCTAGATTAACAAAGGTTATCAAAGGAAGAGGCGGAAGCACAAAGAACATCACAATTACAGATGAGTTTACAAATCTATTTGATCCTAAATCAAAGAAGTACTCAAAAGTAAAGATTGATCAAGTTCTTGAAAATCCTGCTAACCGTAACTTCGTTAGAAGAAATATTTTAACAAAGGGTACAATAATCAAAACTTCAAAGGGCAATGCACGTGTTGTATCAAGGCCTGGTCAAGAAGGCGTAATTAATTCAATTCTTGTTAACTAATTTTAAACTAGCTTCATTTGAGCTATAAAGTAGTTTTAATTTTAAAATAGAAAGATTTATATATAACTTATTTTAATCATATATAAACGTTATTATAATTTATTACATAAAAATCTCAAATCTTTTTTTTAAGTGTTTGTGGGAGTTAAACAATGGCAAAAAAACCAAAAGCGTGTCCTGAATGCAAATCTACAACTCTAATTGCTGATAAGGACAGAGGAGAATTAGTTTGTAAAGACTGTGGCTTAGTTTTAGAAGAAAGAATGGTTGATTTCGGCCAAGAATGGAGAGAATTCGAAAATACTCAGCAGAGTAGAAGAAGAACTGGAGCTCCAATGACTTACACTCGTTATGATCGTGGTCTTGGAACAGACATTGGTCAAAAAGGAGATATTTTTCAATTACAAGGAAAAGGTATGAATAAGTTCATGAGGCTTAGAAAGTGGCAACACAGAATTTCTACGGCAATTGAAAGAAACCTTAAATTAGCATTAGCAGAATTAAAGAGAGTAGCATCTTTTCTAAAACTTCCAGGGGCAGTTGAAGAAGAGGCAGCTAAAATTTATACGCTTGCAGTTCAAAGAGGCTTAGTAAGGGGACGTTCAATGGAGTCAGTAGTTGCAGGGGCATTATATGCTGCATGTAGGCGTCATGAAATTCCAAGAACATTAGATGAACTAAGTGAAGCTTCAGGAATTGAAAAGAAAGAAGTGGGTAGAACTTACAGATTTGTAACAAGAGAATTAGGAATTAGAATTCTTCCTTCAAATCCCGTAGATTACATTCCAAGATTTGCATCAGCACTAAAACTTTCAGCAGAAACACAATCAAAGTCTGTAGAAATTTTAGAAATGGCTGAAAAAGCAGATCTAACATCGGGAAGAGGTCCAACTGGAATTGCAGCAGCATCACTTTATGTTGCAGCATTAACAAATGATGAAAAAAGAACACAAAGAGAAGTTGCAGATGTAGCAGGAGTTACAGAGGTAACTATCAGAAACAGATACAAAGAACTTTTCAACAAATTAAATCTTAAAGATAAGATGAAAAAACCAGAACCTAAAAAAGTAGAAGAAGAAAAAGGTGATTAAGATTTTCAAAAAAGATATAAAAAATAGTTTTAAACAATTTAAATTTAAATTAATTGTTCCAGATTTGATATTCATCATAATTACTATTTTTTTAATGAATCTTTTTGCATCATATAATGGAATTCTTTCAGTTTCACAATCAGAACTACAATCAATTGTTATTGCTAATTTTGGTCAAGTTTTAGGCTCACTAATAGTCTTTGCTTTGGCTGCCTTTTTCATTGGAGCTAGATTAAAATCTTTCAAGCTTACCATGATACTTGATGCAATAAATAACAAAAATTTAAATTTAATCAAATCTTACAAAGATTCAAAGAAATTTTATTGGAAAGTAGTTCTTCTAAAGGTTTTAGCATTCTTAGTGTTCCTTTTAACATTTACATTGTCATTAATTATTTATTCTCTTTTAGAGTCAAATTACTTAAGACTAGCAACAATCCTTCCAATCATCATTTTTGCAGTTATAGCTCTAACTATATTTTATAGGGAAGCAATTTTATTTATAGACAAGAAATCTTCAACAAAGTCCTTAATCTCTGCATTTAAATTTTTCAAAAAATCAAAAGTAAAAGTATTACTTGCAGCATTACTAATAGCAGCAATAAATTTCATAATATTTTATTCAATAGCGATAATTCCAGTTTCAGAAAATTTAATCTTGGGAAATATTATTTCAGCTACAACTTCATTAATACTTTTCAGTGTTGCAGCGTGGACACAGTTATTTATTTTTAATACTTACAAAACAATAAAGAAAAATTAAACTTCTACTATCATAAAATCTTCAGCAGCATCTACTTTGCCTTTGAACTCTTTCTTAACTTCTTTTTTCATTTTAGCAATATCTTCTTTTTCATATCTTTGACTAAAATGCGTAATTATAACTTTTTTACTTCCAGATTTAGTTGCAATTTCCCCACATTGTCCAGAGGTTAGATGATTATACTTAATTGCATTTTCCTTTCGTTCATCCAAATATGTGGATTCACAGATAAGTAAATCAGAATTCTTTGCTAAACTTATGGCACTTCTACAAATGCCGGTGTCTAAAAGTACTGCGATCTTTTTACCTTCCTTAAGATATGTAACATCCTTCCATTTAATTTTTTTACCTTTGAAAGTAACGTCTTTTTTACTTTTTATTTTTCTAATAATTGGGCCACTAGGTAGTCCCACTTTTTTCATTTTAGCCTTATCTACACAGATTCTATCTTTTTCTTTGATGTAGTATCCTAGGCAAGGAGTTCCATGTTTCAATAGATATGCACCAAACTCATAATCATCAGTTTTCAAGAAAATTCCATTTTTTTCAATAAGATTAAAATTAATTTTTAGTTTATGATTCAAATCAAAGGCTTTTACTAATTGATTCAATCTTTTTTTTACTTCGGCATTACCATAAATTTCTATCTTTTTCTCAAATGCATTTTTAGCTATATTTTCTAATAACCCTGGCAAACCAAAAACATGATCTCCATGCCAGTGAGATATAAATATTCTAGTTGTTTTAGGGGGGGAGATTCCTATAATTCTCATCTGTCTTTGAATATTTTCTCCACAATCTAAAAGTATTTTTTCTTTACCGCAGTCTACATAAATTCCGCTCTGTCCTCTAGTCTTAGTAGGAGTCATTGAAGAGGTTCCCAAAAAAGTTACATTCATTTTTACCATAAATCCAATTACCCAAACGCTTTTATAAATAGTTCTTTTTTAAAGAGAGTATGGTAAAAAGCAAATTAGAAGGTATATTCGCAGAAGAAGGAATTACCGTAGAAGATAATCCTATTTCAAGAACACTATATGATAAATCTAGAATGGGAGAAATAAATCGAGGAAAATTTAAGTATTCTCTTCAGGAAGCATTGTACTTATTAGAATGCAATAAATTAATCATTTTCTCAACAACAAACAAAGAATTAACTTCAGACGAATTTCTAAAAAAGGCAAGAAAAATAGATAAAAACTTCTGGATCAGATATTTAGTATTCAAAGATTTGAGATCAAGAGGATATATTGTAAAAACTGCCCTTAAATTTGGTGCAGATTTCAGAGTATACGATAAAGGGATAAAGCCAGGAGAAGATCATGCAAAATGGGTGGTTTTTCCAGTGCATGAATCAAATACATTGACCTGGCACGATTTTTCTGCAAAAAACAGAGTATCTCATTCAACAAGAAAAAAGCTTCTTATGGCGATAGTAGACAATGAGGACGATGTAACTTATTATGAAATTGCTTGGAAAAAGCCATAAACTGGTTAGAAGCTAATAAAACTTAAATACTTATATTTCAAGATTAATTTATGTTCGAATTAAGTTCTACAGGTGGTAATGCACAATCTAAACCTAAAGAGATTGCCCGGTCAAAACCCTCAATCTCTCTTAAAGAAGAAGTTTTTCAATTTTTATCTAGAGCGGGTCCATCTTTCCCGGCAAAAATTTCCCAAGGAGTGGGTAGGGAATCTTATTTTATTGGGGCAGTACTCAGTGAGTTAATTCAGTCTAAAAGAATAAAATTAAGTTATGCAAAAATAGGGGGATCTAAATTATATTATCTTCCTGGGCAAGAGGAAAAATTATCTATTCTTTACGATCATCTTCCAAATGCAGAAAAAAATGCATATGATTTACTAAAGGAAAAGAAATTTTTAAAATCGTTTGAAGTTGATCCTGTAGGGAGAGTGGCTTTGGCAAATCTTCAAGATTTTTCAATCCCCGTAAACCAAGAAGGAGAACAGGCATGGAGATGGTATCTGGAGCCAGCAATTACTCATGTTCAAGAGCAACCTAAAATCCAAGAACCTCAAAGAACAATACAAACAGAAATAAAACCAAAGATAGAAGAAATAAAACCAATTATAGAAGAAATAAAACCAAAGATAGAAGAAATAAAACCAAAGATAGAAGAAATCAAACCAATTGTAGAAGAAATCAAACCAATTGTAGAAGAAATAAAACCAAAGCAATCAAAAGAAGATGAATTTTCCAAAAAAGTAGAAGAATTCTTTTTAGAAAAACAAATACAAGTCTTAGAAAAAGAGGTAATAAGGAAGAATTCAGAATCTAATTTCATAATAAAAATTTCATCACAACTAGGTCCAATAGAATTATTTGTTTGTGCAAAAAATAAAAAGAAAATCAATGATCAAGATTTAATGATTGCACATCAAAAAGGACAGAATCAAAAAAAACAAACATTATTCCTTACAACTGGAGACTCAACAAAAAAGGCTAAGGAATATCTTGAAAAAAATCTAAAAGGGCAGATGATCTTTAAAACATTTTAAAATGAAAAAAATCATAATCTTATTTTTGGCAGTCCTTCTAGTTTCTCAATTAGTTTCAGCAGAAAAATCAATTTCAGAAACATTAGAAGGTGTAGATCAATACTATCACCTTGTATTGGCGGAAGAAGCTGTAGGGGGAGATACTGCTGCAGCAACAGACATAGTGTTGGGATTGCAAAAACACAATGAGTTAGAAATCAACACAGTAATTGATGGAGAGATTAGTGATGCACTTCCTAAAATTTATATTGGCCCATATTGTGGTAGCAGTTATTTGGAATCTGTGTTTGGATATTCTTGTGAGGAATGGCCATATGAAGAAAATCAAGCAATTGTAAAAGTAGATGGGAATAACTTGATAATTACTGGGACAAGTCCAACAGATAGAAGGATGGCAGGAGTAATTTTAAGAGAATATCCAGATTATCAATCACTAAAAGATTATTCATTTATTATAATTTTAGGAGATACATTAACTCCTGCAGAATTAACAATTGAAGAAGCAAAAGAAGAAGATGAATTTATTTGTGGGGATGGAGTTTGTGAACCTGGAGAATCATTTCTCTGTTTTCCTGATTGCAATAAAAAAACGTGTAATGACATTTGCAAAGAAGAAGGATTTGCAACATCATATTGTAGGGAAGTTCCTACAAATCCAAATGTTAAGATTTGTGAACCTGGAGAATCCAATAAAGGATTAAGATACTGCACTGGAGAAAAATCTTGTTGTTGCAAACCTGAAGAAAAAGAAGAAACAGTTTTCATTGATGAACCCATCAAAGAAGAAGCCACTCAAGAACTAGGTTTTTTTGAAGAATTTTTTTCAAAAGAAGATGCAGCAAGAAATGTTGTATTTACCCTTTTAGCAATAGTAATCATTATCTTGGGTATCTGGTTTATTCTTTCAAGATAATAATCTTTTTGAAGAAGTAATAATCAACCCAAATACCAAAAGTAAAAATCCAAATAAAATTTGAAAACTTCCTAGATTTTCAGGAACTATTCCAAAAATTCCACCAAATATCATCCCTATCACGATTATTTAACCATTTAGAAAAGATATAAGACTTGTGGAAAATCTTTTAAACAAACTAATTTGAATCTTTTAGTATTGTCTCGGTAGCTCAGTGGTTAGAGCACACGGCTGTTAACCGTGAGGTCGAAGGTTCAAATCCTTCCCGGGACGCATTTTTAACCATTAGATGGATGCTAGAAAATCTTATAAATCGATTCAAAACTTATTAATTGCTAAGAGCCCGTAGCTTAGTCTGGTTGGAGCACTCGACTGATAATCGAGAGGTCGACGGTTCAAATCCGTTCGGGCTCACTTTCAAAAATGAAAAAAATAACAAAAAAGTTTTCAAAAAAAATAAGAAAGGAAAAGAACAAGGTAGCAGTAACACTAATACTGCTGGCTTTAATTTTTTCAGTTTTTTCTATTTTCAATAGTATTCAATCTAAGACTGAAGGAGTTTTGGATAAGTATGAAGTAACAGAAATAGATATTTTTGCATTAGAATCATTTAACGCAAATAACATTTCAGTATTAGGTGTATCAGTAGGAGATAGGACTAAAAAACTTTTAGAAAACTTAGGAAATCCTGATCTTCAAACTGACTTTTCTGCAGGAGTTTCAAGTTGGGAATATTCAACATCTTTAGGTCTAGATTCAGCAGGAATAATTATCTTATTAGATAACGGAATCGTTAGAACAATCACAGTAAGAAATTCCTTTAACGAACAATTAGTGGGTGAAACTGCTAAGTTATACTCCAAAGCAGAATTATATCAAAAGTTTGGAATTCCAGATGATACTCTATTCATGCCAATCAAAAAAGATTCAGCACTAATAATCAGAGTACTTAGGTATAATGAAATTGGCGTAGATTTTATAGTAAGAAAAAATAAAGTAATTGGTTTTTCATTAATGTTAAATGATGAAACAGATTAAGTAACTTTAGACCCGACTTCAATATCGCTTTCTAAATCTAACAAAACACATTTATCATCTTTTCCTGCAGCAAGTAACATTCCTTCACTTTCAATTCCTCTAAGTTTAGCAGGTTTTAGATTTGCAAAAACAATTATTTTTTTACCTATTAATGCTTCAAGTTCATAATGGTCCCTTAAACCAGAAACAATTGTTCGTGGAGTCTCTTCTCCAATGTCTACCTTGATTACATAAAGCTTATCTGCATCTGGATGTAATTCTGCTTCTAAGATTTTTCCAACTCTTAAATCCAGTTTCATCCAATCTTCAAAACTAATGTTTTCCATAATCTAATTCAAGAAGATCCATTATTAAAGTTTACTAATAACAAGAATTAAAAATAAACTACTTAGTCAATTAACAAAGCCCTGTAGTGTAGTGGTCTAGCACATGAGGTTCTGGGCCTCGGGACCCAGGTTCAAATCCTGGCAGGGCTAAACTTAAAAAAAGAAAAAAACTAAAATTAAGTTAGGCTCCTTTAGTGTAGTCCGGTCTATCACTTTGCCCTCTCACGGCAAGAACTCGGGTTCAAATCCCGGAGGGAGCGCTAATAATAAAATATGGGGTGAACAATAAATTGACAATAAAAAAACCAAAATCCATGGATGAATGTATCTATTTTACAATCAGATCTAAAGGAAAGGGAAAGACAAAAGCATGGGTATTCAAAAAAGAATGTCCAGAATGTAAAAAAGAACTTATGGGAAAACCAAGAGATCCTAAAACTGGAAGACCAAAAATAAGGTCAAAAGAATATCTTTGTCCGGCATGTAAATTCACAGAAGAAAAGATAGAACATGAAGAAAGCCTTAATGCATGTATAATTTATACCTGTCCAAGTTGCGTCCATGAAGGAGAAATTGAAATTCCTTACAAAAGAAAGTCAGTAGGAATAGTCAATGAAGAAACTGGAAAGAAAACTTATGCAAAAGCTTTACAATTTGAATGTGAAAAATGTGAAGAAAAGATAAATGTTACAAAGAAAATGAAGGGAAACTAATATTTCACTTCGTTACTATCTGTAATTAATCCCGCATCGTATAATGTCTCTACAGCCTTAGTTGGATAATTGCCATCATGCATACAAAAGTCTCCGCCATAAACAAAGTTTAACAAATCATAAGCTCTACATTTCAAAGATTCAGCATATTCAACCAATAGGCTTTCTTCTAAATTTTTAAATCCAGTTCTCGTAAATCCTATGTTTGCATATTCTGGTTCTAAGGATCTTTTTGGTTGGAATCCTCTAAGTAATTTATCAATGCCTCTTGCATTAACATCAACTAATTTCCATTCACCATTTATTTTACATTCTTGTCCATTAAGATAATTAGGATATTTTCTGGTCGGTTTTTTGTGAGTCATTTTAATTAGATATATATAATATATATTTTCTAGACATTACTTATTTAAAAAAGTTACGGTTAGTGATTACTTGCTAACCTAACATCTGATGCCTTGATTGTTTTTCTTCCAGAATGTGCTGAAAATTTAACTGCCTTTTTTCCCAATTCCTGAGAATATGCCTCTAAAATATCTTTTAATGCTTCTTTTGCTTCTTCGCTCACTCTAGGGGCACCTGCCTGTTTCAATAGTTTTTCCATTGCCGCTAAGGGTAAAATAGACCTTGTCATTAAAATAACCTCCTTTTTGTCCTTATTTTTTAAATTAAAGAGATTTATAAGCCTTTCTTTAATTAGTAAAGTTTAAATACCCAAAACTCGACAAAATGATTCCCTACTGAAATAAAAAACCGTTATGTCCGAAAGGATAGTCCGAAATGACCATGTAAGCCTAATATATAGTCGCTGATTCTAGAGAGAGTAATCTCAAAAAAACAAAAAAACATAATCAAATATAGCAAAGGTTAAAAACCGTAAACAAACAAAATATACAAAATGGGAAAAGTAGATAATAATCCAAGGAGAGGAAGTAAACAGTTCTGGCCTAGAAAAAGAGCTAAGAACATCGTAGCGAGAGTTAGAAACTACGGAGCTTCCAACGAAAGTAAGCCTTTAGGCTTTTTAGGATACAAAGCAGGAATGACTCATGTTCAAGTAAGAGATAATAATCCAAATTCTATGACCAAATCACAAATAATTACAATTCCTGTGACAATTATTGATTGTCCTCAAATCAAACCAGTTTCTATTCGTTTTTACAAAAAAACTATTATTTGCAAAAAAATCGTTGCTGAAATTTTTGCTAAAAAAGTTCACAAATCTATCAAAATTGGAAAATCTGCAGAGGTTCCTAAAGATGGAGAATTTACCGACGTAAGATTTTCAGTACATACTCAACCTCAAGAAACACCTACAGGAAATAAAACTCCTCATGTTTTTGAAATGAGTATTGGCGGAAAAGATCTAGCAGAAAAAGTAACCAAAGCCCAAGAGTTATTAGCAAAAGATACAATTTCATTTTCAGAAGTTTTCGATGATGGACAATTAATTGATGTTCACTCAGTAAGCAAAGGAAAAGGTTTCCAAGGTCCAGTTAAGAGATATGGGGTTAAGATTAGACAACATAAATCCGAAAAGACCAAAAGAGGTCCTGGAGCTTTAGGAGCATGGACTCCAAAGAGAGTTATGGCAGGACAATTAGCTCATGCAGGAAAAATGGGTTACCACCAAAGAACTGAATATAACAGACTAGTATTAAAATCCGTTAAAGCAGAAGATGTAAATCAAAAAGGCGGAATCAAACATTATGGAAACATAAAAGGAGAAGCAGTATTAATTAAAGGTTCAGTTCCTGGGGCAGCTAATAGGCCAGTATTAATGACTGTACCAATGAGAAAAACAAAAAAACCACAATCATTCGAAATTGTAAAAATAAGTACGGAGAGCAAACAGTAAAATGAAAGCAGACGTTTATGGAATAGATGGAAAAAAAGGATCTTCAATCAATTTACCTAAACAGTTTACTGAATCAATCCGTCCAGATATTATCAAAAAAGCAAATGAAGTAATTGAAGGAAATTTACGTCAAAGAGCAGGAGCTTTTGTTGGAGCAGGAATTAGAGCAGCAGCAGAACTTTCCAGAAGACGTAAAAAAATTAAATCTTCATATGGAAGAGGTATTTCTCGTGTCCCTAGAAAGTTCTTATGGAAGAGAGGAACACAATTTGCATACGTTGGAGCTTTTGCACCTGGAACTGTATCCGGAAGAAGAGCGCATCCAGCAAAAGCAGCAAAAGACTTTTCGCAAAAAATAAACAAAACTGAAAGAAGATTAGCAATTCGTTCAGCAATCTCTTCAACAATAATTCCAGATATCGTAAAGGCAAGAGGGCACAGATTTTCAGAATTAATCTCAGTAATCGATACAAAAGCAGAAGCAATCTCAAAAACAAAAGATGTTGCAGCATTACTTACAAATTTAAATTTATCAGAAGAAATGAAAAGAGTTTCAAAAAGAAAAATAAGAGCAGGAAGAGGAACAATGAGAAATAGAAAATACAGGACCAAAAGAGGGCCACTATTCGTTGTTTCAAAACAATGTCATTTATTTGATGCAACATCAAATTTACTTGGTGTAGATATCTGTACTGTAAATAATCTAAACGTAATGGTTCTTGCACCTGGAGGAAATCCTGGAAGATTAACTCTGTTCACACAAGAAGCAATTAATATAATGGAAAAAGAAAATTTATTTTACAAATCAATTTCAAAAAAAGTTACAAAGAAAACAGTTAAGAAAGTTGTAAAAAAAGTTACAAAGAAAACAGTTAAGAAAGTTGTAAAAAAAGTTACAAAAGCAATAAAGGAAGTTAAACAATGAGAGATCCATACAGCATAGTAAAATATCCTAAGCCTACAGAAAAGGCAGTAAGATTAATGGAATCAGAAAACAAATTAGTTTTCACTGTAGCTAAAGATGCAACTAAAAAAGAAATCAAAGATTCAATTGAAAAAATATTCAAAGTAAAAGTTGAAGCAGTAAATACAACAATTATGCCAACAGGAAAAAAGAAAGCTTATGTAAAACTTTCATTAGATACTCCTGCAATAGACGTGGCAACAGAAATGGGAATGTTATAAGATGGGAAAAAGAATTATTTCACAGAGAAGGGGAAGAGGAACTTCCACCTACAAGGCACATTCACATAGATGGAACATTGCAATCAATCACAGAAGATATGATGAAATAGAACAAGAAGGTTCAATGAGCGGAGTTGTTAAAGATTTAACACACTGTGCAGGACATACCGCGCCAATTGCAATTATCAAATACGACAATGGAGAATACAATTACATTTTCGCACCACTTGGTATGAAGGTTGGAGACAGAGTTAATACTGGTGCAAAAGCAGAACCTACTTTGGGAAGCACTCTAGCATTAAGGAACATTCCAGAAGGAACTCAAATTTATAATATTGAAACAAAGCCTGCAGGCGGAGGTTCATTAGTAAGAGCATCCGGAGCAACGGCTAAACTTAGTACAATCACAGAAAAAGGTGTATTAGTTATTATGCCTTCAAGAAAACAAAAATTATTCAATCCTGAATGCAGAGCAACAATTGGAAGAATTGCTGGTGGAGGAAAGAAAGAAAAACCTTTTGTAAAAGCAGGAAATAAATTTCACGCAATGAAAGCTAAAGGAAAACTTTATCCTAGAACTTCAGGTGTAGCAATGAATGCTGTAGACCATCCATTCGGTTCAGGTCGTGGACGTCATGCAGGTAAACCACTTACGGCTCCGAGATTTGCACCTCCAGGTAGAAATGTAGGTAAGATTAAAGCAAGAAGAACAGGTAAGAGGAACTAACTAAAATGGTAGACGAAATATTCAAATACAAAGGAAAAACATTAGAAGAATTAAAGCAAATGGACGTAAAGAAGTTTGCTGGAATTTTAACTTCAAGAAAAAGAAGATCATTAATGAGAGATTTAATGAGTGATGTAGGACCTCTTATGAAAAAAGTAAGGGCTGCAAATCAAGGAACTAGAAAGAAGCAAATTAAAACACACAGTAGAACAATGATAGTTATGCCTGAAATGGTTGGACTAACAATTGGTATTCACAACGGAAAAGATTTCACAGAAGTAATTATAGTGGAGGAAATGATTGGACTATTTTTCGGAGAGTTATCTCCTTCAAGAAGAAGAGTTACTCATGGTTCAGCAGGTGTCGGTGCTACTAAATCTAGTACATCATCAGCTTCAAAGGCTAAATAATTAAAATGAAAGCAAACCCACATAGCGCAAAGGTAATTGGAAGGAATTTATCTATTTCGACCAAGCACGCAATTGTAATAAGCAATTTCATTAGAGGCAAGAAGCTTTCGGCTGCAAAAGACTACCTAAAGAAAGTAATCAAATTAAAATCCGCAATACCTTTCACAAGACATTTACATAAAATTGCACACAAGAAAGGAAAAATGGCTGCAGGAAGATATCCAGTAAAAGCATCAAAGGAAATATTAGATTTATTAAATTCAGTTGAAAAAAATGCACAAGAAAAAGGACTAGAAACCAGTTCACTAGTAATTTCACAAATACTGCCTAACATGGCTTCAAGACCGATGCGTCAAGGAAGACAAATTAGAAGAAAAACAAAACGATCTCACGTTGAAATTCATGCTGAAGAAATAGTAAAGCAAAAAAAACAAACAAAAAAACCAGAACAAAAAGAAGAACAAAAACCAGAACAAAAACAAGTTCAAAAAGAAACAACAATTCCTACAACAAAAAAAGTTGTAAAGAAAGTTGTAAAGAAAGTAGTTGAACAAAAAACTGAGGAAAATAAAAAATGATAGAAAGACAATTCATAAATCAAAAATTGAAGGAATTCCAAATCCAAGAGCAGATAGGTAGAATTTTTGCTAGAACTGGTTTTTCACACATTGAAATAAGAAGAACGCCTTTAGGGGAAAATGTAATTGTTTATACTACCAGGCCAGGAATTGTAGTGGGTAAGAAGGGAGAAAATATCAAAAAATTAACAGCATTATTAAAAAATAAATACAAATTAGAAAATCCTCAATTAGAAATTGGAGAGCTAGAGGCACCAATGTTGGATGTAGATTATGTTGCTGACAGAGTAGCTTCAAGCTTAGAAAGATTTGGCCAAAAGAGATTCAAGTCAATTGGATACAAATTATTACAGAACATCATGGATGCAGGAGCAATAGGTGCAGAAATTATATTATCAGGTAAAATTCCTAGTACAAGAGCTAGATCATGGAGATTCTCTGCAGGGTACTTAAAAAAATCTGGAGATATCAACCAATCAAAAGTTCTTAAGAAATCATTAAACTTTACAAACAAAATGGGAACTGTAGGTATTGCAGTTAGTATACTTACTTCAGACATTATGTTAGAAAAAGAAATGCTAGCCATTAAACCAGAATATCTTGAACCTCAATTAGAAGAAACAGATTTCAAAGAGTTAAATGCAGAAAAAACTGTTGAAGTTTCAGAAGTTGAAGGTGTAGATGTAATCGAAGTTAAGGAAGATAAAACAACAAAGAAAGTTGTTAAGAAAGTAGCAAAAGAAGCTCCTAAAGAAGAAGCTCCTAAAGAAGAAGCTCCTAAAGAAGAAGCTCCTAAAGAAGAAGCTCCTAAAGAAGAAGCTCCTAAAGAAGAAGCTCCTAAAGAAGAAGCTCCTAAAGAAGAAGCTCCTAAAGAAGAAGTTAAAGAAGTTAAAGTAAAACCAAAATCAGATCCTAAGCAAGTTGAAGAATTAAGAAATAAATTAAACACCTTAAACACAGAAAAAGAACAATGGTTCAATAAAAAAGAAGAATTAAACACTCAAATTAAAGCTCTAGTCAAAACATTAAAAGAAAATAGTTCAGAAGTAGATGTTGAAAAGAAAAAAGAAAAAGAAATTAAGACAAATAGAGATAAATTTAATAAAATATTCTTAACAAACTTAAAAAAATCAAAAGAACTAGTTGCAGAAAGAAGAACAATCCAAGAAAAATTTGGAAGAAATACTAATCCTGCAAACATTAAAGAAAAAATAGAGAAATTAGAATATTCAATCGAAACAGAAGTCTTGTCTATTAACAAAGAAAAGAAAATTATGAGCCAGATTAAAGATTTAAGAAAAGTAATAGCAGAAGCCCCAAATTTAACAGATTTTAAGACTCAAATGGATGAAATTTCAAAAGAGTTAACAGCAGCTAAAGAAGAAGCTGACAAATATCACAAAGAATTAAGAGAGTTAACAAAGATAAATAGGGATAAATTCAAAGATTATATTGAAAATTCTAAAAAAGTTAACAAACTAAAGAAACAACAAAGAGTTGCATTCAAGAAGTTTATAGGTTTAAAGAAAGAGTATTCTGAATTAAGTGCAAAACTAAAAGAAATAGCTCCAAGGGCAATTAAACAACACAGACCCCAAAGATCAAACCATCATAGACCTAAAAGAAACAACAATCAAAGAAGAACACATACTCCTGATATCAAACATCTTCAAGAAAGTTTCATAGATACTGCAAAACTAATTGAAGAAAGAGTAAGGGATGTAGAGCAAAAAATAAAACAAAAGAAGAAATTAACTACCAAAGATATCATTGCAATGCAAGGTTCAAAAGAGTAATTTTTTCAAATAATTATAATCTCCCACAATTGGAATTTCTTTAATTTTATAATTCTTAACTAAATATATCCAAATCACTGCAACATAAGTTCCAGATAGTATCTTCCATGTAAACAAATGTAATCCAATAAATAAATTAATGTTCTCATTAACCAATAAATAAGCCAAAACATCAATTCTGATTAAATTTGCTAAAAGAATCAATAATGATCCCACAAAAAATAGGTTCATTCCTTTTCTAAATGAGATTCCTCCAGTAAGCAATATCAAAATTGCTAAAAACATATATGCTCCGACAGCAGCACAAGAACTAACATATTCTATGCTTCTGCTTCCTAAGATTATCAAATTATCATTTAATATCACAGGATTAAAAAATAATTTCAATTGCAAATAACTTAAAATCAACGAAAATTTAGTAATAATCCAACTATATGAACTAGCAAAGATTATCAAAAATATTGAAAAAACCAATCTCAAAATCAACGAAAATTCTCTTTTCATAGCAATAGGGCTCATATTTTTTATTTAAACCTTCTGCAAAAATAAGAAAACTCATATAAATAAGCCCTTCTCAATATTTCTCATGAGAATAAACAGAAAGATCTTTGTAGGTTTTGGAGTAATGGTTGCATTCTTAATTGTAAGTGCAATCATAAGTACATTATATACTTTAGAGATCAATAGTCAACTTACAAAAATTACCGAAGAAATCAATCCTTTAGAAGATAATGTTCAAGATATGATAAGCATTCTTTGGAAAGGAAATTATATTGTTCAAAGATATTCTACTGAAGAAAATAGGGAGATCTTAGAGGATTTAAGATATGAATTTGCGTATACTAATGAATTATTTCTCAAAAAAGCAGACTTGGTTACAGAAACAATGGGGGATGGCCCTATTTCTACAAAGGTAAAGGGCGCAAAAAATAAACAAGAAACATTTTACCAATTAGCAACAAAATTAATGGATAATAGAGACGAAGAGATAAGCAGGGGTGTAATTTACGGTAGTTCTTCAGCATTAGTGCAGTATAGTATAGCTAAACAATTAGAAAGAGACGTAGTTGATGCAGTCGAATCATTACAAGAATCCTTATCTGATTTTTCAGGAATTAAAGGAGAAGCAAACAAACAATCAAACAAAGCAGTAAAAACCGCACTACTGATGATATTTTTAGTAACTGGATTCGGTTTATTAGTTGCGTTCGTAGTATGGGAGTCATTAAAAAAAACAATCACAGCCCCAATTAAATCACTTTCAGATGCAGCTTCAAAAATAACTAACGGCGATTTCAATGTTGAAGTAAAAGTAGAAGAAAATAATGATGAATTAACAGATTTAGCATTTACCTTTAATCAAATGATTAAGAGTATAAGGAAAGTAGTTGAAGAGAGTCCAAGATTAAAGAAATTCATAAATTTAAAAGGGCAAAAGGAAAAGCTTTCACAAAAATATATTTTAGATGAGGGGACAAGCTATCTTCTAAAAGATCCTTCTTCAGAAGAAGCATATGAAATTCTATTAGAAAAATCTTCTAAAGACTTTTCTCCATTTTTAATCACTAGAAATAATCCTAAAAACATAGAAGAAAAATATGGCATTGCTAAAAAGAATATCATCTGGTTATCTGAAGAAAAGAAAACAGGAATCAATACTACGTCTAATCTAAATCAAATTCAAAAACAATTAATTGATTTAATCTCAAAGGATAAACTAATAATTCTTTTAGATCGTTCAGATTATATTTTAAACAAATATGGATTTGAAAATTTTCTTAAATTCATTACAAACCTTAATGATAAGATTATGACGAGAAAATCAATATTCATACTTCCAATAGATCCGGAAATCTTCAGTAATAAACAGTTATCATTATTAGAAAAAGAACTACATAAGCCCCCTCAACAATCAGTAAATCTAAAGATTTCAGATGAGCTTAGGGAGATACTTAAATTCATATCAAATCAACAGTCAATAAACCAAACAGCTACTTACAAAGATGTAGGTAATAAGTTTAAGATTACTGCCCCCACAACACAAAAGAAAGTAGAAGAGTTATTAGCTATGGGCTTAATAGGAGTTTCTAAGAGGGGAAGAAACAAAGTAATTTCTCCCACAAGAGAAGGAATAAGAGTTCTTTCAAATTCATGATTTTCACTATTTTTAACTATTTTTTACTTTCACTATCCATTTATTTTAATTATCTTTATAAAGAAGACTAGATTCTATACCTCAAGAACCACAAAATACAATTGTTAATCAATTGCATTTGAAACCTCCGTTCATTTGGTTTGTCTTTACGAGACTCTCGGGCGCCTTTCCCGGGAGATCTTAACTTTTTTAATATCGCAACCTTTTTTAATCAACTATAATCATTCTATTATATGGTGGCCGAGGTGACAGAGATTCCATTTTTTATCTTATTAGATAGATTTAAAGAAATTTTTCTAGCCCCTGCAAATTACCCTGAAATGCTTTGGATTGCAGCACCTTTAATAATCACTTTATTTCTTACAGAACTTTATTTCTCAAGATATCAGTTTGAAGAATTAGGGTGGAATAGTGCATATGGTAATGCCTTAGTTGTAGTGTTTGTTGCGTTAGATATTTTCAGATATTTATTCAACCATCAGATGTTAGAAACCATGTCACTTAAATTAGCATTAGCAATATCAGTAGCAATGTTGGCAGTATTACTAACAGTAATTAATTTCCTCCACATACTTCCAGAAAATATGGCGTATGGGTTAAGTTCAAAACTTCCTCTGAACTTCATAGCATACATCGGATTAATTTTAATCTATTCAGAAATTCCTATTGACTTCTTAACTTTGGCAGCATCAATAGTTCTTTTAGTAATAGTCTCAACAGTAATAATTTTACTTAGATCCTTAATTCCTACTTCAACAGAAGTAGCAGAATACTAAAGACTTTTTTCTTCTAAAGAAAGCTTCCCTTCAATAGCGGAACTGTTTATGTTTGAAAACTTAATCTTAATTCTTCCACCCGGCCCAACATCTTTTAGTAATTCTTTAATTTTTTTAAATTTAGATTTAGCCAATTTTTTATCTATTGGTTTTTTATTGGAATTAATTGTATTCTTAGGAACTAAAGTGTTAATAGATAAACTAATTTTTCTACTAAAAATTTTACAACAGTTTTTAACAAATTTAGAAATTTCAACAAGATCTTCTTCAGTCTCATTTTCAAATCCAATCATGATATACATTTTTATTTTTTTAAAATTCAATTTCTCTGCTTTTTCTAACAATGAATAGTATGCCTCATCTTTCACCTTTTTACCAATATCAAACCTAACTCTCTCACAGCTCTCAGGAGCGATAGTAAGAGATTTCTGTCCCCCTAACCCAATAAGCTTCAAAGTCTCCTCATCAACCATCTCTGCACGCAAGGAAGGTACACTAAACTTCAGTTCCTTGTCAATCAAATACTGTAAAATTTCTTTTTGTTTAGGATGAACAAATGAGGGTGCGTAGATTACTACTTTTTCCCTTTCATTAATCTTTAAACCCTCGTCAATTATTTTTTTTAATTTCTCAACACTTCTATATCTAAATTTACCGGAGATGGTAGGAATTACACAAAACTCACAATTAAACGGGCAACCCCGTTCAAGTTCTAAAATAAATGATTTACCGAACACAAATTCGTCCTTATCTTCAAGGGGTAATGGTTGAACTAATGGGTATGGTGCAGTTTCCAAATCCACAACACCATAACTTTTTATTTTAGTTAAACCCGGAACATAAACGCCTTCAATATCACACACACTTTCTAAAAAAGATTTTTTAGAAAAATTTTCTTTACCTTCTTCATCTAACTGTTTACTATACATATCTAATACTTCTACTAAGCTATCTTCACAATCCCCTAAAAAGAAAACATCAAGATAGTCTTCCATCGGAGCAGTATTCAAACTAACGGCGGGCCCCCCACCAAAGAAGATCTTCCAATTCTCTCGTTTCTCTTTTTCTCTAGGGATATTGTTCTTATCTAATATCTTAAAGAAATTAAAATAATCTAATTCATATTGAAATGTAAATCCTAAAAACTCAAAACCTTTCAAATCAGAGTAATCTAAGAATCTTCTTTTACAACTCCAATCTTTAAGGCCATTAACTAAATTATAGATTATCAATGGGCCAAGTCCATAAATCCCCCCATAATAGAGATTAGGAAACATAATCGCAAGATTCTTTCTTTTACTATCCCATCCCTTCTCAATCACTGGGCTTTCTTTAAGTTCCTTAATTTCCTTGAATTCTCGCATTTTAGACTATTTAGCTCCAATTATGGTAAAATAGTTACCAAAACCTTTAAATACTTTTATTATAGGTCAGTAATAACAAAAGGGGTAAATCAAGAAAGAAATAAAATTACCTCAAAATGTTACAAAAAATAAAATTCATGTTTTTATGGATATTAGTTCTAGCAGTAATACCTGCAGTAAACGCAAATATCGCCGGTCTAACTTTAGACAGCACAAATGCTTCAGTAGATCTTCTTCAAAATGATGTGTCGTCCTTCGATATTATCTTTACAAATTCAGATACAGATAACATTACAATTAATTTTTCACATTTAGAAATGTTAGACGATGATAATGAGCAATTAGAATTAACATTTCCTACAAATTTTACAATACATGCAAATAGCAACGCAACATTAACAATAGATGTTGAAGCAGACAACAAATTAGATTTAGGAAGCTATTCCTCAACATTAACATTTACAGACATTAATTCATTACAAATAGAAACTTTCAGTTTCACTTCAACAGTTGAACCGGGTTTTTGTGATTTTGGAAGAGTTGGAACTTCACTATTAATAGACATTAAAGATCCAGACACTGGAGACGATTATTCTCCTGGAGATGTAATTGACATTGAGGTCGATGTAGACAATTTAGGAACAGCTGATCTAAACGTACAAGTAGAAGCATTCCTATATTCAGACAATATCATAATTGAAAGTGCATCATCTGCAACAGAAAACATCAGAGATGGAAAGGATGAAACTTTTTACATGACTCTTAAGATACCAACAGATAATGACGATATAGATGAAAACAAAGACTATGAGCTTTACATAATCGCTTATGATGACGATAATGACGATGAAGAGTGTACACAAGCAGATATTAATATAAATATTGAATTAGAGAAGCACCAAATAACATTAGAAGACACTACAAGATTTATTTCTTCTTCAACACAATGCGGTTCAGAAGTTTCTCTTATTGTAGATGTAATTAACACTGGGGACAAAGATGAAGATGTAATGATTGTTGTAGAAAACAGCGAGTTAGGAATTTATGAAACTTCAGATACTTTTGAATTAGAAGATTTTAATTCAGATGATGACAATCAAGCTTCAAGAACATTTAATTTTGAAATTCCTTCAAATATCCAAGAAGAGGTTTATAATTTCGTAGTAAATGCAGTTTATTCTGGAAACTCAGAAAAGATAACACTTCCTTTAGATGTGTGGTCATGTGAATATGTTGACACAACAAGTCCAGATTATAGCCAAGCCTCATTATACTTTAAATCAGAAAAATTAATTTCAACAACTGAAGGAAAAGCAAATACAGTCCATTTAGTTTTAGAAAACAATGCACCTACAACTCAAATTTACTTTATTACTTTAGAAGAAGTATCTGATTTCGCAGAGACAACTTCAAAGACAGTAACTTTGGAAGCCGGTCAATCAACAAACGTATTCTTACCTTTAGAAATTTTATCAGATGCTGAAGAAGGAACATATACAGCAATGGTTCAATTAACAGATGGATCAGATATCTTAGCATCAGAGACATTAACAGTCTCTGTTGGTGTTGAAGAATCAAAAGACTCAGTTAGTCTTTTCTCAGAGACAACTCCTAAGGATCTTGTTATTTACAACGTAATACTCTTTCTTATTGTAGTTCTTATCATAGTTCTTTTAAGATATATATAAGAACCCATAAGTTTTATAAACAGTTACGACTAAAAAATGATAACAGAATATAGTCATATTCAAACAAATCAATGGACATCAGTCCAGGGGGATTTAATAAGATGAAAATGAACAAAGTTATTGTAATGAGTGTTTTTGCACTTTTAGCAGTATGCTTAGCTCCAATTATGGTAAGTGCAGGTAGTCTATCACTTGATACAAATTACTCAAGCACAGTTCCTACATTCGGAGACGATGGATTTGAAGCCTCAAATTCTCAACACGACGATGATGAAGATCAAGTCGTTAACGACACAGCAAGCATTTCTTTAAGCAATGACCTTGGAAGTGATTTTAATATTACTGGAATTACATTATCGGATGCTAAATTTGGTTTAACACCTGCAGATTTTGATTTTACTAATGCAATTGGTGTTCAAATTGTAAATGGAACAACACCTACAAGCATTTCAATTATGGCTACAATCCCAGAAAATCTGGACGCAGTAGATACTGATTATAATGCTGTAGCAATGTATGTTGGTGAATTAACAATTGATGCAACCAATGCAACTGGAAGTGCTACTTCAATTATTTTTGACATTTACATGCAAAGAGAAAACAAGTTAGTAATTGATGACTTAGATGCATTAATCAACAACAAAGATTCTGAAAGCAACATTGAAAATGATGATGACATCAAAGACTTAGGTCCTACAGATGTAATCGATTTCAGTATTGTTCTTGAAAGTATGTTCAAATCCAAAGATAACATTGACATTGAAGATGTTGAATTAGAAATAACTTGTGATGAAGATAGTGAATTAGAATTCTCACCAGACGATTTAATCGATATTGGAGATATGGGGACTAAAGACACTGTTGATGAAGAAATAACAATTGAAATTGATGAAAGCGCAGACAGCGTAGACTCAACTACTTGTTATTTAACTGTAAGTGGTACAGATGAAAACGGAGCTCTTCACGGTGAAGAAATCTTCTTTAATCTAGACATTGACAGAGAATCACATAATATCGTAATCAGAGACGTAAGAATAAGCCCTACAGCTTTAACTTGTGATGATTCTTCATTCCAAGTATCAGTTGATATGCTTAATCTTGGGGACAAAGATGAAGATGAAGTTGCTGTTCAAATACAAAGTGTAGCATTAGGAATTACAGAAAAACTAACAAACTTAGTTATGGATCAAGACGATAAGTCTACTGAAACATTCATTCTTCCTGTAAACACTGAGGACTTAACAGATGACACATATGCCCTTTTAGTAACAACTTTTTACGACACTACAAGACAAACAGATAGTACAATTGTTCAATTAGAAAATCTATGTAATGCAGATGCAGACAGTTCAGACGATTCAACAGAATCAGACGATTCAGTTTACACTGACGCAATTACATTAGACCAAGATACAATTACTACTACTTCCGGAAAATTAGTTAGCATTAAAGTTCAACTAACAAACGATGGAAATAGCCCTGTTGATTATGTAGTATCTTTAGAAGATTTAGAAGATTTTGCAAGTTCTACTTCAAACAAGAATGTACACTTAAACCCTGGCCAAACATCAACTGTTTTCCTTAACATGAAGGCAAATGACGATGTTGAAGATGGTGCAATGTACACAGCAAGCGTAGTTGTTAAAGACTCAAACACTGGAAGTATTCTAGAAACAGAAACCTTCACAGTAGAAGTTGGAAACGATGCAGGCGCTAGCTTTGAAATGAACTCAAAACTACCATTAACCGTATTAAATATTGTACTAGTAATAGTTGCAGCATTTTTAATCAAGTTAATCTTTAGTGGAAAAAGAAGAAAAAAGGCTTCCACCAAAAAGAAAATGGCAGATTTTGACTCAAACCATTCTGTAGTCTTAAAAAAGAAGAAATAAGCTAAAAGCTTATTCTCTTTTTCTTTTTTTTAATTAAGTAATAGATAGATCTATGTAAAAATAAAGGCACTGGCAGGATTTGAACCTGCGAATAATCGCTCTGCAGGCGACCCCCTTAACCACTTGGGCACAGTGCCAAAGCGGACCCGACAGGATTTGAACCTGCGACCTACAGCTTAGAAGGCTGTCGCTCTATCCAAACTGAGCTACGGGCCCGTGCAAGAAATAATGTTTCAAAGAGAGTTTTAAATCTTTCGAATAGCTCTTTTTCTTATAAAATATCCAATAACTAAGATTATTACCAAGATTTTCCACCAGTTAAATTCTTCTTCAGCAAGTTCTAATTCGTTTCCCATTTCAGAAATATTGACTTCAATAATTTCTTCTTCAATAGTTTCTAAATTTAGTTCAATTTTTTCTTCTTTTTCTACAATTGCATAATATCCCATGTCTGGAAGTTCAGCCAGATAGTAAAATTCATCAGAATTTTTCCCAAAATAGTCTACATTAATATCTGTGTTAGTCCATCCATTCAGTTCATAGAAATAAACATCTATTCCATCAATCAACAACTCTCTATCTTCAATCCATTTAGCATCAATACTTAATTTAACTCTCAAAAAATCCAAAACACTAGAATTAATCTTTTCGTCGGCCTTTATTCTAAAATAACTATAAACATTTTTAGAAGAATCTAAATCTGCCATACCTAATGGGAATGTAGTAACTCTTTCAGGAATAGGTCTTCCCGCCCAAACATGTTCAGACAATCTAAATTCCATAGACTTAACAGGTTCAGAAAAATGAAGAGTTTTCATTACCTTGTGTGCAGCAATACGTGGCACACTTCCGCCCTCAAAAGTAGAATTAATTGTAGTAGTAGTATTTACAGTTTCATTCGCTGCTGAAACTAAATCGCTTCCTAAAAATACTAAACATATTACAGAAAATACCCAAAATCCCCTCATTTTCATAATAATTTCAAGTGATTGAGGGTTTTAAACTTTCCCAATACATAAACATTTTAAATCAATTAAACGCCAAAATCGTATGGAATTTAATAAAATCTCTGAGAAATGGCAAAAAAAATGGGAAGCCGAAGAAATATTCAAAACTACAGAAGATAAGAAAAAAGAGAAATGTTACGTTCTAGAAATGTTCCCGTATCCTTCATCAGACGGATTACATATGGGCCATGCATTTAATTATACTATTGGAGATATTTATGCAAGATTTAAAAGAATGAGCGGATTTAATGTTCTTTATCCTATGGGCTTTGACGCATCAGGATTACCTGCAGAAAATGCAGCAATCAAAGCAAATAAACATCCAAAAGAATTCATCACAAAAGCAATAAAAAATTATATTAAACAAATGAAAGATCTTGGACTAAGTTATGATTGGTCAAGAACACTAAAAACCTGCGATCCAAATTATTACAGGTGGAATCAATTTATCTTCTTAAAATTTTTAGAAAAAGGGTTAGCATACAAAAAGAAATCAGCTGTAAACTGGTGTCCTGAATGTAAAACAGTTTTAGCAAATGAACAAGTACATGATGGAAAGTGTTGGAGACATGAGTCAACAGATGTTGAATTAAAACAATTAAATCAATGGTTCATTAAAACCACAGATTATGCAGATGAATTACTAGACAAGATAGATGACTTAGATTGGCCAGACAGAATTAAATCCATGCAAAAGAATTGGATTGGAAAGAGTTATGGTACAGAAATAAACTTCGAAATAAATGGAAAAACTTGGCCAATATTCACAACAAGACCAGATACAGTATTTGGAGTTACTTTTATGGTTGTATCTGCACAACATCAAGAATTAGATTCATTAGTTACAGAAGAACAAAGAGAAGAAGTAGATAGATTTCTTAAGAAAATTAAATCTGTAAGCGAAAAAGAAATGATGCTCATTGAGAAAGAAGGAGTTTTTACAGGAAGTTATGCAGTTCATCCATTAACTCAAGAAAAAGTGCCTGTATACGTAGGAAACTTTGTACTTGCAGACTATGGTGCAGGAATGGTTATGTCAGTTCCAGCCCATGATCAAAGAGATTTTGATTTCGCAAAGAAATACAAAATAGAAATGAAAGAAGTAATCTCCTCAAAGAACCAAGAATTAACTCAGGCATACAAAGGAGAAGGGAAGTTAATCAATTCAGAAGAATTTAATGGTACAGAAAGTAAAGAGGCAAAAGATAAGATAACTCAATTATTACAAAAAAATAAATTAGGTAAGAAAACCACACAATTAAAATTCAAAGACTGGTTAGTTTCAAGACAAAGATATTGGGGAACTCCGATTCCAGTTATTAACTGTGAATCTTGTGGGCAAGTTCCGGTTTCAGAAAAAGATTTACCAATAGAACTTCCATATGATGTTAAATTCGGAGAGGGAAATCCCTTAGAAACAAACAAAGAATTCACAGACGTACCTTGCCCTAAATGTAATTGGGATGCAAAGAGAGAAACAGATACAATGGATACTTTCTTTGATAGTTCTTGGTATTATCTAAGATACTGCGATCCAAATGCAAAAGAAATGTTTAATCAAAAGGCAGTAGATTATTGGATGCCTGCGGATTTCTATATTGGTGGAGCAGAACATGCATGCATGCATTTAATTTATGCAAGATTTTTCACAAAAGCACTAAGAGATTTAGGGATGTTATCCTTCGATGAACCATTTACTAAACTTTTCAATCAAGGAATGCTTCATGCACAGGGCGGAGAAAAAATGTCTAAATCAAAAGGCAATGTAGTCCTACCAGAAGTAATCTCTAAAAAGTACGGGGTAGATTCTGCAAGATTTTTCTTAGTTTCATTAGCAGCTCCAGATAAGGCAAGAGATTGGGATGAAAAAGGAATAGACAGTACTTTCAAATTCTTAAACAGAGTTCACGAATACATCAAAACTGTAAAAGTTGGAAAATCAACACCAAGAACAGAACATAGAGTAAATAGGGCAATTGAACAAATAGAAGAAGATATTCAATCATTTAACTATCACACTGCAACAATTAAACTAAGAACTTTATTTGATAAATTAGAATCGCAAATTTCTAAAAAAGATCTAGAAAGTGTAATCAAATTATTCGCACCTTTCTGTCCACACTTAGCAGAAGAATTTTGGGAGATTATTGGAAATAAACCTTTTATTTCATTAGAATCTTGGCCAAAAGTAAACAAATCTAAAATCAATGAAAAGTTCGACAAAGAAGAAGAATTCACAGACAAGGCAGTTTCAGATATAATCAACATTCTAAATTTAATCAAAACAGAAACAAAGAAAGTTTACCTTTATGTGCTTCCAAATGATTTGGAATTCTACAACATAGAAAACATTTCAAGAAGAACAAACAAAGAGATAGCAATCTACAAAGTAAATGATAAAGACAAATACGATCCGGAAAATAAATCAAAGAAATCAAAACCAGGAAAACCTGCAATCTTTATTGAATAATTAATTTTCTTCTAAATCTTTCAAGAATCTTTTCAAAGTTTTAGGAACATGTTCTATTTGAGTTTTCAAAACGTGAGCAGTTTTTTCTAGAATTTCCTTATCGCTTAAATCTTCCACATCACCAGAGTATTCAATCGGAATTCCTTTTTTCTTTTTAACATTAAATTTCCAAAACTTAAACACTTCAGATGCTTTAATTGCAACACCCTTTTTCCCAATGCACAATATCTCTGCAGCTTCTCCAAGTAACCCGTCTTCTTTTCCAAGTTCTTTTTTCGCAGCTTTCCCTGCAACATATTCAATTCTTACAATACTATCGCTAATCTTACTACTCCTAGTAATCTTCAATAGCTTAACTTCAGAAGTATTATTCAAATGAGTTCCCCCACAAGCCTCAACATCAACTTCAGGAATATTAACGATTCTCAGCATCTTTCCAGGAACCACCCCACCTTGATAGATTCCTACCCCAAACTTATTTTCAGCCTCTCCACGCTCAATAAATTCTAAATGTATATTTATATCTCCAGAAATAATTTTATTTGCTTCTGCTTCAATTTTAGCAATTTCTTTTTCATTAAGTGAAGAAAAATGAGTTAAATCTAATCGTCCCTTGTCTATGCTTTTATGTGCACCTGCTTGATTAATATGGTTTCCCAATACTCTTTTTGCCGCAGCATTAAGTATATGTGCTCCAGTATGGTGTTGACTTAATTGTAATCTTCGCGCCCCATCAATTTTACATTTAACTTTTTTTCCAACTTTAAGGGTACAATCTTTATCTAAAATATGCACAACAATATTTCCTTGCCTCACAACATCAACTACTTTCAAACCTTCAATTGTTCCAACATCATGAACTTGTCCTCCTCCGGCAGGATAGAAATAAGTTTCATCTAAAATCAAATACTTTCCACTACAATTCAAAATTTCAGCATTAAATTCTAAAACAGAATAATCATCATAGTATTTAACTTCAGTAGCAGGAATTCCTTCTAAATCAAGATCTAATTTTTTAGTCACCATTTGAGCCCTTTCACTCTTCTCATGTTTTTCTGCAACTAGTCCATAAAAGTTATCTGGGACTTCCACAATTTCTCCCAGTTTTTCAGCTTCATCTTTAATTAATTCTGGAGAAATTCCTTTCTCATCATAAAGTTTAATCAATTCATTAACGCCAGTCTTTTTTTTTGCAATTATATTTTTAACAACTTGTTTGGATTTTTGTCTAGTTGCCTGATATTTTTCAATCTCCACATTCAATATTTTTTTAACATCTTCTAGATTCTCCTGTAGTTCTGGGAATGTAACTCTCAAATCCTTAGCATGCCATTCACATATTTCTCGTAAATCTAAATTCCAGCCATATCTCTCTACAAAGTCTAAAGCCCTTCTAAGCATAACTCTAATATTATACGCTTGTCCAGAATTACTTGGTAATGCCCCATCACCTAATAAAATCAATAGGGATCTAGCATGTTCAGCAACAGAATAAGCTCCAGCCAAAGGTAACACATTTTCTTTTAGTTCTTTAACATCCACACCAACTTTACTTGCAACTTCTTTCCAAGTTCTTCCAATATCTTCAACTTCGTCAACATTTAACATTCCGGCATAAGGAACATATTTTTGAATAATTGCCTTATCATATTTTACTCCACTAATATTAAATATCTTTTTCAAAACTTGTGGGAACGTAGCATCATAAATTGTATTTGCCCCCTGTGAGAACCAAGCATTTCTTTCCATACCCATACCCATATCTAAAACTTTTAATTTTAATTCCTTAACACCTGTTTCAGTTTGTTCATATAACATATAAACTTGATTTCCAATTTCACATCCTCTTGAAAAGAATTCCATACAACAACCCAGATTTCCTCCACCTGCCCAAGAATCTTCATGGATGGTTAGTTCATCTTTGCTTAAACCCAATCCTTCAGTCATCCATTTATACAAATCTCTAAATACTTTTTCTTGATCCCATTTTTCTTTCTCAACAAATTGATGTTGTCCAATCATATTGAATACTGTATTATGGGCTCCACTAATTCCTACATTGTCTATATCTACAGTTCTAAAACAAAATTGAGGGATGATTAAAGGATTTGCAGGAGGAGTAGCCTCGCCACTAATAACATAAGGTTGAAATGCAGCAATTGATGCATTAGTAAAATCCATAGTTGGATTCCATCTTGCTACGATAGGATATCTTTTTACAGGGGTATAATCTAAATTCTTGAACATCTTTGAAAATTTATGCCAAACTTCTTTGTATTCTAGTGAATTTTTAGCAGGACTTTTACCAATAAAACTAAATGTTTCATTTGGAACACATGCAGGATCTCCACAAAGTTTCCTTCCATTTTCGGTGCTCCAGAAAGCCTTTTTACAGGAGTCACAGATTCCTCTAAGAAATCCTTCTTCTTTTAGAATACGGGTGGGATAGTATTTATCTGGATCTTTCATAAAAATAGGTAAATACTTCTTTTTGATATCTTTATCACTCAACATATTAAGAATCTTCAATTAGAATTATATAAAATTATCCAATTACTTATCAGGGAATAGGTTCTTCAATTTAGCCAATCTTCCTCGAATATCGTCTAAATTTCTTCTAAGATCTTCACGCTCGCTCAAATTAGCAACCTTCTTCCTTAAAATCTTGGGGTCTCTACCTTTAATCCTATCTAGTTCTTTTTTAATTTGGCCCACAGGTTTAATTTGTCCACCCATTTCTTCAGCCATCTCTTGTTGCATCAATATTCTCAATTCTTCTCTCTTAGCCCTCATTTTCTCTTCTTGAGGTATTGCAGGTAATAATCTTTCGAATTGTTTAACTGATTTTTTTAAGTCAGTCAAATTATTCTTTAATTGGGTCATAAGTTTCTTTTTTTGTTTACTTAGTTCCTTAAGATTTGATTCAGAATTAATTGCATCAGTAGAAATTACTGCACATTCCATAATTTCTTTCCTAAGCTCTAAAGGCTCATCTATTTTAGCGTGAACGGACATCTTATATTTCAAAAAGTTTTTTGTCCACTCCAACTAATTTTTCCTTTATGTTACTTAGTGCAGTTTCACAATTACTCAACTCTAATTGTTCCTGAGATTTAATTTCATTTAATCTATCTAAAGTGTATTCAACTTCTCTAATTTTTTGTTTCAACACTTCAATGTTATTCATTGCTTCTTTGTAATCATCAATTTGTACAAAAACCGGCCTATTGTCTCTAACACCTTTTGGAATGTTTATGTCTCTGTCAGGTATTCTGGGTAATTCAATAGCTGTTCTTTTCATCGGTAATCTTTCTTCAACTGGTGGCATTTCAAAATTATCCGCTTCAAAAGAATTTCCTCTAGAAAACGGTGAACCTTCTCCAATACCTTTAGTATCTTTAGGTAAGAATTCGTCAAAATGTTCATTACTCAGTCTTTCAGGATAGGTCGGTTCTTTTCGTCCTATTCCACTCTCTCTAATTGGCATGGTTTCTTCTTTAAGATTATTAATTGGGCTCTCTCCCATAATTGGACCTATTGGTTCAGTTGGAGGTTTGTTAAAAGCAGATTCATAATCGGGCATGCCTGGTTCACCTAAGTCACTTAAATGATTTAAATCTCCTTCTTCGCCGAATTTCGGCAATTCTGGAAGTCTAGATACACTCCTCTTCTTTTTTTTACCAAATAACCCCATTTTTCACCTCTAATGTTTATAAGTACCTTTATTAATTTTTCTTTTTAATTAATTCTTCGTTCTTTATTTGTTTTCTTAATTCTGTAAGTCTTAACATGAATTTATAGTAATCGTCTTCAGATATATTCACTATTTTTTCTTTAAGTAACTTATCATGTCTTATTTCTATTTCTTTAAGTTCATCTTTTTCCTTGTTAGTTTTTGTATTTCTAAATGCGTCATCAATATTGAACTTTTCAACACGCCCACCATAGAACATATTCTTTGCCTGATCATAATGTTTCTTTTTAATTAAATCTCTCATTTGGTCTAATTTTTCCATACTTAAAACTTCAGTTTTACCTGTTATTTTATTAAATGGGGCTTCCCTATCTATCTTTTGTTTCATCCCTTTACGCTTACTTCCTCTAATCTTTTCTAAAACATCTAGATAATTACACAAGTATTGCATAATTTTATCTAATAAGGTTCTATTCTTTTTACCTAAGATTATTACAAGAGAAGAATATATATCGAATAACTGAAGATATTCTTTTCTTCCATCATTTAACTTTCCTTTAATTATTAATTCATTTACTCTCTCAGCACTAGTATTAAATTCAGATATTAATTTATTTTTTTCTTTCTCTCTCTTTTTCCTTTTTTCCATATCTGATTTTGCTATTTTTGTTTTAGTTAATTTATTTGCTTTTTCAATCATTTTCGCTTTCTTTTCATCAAATGGCGGTGCAGGATTAAGGTATACTATTTTCTTCTCTTTAGCCGTTAATCCACTTTCAATAGCTTTTCTAACCTTCTCTTCTCTTTCCTCTTTCTTTCTCAAATATCTCTGTTCAGCTTTAAGTTCTAAATCAGTTTTGACTCCAAATTCATACTCTCTCCAAACAAAGACTAAAAATACAATAAAAATAAAGAAGATAATATAAAAATAATAATTAGTTTCAGGAACACTAAAGTCTTCAGGAAACCCTTCATCTTTTTCTTCTGTTAGGAGAATATTAATTTCAGGAATTAAACCTTCAGAACAAAGTCTAGTTGCTGCTTCATCTCCAACACTAACTAAGACACAATCATCTTCAATCACAGCAGTAACGTTTTTCTTTTCTCCTTCTGGACATTCAAAGTCTCTCAATAAATTTCCAATAACAATTATATCTTGTTCTCCAATTCCCCCTTCAATCCAACAAACTAAATTGTCATTCAATTCATTTGTGGCTTCATCAGAATCTAAACTTACATTATAGTCTTCACCCAAATCCCCCATAATAACAACAACTTCCCCAGTAATTGCACCCCCTCCTATCTCAAAATTAGAAACTAAAGTAGTAAGGCCAAATAAAATAATTAATACTGAGATTGAAGCAACTACTATTCCTGCATCCTTAAGTGATTCCATCAACCCTTTCTGTTTATTTGTTATCATAGTTGTAACGCTATTGCCTCTGGAATTATCTTAGAACAAGATGAAGCAATTTTACTCAAGCTTAATTTAAGTTTTCCATCAACGTTCAAATCCCTAATTTCATTTTTTAATTCATATAGCTCATTAAGTTTATCCACCTTATAATCACAAAACAGCCTATAAAGCACTTCAAGCAACCCATTTACTTTTTTTACTTTCTTAACTACTTTAAAATCTTTCAATCCTATTTCACAAAGATCTTCCAGACTATCTCCAATCTCCTCAAGGGTAGAAATAATGTTATAATAAATCGGAGATTTGTTATTTTCAACAATCCCCCCCTTATTGATAATTCTAGCACAGAAATCACATAACTTATTTATTTTTTTATCTGAAACCTTTTTTATTCTTTCGAGGACCACCTTATCTTTATTGTTCATAGCATCCACCATATCTTCAGAAGTATTAACTAACGTAATAAATATTCTCATCAAAGCATTAGAAAATTCTTCACGATTAACTTTAGATATCTCTTTAATCTGCACATAGTTTTTTCTCTGAGTCATAATTTCCATACCCACCAAATTATCTACTGCAGAACTAATTACATCTAACACCATCTCTTTTTCCCCAGTATTTTTGTTAATTACTTTTTCTGTATCAAAAACAAGTTCAATTTCCTCACTCCCTCCACGATAAGCAGAATAAATTGTATAATAAATCAAATTAGCATTAAGACCAGTAAGATTGATTCTCAAAGCTTCGCCTTTTTTCAATCTCTGACTTTCTAAAAGAAGATTTGATCCATTTTCGGTAATCTCTATTTCATCCCCTTTCTTAATACCGAACGCCTTAACCCATTTACTCGGCAAACTAACCATTAGTGTACTGGGCCCTATTAATGATACCTTTCTCTTTACCATAACTAAAAAAAGTAGGTCTTATTTATATATTTATAGATATTATAATATTATAATTATTATTATAATTTAATCAATATTCTTTTGTATTCTCGGATATTCTTCACATTAGTCGTAAATACGACAAAAAAACAAGAGGTGTTTCGAAATGAAAATTACAAAAAAAGACGTAAAAATTATTTCCCATATGAGAAATAATTCAAGAGAGATGCTAACAAAGATCTCTAGAAAGACAGGGTTACCTGTATCAACCATTTTTGATAGAATTAAGATGCATACTGGAGGATTTATTAAAAAAAATACATCCTTACTAGACTTTCAAGCATTAGGATTCAATAGCAGGGCAAAAGTAATCCTCAAAGTTGAAAAATCAGACAGAAATGAAATTAAATCACTATTAACCCTAAATCATAATGTTAATTCTCTTTATAGAATAAATAATGGGTATGATTTTATGTTTGAAGCAATTTTTAGAAATATGAAAGATTTAGAAGATTTCATTGGAAACTTAGAAGAAAAATTTAGCATAATTGAAAAACATGTTTACTACGTTATTGATGATATTAAAGAAGAAGAGTTTTTAGCAAAAGAAAATGCAGTTCAACTAGCGTTTACTTAGAAACTATCTTATTTGGTTCAACAGTAATCCCCTTATTACTTATGCCCATTTGCATAGTTTTTTCAGGTATTTTTGTGCCCCTCATCTTAAGAATTTCCAAAGCCCTTTCACGTTTACCATTTTTCTTAAAATGGTGTAATGCAATTATACTATCAACTTCAAATGCAAAATCGGATTCAATTTCATCAGCATTAACATCACTAGCTTGTCCAGTGAGCACTGCAGTACAACCCCATTTACCAAATAATTCAAATAATCCTAAAGAAGATTCACGTTTAGTAATCTCATTGATAAATAACATTGAAAATGAACTAATTGAGTCAACTACAATTCTTTTAGCATTCATCTGAGAAACAAGCACATCTAATGTTCCTCCGCCTTCAGAAACCAAACTCCTAACTTGTTCAGGCGTATATTCTAAGAATTTTAAAAGTCCCATTCTTTCAAATCTTTCTAGTTCCCAACCAAACTCAGCAAAATCGTCGTATAGTTTTTCTTTATTTTCATCAAATGTAATATAAATTCCCGCTTCACCTTTTTTCAAACCGTCAACAAGATATTGCATTGCTAATGTTGTTTTACCTGACCCAGCATTACCTACAACAAGATTAACGGAGTTTTTTTTGAATCCGCCACTGATTAATTTATCAATCTTAGAGATTCCTGTGCCTACTCGTTCATTTCGAATCATAATCTAAACTTATTCTTCACATATAAAAAACTTTTTCTAAGTCCTATATTGTGAACAATCCTCCAAGTAAACCGCTAATAATGCTTCTAACTATGAAGAATAGAGAAATTGTCAAGGTTATTAATATTGGGATATATTTTAATCCTGCTTGCTTTTTCCCTTTAGAAATCAGCCCTATAATCATAGAACCCATAACTGAAGAGATTATCATTGAAAGAATGGTATACTGCATAATAAATTCAGGGGTAATTGTTACTTCGGAAAAACTAATAGGCATATCAATACTTCCAGTAGTATCTGGTAATGTAACCTGAGAGAATACATTTTTCATAATATCTATTAAAAATGAACTTAAACTAAACAATACTGGAGCTCCAAAACCGATTGCTGCAAAAATAAAGATAACATAAACTAGTACATTAGATCTAATTCTATCGTCAATCATTTTTTGTTGTCTAAGATTCGTAGCTGATTGTGAAAGTAAATCTACTAATGAACCTCCACTTTTTTGCCCTGCAACAATTAGTCTAACGGATTTTTCTAATTTACTAGATTTAATTCTTGAACTTAAGTCAATAAGTGCTTCATTGAAATCCTTACCAGTAGAAACTTCTTTTCCAGTTCTATTAATCTCATCTCTAAAACTTCCAAACTCTGGCCTAGCAGCAAGAATTAATGCCTTGTCGATTGTATATCCTGCCCTTAAATTGGAAGCCATTAGCTGTAATAAATCGGGTAATAAATCTTCAACGAATTTTCCCCTAGAATCTGCATTTAAAGATAGCCATGAATGGACAATTAATTGAGAAATAAAGAATGAAAATATATACAACAATACGGGATTAAAATCTAAAAATAAACTTAAAAATAAAGTCAAAACTAATCCTGCAATCAAACTTCCAATAAATACTCCTGTCAAATATTTTTCTAATGGTGTAGATATATTTGCATAAAGCAATAGCTGTTTGTAACTTTTTCTGACCTTTAAAGGATATATTCTTGCAATAGCTCTAACCATAATTAATCATACGACATTAGCGTAGGCCTCCTAGCTTTAATCATTCCCATAAACACAATTTGTAAGAAAATTGTTACAACCAATATTCCATAAAAAATAACTTTCACTGTATCTTCTCCAAGATCAATAAAGGAAGAAAGTACAATAATAAAGGTCGTTCCTAATGATGGGGCAATAACTGCAATAAGCATGTAGAATAATGCTAAGGGACTTAATTGCCCACCATACTTTTGAATTTGAGTAATTTGTTCATCTGCCATACTACTAATTACATCGCCAATTAATCCTCCAATATCTGCCCCAGTTTTCATACCATTAACTATCTGCCAAAGAGCCCTTCTAAATAATAAAGACGGATTTCTTACAGCTAAATCTTCTAATGCATTAACTTGATCAGAACCTGAATTAATTTCTTTTACAGCCTTACCAATTTCCTTAGAAACTTCACCATAATGTCCATTAGAAATATTTACTAAGATGTTAAACAGTGGAACTCCGGCATTCAATTCTACATGCATATCTTGTAATGCAGGTAATAAATTTTGTTCAATCAGTCTAACTCTTCTAGATGCAACTAACTTAGGATAAGATAACTGTTGAAAAAATACAAACACTGTCAACACCACTGAAAGAATTAAAATTCCCCCTAATCCTGCACCCATTTTTAATCCAGGCATAAGCAATAATAAGAAAACAAAAAACATAAGTGAACTAGCAGCAAAAGCCATACTGATATAGTCAATAGCACCAATAGTTGATTCTGCCTGATTAAGGTTTATTTGCATAACTGGCAATTTTCTTTCAAATCTTTGAGCAATACCCCTAAAGTATCTAGAATATCTGTAAAGTTGTTTTGGAGGTAAAACTGAGAAAGGAATCTTCATCATTCTCAATCACTCTCTTTTGCATTTGCCTTTTCTAAAACAATTTCAGGATTAACATAATATTCTCTAAGGATAGCTCCAACTTCAGTAACATCTCTAATATTTTTTTCAACCATCCAGTCAATTATTTTCTTTTTCTGTAATAAATCTCTATTAATCTCGTCCATAGACATTCCAGTAGTCCTGCTTAATTCGGCGTAAAGTCTAATTGGCGAGGAATGTTCAACAATATCATCTGTAGATGCTCTCCATCTGTAAATAATATTTGGTTTAACTGTTGATCCAGTAGCATCCATAGTGGGAATAAATTCACCGACTTGTAAGGTTCTTCTAAATCCCTTTCTTCTATCTCTAAACATTACAACATTCAAGTTAACTGCAGACAATAAATTTCGCGGAACTTCGATTGGAGGATTAATTAAACGCTGGATAGTTTCTCCAACACTATCTGCATGCACAGTAGCATAAACTGAGTGTCCAGTATGCATTGCTTCGAATAGTACTTCTGCTTGGTCTTTCTTTCTCATCTCTCCAAGAATAATTCTATCTGGCCTCATACGTAAGGAGTTTATTAACAAGTCAAGCATAGAAACTTCTCCTTTTCCTTCCGGATTAGGTTGTCTTACAGTAAGTGGGCACCAATACAAAAATTTAGGTAATTGAAGTTCTCTTGTATCCTCAATACTAACAATTCTCTGATTAGGAGGAATAAATGGCATGATCACATTTAGAAATGATGTTTTACCTGAAGCAGTTCCTCCACTAATAAGTACATTCATTTCATATTGTACACACAACCAGATAAGTGAAAGTATCTCAGAAGTAACGGTTTTATTTTTTACAAAATCGACCATTGTCCAAGGATCTCTTGCGAACTTACGGATTGTAATTGTGTGTCCTTTTGTAGATACAGGAAAAAGAACGGCATTTGCTCTGTCTCCAGTAATTAAATGTGCATCAAGTAATGGTGTAAGTGCACTGATTTGTCTTCCAACCCTTCTTCCAATAATATTTGAATAGTTTAAAATTTGTTCTTCGTTTTTTGGAACTATATTTGTTTCTAACCATCCATGTGTTTTATGGTACACTCTCACTGGTTCATTAGATGAAGTAATAACAATTTCTTCTAAATTAACATCGTTCAAAAGATATTCAATCTCTGCAAGTCCAAGCATTTCTTGCATAAGCACATTAACTAAAAATGAAATAGTTTCATCTGAAATTGAAGAAACTCTTGATTTCAAAAGATTTTTTGCTTTTGTAGTAAATCTTTTTTTCAATACAGCAATAGATTCAGGATCAAGTATCTCTTTTGTGCTTACAGTAACTTCAGAAATAAGCCCTTGCTTAATATTATCCATCAAAGCACGTGTAGCAGCACTTATTTTTGGAACAGAAAGAAAATAGCTTTTGCTGTGGCCAGGACTACCTAGAATTGAAACATTAAGCACAAGGTCATCAGTTTTTACCTTATACTCTTCAATTATTCCTCTTTTTGTTGTTGATTCTTTTTCTTCCGTAATTCTACTTCACCTACAGTAGGATAATAAAGCAATATTAGGTCTTGGTCTTTTAATATCTTTCCCCACTGCTCCGCTTCTGCTTTCGTAATTCCAAATATTTCTCCAACAGATTCAACTGTTAGTTTTTCTTTCTCATTCACAATTGCAAGCAATCTATCAATGTCTGTTGCATAATCTTCCGCACCTACATCTACAGTTTTAGTTGTTGCAAGTTTAGTTTTAATTTCAGTAACTTTCTTATCCCTTATTACATGCTGCACTCTCTTTTTCTTTGCTACATTTTCATTAAGTGCAATTCCAATAATTCCAATTCCTCCAAACATTCCTAAAATCAAGATATAATATATCCATGAGAAACTCATCTTTAAAGTTTCTAACCAATATCCGATTAAGAAGTTTCCACTTAAAATTAATCCGAACAACATAACAAATATTCCTCCAAACAAAACATAAAGCATATCAAACCTTTTTCCGCCAAATTCTTCAAACGCTTTATCTATCTCCTCTCTTGGCCAATCTGCAGCAATGCAAGCTTCAATTATTTTTGCTTTTGGAATATTTTTATCTAATGATTCTTTGATATATGCTCTAACTTTTGTAAATTTGTCTACACTTTTTTCTATTTTTTCAACTTCTTTTTTCAATTCCTTTTCAACTTCTTTTCCAGAAATAGTTGGTTTCTTCTTTAATTTCATAAAAGAAAATAATCTACTAACTGGCGTAAACTTTAATTCCTTCTCAACTTCAGCAGATATTTTCTTTTTTTTATCATAATAGGTCCATTCTAAGTCTTCACCCTTAGCTTTCTTTTCTTTCTTTTCTTCTTTCTTTATGCTAGAAATTTCAAAAACAGAGAATCCTACCAACATAACTCCAATAGTTGCAGTAAAAATTGCATAAACACTATTGGTATTTAGAAAATAGACTGAAGAAATAGTTGATATGATTCCTAGCATCAATAGAACGTAAAATAACCCCTTCATCCTAATATTACACTCTTAAAATTATTTATAAACTGTTTGTTAGTCATAAAATACTCCTCTTACTGTTCAAAGTAAACTTTTAGATCATTAGCACTAGTCTCTAGATGAGGAAATACTATGTCATAAACTGGAGGACTCATGAATCCTTCTCTATGTTTCAGTACATCTCCTCTAAGCGTGATTTCTAATTCAATTCTAGTTTCTGCCAAAAGGCTATTTGTTCCTTCAGCGTATCCATAATATGTGCTTCCAAAAAAAGTTCCAGCCTGATCCTTTTCTGGAAGCACGATTGCTAATCCTTTTGTTGTTTTTTCATTTGTTGGACTGGCTGCAAGAACTAACCAATTAAACGCAATTGTTCTATTATCAACACCATAAGTTCCCCAACTACTATCACTAACATGCTGACGATACATCTTAGTATTGGAGGCAGTATAACTACCCATATTATCAAACTCAAACAAACTACTAATTGATGGAGCATTCCCTCTAGTTTCAAAATAGATTTCTACACATTCTCCAGAGGTTACACAATTCGCAGTAGGAATTCCTCCACTCAATTCTTCAACAGCAAATGGAAACATATGGTTTCCATAAACATAAGTAAAATTTATTCTTTCAGTATTTGTATTGTTAAATCCATTTAAGTAAATCATATTATATGGGTGGGCAACATACTCAATATACATATTTGGAGAATTTTTCAAATAAAATCTTGAAGAGGTTACCGGATTACTATTTCCTCCTGAAATTACATCACTTTCACCAAAAATTGGAAAATTTGTAAAATTAATATACCCTCCACTTTCTTTTAATCGACTATTAAAAATATTCAACTGCCTTCTTATTTCATTTTGTTCCTTCAAACTCTCATTAGAAAATAATGCATCAATACTTATTGTATTGTTTTTCCATGAAGCATTAAATACATCTCTGCCCAATGCATCATTCAGTCTACTAATGCTTTTAGAAATAGATTTGTCTAAGTTATACATTCTTTCAGTTTCAATAAATTCCTTAATTCTATTTTCAGAAGTTTCAGAGTTATTCAAAATAACACCTGCAAAAGAAAGTACAGTCAAACTAACAAACACCAATCCCAAAGTCAATAAAATTCCTTTTTTGGATTTCATTGAAGCCATATTCTAAACCTCACCTTATGCATTCCTTCAAAATACTCTCTAGTATCATCATCAAAACCTGCATACCATCTTTCTCCTGACCCAATAAATTGATCATCTGGAATTTCCGCTTCAGTTCTTGTAGAAAAAGTATATGATGGGTCGTCTAAAACTTTCAACCAATTAACATCAAAATTATTACTTCCGTCAGAAACAACATTAAGGTTAGTTATTCCAGTCGGAAATGGAACTGGACCAGTGGTAGTATAAGTGCAGTCCATATCGTTAATACCTTTAGAAGCGCAAATAGAAGTCATAGCATACTGTACCGTGTTCAGCCCAATTCCCAAGGCAGGAATTCCTGAAGGGGCATTTGTTATTTTAGCATTAACTTGAACGTGCAAATTTCCTCCCCTAGTTAGGGAAAGTGTATTTAGTGGCGTTTTAATTCTTCCACTGCTCAATGAACAGGAAGAAGTACAATCAGTTCTTAAACCATCATGAAAATCTATACTCATATTATATCCTGAGGGTAAGAAATCATAAACATTCAAATCAGCAAATTTTTCATTTCTCAAAGCATCATCCAATTGACCACTTTCATCAAACATAGAAATCACATCGTACCCTCTTTTGATTACTTGTGTCTGTGAAAGAGATTCTCTAGAAGTACTAGTAAAATAATAGGTAGTATTTACTAACATAATCAAAATAATTGTTGCGGCAATAGCTCCATCTAATGCAAAGATTATTCCTTTTTTTCTTTTTATTGGAGAAAGAATCATTGACTAAGTAACACCTCTACAGTTCCATACTCATAAGCTGCGCCAGGAGTAAGCTCATACATTATGTCTCTTGCAAGGTTAACTGAGAACTTTCCCCCGCCACTCATTTTTCCAACTGAAAAAACAATAACACTCTCTGCATCCTTAATTCTTAATCCAAACCTATATTGTCCAGCATGGAACACTTCCTTTATTTCATCCTCTCCTAACTCCCTGAGGGCATTAATTTTATCATAAGGAATTTTGTACTCTTCATCAATTATTCCTATAAATTCAATATCAGCAGAGGTAGCGTCATCTTCTAAAACAAGATAGTCCCAATTGTCTGGACTTCCACTAGTTTTTAACAATAAATCTGAAACTTGAAAAGTTTTAACTACGATGTCATCATGGTCCATTCTATTAATTAATCTGATGTGGTAAAGATTCCAAAGAACAGAAGTAATTGTAATCAATACAATGAATATTCCGATTGCAACAAATAAATCCGTTATTGCTGCTTGTCCTTTCTTTCTTTTATACATTTTAAATTATGGTAAAGTATTCTACAGATACTATTTTTACTCCCGATTCTAATTCTATACTTTCAATAGATGTTTTTGCTTGAACAGTATGTTCTCCAAATGAACTAAACTCTCCAGTAAATGTTAGTTCTTCTTCACTAACAAAAAGAGTTGTAATTTCTGCAAAATCTAAATAAACTTTAGTATTCTCATCAAAGTATTTTCCACGCACTACAAAATCAACAGTCTCATTTTCAATTGTGGGAGTTCCCCCACTAGGCATTACGGGTACAGGAATTTTAGCAGGATTAGGTTCAATTTCTAAAATTTCTGGAGCATTTCCGAAAAAAATTCCATCGCTTGTTTTAATTATCTGAATAACCCCTCTTCCAGCATCATCATCTTCTACAGTAGGCAATATGGGTATAGTAATCTCCTGTCCACCTGAAGTTTCCACATATATTTCATTTTCAATTATTTGATAGTCATAACTTGAGCTAATTTGTAAAGAATTTCCAACTCCAAGATTAGAAACCGTCAACAAAGCATTAGATAATTCGACAGCAGTTTGCACTCTACTTTCTATACCCATTCGTTCATTAAGATTATTCATCATAGTCCCAATCAAAGGAATAGTTACAACTAACACAAGTCCGACTATTATTAAAACTTCCATCGATCCACCTTGTCCTTTTTTATTAAATAACATTTTATTAAATTTCAATAATACTCAAAACTCCTCCATCATTACTAATAATAAATTCACCCCCACTTAAAGAATAAGAGGCTTGATTAAGCACACCATTGAATGAACAAATAATCTCTATTTCTGTGGGTCCGCCATCACCAGTATCTCCTACAATAATCAATCCAGACTTCAAAACATTAAGTTCATAATAACTTTTAAACCAAGACTCATATCCTTCACCCAATGTAGCAACCCTTTGTAATGCATTTGAGATCATAACGCAATCATTTTTTTTAAGTACGGTTTCTCTAGTTCTTTCAACATCTAATTTTTTTGTAAAAGTTACAGAACTAAGCATAATAAATATTAACAACAAAACCCCTACAGAGTACATAATTTCAATACTTATTTGCCCCTTCTTTCTTAAACTCATTACCATGATATCTCCACTGAACTTTCATTCAAACTCTTAACCTTAAGGTGGTAAGTTCCAGACGTAGAAGGAATTGCCCCATAAATTAAAGGTTTAACACCCGCATGGACATCAGAAATTCCTCCTGCAAATTCTATCTGTAATAAAATTTCACTAGCACCAGATGCAACATCATTAACTAGTGCCGCAGTCTTAATTCCTTTAGGTGCAGTAATCACAACAATTTCCATGGAATCTGGTCCCATTGAATGGACAGCATCTATGGCCTTAGATAATCTACTAACATAACTCTCTAATTGGCTATCTCTTATTGCATTATTAGTTTCAACAGTAGAATAGTGGACCAAAGGTATTAGAAAAAAAAGTAACAATCCAGTTAGGATAACATATTCTATTCCTGCCTGTCCTCTTTTTTTCACCATCTCTTCTAATTTGTAATTAAATCTATAAAAGTTTTTTCTTAATAAATAACCTCTAAATTTTAATAGTTTAAGCGTTTTTCTCTTAAAATGACTTAATAGAAAATAATATAAGTATCCACAGTATCTTATTTCAAAACTATGGAGGTGTTTTTAATGAAATGCAATTGTCCAACATGGTGTAATTGGTTACTTCTAATTGCAGGTATACTTTATGTTGCTGGAGATTTAGGTTACGGCCCAGGTTTCTTCGGAATAAATGTATGGCATTTTCTAGTCTTACTAGTAGGATTAGTTAAAGTAGCTAAATAAAACTAATAGTTTTAAGGAAAATGGGCTCCGGCCCATATCCTTTTTTATATTTCTAAATTCTTAAATTTTCCAAAATTATAGGTCTTATCTTCTACAATAAAAACTTCAAAATTACCTATTCCTTTCTCTAAATATGGGCTAAGGAATTTCCCGTGTTTAATGTCTGAACCAACAGCAAGTGAACTAAAAGAGGGTATTACAATTAGATTTTTTCTTTTCCATTTTCCCTTTAAGAAACATTTGAATTTTTCTCCAGGTTTTTCAACAAAACTAATTGAAGGATGTTCATGCCCAATAATAATTGTTTTTTCGTTGCATTCAAAGATCTTATCTCCATGAACAATGAATAAATCATCTAAAACAAACTTTTCCACAAAACTAATTTTTTCACCATAATTTCTAATGATTGGTTCAAGCATCACATCATGATTTCCCTTAACAATCACAACTTCATAGTCTTTAATCAACCCATCAATCAATCTTGTTATTGAAGACCATTCTTGTTTTGAAATTCTGCCGAATTCATGCTTTATATCGCCATTCAATACAATTCTCTTTAAATCTCTACATTTAGAAATAGTATTTTTTATTCGTTCAATTGCATCTTCAGTTTGAAATCGGGGAATCATTACACCTTTTTTATTCAAATATTCTTCATAACCAAATTGCAAATCTCCAATTATCAGAGTATTTTTATATTTCAAACATAAATCAATTATCTCTAAATTTTTTTGAATTTCCATTCTAAAATTACATTTCTTCAGGAGCTTTAATTCCTAACAAGTTTAAACCAGAATCAATTATAGTTCTAACACTATCAACAAGCAATAGTCTTAATTGTAATAATTCTTCTTCACTACCAATTATCTTATGTTTTGCATAGAAACTATTAAACAATCCACATAAATCCAACAAATATCTTGCAATAATAGAAGGCTTATACTGTTTTGCCGCTTGTTCAATTGCATTTTCAAAACTTCCAAGATGTTTAATTAATTTTAATTCTTCTTCACTAGTAAATTTATCCCATTTCAATCCTGTTTTTTTTATTTCAGTTTCTGATTTTTTCAAAACAGAACAACATCTCGCATGAGTATATTGCACATAAGGTCCACTTTCACCTTCAAAATTTAATATTCTATCCCAATCAAATTCAACATCTTTAACTCTATCACTACTCAGGTCACCAAAAATTATTGCTCCAATTCCCACCATTTTTGCAACTTCGTTTTTATTTTTTAGTTTTGGATTCTTTACAGATATTATTTTCTTCGCAAGTTCAATTCCCTTGTCTAAAACATCTTCTAAAAAGATAATATTTCCTTTCCTTGTAGACATTCCTAAGAAGTGTCCAAAGTCCACATGTTCAAACTTAGACTCTTCATGACCCATTTTACCTAAAACACTAAAAAGTTGCTTAAAATGCAGTTTTTGTGGCGCTCCTACTACATATAACAATTTATCAGCTTTGTATTCCGTTAATCTATAAATTGCAGCAGCCAAATCTCTAGTATGGTACGTAGAAGACCCATTTGTTTTCTTTAACATAAACGGGGGCATCTTTTCTAATTCAACAACCAATGCTCCGTCACTAAGTTCAGTTTTAACTTTTTTCTCAAGTGTTTTAATTGCAGCATCCATCTTATCATTATAGAAAGATTCTCCGGCATTAGAATCAAATTCAATATTTAGTTCAGCATAATACTTTTCAAATTCTTTCAATGAAAGTTCTTTGAACATTTCCCAAATTGCTAAACTTTTTTTATTTCCATTTTCTAATTTTCTGAATTCTTCCCTAGCTTCTTCATCAAGCTCCGGATTTATTTTAGCTTCATCATGGAATTTGACATAAATATCTAATAGATGTTTAATCGGATCTTTTTCTAATTTCTTTTCTTCTCCCCAGTTCTCATAAGCTACAATTAGTTTCCCGAATTGTGTTCCCCAATCACCCAAATGATTAACCCCTACACAATTATATCCTCTAAATTTTAATATTCTATAAATTGAATTTCCAATAACAGTACTTCTCAAATGTCCAATTCCAAAAGGTTTTGCAATATTTGGAGAAGAATAATCCATCACAACAGTTTTTCCTTTACCTTCATTTGTGGACCCATAGCATTCTTTTTTCTCACTTATTTCACTAAGCACATTTTCCACAACGTTCTCAGCCTTAATGAAAAAGTTAAGATATGCACCTTTAGTTTCAATATTTTCAACGAAATCTAATTTAATTGTTTCAGAAAGTTCTTTTGCAAGTTCATTCGGTTTTTTCCCACTCTTTGAAGCAAACTTAAAACAGGGAAATGCATAATCTCCTAAAGCATAATCAGGCGGAACTTCTAGAGCTTCAACTACTTCATTCGTAGTTACATTAAGGCCCTCGGAAATAGTCTTTGCAATTTCATCTCTAAAGTTCATAAAAAAAGGTTCACAGAATTAGGTTATATAGTTTTCTGAATTAGTTTAAAATTGAACTAGCAGGTTTCATATTATTCCAGCTTTTATCAAACATTCCTTGCATTGCAGAAGCAAAATAAGGAGTTTGTACCCAAACACCCACATCATAAGTAGGGTGGACTTCTTCATCATTCATTACCATAAACATTAAATCTTTATTATCTACAATACAGAATCTTGACTTAACTTCAGTAGTATGTCTAACTTCTGCAACTTTTGAAACGCCTTTAATTGATTTTTCTGCATCTTTTGTTACTGGTGCAGCAATTCTAATCTCAACACCCTTCTTTTTTAATCTATTAAATTCTGGTTTCAAAGCTTCTATTTTTCTCATAACACCTTTAGATGAAGTCATGATTACTACAGATTTTTCTGCCTCTTTAACCATTGCTTCAAGATGTGTGTAAATATTATGTCTTCCTCTCAATGCTCCGGCAAGATCGCTAGGTTCAACATAATCAATACCTTGATTGTGCAATGCATCTAACTCTTCAAGAACTTCTCCACCTTTTAAATTTTCAAGTCTTTTTATTTTCTCAAGGGTTTCATTGTTAACATATTTTTTAACTTTTTCAATAACGCCCTTAGGCTCGATTGCTAAATACTTGATAGGTTTACCAAGCTTCATAATAATAAATCCCTTTTTTTCTAATGATTCTAAAACATCATATGCTCTTGATCTTGGAACATCTCCAATATCACTAAGTTCACCCGCAGTAGAAACTCCACGAGAAAGAAGTGCAGTCCATATTTTAGCTTCGTATAAGTTAAGTCCAAATAGGCTTCTTATTTTACTCAAAAATTCTTCTTTGACAATCATTTTAAATTATCTCCATAGTTTAAAAAATGAAAAATGATCACTCACCCTTCCCTCTTTTTTGTTAAACAATTGGTTTAGTTATAAATCAATATTACTCCGTGCTAGTATATAAATATTGTTATTTTTAAGTTGTTATTTGTTTTGACTATTGTAAAGTGTCTTCACATTATCAATTAAAGAAATTTCAGTCAAAGGTTTATCATATCTTATTTGAATTATTCTTGGAAATCTTAATGCATATCCTGAACTGTATGTTGGACTTTCTTGAATTTCTTCATAAGAAACTTCCACAACAATCTTGGGTTTCACCTTTACTTCCTTCCCTTTTTCAGAAATAATTAATTTTTTTAATTCATTAGTAATATTTTCAAAACTATTTAAGTTCCCTTCTTCCGGTTTTTCTTTTAATCCTGTTGAAACTTTTCCAACTTCTAAATAGTCATCTCCATCTTTACATGCAACAGTAAAGGATGTTAGCCACTTAGCCCTTTTACCTTCTCCCCATTCAGATTTAACAATTACTAAATCTAAAGAATCCATCACTTCTTTTAGTTTAGCCATGTACCCTACGTATCTTCCAGGCCTATAGGGCGAATCTAACGCTTTAAACATAATTCCTTCGTGTCCTGCATCTAAAGAGTTCTTAAAAAACTTTTCAACTTTTTTCTCATCATCAGTTATTATTAATTCAGATAAAACTATTTTCTTTTTAGTTTGTTTTACAATTTTTTCTAATTGTTTCCGTCTATCTTCAAAAGTAGTTTCCGTTAAGTCTTTACCATCACAAGAGATTAAATCAAAAGCATTTATTTCAACAGGAAATTCCTTTGCAATTTTTTCAGTATCATATTTTCTTTTAATTCTTTGAGATATTTTTTGAAAAGGTAAATACTTTTTACTTTTAACATCATAACCAATAACTTCACAATCAACAATATATTTTTTAGCTTTAATAAAATTCTTTGAGTTTTCTACAACATCTGGAAATTGTTTAGTAACTTCTTCCATGTTTCTTGTAAACAATCTTATTTCTTTTCCATCATTGTGAATTTGCAATCTAAATCCATCGTATTTAAATTCTAAAGCAGCGGGAGAACCAACAGCAGAAAATCCCTCAGGAATACTTTTAGAAAGTACTGCAAGCATCAATTTTAATGGCCTTCCAGCTTTTAGTTTAATTCCTTTAAGTTTATTTTTTTTAGCAAGAATTGCAACTTCTCCATAATCTGCAAGTACATTAGATGCACGATCTACATCTTCACCATTAACTTCAAACGCTTGAGTAATCGAATCTCTAATTATTCCTTCAGCAATTCCAATCCTTAAAACTTCTAATACAGTTCTAGAAATATACTTAGCTTCATTAGGACTAGCACTACTTAGTAACTCTGCAATATAACCTATCTTTCTATCCACGCTTCCAGAACCTTCTAGTTCAGCAAGTTTTCTTAAATTTTCAACAACTTTCTTAATAGTTAAAACTTCACTAAAAAGTGTTTTCTGAGTTTTCTTTTTTGAAAACTTAGCAGCCACATCTCCTAAGTCTCCTAGTTTATTCATTTCAGTTTCAATTTCTTGAGAACTACTCCCCGTAGATGCACTAATGGCTTTAATCAATAATTTAGAAGAAAATCCTATTTTTCGTGGATC
>Ga0209360_1000051_pt1 | contig 119144 bp, 98 predicted proteins | sample SaaInlV_130m_DNA_3_FD_184651 | JGI IMG/M metagenome (GOLD analysis project Ga0209360, IMG submission 184651) | Marine microbial communities from expanding oxygen minimum zones in the Saanich Inlet - SI037_S3LV_130m_DNA (SPAdes) (version 2) | ecosystem: Environmental > Aquatic > Marine >... | reverse complement strand
CTATTCAGGTGGGGGGTGCTACTGAATCAGGAGCAACCTGACGTCGCTCCACAGGTCATGCACTTCAAACAGGTTCCGTTTCGAACCAGTGTCAAGCTTCCGCATTCCTGACAGGCATCGCCTTCATAACCTTTCAATTTGGCAATCATCGCCGTGGAAGTCGCAACTCCCGTAGACTGAGCCGCCGCAGAAATTTTCTGAACAACAGGGGCCGTGGCTCCATTGCCATTACCGTTACCGTTTCCATTGCCATTGGATGGCACCGTACTGATTGCCGGGGATATCTCGGGTTCAACTTGCGCAGATTCTAATTTCGTTGCAGGCGAATTCGAGCTCCCTGACAGCTCATTAGGGTCAAGCTCCCCCTCATCGTCACTGGACTGCTGATTTTTTTTACCAATGGAATCGGCCCGCAAATCATCGGGTGTCACCTGGGCCAGGTCTGTCCTGTCCAGATAACTGATAGCCAGTTCCCGGAAAATATAGTCGATGGTTGAGGTAGACATGGTGATCGCCTTGTTGCCGGTAACAATTCCGTTTGGTTCAAACCGGGTAAACACAAACGCATCGGTAAACTCTTCCAGCGGCACCCCATGTTGCAGTCCCAACGAAATCGCGATGGCAAAACAGTTCATCAAACTGCGGTACGCCGCGCCTTCTTTATGCATGTCGATAAAAATCTCGCCCAGAGTACCGTCTTCATATTCACCGGTTCTGAGATAAACCTTGTGCCCGCCAATGGAGGCTTTCTGGGTATACCCTTTTCTTCGATGCGGCAGGACTTTGCGCTTGTGCTCACGGACCACTTCAACGATCTGTTTGGCGACCTGCATGACCGGGGCGTCCTCTTCCACCTTCAACTGCTTAAAGCTGTCACCCGCCACGCTATTTAGCGGCTGACTCAGCTTGGAACCATCACGATAGATGGCCGTTCCCTTCAACATCAGTTTCCAGCTCAGCACATGAGCTCGTTCAACATCGGCAATGGTGGCGTCGTTGGGCATATTGATGGTTTTGGATATCGCGCCGGAAAGAAATGGTTGGGCCGCCGCCATCATGCGGATGTGCGCCTCAGGCCGGATAAAACGTTTGCCATATTTTCCACACTGGTTGGCGCAATCGAAAACCGGATAATGGCGCTCTTTAAGGTGGGGAGCATTTTCAACCGTCATCCTTCCGCAAATACTGTCGTTGGATACCCGGATTTCCTCTTCTGTAAAACCCAAATGCGCCAGAAGATTAAAATCCATGGAGTTCAATTGTTCATCAGTCAACTTCAAGACATCCTTGCAGAACTGCTCCCCCAACACAAATTTGTTGAACGCAAAACTAATATCGAAAACTCTCGGCAGTTCGAGCTGAATATTATCGAGCACTGCATCGGTAAAACCTTTTTGGCTGAGAGAGCTCCGATTGATGTGAGGAGTGGAGTCCAGACTTCCCGACCCTACGCAATATTCAACGATATCCTTGATCTCATCGGGTTTATAACCCAGCCTGCGAAGTGCACCGGGAACCGACTGGTTGATAATTTTGAAATAACCACCGCCTGCCAGTTTTTTATATTTGATGAGTGCGTAGTCCGGTTCAATGCCCGTGGTATCGCAATCCATCAACAACCCGATTGTACCTGTCGGCGCAATACAGGTGGTCTGTGCATTACGGAATCCGTTACGTTCTCCCAGTGCCAGTGCATCCGCCCATTCCTTTTGGGCCGCATCGAGCAGATAGGTGGGGCAATGTTCCGCATGGATACCTTGCGGGAAAACGGTGAGGCCGTCATACTCATGAACTTCCACATTATGTGCCGCACGCCAGTGGTTTTTCAAAACCCGAAGCATGGAGCCCCGGTTCTTTTCAAAGTTCGCAAAGGAACCCAACTCGCCAGCCATTTCCGCCGACATGGCATAAGCAGCTCCCGTAGTTATGGCGGAAATCGCGCCACAGATAGCCCGACCACTTTCCGAGTCATACGGAATCCCCATCACCATGAGCAGGGCTCCCAGGTTGGCATAACCAAGGCCCAGGGTGCGGAAATCGAAACTCTTTTTGGCGATGGCCTTATTGGGAAATTGCGCCATCATCACCGAAATTTCCAGAGTGAGGGTCCACAAGCGGCAGGCGTGGCGGTAGTTTTCTATTTCAAAAACAGCCTTCTCTTCATCGTAAAAACGCATCAGGTTGATGGAGGCGAGATTGCAGGCGGTATCATCCAAGAACATGTATTCGGAGCAGGGGTTGGAAGCCCGGATCGGCCCGTCTTCCGGACAAGTGTGCCACTCGTTGATCGTTGTGTGAAACTGGAGCCCCGGATCAGCACTGGACCAGGCGGAATGATTGACTTTTTCCCACAAATCTTTGGCAGGCAGGGTCTTCATGACCTTGCCATCTATCCTGCCGGTCAGGTTCCAATCGCCATCGCATTCGACAGCACGCAGGAACTCATTGGTGAGCCGGACCGAGTTGTTGGAGTTCTGGCCCGAAACAGTCAGGTAGCCTTCCGAGGTCCAATTGGTGTCATACTCTTCAAACTCAATATCCTTGACCCCTTGCCGGGCCAGCTGGATAACACGATACATATAGTTTTCAGGAATAAAGCAATCCAACGCCTTGCGAATGGCTTTTCCCAAAGCTTTATTTTTCTGCACATCAAATCGGGTTTCTTCTCCTTCATCCTCGGACCAGCATGCTTGGAGAATTTCTTTCAGACTGCGGCGGGTAACCTGACTTCCTGCCGCAAGCGCGGCAACCTTGCGCTCTTCCCTGGCCTTCCATTCGACAAACTCTTCAATGTCGGGATGATCCATATCGAGAGTGACCATCTTTGCGGCGCGCCGGGTAGTTCCGCCAGACTTGATCGCTCCAGCCGCCCGGTCGCCGATCTTTAAGAAACTCATCAGCCCGGAAGACTTTCCACCGCCGGAAAGAGCCTCGCCATTACCACGAAGGTTGGAAAAATTACTTCCGGTCCCCGACCCGAATTTGAACAGCCGGGCTTCCTGCCGCCACAAATCCATGATCCCGCCATCGCCCACCAGATCATCTTCAACAGAAAGAATGAAGCAGGCATGCGGTTGCGGTCGTTCATAAGAATTTTTGGATTTTTGCAGTCCCCCGGCCTCCTGGTCGAAATAATAATGCCCCTGAGCAGGACCTTCCAGACCGTAGGCCCAGTTTAGACCCGTGTTGAACCACTGCGGAGAATTGGGTGCCGCCAATTGCCGGGCCAGCATGCAACGCATCTCGTCATAATAATTGCGCGCGTCTTTTTCACTGGTAAAACAATTATTTTTCCACCCCCAATACGTCCAGCATCCGGCCAGACGGTGAAAAACCTGCTCGGATGTGGTCTCACGGGCAAACTGCGCTGATTGAGGAAGCTGGTTCAATCCCTCCTCATCCGGTACTGATGGGCAGAGCCATTCGGGCAACCCGGGCTCGAATTTCTTTTTCAATCGGGCCGGAACTCCCGCCTTGCGGAAGTATTTCTGCGCCATGATATCCACCGCTACCTGCGACCATGTGTCTGGCACCGAAACGTTCTTGATTTCAGCAACCAAAGAACCATCGGCATTGGTGATTTTAGAATCCCGCTCAACAAAACGAATTCCCTTATAGGGATCCTGATGGTCTTTGGTGAATACCCGGTCGACTAGCATAGTAACGCTCCGTATAGCTAAAGAAAATTATTTCAAAAATCAGTCATAGCGCAATAATTTCAAGGACAAACCCGATGTCAAACTGCGCTTTTTCTCTCAAAATTTTTGGGTGCCTCTGACCACAAAATGTCTATATTGTGTATCGCCCAATGAAAGTAACACAACATATAGTGTTGTCAACGAAATTCCAGAGCCCCCGAAAAACTTTCCTTCAAGGCCGTAAAACATAACGGTTTCGCCTTCCTCTCTACCCCTAAATATAGGCGAATAAAAAGCAAAAATCAATATCAAGACTGACAAAAAAATTAATTTTTTAATTCAGGGGGAGGCGATTTTTCTGCGATTTAGCGGAAGGAGTATAACGCAAGCAGGACTAGTCTTTCATAAGCCCCCCTCATCCTAACCTTCTCCCCTGGAGGGAGAAGGAATTTTTTGCTCCCTCTCCCTTTATGGGAGAGGGTTAGGCAACTGGGCAAGAACTCGATTGCGCCGAGACAAACTCTTTGCTCGCCAAATAAAGCGACGGCACACTGGCCCCACGCCTAGTGGCTAGTGGTGGTGATCTTAAGTTTGCCGACAAACTCCATCAGGCGGAAAGGACCCTCCTGAGTTCCTTCAGTCAGCTTGATGTGGGTGGCATCCACCAGATCCTGACCAAATGTCGGGTCGAGAGCCCGCCATTCTCCTACATAAACTTCCGGCCAGGCATGGTAGAGAAACCCTTCATATTCTTTGGAATACACCAACCCGTTGACAATGCGGGTGGGAATGCCCGCCGCCCGGGCCAACGCCGTGAACAGATAAGTATGAGACTGGCATTCGCCTCGCCTTTCATGCAAGGCATCCAACGCCGTGACAGTATCCACCAGTTCCTTTGCCAAATTGCGGTACACCCAGCGGTTGATATCTTTAGCTACCTGCCAGACATCACTGCTGTCTGCGACAAGTTCCCGTGCCAGAGCCCGGATCATCGGATGCCGGGCCTGCACCTCGGCCGAATCTTCCAGGTATTTTGCGTCCGGTTTTCCGAGCCCACTCGACGAACTCCGTTTCGCTTCGGTTTTAACTTGTAACGTGACCCGATATAAACCATTCGGCAGTTGTTCTGTCTTGAGAATTTTTTGCCGTTGGTCCTCTGGAACGAACTTGGGTGAACGAATAGGATGAAGGTGGAAGATGCTTTCCTCCACCCGGTCCGGTCGGTCGATTGGCCGGTCGGGCTTGACCAGACTCATGGTAATTATGCTACTGATCGTCAGCGGTTCATCGAGTTTCTGGGCCACTTCGGCAGACTCTTTTAATCACTCAAAATCCTGATTAGTGGTTTCCTTGATCACCGAACCATCCCCGGCTACCCATAAAGTAGTTTCGATGCCGCTGAATTTTTGTTTGATCGCTAAAGTCTCAACGGATTTGCCTGCGTACTGTAAATTTTCCCGGCGCAGGACTTCATACTCCAGGTCCACCAGCATCTGGAACGGTTCCAGAAATAACGGCAGGATGCCTTTTTGCCCCACTTTCAATCCGTCCGCCATCAAATTCAAAAGAAAGGTTGAGGAAGGAAGTGTCCCCGGGGGAAACTCAATGGACTTTTCCTTATCAAACCCGCGCGACCTGATCCGGTAGACAAGCCGATTGCCTTCCACCTGGCCCTCGACCTGTTGCCTGTGTCCGGTGATCTCCTGCAAAAGCGAGAAACCGCGGAGCTTAAAATCCGGGCCCAGCCGGGTCTTTTGATTGATGGTGGTGGACTGATCCATGGATTTTGAGCGAATCTGAAAAAAAACCGTGGAGTCCACCTCAATGCCCTCTGGGGACCAGCTGGTTTGCGCCCGGGTGAATCCCATCTTCCGGCCCTGGAAATAGGTGCCCATCCAGTCTTCCCTCTCCCCGGAGCCCTGAAACAGGGGGCCGCCTTCAAACAGGGGCTGGGCCATGACCGACCCACAAAATACCCACAGAATAAAAATAATTTGTGCTGATAATTTCATATCATTCAGGTTATCACCCTACTAGCCGTGGAGGCAACTGGCAACGGCTAGTGGTGCCAAGACAACTCTTTGCTCGCCAAATAAATAGAGACCTCTTTAAAAAATTTCTGTTATAGTATCTTATGATTGACCCAAAAAACGTCCCAACTTACCTTACTTTCGATGATGTATTGCTCCTGCCCGCCCATTCGAAAGTTTTACCCATAAACGTAAAACTTTCAACCCGGTTGACCCGCAACATCAAACTCAACTGCCCGTTAATCAGTGCCCCCATGGACACGGTTACCGAGACAAATCTGGCCGTTGCCCTGGCTCAGGAAGGTGGAATCGGCATCATCCATCGCAGTCTTCCACCGGAAAGACAGCGCAAAATGGTCGACAAGGTCAAACGTTCGGTGAGTGCCATGATCCCCGACCCGATCACCATGGGTCCCAACCAGAAGATCAGTGAAGCTCTGAGCGTCATGCGAAAATACAGCATCACCGGCATCCCCATTACGCAAAAGAAAAAACTGGTGGGAATTCTGACCAACCGGGACCTCAGGTTTGAGAAAAACCTCAACAAGAAAATCAGCTCCCTGATGACCAAAGACGATCTGGTCACCATTCCAGAAGGCACACCGCTGGAAAAGTCCAAGCAAATGTTACACGACAACCGCATCGAAAAACTGCTGGTGGTCGACAAAAAAGGTCACCTCAAAGGACTGATCACCACCAAAGATATCGAGAAAGCCGGGCAATTTCCCAACGCAGCCAAAGACTCCAAAGGCAGGTTGCTGGTGGGAGCCGCTTTGGGGGTTACCCAAAATCCCATCGAACATATTGAAGATTTAATCCGCGTCGGACTGGATGTCCTGGTGATCGACAGTGCCCACGGGCATTCGGAAAAGGTCCTGGCGACCATCCGAAAAATTAAAAAGGCTTTCCCAAAACTTGAACTCATAGGCGGCAATGTTGCCACCGCAGAAGGCACTGCAGACTTGATCAAGGCCGGAGTAGACGCCGTCAAAGTTGGTATTGGCCCCGGTTCTATCTGCACCACTCGTGTAGTGTCAGGAGTTGGCGTGCCACAAATCTCAGCCATTGCCGAATGCGTTAAAGTGGCAGAGAAAAAAAATATTCCCGTTATTTCCGATGGCGGCATCAAGCTTTCCGGCGACATCACCAAAGCCATCGCCGCCGGAGCCAGCACAGTGATGATCGGTTCCCTGTTTGCGGGAACAGAAGAAAGTCCCGGAGAAAAAATCCTTTATCAGGGCAGAAGCTACAAGGAATACCGGGGGATGGGTTCCATCGGCGCCATGTCCCAGGGCTCCAGCGACCGATACTTTCAGGAATGGGAGCTCTCCGAAAGCAAACTGGTTCCAGAAGGAGTGGAAGCACGCATTCCCTTCCGTGGTGCTTTAGCATTCACCGTCCACCAACTGCTGGGAGGACTGCGCGCAGGAATGGGATATTGCGGAGCCGCTACCATTGCCGCATTGAGAAAGAACGCTTCATTCATCAAGATCACCTCGGCGGGACTTCGGGAAAGCCACGTTCACGATGTGATCGTGACCAAAGAAGCGCCGAACTATAATATCGACTGAACAATTTCTCCGGGCAGGCCACACAATTTCCCACATTGACATGACCACAGACACTCTACACGAACAAAAAATTCTCATTCTTGATTTCGGGTCGCAATACACCCAGAATATCGCCCGCAAAGTGCGGGAAAGCCAGGTCTATTGCGAGATCCACCCCTGCACCCTGTCGTTCGACAAAATCAAAGCTTTTAACGCGAAGGGTATTATTCTCTCCGGCGGACCCGCAAGCGTTCTGGAAGAAGACGCGTTGCTTTGTGACCGGGAACTGTTTGGACTGAAAATCCCCATTCTCGGAATCTGCTACGGCATGCAACTCATCACCCATATACTGGGTGGCAAGGTGGACCCTTCCACGCATCGCGAATTTGGCAGAGCCGAGTTGATGCTGAAAGAATTTTCCCATCTGTTCGAAGAGGTGAACAACAACTCCACCGTATGGATGAGCCATGGCGACCGCATCTCAAAACTGCCAAACGGGTTCAAAGGTATTGCCTTCACCGGAAACTCACCGCTGGCCGCCATTGAAAACCCGGTAGCGCAAATTTACGGCTTGCAATTCCACCCGGAGGTGGTCCACACAACCGATGGCACAAAGATCCTCAACAACTTTCTGTTTAAAATCTGCCAGTGCGCCAGAAACTGGAAAATGGATTCTCTGGTCGAGCACATGATCCAGGACATCCGCAACAAAGTAGGAGATTCAAAAGTAGTTTGCGGATTGAGTGGCGGCGTCGATTCTTCGGTTGCGGCGGTGCTGATTCACAAAGCCATCGGCGACAACCTGTACTGCCTGTTCATCGACAACGGACTTCTGCGGTCCGGCGAAAAAGATAAAGTGGAAAGCACGTTTCGCGACAACTTCAGCATCAACCTCGATGTCATCGATGCTTCCGACAAATTCCTGGGAAAACTTAAAGGCATCACCGACCCGGAACAGAAAAGAAAATCCATTGGCAATACCTTCATCGAAGTTTTCGAGGAAGAATCCAAACGACTGGGCGACTTCACCTTCCTCGCCCAGGGCACCCTGTATCCGGATGTCATCGAGTCGGTCTCCTTCAAGGGTGGCCCGTCTGCGGTGATCAAGTCGCATCACAATGTTGGCGGCCTGCCGGAGAAGATGCGGTTAAAACTTCTCGAACCGTTTCGCGAACTGTTTAAGGATGAAGTTCGTGTACTGGGGCGCGAGATGGGAATGCCAGATGAGATCATCAACCGCCAGCCCTTTCCGGGCCCGGGACTGGCCATTCGCATCTTGGGAGAGGTAACCCCGGAACGCCTCGAAATTCTTTGCGCCGCCGACAAAATCATTTTGCAGGAAATAAAAACCGCAGGATTGTATAACAGTTTATGGCAATCGTTCGCGGTCCTGCTTCCGATCAAAACCGTAGGGGTCATGGGTGATGCCCGCACCTACGAAGACGTGATAGCCATCCGCGCCGTCACCAGCACCGACGGCATGACGGCAGACTGGGCTCACCTGCCCTACGAACTCCTGGGGAAATTCTCAAACCGCATCATCAATGAAGTACATGGAGTCAACCGGGTAGTCTATGACATCAGCTCCAAACCCCCCGGCACCATCGAATGGGAATAACCACTAGGCGTGGAGCCAGTGTGCCATCGCTTTATTTGGCGAGCAAAGAGTTATCTCGGCACAATCGGGCTCTTGCCCAGTTGCCTCCCCTGCTAAGGGGTAGCTGGCAAAGAGTTGTCTCGGCGCAATCGGGCTCTTGCTCGGCTTGGCATGGACCTTTTCTTGAAGGTTAAAAATAGTCTCTTCTCCAGCGATTGATTCTCTCACCCCAGGCCAGGGTTTTTTCCGTAACATTATTTTTTTTCCAGTTTCCTGCGGCGAACTTATTCGACTCTGCCAAAGTGGGGTAGATATGAATGGTGCCGAGAATTTTATTCATGCCAAATCCGTTTTTCATCGCCGCGACATATTCTGAAATAATATCTCCCGCATGAAGCCCTGCAATGGTAACCCCTAAAATTTTATCCTTACCGGGCACAGTCAGGACTTTGACCATTCCATAAGCCGCTTCATCAGCAATAGCTCTATCCAGATCATCGATTCCATAGGTTGTGACTTCATAGGGAATGCCTTGTTCCTTGGCTTCCATCTCATTCAGGCCGGACCGGGCCACTTCAGGGTCGGTAAAGGTCGACCAGGGCACTGTGCTGTAGTCCACTTTGAAACCATAAAAAGGACTCAGCATTGAATTGACCGCGCAGTACCAGGCCTGATGAGCCGCTGTATGGGTAAATTGATAGGGGCCGGCAACGTCCCCACAGGCATATATATTTGGAATATTAGTCTGCATATACTCATCGACCTGGATCGTTCCCCTGGGGCTCAACTCAACCCCCAGCTCCTCCAGACCAAATCCGGTCGTATTCGCTTTTCTTCCCAAAGCAATCAAGAGAGCATCGAACGGCACTTCAACCGAACTCCCATTATGTTCGCACTCCAAAAAATCTTTTCCGTCACGTTTAAAAAACTTTTTAGGGGTGTGTTGTAGCAACACATTGATTCCCTCACTTTGGAAACTTTCTAAAACCATTTGCGATACCTCGGGGTCTTCTTTGGGAAGTAGCCGCTTGTTACGCTGAACCTGAGTCACCTCACACCCGAGCCGGGCAAAAGCCTGAGTCAGTTCAGACCCAATGGGTCCTCCCCCCAGCACGAGTAGCTTTTCGGGTTGTTTGCGAATATCCCAAATGGTATCGGAAGTCAGGTAATCCACATCTTCAATACCCTCAACAGGTGGAATAGCTGGGCGGGCACCTGTCCCAACAACAATATTTCTTGTAGTCAGGACCTTCCCATTGACTTCAACCTCATAGGGAGATTTGATCCTGGCTTCTCCTGTGTGGCACTCCACTCCCAGCTCAGAATAACGTTCCACCGAATCGTGAGGTTCAATCGTTTTGATCACACGCTGGACTCGCTCCATCACCTCCGCAAAATCAAACTCAACTTGAGCATTTTTGAACCCCAGCTTTTGGCATTTCTTCGCATCAGACATGAACTTTGCCGAACGAATCAGGGCCTTGCTGGGAACACAGCCGGTGTTCAAACAATCTCCACCCATCTTATGTTTTTCGATCAAGGCTACTTTCCCCTTAGTCGCGGCTCCAATATAACTGGTAACCAGCCCGGCCGACCCGGCTCCTATTACCACCATGTTGTAATCAAATGATTTTGGTTTTTTGAATTTTTTCATAACACTTCTTCCTTTAAAGAAGTTCATGAGTTTTTTTGCCAAAAGGGGGAATAGTCCCAACAAGACAAATGAAAAAATAATTTTCGGGGAAAGAATTCCACTTAAGGACTCAATTTGGGCAAGTTGCGTTCCGGCATTTACAAAAACAATAGTGCCTGCAAGCATGCCTATCTGGCTCACAAAAAAGAAGGGTATCGTCTTCATGGGGGTCAGTCCCATGACCAAATTGATTACAAAGAAGGGAACGGCGGGAATCAACCTAAGAGTAAATAAGTAAAAAATCCCATCCTTTTTGATACCGTCATTAAATGCTTCCAGGTAACGACCGAATTTGTCCTGAACCCAATCACGAAGTAACAAGCGTGAAACAAGAAAGGCCAGGGTTGCTCCGATAGTGCTGGCAAAGGAAACCAGAATCGTGCCTGTGACCAACCCGAATAAAGCTCCCCCAAGCAATGTAAGCAGAACGGCTCCTGGAAGGGAAAGGGCTGTCGACACAATATAAACACCGGTGTAGGCGCCAATGGCCAACAGAGCATTTTCTTTATAGAAGGCTAAAAAATTGGTCTGTTGCCCTTTCAGGTATTCAAGGGACAAATACTGACTGAGGTTGAAGTGGAAAAAAATCCATAAAAAAGTTGCCAGAACAAAAACAACCCCGATCTTTTTTGAATTATTCATTAGCTTTCTTTCTTAAATGGAAACCTGGCATGTTGGTCTTTGATCATTTCAATTCCTTACACATATCGTCCGGTCTATAATGTTTTTATGAAAATGCTCTTCCTGTCAGCCACCCTGATGTTTGCATCAGGGCCAGTTTACGCTTATTCATCTGAAATGGTGCAAGTTCCTACAGGAGAATTTATCATGGGAGACGATGGCACTGCTCTGCAAAAAAAGACCCTGCAACTTGAGGCGTTCTCCATCGACCGGTTTGAGGTGACTAACGATGAGTTCGCCCGATTGCTGCCAGAACATATTTTCTGGGAAAGCTCAGGAACCCACCCCGCCACCAGCATGACATGGCAGGAGGCTAAAACCTATTGCGAGCAAGTCGGTAAACGCCTGCCGACAGAAGAAGAGTGGGAAAAATCCGCCAGAGGCACCGATGCCCGTCTCTACCCATGGGGAGACAAGCCGCTGCGCAAAAAACCACATCCCTTTTATTCGGGAATCATCAAACGCCGGGTCGGACTCAACAAAAAAGATACCTCCCCATACGGGGTGCGCGACATGGCAGGCTCGGTCTGGGAATGGACAGCAAGCTCTGAAAATGGGAAAAAAGTCACCCGTGGCGGACTGTGGAACCATCATCTGGATTACGAATACGGCAAAACTTTTGACCGCAACCTGATCGCCCCTGACGAGCGATTCATCTTTCTGGGATTCCGATGCGCCAAATCGCAAAATTAACACGTCGGCTTTTTCTACAAGGCGGACTTTGGGCAACCACCCTGCTTTTATGGCACGGCTTTCGCGGTTCCGCAAAAGCCGCCGATTCATTTTCGGGAACCGATTTCGTTGGCAAAACCCGGGAAGGCGAACACAGCTCCTTCTATATCAATTTCTGGAAACCGATGCGCCGCATCAACCCCGAAACATGGAGGTTAAAGATAAGCGGTTTATGCGAAGCTCCAAAAACCTTTACGCTGTCCGAATTGCGGAACCTACCAACTCGGTCACAATCTTCCCGACTCAAATGTGTGGAGTGCTGGTCTGCCCGTGCCGAGTGGAGCGGGTTCTCGATAAAAGAACTCGAGACAATCGCTCAACCCCATACATCGGCGCGAGGAGTGGTGTTCCATTGTGGGGATGAGTACAAGGAATACCTGTCACTTGAAGCATTAAATCAGGACCGGGTTCTACTAGTGCATAGCATGAACGGCAAACCCCTTTCCGATGCGCACGGGTTTCCCCTGCGCTTGATCGCTCCCTCCAAATACGGCTACAAAAATCCCAAGGCAATCCTGGAAATGGAATATGTTGCCGAGCAACAAGCAGGAACCTGGAGCAAAATCGGCCCCTATTCGCCGGACGGCACCATCCTGCCAGGAACAGACCATCCTCTGGAATTCGGCAAGCAAGCCCGCAAAATCCCCGGCGGTGAAATCACCGACTACTAGGCGTAGGGCCAGCTCTGCATTGCCCAGCAAGCAGACCAAGCCCTCAAGCGCAATACTTTAATATCATCCCCCTGATAAGGGGGACTGAGGGGGTTGCTTCATTTCCAGAAAAGCCACTATTTAAAAACGGGTTTAACCACAGATAAACACAGATTCAGAAGGAAGGGTTAGTTTTTTCCCCCCTTCTTCAAAGAGGGGGAAAAACCTCCATCAAGCCGAGACAACTCTTTGCCAGCAGCAAAAGTTATTGCCAGTAGCCACCGGCGGGTCGCCGGTTAGCGGGGGGAGGCGGCGATATTACCGCCATCGATGGTGATGATGCTTCCTGTAGTTTTTTCTGCCAGCGCGAGGTTGAGGAACCCCTGCGCCACATCGGTGTCATAGACTTCCTGTTGCAGGAGATTGTTCCTGAAATAATCATCGGGAGTGAGCCCGCGTGCCTGGGCTCTTTCTTTCAGCACATCTTCGGAAAACAGGGCGGTGCGAATGCGATCGGCGTTGATGGCATTAGAGCGGATGCCGTGAGACCCGTAATCCAACGCATACTGTTTGGTGAGTGCCACCACCGCCGCCTTGGGAAGCGCATAGGGACCAAAATTTTTCCCCGGATTGAACGCCGCCTTGGATGCGTTGAACAACAGAACACCTGCTGTTTTTTGTATTAGAAATCTTTTCAGTGCTTCCGAGGCCAGTATCTGATGCGCGAAAAAGTTCAACTCGAAACTGGCACGGAGCGTTTTCATATCCACCTCTCCTACCGCGCCTTGAACAGCATTACCGGCATTGGAAATCAGGATGTCGAGTCCGCCGAAAACCTGCACCACTTGTTCAAACGACTGACGCACAGCCGGTTCATCGGTCACATCCAACACCTGGGTGGCAACACCGACCTTGGACTTTTTGCGTATGGCTTCTGCGACCTCGCTTAAATTGTCCCTGTCAGCAAGAAAAAGATTGGCCCCCTGCTCGGCAAACAGTTTAGCGGTAGCCAGACCGATTCCAGAAGCGGCGCCGGTGATGTAGACGACCTTGCCTTGCAGGGCCGGGGCCTTGCTCTTACCCAGCTTCGCCTGTTCCAGAGACCAGTACTCCATATCGAACAGGTCACTGGAACCCAGTGGCACATAATCACCCAGCGAAAAAGATTTATGGATGATATCAATACTATGCTGATAAATATCGGCGGAGATGCGAGTCTCTTTAACCGTTTTACCGATCGTCACCAAACCTAACCCTACTATCAGCAGAACCCGGGGCAATCGATCCAGTTCCGTTTTATCCATCCCTGAGTTGTTGGTCTCGAAATACTGGTGGTAACTTTCGCAGTACGCATTCAGTGCCTGGGAAACTTCGTCTCTCAACTTGTCTGTATCCTGCCATTGTTGCAGGTTCAGGAGCAGGGGTTTTTGTTTGGTCCGAATCACATGATCGGGAGTGGCCGTGCCGACCTGGGACCAAGCCCCGCACTCCTTGCTGGAAGCGAACTCCTGAGTATCGGCGCGATGATGCAAAACCCAGTCCTTACCCGACTGTTCTTTATAGAGTCCGCGAAGCACAGGTGCCAGCGCACTCATCAAGGTTTCCTCTCCAGCTTTCAAAGCAGGGCCTGCAAGAGGAGTGAGGGATTTAAGCGGTTTTTTTGCGATATATTCTTCTGCAAGGGTCACGGCATGGATGTGCCGGTCGTAACTTTCTTTTGCGCTGTCGCCAAAAGTGAACAACCCGTGATTGATCAGCAACAGCCCTTCCACATCGGGATTTTTCTCATACGCCTCGGCAGAAGCTTTGGCGAGTGCGAAACCGGGCATGATGTAAGTGACGATACCGATCCGGTCGCCATAAATTTCCTTGCACATTTTCTCTGCGTCCGGCTGATTGGCGATGATCAAACTGGCATCCGCATGCGAATGGTCGATGAACTTATGCGGCAGGAATGCGTGCAGAAGCGTCTCCACAGACGGGTTGGGGGAGGACGCATCCAGCAGATGCGTTCTCTGCTCATTGACCATTTCCTCATCGCTCAACCGATCCAGGCTTCTCAGTTTCTGCAAATAGCCCAGCAGGACGCCGGGAAGGCCCGCAGGCTCCAGTGTATCCAGATCCCAGCCACTGCCCTTAACATAAAGCACATCCACCTCTTCGTTCACCTTGTTGCGGGTGCGCGACTTGACTGATGTGTTGCCGCCTCCATGCAGAACCAGCGAGGGGTCCGCACCGATCAACCGTGAAGTGTAAACACGAAGCGCGATGTCTTCAGCAACATCGCTATATTTTTCGATAGCCGCTTTGGCATCCGCATCGTTCCATTTATTTTCCATAACTCTTCCAGCAAAAATGTTTCACGTTAAATGCACCAGCTCGTCGGTGCAATTTGTAGCCGCTGACCGCTATGATTCCAACCAGAGCAACAGGGGGAAGCAACCAGAAGTAAAAAGAGTACCCGAACAAGTACATATAATACCAGATGCAAAATAATCATCCAGCCGAAAAGAAACCGCCAGTGCCAGGAATGTTCCACCCAAACCAGATCCCGCTTCCGTGTCATAGGGTCTTTGCTCGCCACCCAATAAACCGCTGTCAACAGCAAAAGAGTGGTCGCAGGCTCGCTCATAAAATCTTCAGAGTAATATCAGGCAAGCGTTAAATGGATTTTGGATTTCGTCATTGTGGAGCAGAAACTATGGCAAAAACACGCTTCGGATGGAATTTCCCCAGGAACCTCTAACTCCTTGTTTATAATAATTATTCAGGCTGGTCAAAAATTGGTCTTTGGCTTTTGGCTTTTTCCTGCTACAAAGCCCTCTGAATTGATTAAATTTAAAGGTTGATAAAATGCTTGCCCAAATACACGTCACGTTCAAGGAAGGGGTTCTCGATCCACAGGGGAAAACCGTCCACCATGCGTTGAACGACTTGGGATATGACGAGGTACTGGACGTGAATATCGGCAAATATTTGGAAATCAAACTTGATTCTGCATCGGAAGAAGAAGCCGAAATAAGGGTTCGGGAAATGTGCGAACAACTCCTGGCGAATACGGTGATTGAATCCTTCCGTTTCACACTTGTTCCCACTGAATAACACTCCAAAACGAATCGAATCGGAATAAAATGAAGTGCGGCATTGTTGTATTCCCCGGGTCCAATTGTGACCACGATTGTTATCACATCCTCAAACATATCCTGAATCAGGAAACCCACTGGCTGTGGCATAAAGAGGAAGCCAGTCTGGAGTCCTTCGATCTCGTGGTTCTGCCTGGCGGCTTCTCTTATGGAGATTACCTTCGGGCCGGAGCTATCGCCCGTTTTTCTCCGATCATGAATTCAATCACTCGCTTTGCCAAAAATGGCGGCAAGGTGCTGGGCATTTGCAACGGCTTCCAAATTCTGCTGGAATGCGGCTTGCTACCTGGGGTCTTGATCCAGAACCAGTCACGAAAATTTATCTGTAAAAATGTGTTCGTCTCTGTTGATAACCCGGATACGGCCTTCACCCAGAATTGTGGTGAAAAAAACGTTCTGGAAATACCCATCGCCCACCATCAGGGGAGCTATTATATCGACCCCCATTCATTGGGCCAGCTTGAGGAAAACGGGCAGATCATCTTCCGCTATTGCGATACTAACGGAAATGTTTCGGCGGAGTCCAACCCCAACGGCTCTGTAGGCTCTGTGGCAGGGGTAGCCAATGAGCAAAAAAATGTGATGGGAATGATGCCGCATCCGGAACGTTGTGCCGACCCACTATGGTCAAGAATCGATGGCCAAATTATTTTTCAATCCCTGATTTCAAATTCCTGACACTGTGGCTAAATCAAAAAAAAATCGACCTGGTCCCGAGATCACACCTGAAATCGTCCGAGAACACGGTTTGACCGTGGAAGAGTTTCGGCGCATTCTTGATCTGATCGACCGACCACCGAACCTGACGGAGCTGGGTATTTTTTCCGTTATGTGGAGCGAACATTGCAGTTATAAAAGCTCCCGGCCTTATTTAAGGAAACTACCGGTCGAAGGCCCGAACGTCCTGCAAGGCCCAGGGGAAAACGCGGGAGTCATAGACATTGGCGATGGCCTTGCTGTCGTATTCAAAATTGAAAGCCACAACCATCCCTCCTTCATCGAACCCCATCAAGGTGCCGCAACCGGTGTAGGCGGTATCATGCGAGATATCTTCACCATGGGCGCGCGACCCATTGCCTTGATGAATTCATTACGTTTCGGAGATTGGGAAGAACCCCGCACCCGCTTTCTGCTCAATGGTGTCGTCGATGGTATCGCCAGCTACGGCAACTGTACCGGCGTCCCCACCGTGGGCGGGGAAATCTATTTTGATTCCTGTTACAACGGCAATATTCTGGTCAACGCATTCTGCCTGGGGCTGGTCAAATCAGACCGCATCTTTCTCGCTGGCGCAGGCGGAGTGGGCAACCAAATCCTCTATGTTGGCTCCAAAACCGGACGCGACGGGATTCATGGTGCCAGCCTTCTGGCTTCTTCCGAGTTTGATGAAACCACAGAAGACAAGCGACCCACCGTGCAGGTCGGTGACCCGTTTACCGAAAAACTGTTGATCGAAGCCTGCCTGGAATTGTTTGAGTGCGACTGGGTGGTGGGCGTGCAGGATATGGGTGCCGCAGGGCTCACCTCGTCTTCATTTGAAATGGCTCACCGGGCCGAAACCGGGGTGTTCATGGATCTATCGAAAGTTCCTCTGAGAGAAGAAGGCATGATTCCCTACGAAATCCTGCTTTCAGAATCCCAGGAGCGCATGCTGTTCGTGATTAAACCGGGGCATGAAAAAGAAGCCTTTGCCATACTCGACAAATGGGGACTGGACGGGGCAATCATCGGCGAGGTGATCGAGGAACCCTGTGTGCGCATCCAGTTTGATGGCAAAGAGGTGGTGAACCTGCCGGTCTTTCCGGTTGTCGATGGAGCACTGGACCTGAAACGGGAAACAAAACGCCCTGAGTATCTCGATCAAGTGGTGCAGATAGACTTGACCGAACTTCCCGACTTTTCACATGGCGACGCGGCTTTGAAAAAACTTCTGGCCTGCCCCAATATCGCCAGCAAGGAATGGGCCTTTGAGCAATACGACCATATGGTGCGTCTGAATACGCTGGTTTTGCCCGGCTCGGACGCGGCTGTCCTGCGCGTGAAAGACACGCAAAAAGCGATAGCCATATCGGTAGACTGCAACAGCCGTTATTGCTATCTCGACCCCTATGAGGGCGCGGCTATTGCTGTTGCCGAAGCCTGCCGCAATGTGGTGTGCTCTGGCGCGAAACCAATTGGCCTGACCAATTGCCTGAATTTTGGCAACCCCGAAAAACCCGAAATCATGTGGCAATTCCAACAGGCGGTAGAGGGCATGGGCGATGCCTGCAGGTTTTTTGATATTCCGGTAGTCAGTGGTAACGTCAGCCTCTATAATGAGACAAAAGGGGATGCCATTTATCCGACTCCAACTGTTGCTGTTGTGGGTCTGGTCGAGGATCAAAAACAGATCATGACCCAGGGATTTAAAAAATCCGGGGATCAAATTGCTCTCATCGGTTTTACCATGGAAGAATTGGGAGGAACCGAATACCTGAAAACCATGTTTGATCGCAGTGATGGGAAACCTCCCGTTCTGGATCGAAAGCACGAGAAACAGGTTCAAGATTTTTGTCTGGAACTGATCCAAAAGGGTTTTATTTCTTCGGCGCATGATTGTTCTGAAGGAGGCTTGGCAATTGCAGTGGCGGAATCTTGTTTTTCGTACGGAGGCCAGACTTTGGGGGCCACACTCACACTGGAATCCACATTGAGAAATGATACGCTGTTATTCGGGGAAACCCTGTCACGCATTATTATTTCTTTTCCCGAAGAACGAACCAACGAAATCGAAGACTTGGCTATGGCGTTTCCAGTCGACTTTTCCCTGATTGGGAAAGTGGGCGGTTCTCATTTCACGGTAACGGTCAATGGGAAAGAAGTCATCAAACAGGAAGTTAATATTTTAAAAAATATCTGGAAAACCTCTCTGGGAAATTATGCTGGACAAGTTACATGAAGAATGTGGGGTCGTTGGGGTTTATGGTCACCCTGAGGCTGCCAATCTAGTTTATCTCGGACTCTATGCACTGCAACACCGGGGACAGGAAAGTGCGGGCATTGTCGCCAGCACCCATTCCAAAATGCGTCTTGAGGTGGGCATGGGTCTGGTCGCCGATATCTTTGACCCTGGCCGAATCCTGAAACTGCCGGGGCCTTTGGCCATCGGCCATAACCGTTACTCCACCGCCGGAAGAAGCGAACTGGTCAACGCCCAACCCTGCATGATTAACTATTCATCCGGGTCTCTGGCATTGGCTCATAACGGCAACCTTGTTAACGCCCAAACCATTCGCAAAGAACTGGGCGGCAAGGGAGCAATTTTCCAGTCCACCAACGACAGCGAGGTCATCGTGCATTTGATGGCCCAGTCGAAAGCCGAAACTTTCATCGACCAGGCCGCCGAAGCCCTGAGGCAAGTCAGTGGTGCCTACTCACTGGTCCTGATGACGAAGACGGAATTACTGGCCGCACGCGACCCACACGGGTTTCGTCCCCTTTGTCTGGGGAAACTCGATGGTGCCTACATCGTGGCTTCGGAAACCTGTGTCATGGATCTTATCGAGGCGGAATTCATCCGGGAGGTTGAGCCTGGCGAAGTACTCCTGATCAACGATCAAGGAGTCCAATCATTTTTTCCTTTTAAAAAAGTTGACACTAAACACTGCGTGTTTGAACATATTTATTTTGCGCGCCCGGACAGTTTTATGTTTGGGGAACATGTGTACACGGCACGCAAGGATATGGGCCGGGCCATGGCTCAAGAAAGCCCCGCCGATGTCGACCTCGTAGTTCCGGTACCCGACTCGGGGGTTGTTTCGGCAATGGGTTTTGCCGAAGAGAGCAACACCCCCTTTGAAATGGGCCTCATCCGCAACCATTATGTCGGCAGGACTTTTATTGAACCGCAATCACAGATCCGACACTTTGGTGTAAAACTTAAACTGAACCCGGTAAAAGAAATAATCAATGGCAAACGTGTCGCCATCATTGACGATTCCATCGTCCGTGGCACCACCAGCAGAAAGATCGTAAAAATGCTTCGGGATGCCGGAGCCAAAGAAGTTCACCTGCGCATTTCAGCTCCGCCCATCCTGCATTCCTGTTTTTACGGCATCGATACACCTAACAAAGAAGAGTTGATCGCCCACACACATAATCTCGAAGAAACGCGCCAGTACCTGGCGGCAGATTCTCTGGCCTACCTCAGCCTTGAAAAAATGATGGAAGTGTTGGAAAACGGAAAGAAAAAATTCTGCTCCGCCTGCTTTGATGGCAATTATCCGGTCCCAATCATCGACAAGAAACCGGACACCGACCAGATGGGATTATTTGCCAACGAGAATTTTCAGTAGCTTGGATTTAAGGAGACAAAGGGGGGTCAACCTGTGGCGACACGGGAGACTGTTCCAGAATTTCACCCAGCTCTTTGAGTTCTTTACGGTACTGCACCAGCGATTGGTCCAGTTGCTCCTGCGATTCCAGAATCCTGCTGTAAGTACGCCGAATCTTGTCGTAGTCGCCCTTGCTTAAAGTCAGTTTCTGGTCCTTGCCCGGTGCCGACGGGGCTTGAGTTCCGGCCACCTGTGAGACAGGCTCTTCGTCAGATTCACGGGCAAACCCGGTGAATATTTTCTCCAACGCTTCATCCAGGGTCCGTTCCATGGCGATGCTGTCTTCATAACTGACAATGACGCGCTTGAGTTCAGGAATCTTTCCGGCATCGGCTTTCAAATATAACGGCCGCACATAAACCAGAGACTCTTCAATGGGAATGACCAGAAGGGTTCCCTGAATAACGCTCGACCCGCGCTGGTCCCATAACGAAATCTGCCGGGAAATCTCAGCGTCCTGATTGATCCGGGCTACTATCTGGCTGGGGCCAAACACAAGTTTCTGTTTGGGAAACGTATACACATCCAGCTTGCCATATTGTTCCCCATCACTTCGCGCCACCATCCAGGCTGAGAGGTTGCTCTTTCCTCTTGGCGTGTAGGGAAGCATGAGAATATATTCCTCTCGGTCCTCTCCCGGAAGCTTCATGATCGTGTAATAGGGTTGCATAATTTGCCCATCAATTTCAGGTATCTCCCACTGGTCCTCCTTGTTATAGAAAACCTGCGGCCGTTTCATATGATAGGTGGCATAAATATGCGTCTGAATCTTGAACAGGTCGATGGGATAACGAGTATGACTGCGTAAATCTTCCGGCATCTGGCTCAGGTCTTTGAACAGGTCCGGGAAAATATTCCGATAGGTCTGAATAATCGGGTCGGCCTCATCGGCAATATAAAAATTCATCGAACCATCATAGGCATCAATGGAAATTTTTACGGAGTTGCGCACATAGTTACCGAACCGGGGAATTTTCGGCGAATAAGGAAAATGATCACTAACCGTATACGCGTCATAGAGCCAGATAAGGCGGCCCTCTGAAATCACCAGATAGGGGTCGTTGTCCAGCCTGAGAAACGGGGCCACTTTCTCTACCCGGTCCGTGATATTACGATACATCAGGACCCGGCTATCGCTATTGATATCCTGGGAAAAAATTATTTTAAGGGTTTTAAACCGGGCCGCCAGAACGAGCTTGCGGAAAAAAGACCCGACTTCAAAGCCGCCCTTGCCGTCATAGTTCTTGTATACATTTTTTTCCCCTTCAGGATAATCAAACTCCTTGGTCCCCGTGTTGACAAAAACGTGGTCATTAGCCAGTTCCCCAAAATAAATTTCAGGGCGGGTCACAACCAGATCTATATTGGACTGCGGAGGAATATCTTTGATGAGCAACACCGGCAACCCTTCAGGGGTAATCTGGTTTACCGGACTCAACGCGACTCCATAACCATGCGTGAAAGTCAGGTGCTCGTTGATCCAGGTGCGATTGGGCAAGTTGGAAGACAGCAGTTCCCGTGGTGATAACAAGGTCTGACGGTAATCTCCGTTGATTCGGTAGCGGTCATTGTCCACGGACTGGAACTGGTAATACGTCCTGATCTCCTGGATCTGTCCCAGAGTATCGAGAAGCGGTTCCTGATCCCAGAGCCGGATATTTTCAATCGTGGTCGCGTTTTGCCGGATGCTTTCCGCTGTCAGGGACGCGGAGCCGGAAAGCTCATGCGCCTCGGTCTGGCTAAGCCCATATGCCGTTAACGCACCGGCAATGGTATGCTCCATATAAGTAGTTTCCTTGACCAGCTCATTCGGATCCACCACAAATTTCTGCAATAACGTCGGATAAAAATTACCAACAAAAACTACCAGCGCCAATCCCGATCCCGAAAGCACGATCTTTTTCATACCGGGCCGGACAAGCCCAAAAAATGAAACCACTGCGGCAACAAGAGAAACAATGATCGAAAGATAAAGCACCGGGATTTTTCCATTGTCATCGGCAAATCCGATCCCGGCAACCAAACTGCCTCCCGCTGTCAATAGTTCATAACGCTGGAGATAAAATTCGCTGGCAAAGAGAAGAAAGAACAAACCTGCGAGCCCTGAAAATGTACGCCGTGCGTCAGGAAGAATAACCACCCCTGTCGGCCCAACATAAATAAAACGCTTGAAAAAATAAATCAGCCCCACGCCAAGGGAAATCACGATCATCGTTTCCCACAGCAAAGACTTCACCAGCAACCAAAGAGGCAGGGTAAAAAAGTAAAAAGAAATATCTTTGCCAAATATGGGATCCGCCTCGCCGTACGGGGAAGCGTTCAGGTATTGCAAAATAATTTCCCATTGCTGGGCCATCACCAGTCCCGTCATGGCGGCCAAAACCAAGGGGGCTATCAGAATAAGTAGTTTTAAGTTGCTGGCCATGAAATCCAGCAAAGGCACCTCTCGCCGAACCTGGTCCGACAAAAGAATCGGAAGGTGAGAGGTTTTCTTGAGCACCCGACTTAAAAAACCAAATGTCAGCAGGAAAAACAAAACGCCGACCAGCATTCCAAACCCGACTTGCGACACCAGCATCGTCCATAGAACGGAGGCGATACCGTGACTTTCAAACCACAGCAAATCAATATAAAAAGAAAGAATTTTATCGGCAAAAAGCGAGCCGACAAAAACCACTGCCGCAAAAAGAAACAACCCTTTTTTCATCTTCTCCATCATCCTACCTCAATTTTCCTTCCATTTTATGGAACAACCCATAGAAGAGATTTGCTCACCGGACACTTCCTGCCCCGCAACAATGCAATCGAGGGCCTCTTTTAAATCTCTTCGGGTCACCTTCTCCTCATGCTCCCAACTGTCATCGATCCTGCCGCGATACAAAAGTTTCCGCTCCGCCCCATAAACATAAATATCAGGCGTGCACACGGCATCATAGGCCCTGGCCGTCTCTTGAGAAGCATCGAACAAATAAGGGAAGTTAATGCCTTTTTCCTTTGCGATCTTCTGCATATTTTCAAAAGAGTCATCGGGATAACGTTCCGCATCATTGGAGTTGATGCCTATCAACTGAACGCTCTCTGTCTCTTTCTGTAAATCAATCAACCGCTGGAACACTGCCTTGACATAAGGGCAATGGTTGCACATGAAAATAATCACCAGAATCTTTTTCTCAGAAAAACTCTCCAGGGAAACCGTCTTCCCGTCTACTCCGGGAAGCTTGAAATCCACTGCCGGGGTTCCCAACGGAACCATGGTGGAATGCATTAAAGCCATAGTAAATTACTCAGGATAAAGATCATGGATCGGTTCATGCTATCAGCCTTTTGGAACGGGCTCAATATAAAACGCAGGTTTCTCAAGATGACGACTTGCAGGTCATCCCCGTAACGCGGCAGGTATAACAGGCAGAATGGGACAACGCAAAGGGGCGCAAGGTTTCCTGGATCGTGTTTCCCATGCGAGCCTTTGGATTATCGACGAGAATCGGGCAGACATAAACACCTTCGCCAGTTGCCATACGTGAAGTCGAGCACTGGAGTTGGGTAATATCAAAGTTTTCGAAACATTTTTCTGTCACGCGTTCTTCATCACTATAGGAACGCTCATTGTCAGCCAGTTTGCCCAGCAAAAAGCCAGGAAGTATCTTGATTTGCGGTTTTGGAACCCCGTTGGCGTGAAGAAACTCGATAAACTTTAATTCCATTTCCGCGTCTTGCTCCTCCTCCCAAGTTCGCGTGATGGCAAGGTTCGGCGAAAACCCAGCCTGAGCGAGACACTCAATGCCGGCTATGGCTTTTCTGTAAGCGTTTTTTCCGCGTATGATATCGTTGGCCTCTTCCTCAAAGCTTTCCATGCTCACCCTGAAGTTCAAGGGGTGGTCGGATGAATCCTGAATCTCCCGTAACTGCCGGGCCTTTTCAGGGGTGATCTGTGTCCCATTAGTCAGAACATCCAGAGGCCCATAGCGCAGGATCAAGGCCAGAATTTCAAAAATCTCCGGATTGATGAACACTTCACCACCGGTAATGTAATAGTCTTTGACACCCAGAGTTTTAGATTCTTCCAGCCTTTCTTTGACCTGGGCAAGGCTCATCATGGCGATGGTATCGTTCTTCGGCCCACAACTGATAAAACAATGTGTGCATTCCAGATTGCACAGCGTGCCCCCGACCTGCAACCATAACGTCTCCAGGTTTTTCAAAGGCACTTCAGGAATTGTTCTATTGTTCGAATTTTTTACTTGAGTATCCATGTTATGCGGCGAGCCGCCGCTAGCCGGTTAGAGGCCTGCGGACTCGAATGAGTCGCTGACGTTTCGGATGCGTAGTTTGCGCCGGAGTGCCGCGAAACCCGCCGAAGTTTTTTTCCCAAGACCCGACCGGTACACCGGTGTTACTGCAAGCCGGGCCTGGAGCGGATCTTCCGTAAAGAACCGGGTATCGAGTGGACTCAAAAAACGGCAGGTTGGATACAACCATTTCAACGGTAATCGGTTGCGTTGAACCGCCTTGTCCATATGCTCGGCCAGTTCTACCAGTTCACGGTACCCGTTCGGATTTTCGGTGCTATCATGTTGCAAAAAAATCAAGGGAATGATTCCCGAGTCCGCCAACCGATCAATGCCTTCCTTGCTTCGCGAATGAGATTCCGGCCCCGGCACCAGATCGGTCCAGACCGTACCAGGCGGAAAAATTCCTGCGGCATATTCCAAAGCAGAATGAACTTGTTTTGCGGTCATTACTTTTTTCGACTTGATCGCTCCGGAAAAACCACCCAGAGGAAAATCGATGATGTCGAATCCGGACGCATACATGAGGTCAATGGTGCTATGGTTCGAAGGGGGAAATCCTTTAAGCGCGACAAAGGTATTGAACCGTTTTTTGATCGCCTCTACCAGCGGTGCCAAACGACTGAAACCTCGGTCGGCCTCCTCGCTGAAGTCCATGTTCAACTGCACCAGATCCGCAGCCCCTTCTTCGAAAGCCGACTGGATGACAGAAAGAATGGCTTCGACCGGCATACTCAATTTTTTGCCCCGACCCATAGCGCGGAGAAAAATATTCAGGCAATACCCATCGAGGCAGATATTTTCAGAAACCGGCGTGCGTTGCCGCAACTGCCGCTTGAGAAACTCTGGAAGCGGAATGATTCCTACTTCAATCTCCCCTTCCCTCATATGGAGCCGCAACCGGTCTTCATGACAAACCAGTTTTGGCCCGTCCTGATCCGGTGCATTCAGGTTTGCCTTGACGATAAAGTCTTCCGCCAAAGCGAGGGTGATCTCTTCGCCCGGCTCGCCGGAACAGAGTCCCCCGGAAATCTCTGTAAGCCCCTGCAGTAAAGCAGGGATCGTAATCCCTCTCTGGATCAAGCCCAGTTTAATCTGTCCGTGATAAATTTTATCCATAGCCATCATTGATCCAGAATCTTCTGGTGAATACCACCGAACCCGCCGGACGACATCACCAGCACCACATCACCGCTCTCAGCATTTTCAGCTATAAAGGCAACAATGTCATCCACTTCCGCAATATAGTTGGCGTTGCCTCCCTTTTGCCGAATGAGGTCCACCACCCGCTCAGGGTCCAGCCTTTCTTCTTCTTTGATTTTTTCAGGCGCAAATAAACCGGCAAAAACAACCTGGTCGGCGGCGAGAAAACTATCCGGGAAGTCCTGCTCAAACACCTTCCGTTTGGAGGTGGCTGACCGGGGTTCAAACACGGCCCACACCCTTTGCCCCGAGTAAGCTTCTTTCACCGCTTCCAGAGTCAACCGAATGGCCGTTGGGTGATGGGCAAAATCGTCCAGCACCGTTACGCCGTTTTTAATCCCGACTACCTCTTGCCGCCTTTTGATGCCTTGAAAGGATTTAAAGGCAGAGTTTATTTCATCAGCCGTCAGGCCTAATCCTATGCAAAGAGCCGCCACCGCCGCCGCATTTTCCACATTGTGTCGACCAATCATGGCTAACTGAAAATCTGCTTTTTTCTCACCTTGATAAGACAGGGAAAAATAACCGTATCCGCTCTCAAACCGGTAATCGCCAATTTGCCAATCCGCCCCGTCAAGATAGCCATAGGTCTCAACCCTGCAAACGGCTTCTCCCAAAACGTCCTGAATATTTGCATCGGCGTGTTTAACAAGTATAACCCCTTCAGGCCGGATCAGGCTCACATACTTGCGAAAAGCGTCCTTTATCTGGTCCAGGTTTTTAAAAATATCGGCATGGTCGAATTCGATGCCAGTCAGAATCGAAGCGTCCGGACGATAATGCAGGAACTTGGGCCCTTTATCGAAGAAGGCACTGTCATACTCGTCGCCTTCGGTCACAAAATAATCACCCTCAGGCACCTGATGGTTGTTGTTAAAATTTTTCAACCAGCCGCCGACCATGAAACCGGGTTTTCTTCCAGAGGCATGAAGCACCCAACTTAAAAGGGCCGTGGTGGTGGTTTTGCCATGTGTTCCGGTCACCACCAGAGATTTTCGACCTTCCAGAAAAAAATGGGAGAGTGCTTGAGGAAAAGACATATAGTCCAACCCGGCTTGCAACACCGCCTGCACTTCTTCGTTGGTTTTGGAAACCGCGTTACCGATGATGACCAGATCAATATCCCCTGTGATATTTTCCTTTTGGTAACCGGGCAGGACAGGAATTCCCGCGTTTTCCAAAAGCACGCTCATGGGCGGGTAGATATGAACATCGGACCCCGACACCTTGTAGCCCGCCCCTTTCAACAACCCAGCCAAGGCCGCCATACCGGTGCCGCAGACTGCTATAAGATAAATGTTTTTAATGTCTTTCATAGAAAGGAGGCATTGTAGAAACAACCCCTGGCAAAGTCAACCGGACAGCATACCGGGCCAAACCAGCAGGTTAATAGAATAAATCCTTGAGCTCTGAGAGGTGGTCGATGGAGCAATCGGGACCGGCAGAGGCAATCTCTTTCGGATCGCCAAAACCGTAATTAACAACGCAGGTATAGACCCCGGCGCGTTTGCCCGTCTCAATATCTACCGGGCTGTCACCTACCAGCACCGCCATTTCAGGGGAGCATTGGAAACGATCCAGCAAATGGAGCAACCCTTCCGGATCGGGTTTTTTGGATTTCACGCTGTCACCGCCAAGAATCGCATCGAAACGGTCCAGGCTTTTCAGGGACTCCAGAATGCGCCGCACAAAATCTTCAGGCTTGTTGGAGCAGATCGCCTGCTTTTTGTCGTGAAAATGATCGAGAATCTCACGGCCAAACGGATAGAACCGGGTATGGTTCATCAGGTTTTTCGAGTAATTTTTTCGGAACAGCTCTACAGCGAGAGAAAGGTCCGTGCAGTCCGTGTCATCTATCGACTGGGCCATCAACCTCTCAACCCCCTTGCCGACATATTTACGGATCGTTTCGCGGTCCAGGGTTCTTAACCCCAGTTCCTTCAAGGAGAGGTTGACTGCATCGGCAATGTCGAAAAGGGTATCGACCAGAGTGCCGTCAAAATCGTAGACAATGAGAGAAATTTTTTGCTTATTCATCCCGACAGACTACCCACCCCCGTAGGAGGAAATATGATCGTCATTGCGAACGAAGTGAAGCAACCCAGCGAAACTCTGGATCGCCACGCCGCTTTGCGGCTCGCGATGACGGGCTATGCAAACCCCCTTGTCAGGGGGAGTTATTAAAGTATTACGCTTGAGTACGCAGTCTGCTTTGCGGGCAATGCAGTACTGGCCCCACGCCTAGTGGCTAGTAGCTGGATTCGTAACGATAGGCTTTGACGATATTTTTGTCGTCAAACAAGATGACCAGCCCTTTCGACTGCCCTTCACCGATCGCCTGCCAGGTATCGAGTTGATAGGTCCACATGGTGTAGTTGTTTTCTGTCCCTTCCTTGTAGGGAACCCCAAACCAGTCCAGGATTTCGATCTGGGTCGTCACATTATTTTGAATGTTTTTGACTTTGGAGCTGTCAAAATTTTTCCCGACCGTACCGCAACCCACCACAAACATGCAAAGAGCCAGAAGGAAAACACGCACGAATTTCATAAACCCCTCCTTCGTTTTGATTAAAGGGAGTGTAACAAATCTTCAGCGGAAAGTATAATCTTGCAAAACCTGCCCCTTGGAAGGTGAAGGCCTCCAGATCAAGAGGGATTTTTATTGAGGGTGATGCTTGCGGTATTCGGTGAGGATGCTTTCAACCCGTGTGTGGGAATGGGTCGGCAGTCTTCCACCAATATGGGAAACCACCTGCGCCGCACAATAGGAACCAATGATGGCCGAGTCTTTCAATGAGCGGTCATTGATCAAGCCAAAGAGGGCTCCCGCCGCATAAAGGTCTCCGGCTCCGGTGGTATCCACCGCCTTGACAGGAATGGTTCCAACCTGTACCGGGTCATGGCCGCTTTTCCCGGCAAGGGACCCCTTGGACCCCAGAGTCAGAAACAGGGTGTCCACCAATGCCAGCAGTTTATCAAACGCCTTGCGTGAATCGGTTTCCCCGGTCATGGCCTGGGCTTCCACCTCATTGCAAAAAAGAATATCAACGTGCCACTGGATAAAGTCCATCAAGCTGTCTTTGAAGGAATTGACCACAAACGCGTCACTCAAAGTAAACGCAACCGGGATATCCTGTTTTTTAGCAATCTGCGCCATACGGAGTCCGGCCTCACGGGTTTCGTCTCCGGTCCACAAATAGCCTTCCACATAAACTGCTTTGGCATTTTGGATGATGGTTTCATCTACATTGTCGGCATGAAGCAATGAAGAGACACCCAGGTTCGTCAGCATCGTGCGTTCGGCATCCGGAGTGATGAGGATCACGCAGGTGCCTGTACCCCCGTCACCGGAACCGGGCCCACAGAATCCAACCTGACAGGACTGCATGTCTTCCGTGTAATGTTTCCCATTATCATCGTTTGCCACACGGCCCAGGTAGTAGGACTTCGCCCCCAGAACGCTGGCTCCATGAATGGTATTGGCGGCGGAACCGCCGGATGAAAGTTTCTGCGGCTTTGACAGCAGGGTTTTTAAAATTTTCTCCTGATCGGCCACGGAGGTAAGAGTCATACCACCTTTGGTCACAGCCAGCTCTTTTATAAAAGCTTCGTCGACCTGAACTTCAATATCAACCAGCGCATTTCCTATTCCTACCAGATCGTAATTCATAAATAGTATTCGATTTAAATTTTTAGTGGATTATTCAACTAACGGGCTTGGCAAACATTCTATAAGCGATAAGGCCAAAAAGTGAGACCCCTGCCACAAAAAAAGCGCCTCCCGAAGCCTGGGCGATCAGTGCGATGGACTCTTTTGCCGCACCCGTTGACCCCATCCCCGGAGCCAGGAACCCGGCCAGCATCCAGAAGACTCCATAGCCCAGACTGCCAAAGCCGCTGAGCAGGGAGATTCCCATTTGTGCGCGGGCAGGGAAACTCAGCCACGCCACCAGCAATGAAAACGCAATACTGATAACCCCCATAGTCTGCGAATGCAGATGAGCCCGCTTCATATAAACCCAGGACTTCTTAACCACCTTGTCGGCCTTGGCCTGATCACCTGCGTAAACTTTGGATAGTGCCTGTTCGGCACTGCCCTTCAGCGTACCCTTTATGCTATCTTCGCAACAACCAAACGACAACCCCATTGCCCCACCAAACAGAATAGCCATCATAGCAACCAAAACCCCGTATTTAATGTGCGAAAATTCGATCATGGTCTCACCTGAATTTTTTGTTAATTAGCGCCACTTAAGTCAGAGTCGCCAATATACCGGGATTTGTCAATTGTAAATTTATTTTTAACAGAGTAGAATTTCTCCTGATGAAAAGTGTCCGTCATAAAACCATAACAATCGTTGCCCTGCATGCGCTCTGTTTCCTTTTGGCAGTTCCCCTTCCCGCAAGTGCCGAAACCTATGAAAAGGGCGTTCTGTTATTCCAAAAGAAAATCAAGAAAATCCTTTCCAGTTCCTGCCTGAGAAAAAATAATTTTGGAATTAAAATTTACTCGCTGGATCGGGGTGAATCCCTTTTTGAATTACGCGCCCAAAAGGCATTCGTTCCCGCATCGAATTTAAAAGTTCTCACTACCGCAGTCGCCCTTGAAGCCCTCGGTCCTAATTACCGATTTCCCACACGGCTTTATACAGACGGCGTCTTAAAAGATGGGGTGTTAGACGGCAATCTTTATATCAAGGGTTATGGGGACCCAAAGTTTGTCACCGAACAAATGTGGTTGCTGGTCAACAAGTTGAAAAATCTCCCGGTAAAAAAAATCACCGGCAATATTATTGGCGACGATTCTTTTTTTGATAACCAGAAAAGGGTGAAGACCTGGATCAAAAACCCAGGTGCGCAGGCCTATGAAGCTCCACTGGGGGCATTGTCTTTCAACTTCAACACGGTTCAGGCCGATGTGAGCCCCGGCCCAAAGGTAGGAAGCAGACCAAAAATAGTTATCGAGCCTGACACCGAATACACCACTCTCGACAATCAGGCCAGAACCCTCAAGCCCGGCAGGCGAAACCGGCTGATCGTCAATCGTCTGGACCGAGATGGGTTTGATGAAATTACGGTTTCAGGAGGAATCCGGCTGGACCAGGCCCGCGCCCGGTATTTCTTAAACATTACCGACCCCACTCAGTACACTCTGAGCACGCTGAAAAAATATCTTGGACATGTAGGCATCCAATTCCATGGCAAAATTGAAAAGGCCATGGTTCCTGAAACCGTGACAAAGTTATTAACTCACGAATCAGAACCTCTTACGCTGGCACTCCAGGGTCTCAATAAATTCAGCAACAATTTTGTGGCGGAACAAATTTTAAAAACCATCGGTGCCGAGAAGTATGGCACACCGGGTACAACCTTGAAAGGCCTTAAAGCCTTTGAGGACTACCTGATGGGGCTGGGATACCAGCCTGACCAATATGAAATCCTGGATGGTTCCGGCTTGTCCCGGCAAAATCGGCTATCTCCGCAAATGATGATCGACATCCTTCGCCATGTCAAAAATGACCTGGGAGTGTACCCGGAATTTGTCTCGGCACTCGGGGTAATGGGTGTGGATGGGAATGTAAAAAACAGGATGAGGGGCGTAAAAAGCGCGGGCCGGGCTCGAGTCAAAACCGGAACCCTGAATTTTGTCAGCGCACTTTCCGGTTATTTTCAGTCCGGGGATGGAGAAACTTTTGCTTTTTCTATTTTGATGAATAGCCTGAAATGTTCCAATGGCAGAATCAAACGACTGCAGGATCAGATCATTCGAGAAGGATTATATTTCCAGCGCATTCCCACAGGCAGTGTCATTGCTGAGGACCAGGGAAAACCTGCTCCTTAGAGCACCGCTTATTGTCAGCCAAAAACCTTGCGATTTTCTTTGCGGTCATTTTCCAGGATTTTATTCCAATCCCTTTTCACATGGGGGGAGGCCTGAAAATCTTCATAAATAGATTTCGCCAGTTCCATGCGATCAATACCTTCCGGCGCCACTTGAATATCCAACTGTGCCAGAGCCATGTCAAAATCCCGATCCAGCAAGGCCGCGGAATCCATACCACACTCTTTCAGTGCCTGACGAACAGTCGCAGGCTCCTGACCAAAGCGTCGCGCAACCTCATTGAGATTGGAAGGCCGATATTCCTTTTTAGGTCCGATACCCAAATGGTAGGCGCAGAACAGGTTGAAAGGTTCCAAGCCCCCGGTTAAAGGTTTTTCCGAAACTGGCGGATTCTTGACTGCGGCATCAACAGGTTGCCGCGAAGGCGAAGTTCTTCCATTCGCCCGATCCGGTCTTTCCCGATAAGGAGTTTTTCCTCCACCCTGACCATTTGCATTGCTGTCATTATTCCGGTTTGGCCGGGAAGGATTTCTGGGGTTTTGGGGTTTGCGGTTACTCGTTCCGCCTGACCTGTTCTTACTGGTCGATGTGAGATGAGAGGTCAATGCCTGTGAAGAAGAAGCACTGGAGGAAACCCATGGATGGAGTCCTCCTTTTCTGGCCCCTGAATTTTGATTTTGTTTTTTTCCGGATGGGTTTCCTTGACGATTTTGAGGCTTCCTGGGGTTGCCCCCGCTTTTCCGGAATGAGCCTGTTTTTTTCAAAACGGTACTCCTTTAAAAAGTATGTGCTGTGTCATGATTATTATCATCCTTTTTGTTTTTTGGTAATGTCCATCAGTTTTTTGAGTGGTTGGATGTCAAATGTTCAAGCTCATCCACCAATGTGGAAAATTTTGCCAATGCGGTTCGAACCGGTTCAGGGGAAAGCATGTCCACTCCTGCCGATTTCAAAAGGTCTATCGGATATTTCGAACCCCCTGATTTTAAAAAACCCAGGTAGTCGTTCAACTCCGCGTCTCCCCCGGAAAGAACCCGGTCTGCCAGGGCATAAGCGGCGGAAATTCCCGTAGCATATTTATAAACATAGAAACTGAAATAAAAATGCGGGATGCGAAAACATTCCAGGGGCAGGCAGTCGTCCAGAACTACCTCAGGACCAAAATAGCGTTCCAGAAGACCACTATAAATCTTTTTGAAAGATTCCAGCGTCAGGGGCTCACTACCTTCAGCCGCCTTATACACCTGATGCTCGAATTCTGCAAACATAGTCTGCCGATATAATGTACCCCGAAAGTTATCGATTTCCCTGCAAACGAGATAAATTCGCATATCCGGGTCAATATCCTGGCCCAGAAAATGCCGGGTCAAAAGGGCTTCGTTAAAGGTGGAAGCCACCTCAGCCACAAAAATTGTGTAATCGGAGTAGAGATAATCCTGATTTTTTCTGGAATACAACGAATGCATCGAATGCCCTGCTTCATGGGCCAGTGTGTACACGCTGTTGATATTGTCTTCCCGATAATTCATGAGAATGAACGGATTCGAATCGTAGCATCCGGATGAATAAGCCCCACTCCGCTTGCCCTTGTTTTCATACCGGTCTGTCCAGCGGTCGGTCGTCAACCCACGCGTCACTTGTTCGACATAATCCTCGCCCAACGGACTCAAGGCCGTTCGAATCTCCTGCACAGCCTGTTCGAAAGACATATGCCAGTTAATGCCCCCCACCAGCGGGACACTGCAATCATAGGTATGCAGTTCATCCAGTTTTAGCAGGCGTTTTCTCAAACCGAAATATTTATAGAGCGGACCCAGGTTCTCATGTACCGACTCGATCAGGTTGTCATAAACCTCTACGGGAATATTTTCTGAAAATAACGCCTTGGCCCGGTAACTGGGAAAGTTTTTGGCCCGCGAATAAAACAAGTCCTTTTTAATGCTCCCGGCAAGCAAAGTCGAATAAGTATATTGATGCGACTCATAAGCCTTGTAGTAAGTATGAAAAGTGTCCTGCCTTACCCGGCGGTCATAACTCTGCAAAAGGCTCTGAAAGTTTCCGTGAGTGAGGGAAACCGTTTCACCGTTTTCATCCTCAATCGTTCCCAGTTGCAAGTCGGCATTATCGAGCATATCAAATGCGTTCTGCATGGTCCGTCCCATTTCCCCGGAAGCGGCCAAAAGCGCCTCCTCCTTTTCAGAGAGGGTGTGCTCCCGGTAACGCAAAATCTGCTCCAGGTGGAACCGGTAAAACTCCAGCTCCTTTTCGGCCAAAAACCCACGCATCCTGTCCTCAGGAATGGACATGATTTCTGAGAGTATAAAACTGGAAGCCTTGCTGGCTTCATTGACCAGCATCATGATCTTTTCATAATTTCCCTGGTAAAGGCTGTTGGTCTTGTCCTCATCATTTTTGAGATGCGCGAACGTGTGAAGCTTTTCCAGCTGGCGCGAAAAGTTCATATCAAACTCCAGGCATGCCTTGAGCTTAGACGCAGACTCCGCCAACGTGCCAACAAAGGAAGCGTATGTTTTTATCTCCGCTTCCAATGCGGTCAACTCCGTGCTCCAGTCCACATCAGATGAGTACAGTCCTGCCAAGTCCCATTGGGACTCTACAGAGACTTCATCTCGTGCCAGGGTTCCTGTTTTGGCATCCATAATTCAGGATAGGGCGGGAAACATGAGTCTCCCAATGGTGATTAACATTCTTTACCGGGTTGCCTGTTCTATCGTTTGCAAATGAGTTTCAAGTTTGGCCTGTTTTTCAGAAAGGGTGGTTTTCCTTTTCTCGTCTTTCTCGATGACTTCGGCAGGCGCCTTTTTTACAAAATTCGGGTTGGAGAGTTTCTTATCTAAAAATATGAGGTCTTTTTCAATTTTTTTCAACTCTTTTTCGATGCGATTCTTTTCTTCCTCGAAATCCATCATGCCTGCAAGCGGAATAATCAGGTCCATTTCTCCCAATACCGAAGATGCTGAGACCTCGGGTTTTTCGATATCGGAGCCTATGGTTATTTGATCCACTCGGGCCAATTCGCGGATAAAACCGGCGTGTTCCTTCAGAGTAACTTCCAGATCAGCACGACTGGTTTTGATTAGCGCGTTTAATTTCAAGCCCGGATTCAGGTTCATCTCGCCACGGATGTTGCGCACGCCTGTAATGACTTCCATCACCTTTCCCATGGTCTCTTCCACTTTGGCATCGCTCCTGTCGGCTTTGAATTCGGGAAAAGTGCTGACCATGATACTGTCTCCGGTTTTGGGCAATTTCTGCCAAATCTCTTCCGTAATAAACGGCATGAACGGATGCAGAAGTTTCAGAGACGCCTCCAAAACATGCAGAAGAACATTTTGCGCGACCTTTTTTTCAGGGCCCTCGACCGTTAAACGGGATTTGACAAGCTCGATATACCAGTCACAGTATTCGTTCCAGATGAACTTGTAAACTGTCAGGGCGGCATCGTTGAATTTGAAATCTTCCAGGGCCTGATTGACTTCCTGCGTGGTGTTGTTCAGTCGGCTCAGGATCCACTGATCGGCGATAGACCGGTTCGCCTGCTCATCGAGTTGGCAGGTTCCCTCATAACCTTCCAGGTTCATGAATACAAATCTGGAAGCGTTCCAGAGTTTGTTGCAGAAGTTTCGGTAACCATCAATACGGTCCTCATCGAGCTTAATATCCCGACCCTGAGCGGCAAAAGCCGCCAGCGTAAACCGCAACGCATCGGTACCGTATTGTTCCATGACCGCCAGCGGATCAATTACGTTGCCTTTGGTCTTGCTCATTTTCTGCCCTTCCGCGTCACGGATCAGAGCATGAATATAAACATGTTTAAAAGGCACATCATCCATGAACTTGATTCCCATCATGATCATGCGCGCCACCCAGAAAAACAGGATGTCAAAACCAGTACAAAGAACCGATGTGGGATAAAACTTTTTCAGAGTTTCTGTTTTTTCCGGCCAGCCCAAAGTGGAAAACGGCCAGAGCGCGGAACTGAACCAGGTGTCCAGCACGTCGGTCTCCTGTTCCAGATCCGTTGAAGAACAGGCAGAACATTTTTCGGGAGTTTCCCTGGCAACCTGAACTTCGTCACAGGCTTTGCAGGTCCATGCGGGAATCTGGTGTCCCCACCAGATTTGCCGGGAAATACACCAGTCACGAATATTTTCCATCCATTCAAAATATGTGTTCTCCCAGAATTTCGGGACAATTTTGATAGAACCATTTCTCACCGCTTCCATCGCCGGTTCCGCCAAAGGCTTGGCTCTGACAAACCATTGTTTAGACAAATAGGGTTCAACCACCGTTTTACACCGATAACAATGGCCAACCGAATGGTTGAGGTCTTCTACTTTCAACAGGACTTCCGCGTCTTTTAAATCCTGCACCAGTTTCTTTCTGCATTCAAAGCGGTCCAGCCCTTCATAAGCCTTCCCGGCCTCGGAGTTCATGGTGCCATCGGGAGCCATCACGTTAACCGAAGGGAGGTTGTGCCGCCGCCCGATTTCAAAATCGTTGGGGTCATGTGCAGGAGTTACCTTGAGGGCCCCGGTGCCAAAAGAGGTATCGACATACCCGTCTTCAATGAGTGGGATCTCTCTGTTTACTATAGGCAGGATCAACGTCTTGCCCTTGAATTTCATATAACGCTCATCCTTCGGATTAACCGCTACAGCCGTGTCCCCCAGCATGGTTTCCGGTCGGGTGGTGGCAATGGTGAGAAAACCATCACCCTCTTTAAAAGCGTATTTCACATGATAAAGGTGGCCCTGCATATCCTGATATTCCACTTCAAGATCAGAAAGTGCCGTGTGGCAACGGGGACACCAGTTGATGATATAGTCGCCTTTGTAAATCAGCCCCTCTTCATAGAGCGTGACAAACACCTCGCGAACCGCCTTGGACAAACCCTCATCCATGGTGAAGCGGTCCCGTTGCCAGTCCAGCGAACTGCCCAGTTTTTTCAACTGTTCCGTGATGGTTCCGCCAGATTCGTCACGCCATTTCCACACCCGCTCCACAAACGCGTCACGGCCCAGCGCCTGGCGGTCAGTTCCTTCCGCATGCAATTGACGCTCGACCACATTCTGGGTAGCAATTCCGGCATGGTCTGTGCCCGGTTGCCACAAGGCGTTGAACCCTTGCATACGTTTCCAGCGAGTCAGAATATCCTGCAGGGTATTGTTGAAGGCATGACCAATATGCAGACGCCCTGTAATATTGGGAGGCGGTATGACAATAGAAAAGGGAGGTTTATCAAGCGTCTCATCGGCATGAAAATAGTTTTTTTCCTGCCAGAATTTTCCCCAGCGTTTTTCAACTTCTTCCGGTTCGTAATGTTTATCCAGTTGAATCATTCGGTGGTACTACTCCTTATAATAAAATACAAAAACAATCTCCGCTTTGCCTGAAACGCGCAGGGGAGGCTTCTCATAAACCGCTATATTTTTTGAGGGTAGATCGTAAATGGGGTGGCTAATACATGTCCTGCTTTTTAATTTTCTCTATCTCCTCACGAATCACCCTGCGAGCAATTTCGGGAGTGATCTCTCTCACCACTTCACGGACGGTTCTCAAAATTACCTCGGACAACCCAGAAACCTCTTTTTCCAGAGAAGACCCTAATGACCTTTGCAGTAACTGCCTGACCTCATCTGCAATCGCCTGGGTAAGCGGACTCCCGGTTTCATGGCCCCAATTCTCCGAACTCAAATCGTAGTGTAGAGAATTCATATCCTGATTCTGATCGGCAAACCCGGAAATAGCATCCAGGTTTTCTTTTATATCTTCCGGCGTTGCAGGGCGTTTGCCCACCTCAGTAAACGCGCCCGGAGCAATGCGCTCCAAAAGGTCTTCCGGTTCCGGGACAATCCCTCCCAGCGATGACAACTCAGCGGGATGTACCGGCTTCTCGTGATGAGCAGGGCCTCCACCCGTTACAATCTCCTTGAAAGTGGAATCCAGTTCATCCAAATTGTCCAGTTTGCGTGGGCGAATCTCGGCGAAAATCTCCGGCTCTTCAGTAAAAGCCAAAGCTTGCGGTCTCTCCGAACCGAACTCCTCCCCTTCGAACGGGAATGCCTCCACTTCGGGCGCATCAGGAGCCTGTACAGACTCCTTGAGTTCTTCCACACCACGGATCATTTGATCCATAATGTCGTCATCGGCCAATTCTGTTTCAGGCTCAAGACCCGCGTCCTCCAGAGGTTCGGGGACTTCGGAAAGCTCCATGGGCTCTACCAACTCTTCATCCGTCAACGCAACAGTTTCATCATCCACTGCAAGCGGTTGAGCTTCCTCCAAAACTTCGTCTTCCGCCGACAACTCCACAGGTTCAGGAGACTCGGGAGATCCCATGGGTCTTATATTTGCCATGAGTTCCATTGACTCTTCATCCGTCAATTCGATGGCTTTATCTTCCGCATCGGAAAACCCTTCCGTTGACTCTTCATCCGTCAATTCGATAGCTTCGTCTTCCACACCGGAAAGCCCTTCCGTTGAAAGTTCTTCGACCGATGCCAATAACTCTTCCAGGCTGGGCTCCTCGTTGGGCTCCAAGCCGGCGAGTTCGTCTTCCGTTTCCACCAAATCGACTGCCGCGAGTGGGGCAGTCTCTTCACCGGAAGTTTCCAACAGGCTTTTGACCATGGCAACAATATCATCTGACTTGAACGGTTTTGAGATATGGTTGTCTGCGCCGCAACTTTGGTAGCGCTGTTCATCAAATTCCTCAAAATCGCTGGCAAGAAGCAGGACTTTGATCGCACTCGTTTCCGGGGATTCCTTAATTTTCGCGCTCAACTCAAAACCATCCAAACCCGGCATGTCCACATCAGCCAAAACGATATCAGGCTTAAATTGCGAAATTCGGTCGAGGGCTTCCTGACCATCGCCAATTCCTTCAACCTCCGCGTCCTCAACTTCAAAAGCCATGGACACAATTTTTTGGATGGTAATGCTATCGTCAGCAACCAAAAGTCTAAATGTCATGAATCAATCCTTCGGGATTTTGAAAAGAACTTCTGAAAGACACTGCTAGCCGCAGGGGCAACTGGCAGGAACTCTTTCATCTGAGCCCCTAGTACCCCTTCGGGGCATGAGGGATAATGAAGGGACACAACACTATGGGAGGCAGATGACAGAGACTCGTCAAGCCGCCTATGCTTCCCGCTCACCAGAGAGAGCCATGCTCATACCACCGGGCGTTGCCCGGCGCCTAGTGGGAGTGGGGGAAACCATGCAATCTCAACTGGTTAAGTATAGCATAAACTGTCGGGTCGCAAAAAAAATTAGCCCCAAAACCTCATTTAAACCTTAAAATCATCGATAAGTTTTAGATAGAGTGTATCCCGACTCTATGCTTTAATATGAGTGGTAACATTTTAAGGATCAGATAGTTGGAGGTTTCCAGGTTTTGATTCGCTTGCAATGGATTTCCCATTCCATAAAAAAAATTATACTGGGGTGCTGTGGCAGATTGGTTTTGCTCGGCGCCCTCGCGGTCATCTCTCCCACCAGCGCATTCGCCCTTTATGTTCAAATTGATGGCGTTGCCGATATCAAAACAAACTTCAGCGAGGGCTGTTCATCCATCAAGGACCTTGCCAGCCAGGCAGAGCGTCAGAAAATAGATGTGATCTTGTTCGCGGACTATGCCCGGAATTCCATGGAATTCGGGGTCAAACCTTTTGAAAGAATTTTTAAAAACACTATCCCCGGGCCTTCAGTGCTTGACCGGGGAGTCGGCGGATATTTATCCGAAATCAAAGAAAACGACCGCCAGTTTGAACGCACATTATTGATCCCCGGTGTGGAAACCATTCCTTTTTATTTCTGGAGCGGAAGCAACTACGACAAAAACCTCACAGCCCATAACTGGGACAAACATTTGCTGGTTTTCGGAATGGAGTCCGCTCAGGACTTTGAGCAGTTGCCCCTGCCCAACAGCAATTTCTCAAAAAAATATACCGAGGAGTTTCTCAACAATTTTATAATCGTTGGCTTCATTTTCATGGTAATGGTCGGGGCCGTCTACAAAGGCTATTTCCGGAAAATCACCGTGCCCCTCATGTTGCTCTTTGCCTTGCTGACCCTGAACAACCACCCGTTTCAAAGTTCGCCTTTCGATCCTTATCATGGGGACCGGGGCATGAAGCCTTACCAAAATTTAATAGATTTTGCCACCGCCAAAGGCGCACTGGTTTTCTGGAACCATATGGAAATCGATTCCGGTATCAGTCAGAAGGGCACTACCGTTCTGGAAACCCTGCCCTATCCGGATGACCTGTTGAACACACAAAACTATACCGGGTTCCAGGCTGTGGGCGACAAACCGATCCGTCAAACCGATCCAGGTCAACAATGGGATCAGGTACTCATGGAATACCTGCATGGAGAACGGGAACATCCGGTTTGGGGTTTTGGGGGCAATGATTATTTCTGCGAAGAACAAAAGGGGGACCGGCTAGGCTCCGTTCGCACTATTTTTCTCGTACGGGAAAGGAACAATGACACCGTACTCGATGCCATGAAAAGCGGAAGAATGTACGCCGTCCGCCAGGCCGATGCCAACCGGCTTTCTCTTGATGAGTTTGTCGTCGAGGATCAAAAAGCCGGCAACCAGATAACGATGGGACAGGAACTGGTTGCGACAGACTTCCCCGCCGTCAAACTAAAGCTTCGCTCTGTGCAGGGAGGAAACAAGACCGCCCAGATTCAGATCATCCGCAACGGAGTCCTCGTAAAAGGGGAAACCGTTTCTCTGCCTTATGAATTGACCTGGCGGGATGTCGGGATAGACAGAAAAGAACCCGTTTATTATCGAATCAAGGCAATGGTCTCTCCCACGGACTATCTGGTTTCTAATCCTATTTTCGTAAAATTTGCAGATAACATAGGGGTGGATGTAGCCGCGGCCCCCGTCCCGGTCCCGGCCCCCAAGTCCGCGCCTTCCCCTACTGAAAATTTTATAAAAAAACCAGTCATGCCAACAGCTCCTCCGGTTTCTCAACCTGTAGCACCCAGGGTCGCATCTCTTTCTGGAACCCAGACACAGCCGGCTCGCCCAGTACCGGTTCCAACGCAACCCCGACAACCTCCAGCGCCGGCTCCCGTTCCACAACCCAGTATGCCTCCCGTTGAAATGCCTATGATGGAGGAACCTGCCCCGCAAGAACCGCCCATGGCCGAGTTGGCTCCGGGAAAAGGCTTGATGGTTATGACCGACGGAGTGGCTTTGAAAAAAGGACCGGGAACGGTTTTTCCAAACATCACCAAGCTACGCAGAGGCGAAGAGGTGTATTTCGTGAGAAGAACCAATATCACGTTCAACAACAGAAACTGGCTGGTGGTCAAATATAAAAACCGCTCCGGATATATATGGGAAGGAGTTGTCAAATGGTCCCAGCCACCCGCCGACCCGCGTAACGCTGAACTCAACCCCTTAACAAGGGAGGCAGATGGGCAAGGACTTAATTGAGCCGCAATAAACACAATAGCTTTTCACCTCTCTCTTCATAGGGAGGGGATATTCAAAACAAACCCACTCAGACTATTACATTCTGCCCAGACAGCTATTTGCCAAGCAAGCGGGCTATTGCTATCTGCCTCCCCTGCCAAGGGGCTAGTGGTAGGTGTTTATTTTGGTGCCCTTATCAAGTTGGTAGAGGAACAGGGTTTTATCTTCGCTGACCTTTTCCGGGGTCATGCCGCGCAGGCAGAACCGGTACGAGACAATGCGCACAGACGGTTTTAGTTTTTTTAATATTTCCGGGAACAATTTGTCCACGGCCTGATGGGTGAGATAAAGATAAAGCACATCCGCAGAACCCGGATCGAAATCAAACATATTCCCCCGAACAATTTGTACCCGGTCACTGACCCCGTTCATTCGGGCAAGCAGGCGGGCCATCACAACTTTTAAAGGATCGATCTCTACACCGATGGCTCTGGCGGAAAACTCTTTTGCCGAAGCAATCAGCACCCTGCCCTCCCCGCAACCCAGGTCGCAGACGGTTTCCCCCGGTCGGATATCAGCGAATCGCAAAATCCGCCGGATCGTTCCGGGTAATAGCGGATGCCAGGGAGCCCCGAAGAATATCGGCAGGATCACCATCCCCGCCAGGACCAGCAATGCACCAATTAGAAATATTTCATGAAGTTCAAGCATATTTTTATGAGGACTTAATCACATTGTGTAGCCCCCTCATCCTAGCCTTCTCCCTCCAGGGGAGAAGGAACTTTTTACTCCCTCTCCCTTGAGGGGAGAGGCAAGGCGTAGCCGCGGTGAGGGTGGTTTTATCTTATGGTGCCCATTATAAGTTCTCAAATTGTTCTACCGCGACTGTCAACTCGTCCCATTCCTGCATCAGGATTTTCTCCTCAGCCTTAAGACTGTTCTGTTGTTCCAGAGTTTCCATCAGCCGGGTTTTCTGGTCGGCCTCGTAAATACTGGAGTCGGCAAGTTGCGTTTGCAAGTCCTCGTTGGTTTGCATTAGAACCTCCAAACGGGACTCCACTTTCGCCAATCGTGTTTGCAGGGGTTTCAGGTTTTTATAACGATGGTTTCTCTCTTCCGCTTCCTTTCTTTTCCTCTCCTTTTGCAACTGCGAGGAAGAAGCTTCCTTTGCGAAGTTCGATGAAACCGCAACATCCTGAACCTCTTTCGATTTCGCCCAGTCATAATCACTGTAGTTGCCGGGATAATCTTTGACCGCCCCGGTATCCACTTCCCAGACCCGGTTGATAAAACCATCGAGAAAAAACCGGTCATGAGAAATGACCACCAGACTCCCTTCATAATCAGAAAGAACTGCCGCCAAATGTTCGCGGGACCGCATATCCAAATGGTTTGTCGGCTCATCAAACAAAACCAGTGAAGGCGGACTGGAAGATTTTGCACTGGCGTTTCCACTCTTCGCTGATCCACCGCCACACAACATTCGCGCTAGAGCCAGGCGGGAGCATTCTCCGCCTGAAAGGACAGAAACTTTCTTCTCAACATCCTCACCGGCAAATAAAAACGCCCCGAGAATATTTCGTTTTTCCGTGAGCAGGAGCCCTGGCGCAGATTCTTCCAGAGATTGAAAAACCGTATGGTTAAAGTTAAGCGTCTCGCCCTGGTGTTGGGCAAAATAAGACCGGGACACATTCGCTCCGAGTTTAACCTCTCCACCATCCGGCTGAAGAGCTCCTGCCATCAGTTTCAGCAGGGTGGATTTGCCCGCGCCGTTCTCCCCTACCAGAGCCACTTTCCAGCCCCTTTCAAGGTTGATGGAAAAATTTTCGTACACCTTAAGCCGACCATAACTTTTACAGATGTCATTCACCTCTAAAACATGTCGCCCTGTTCTCGCTGGCTGGGGAAACCGAAAGTGGATTGCCTTTGTACCCTGGGCCGTTTGCACCCGCTCCATTTTTTCCAGCATTTTTATTCGGCTCTGCACCTGAGTGGCCTTGGTATTTTTGGCGCGAAACCTTTCTATAAACCGTTCCACCTCGGCAATTTTACGACCTTGGTTCGCGGCCTGGGACTCCAACAACGCCTCTTTCTCCTGCTTCTGTTTTTCGTAGTCATCATAATTTCCGCTATAAGCCGAAAGTACTCCACGATCCAATTCAATGATCCGGCTTGCCAAAGAGTTTAAAAATCTGCGGTCATGAGAAATGAGCAGGACACTGCCCTCATAAGCTTTCAGGAACGATTCCAGCCAGACTACGGATTTCAAATCCAGATGGTTTGACGGCTCATCCAGCAACAAGATATCGGGACTCTGCAATAACAAGCGCGAAAGCTCGCACCGCATTCTCCAACCCCCGGACAACTGGTCGAGAGGCTGGTCCCACTTTTCAGCTTTGATTCCCAGTCCCAGAAGAATGGTTTTAGCTCGTGCCTCCCGGTCATAACCTCCCAATCGTTCAAACTCGTGTTGCAGGTCTCCGTATCTATCGTGATAAGTCTGGTCCGATTGCAACCGCTCCATTTCCGTTTTCACCTTGAGGAAATGCGGGTCGCCAAGCACCACCCTTTCGAGAACGGTTTCACTGCCCCCTTCCATTTCCTGTTCCAGCAAACCAAAACGCAAACCTTTCCTGAGACTCACCTTACCCGAGTCCGGCGTGGTTTTTCCTGTTATCACTTTGAAGAGAGTGGTCTTGCCGGTACCGTTTTCCCCCACCAGCCCCACCTTTTCTTTTGGACGAAGGTGAAAACTGACATCCTCAAAAAGCACCTTGGAACCAAATTGTAGAACTACTTTCTCAACAAATATCACGAGGTGCCCTCGAGGCAGTGAGGTCTATGCATTTTTATGCTAACCATGGGCAATGCGCCTTTTAAATTAAGGCTATTTACTTTCTCAACAAGTATCACGAGGTAAAAACCCTTTTGGAAAAATTAAATTTATGGGGCTGATCTCAGTTTCGGATTGAAGGCCTCGCGCAATCCTTCGCCGCAAAGGTTGAACGCCAGCACCACAAACAGGATGGTGAATCCGGGAATAAATGTCAGCCAGGGCGCATCAAACAAAAATGTTTTGCCATCCGCAAGGATGTTGCCCCAGGTCGCATCCGGAGGTTGCACACCGAAACCCAGAAAACTTAAAGAGGATTCAGTCAGGATGGCCGTTGCCACGCCGATGGTTGCCGAAACCAGAACCGGGGCGATGGCATTGGGCACCATATGGATGAAGATAATGCGCCATTCGGGAATCGCCTGGCTCCTTGCGGCAATTACGAAATCCTGATCCCGCAAAGATAAGAACTCTGCCCGGACAAACCGCGCGGTTCCCATCCAACTTGTCAGGCCAATCACGATCATGATGTTATAAATACTCGGTGGTAATAACGCGACCACCGTCAGAATCAAAAAGAACGTGGGAAAACAGAGCATGATATCGACAAAACGCATAATGAGTGTATCGACTGTGAGAAACCCCAGCTTCATCCGTCCATAAAAACCGGCAACCCCGCCAAAAAAAATCCCAACCGTCAGCGATATGCCCACTGCAACGAAACCCACCGTCAACGAAACCGAGGTGCCCTCCAACATGCGGGCGAACACATCTCGCCCGAGCTCATCGGTTCCCAAAAGGTAAATGCCCAAAGTCGGAGCATCTTCTTTGGGTGTCAGGGTGCTGGTAAAAGTCGTAAGTGGGGGAAGAAATTTTTCCGACAAACGTACCACTTTAGGGTCGAACACCACCACGAACTGGGTGAACACTTTCCCCAGTACCGCTAAACCCAACAGAAACATCAGGAACCAAAAACTGGCATAAGCCATGCGGTTGCGCTTGAGAATATCCCAGCGTTCCTGAAACAAGCCTTTCGAGGACGGTGCCAGGGCATCAGCATTAGTGATCGGTTCGTTCATAAAATTTCCCTAAAATTTAATACGCGGGTCTGCCACTGCATAAAGAACGTCGGAAATCAACGTACCCAGCAAAACCAGAACGGCTGAAAAAAAGTTCAACGTTAAGATAACGGGGAAATCCCGCGCCAGTATGGCTTCGAATCCCAACCGCCCCATTCCCGGCCAGGCAAATATGGTTTCAAAGATCACCGACCCGCCGATCAGTCCGGGAATAGTCAGGCCAAACATGGTTATGAACGGCAAAAGGGCATTGCGCAATCCATGACGGTAGATCACTTGATCTTCCGGCAAACCCTTGGCTCGTGCGGTGCGAATATAATCCTGATGGATCACTTCCAGCATTTGCGAACGCACGTAGCGGGAAAGTATCGCTGTGCCGGCAATGGCAGACATCAGTGCCGGAATAGTCAGATGCCAGACCCGGTCCATAGAGCGGAATAGTAGCGGTGCTTCCTCCAGGCCAAAGGTCTGCATCCCGATCACCGGGACATCGAAAGTTTTGACCATAAAAATAATGCACAGGTAGGACAGGAAAAATCCGGGAATGGAGATCAAGGCATAGGAAAAAAATGTACTGGTCCGGTCAAACATCGAGTCCCGGTTTAATGCGGCACGAATGCCAACAGGAAAAGCCAGAAACCAGGTGATCAATGTCCCGATCAGGAACAAGGGCAGGGAATTGAGAAACCGTTGCCAGATTTTACCCATCACCGGCTGGTTATCCTTGAACGATTTGAGCTCACCGGTAAACAGGTCTTGCACCCAATAGACATATTGGATATGCAGGGGTTCATCCAGATGAAACGCGGTGCGGATGCGCTGAATATCCTCCGGCTTCATTCTCGGATTGGAAGGGTCCACCAACGCCGGCTCCCCCGGTGCCAGGTGCACGATGGCATGGGAAATGATGGAGATAAAAATCAGCAGGATGATTCTCTGCCAAATGTTTCGCAGAATAAAATTGATCACTGTTGCCTATTCACCTGATAGGAAGTTATAATTTTGACCATGGACATTCTACAGCTCAGTCACTACCTGGACAACCTTTTGGACATCCCGTCCATTAGTGATTCGCCCAACGCCTTGAACGGACTACAGGTGCAAAATACCGGCGAAATAAAAAAAATAGGGCTGGCGGTGGATCTGTGCCAGGCCACCATCGATCTGGCCATCGAAAAAAATTGCCAGATGATGTTTGTGCATCATGGAATTTTCTGGGGCGGACTGCAACCACTTCGCGACTCCTTTTATGAAAAAATCTCTTCCATGATAAGTGCCAACCTGGGACTGTATTCTGCACACATCCCCCTCGACCTGCATCCTGTATTAGGCAACAACCGGGCTCTGGCCGATTTGATCGGACTGGAAAACCTCGAGCCGTTTGGCGAATATGGCGGAATCAAAATTGGTTTCAAGGGTACGATCAACAAAAAATCCGCTGAAGTCCTGGCGCAGGAGCTTGCAGAGAAACTGGGCTCATCTGTCAAATTGATCGGCGAGGGAGAGGTTGAATCGGTGGGCCTGGTAACCGGTGGAGCGGCGGATATCGTTGGACAGGCCAGCAGTGAAGGGCTCAACGCCTACATCACTGGAGAAGGAGCCAACCATCATTACCATGAAGCCATTGAGGGCAACTGCATATTGATTTTCGCCGGCCATTACGCCACCGAAACCGGCGGCGTGAAAGCAGTGGGCGACCATCTGGCGCAAAAATTCGGCATCACCTGCGAATTTATCGACTATCCAACGGGCCTATAATAAGTGGGGTTTGGCTAACTACTCTTTTGTTTTTCAGGAAGGGTAATTATGAAGGTGGAGCCTTCTCCGAGAGTGCTTTTGGCTGTAATGGTTCCATGATGGCGTGCGACTATTTTTTGGCAAATCGCCATTCCCATGCCGCTCCCATCGTATGCACTACGACCATGCAACCGTTCAAATGGCTTGAATATTTTTTCAAGATATTTTTCCTTAAACCCAATGCCATTATCTTCAACGGTAACCGTCCAGCAATTATTTTCAGTTTTGCTACTGTCAATGGTGATTACCGGAGGGACTCCCTCACGGTTAAATTTCAGTGCATTGCCAATAAGGTTTAAGAATAACTGGCTCATCTGCGATCTGTCGGCATCAATCGTTGGGAGTTTCAGTATTTCCACTTTTGCCTCCGTTTCCGCTATTCTTACCTCCAGATCCGAAAGCACATCCTCAATTTCACCCTCAAGGTTAGTTGCTTCAAACGGTCTTACTTGAAGCTGGACTTTAGAGTAACTGAGCAAATCAGCCAGAAGCTGTTGCATTCTTCCAGCCGCGTTTTGCATCCGGTCGAGGTAATCCGCTTCTTTCTCGCTCAAGTTGCTGGCGGATTTTTTCAAAAAATCCCCAAAAGTGGTAATTTTGCGCAAGGGTTCTCCGAGGTCATGCGAAGCGATGGCCGTGAAATCATTAAGAGCTTGATTGCTTCTTTCCAATTCTTCATTAACATTAGCCAGGTCGGCAGTTCGCTCTTTTACTTTGGCCTCGAGCAAGTCATAAGCGCTGATCAGTTCATCTTCCGCTCTTTTTTGCTGACTGATGTCCACCGCCATTTCCATAACAAGCGGACTTCCATCTATATCCTTGAAGGGGGTTTCCACAGTAAGATAAGTTTCCCCATCAAAAGACTGCCACACAGATTGCCGCGTTTCTCCGGTATCAAAAATTTCAAAGGTGTTGCACTCTTCACAAGGTTCTGTCCTTTTATGCATCAAGTCGTAACACTTTCTGCCTTTGGCATTGCCAAACTTTTTCTGAAATATTTTATTGGCAAAAGGAACCGAATAGTCCGGTGCCTGCACATGAAAGGCTACCGGAAGGTTATCCAGCATATCGTATAAGTTCTGGCGTTCGGCCAAAATCGTTTTTTCCCTGTTCTCATGTTCTGAAATATCGCGGATGCTATCAAAATGAGCGGCTAATTTTTCTGCGCGGAGAAAATCCAGGCGGCGAAACAATATTACAAATACAACAACCAGTAGCAGACAGGCGGTCAACAAAAAAGCGTGTGTGGTTTTAAAACGGTTTAAATCCGATGCCATTACCTGGTGGAGTCTTATTTCTACTTCATCAGCCTTCCTGATAAATTCAGAAAACACCGTGTCATAATACTGATCCACATCGGTGCCCGGCCCGGATGTTTCTATTTTCTCAATCCTCTCCTGTGTTATTTTCCTAAATTCGCGGAGCTTTTCCTGGGCTTCTAATATCTTTTGACGCATTTCCATATCATCCAGAGGAACAAATGTTCTCTCGTGGTTTGTCCCTCCTTCCAACATGGCTTTGACATACCAGTCTGCCCGATCTAAATGATCCCAAACGGTTTCCATACTCTCATGACGGTCACCGTGCAGAATTTCCTCGAACCAAAGGTGAGCAGTGGTGGTTTCCAGCTTAATATCCATTGCGGCATCAATCAGAGGGGTATAGACGGTGGTCATTCGAACCCCTTTATAGAAACTGTAGCCGACCATTCCGACCAGGCTCAGCCCTATCAATCCTATTAGTACATAATTGGTTGAAGCAATACGTTTTTGTCGGGCAGTCATAGCAACAATCCTATTGAGTCCTAAGAGATTTTACCGAAGCATCTAACTGAAAATTTCATAGAAAGCTATCCTGACTGAGCGGGGCTATATCTGATAACCGAAATTTTATCCGGGTTTGGCTCAGATGGCAACATCTATCCAACAGGCTTATGAGGGTCAAAAACCTTTAAGCAAGGCCTTCAAACCGGAGCGGTAATCGGGGTAACACAGTTTTACCCCCAGCTCTTCTTTGATTTTTTTGTTCGAAATGCGTTTGTTGGTGTTGTAGAAACCTTTAGCGGTTGGGGAAAGATCGGCTTTCTCATAAGGAATCAGGGGCGGTGGTTCCACACCCAGTAAGTCAAAGGCATATTTCACCGCCTCGGCAGGAGGGCAAGGACAGTCGTCACTGACGTTATATATCTCACCGGGTTGGGGCTTTTTCATCGAAGCTGTCAGCGTTTGCACAAGATCCTCAGCATGAATGCGGGAAAATACCAGGCCGGGTTTATCAATGCGCCGGGCACGCCCCTGTTGCACAGAAACCAGCAAGTTCCTGCCCGGCCCATAAATACAGACACAGCGAAAAATCATCACCGGTAAACCATGATCCTGACCCAGCTTGAGCCAGGCCGATTCCGCTTCAACACGTCGGCGATTAAGATCTGTAGACCCACGCAAGGGCGAAGACTCATCCACCCATTCCCCCTGGGCATCGCCATAGACACCGGTTGAAGAAATGTATCCGATCCATTGCAAATGGCTGGCTTTGGAAATCTCTTCACTAAAATTTTCCAGCACCACATCGCCGGAAAGTTGGGGAGGAATCGTGATTAAAAGATGCGTTGCGCTGGAGATGGCTTTGGAAATTTCCGGAGTGGCGCAGGAACCATCAAATAGAAAGGTGTTATTAACTTTGATCGCGTCTTGCCTGTCACTACCCCGGCAGGTCCCGGAAACATGCCATCCTTTGGGCAGGAGGCTTTCAGCCAGGGCCAATGAGGAAAAACCCAGACCAAAACAAAACAACCGATTGGCATGGGTCCGCATGGCTTCATCCATGACAAACCCCGTTAATTGATAGTCGGCAGGTAGTTCAGTGACCAGTACTGGCTGAGGACACGGACAATTTCGAGATACCCTTCCGGGTCCAGTGGTTTTTCAATATAACCCGCCACACAATTTTGGTAACTGTCATTCATATCTATTTTGGATGTCGAGCTGGTGAGAACAACCACCGGGATTGCTTTCAGCCGGTCATCGGATTTCACCGCCTCAAGAAACTCAAACCCGTTCATGATAGGCATGTTCAAATCCAGCAAGATGAGATTGGGAATGCCTCCTCCCTGCTCAGGGGATTCCCTTTTGAGGTAAGTCAGAGCCTCTTCTCCATTCCAGGCTGTCACGATGGATTTTGTGATCCCTTGTTTCTCAAACGCCTCTTTCAAGCACTGCACATCCGTTTCATTATCTTCCACTATTAATAGTGGGCTTCCATTACGCATCATTGCTTCTCCCCTTGTTCAACTATTTTTGGAACTGTAAAACTAAAACAAGTGTACTCACCAAATTCCGATTCCACCTGGATATCGCCCCCATTTTGCTCAACGATCTTTTTGACCAAAGCGAGGCCGATGCCTGTAGAGTCCGGCGATTTTTTGCGGTCCAGGCTTTGGAACATCTCAAAAATTCTGGCAAAATGTTTTTCGTCAATACCCTGCCCGTTATCCCAGACCTTGAAACACCAATATTGGCTTTGAGACTCGCATGATATCACAATTTTTCCTGCCGGTTTCCCAAAATGCCTGACTCCGTTTGCAATCAGGTTTTGGAAAACCTGCTTCAACCGAACAGGAGGATAGTTCACCTCCGGCAGGGGTTGCTGAATTTCTATCTCAATATTTTCTTGTGGTACCAAAACCCTGACGACCGACTCTACCAGCTCCCCCGATGAGACAGGCACTGATAACCCCTCGGTATTTCCCACTTCGGCAAACTGTAAAATGTCATTGATCAGGTGATACATCCTGTCTGTATTATGGGTGAGCCGGCTCAGGAATTTTCTACCTTTTTCTTCTAATACTTCCCCAAATTCGTCCTGAAGCCATTGTGCATTGTAATTGATTCCACGAAGCGGCTCCTTCAGGTCATGAGAGACCATATGCGCAAAGTTTTTTAACTCAACGTTCATGCTTTCCAGTTCCTTGTTTGCCTGCAGGTTTTTTTTAACTTCACGTTCAAGAAAAAGGTTTGTCGTTTTAAGTTTTTTGGTGCGTTCCTCAACTTTTTCTTCCAGTTGCCGGTTAATAAATTCAAGCTCAGCATCCTTTTTGGCCAGGCTTTTGAACTGGTCTTCCAGTTGGCTATATGTCTCTCCCAAAGCCTCTTCACTTACCTTGAACAGATAACAAAGAAACGCCGTGGCCCAGATAACCAGCAAAGAAATAACTCGATTAAGGAGGACCTTCCAGAACTCACCTCCGGGAGGAGACAGCCAGTATCCCAGAACAGTCAGGAGGGTCCCCAATACCGCCGCTCCCCAGACATAGCGTTTTTGTCTGGCCCACAAAGCCACCAGAACCAGGCTTACATAGAGAACTCCCCCTGCCACGCCCAGTTCCAGGGACAAGTCGACATAAAAAATACCGGCGGCCAGCAATCCTTCCAGCAAGAAGAACCAGCGGTATTCCCGCAACCAACCTTTGTATTTCTGGGGTCTTGTTCTCATAAAAGTATTATGTCAAAAAAACTCAGCGGAAAACCTCCGCACCAAGGGAGCACAAAAAAACCTTCCCCCATTTGGAGGAAGGCGTTCAGTAATTTCAAAACCCGGGTTGATTCGCACACTCTCCCCCACCGGCGACAACAACCTCGCAATCAAAAAGTGAATCGATATTTATCAAATAATTCGAGCGTTACAACCTCTTTTCCCTCTTTGACAATCTCTTGTTCAATACGTTTCACTGCCATATTGCGAATAAAAGGGATAGGAATTTTGGAAACCTTTTTCAAGGCATCGTCTTCCCATTTCAGCGAGACTTCTACCGGCTCTTCCTTTTGCTTGTCTATCTGCTCATCGCGCTTGAGGTCTTCTTCGGTCAATTCCATCCCCATCGCCTCTTTGGCCGATGCCGGCATGATATTGGTGAACACTTCATCAATGATGGAAGGGGTGATCATCTTATCTCCGCGCTCACGAGCACGACCCTCAATGGTCTGTTTAGCCATACCCAGAACAAAGGGCGGCACCTTCTCCATTTTTTCCAACGCTTCCTTGCTCCAGGGCACACCTTGAGGAGTGGCGACTTCCATATAGTTTTTGAACTTTTCAACAATATCGTCTTTTTTCTCAGTACGCATGGCGAGAAAGTCTTCGATTTCCTCAATCACCTCGACCTTGCGCGGACTTTTCCGCATTTTTTCCTTCGCCACATCGAAGGCATCCATCGACAGTTCTTCGAAACCGAACCCCTTGACCCTCTTGGACACCAGCATCATGGACTCATTGCGAATTTCAGTCAGATAATCAGAAGTAACTATTTTAAATCCCCTTTTAACGCAACGCTGAACCATCAGCTTGCGAATACCGGGACGCACAAATTCCGGAGCGTGTTTCACCCTCTCCCACGCCTCTTCAGACCACTCAACACCATTTTCCCTGGCATAAGGATGGTCGACATCAGCGATTTTTATTCCTTCGTTCCCCATAAAGCACCACCAAAAATTGAATCTATTGCGTTTATTATTCAAAAAAAATGTATTATTAATGATTACTTAAAGCTCATAGCAATGTCAATTAATTTAGGAATTCACTTGCAACGTTCTCCCATCGTTTATTTTTTGTTTTTCATTTCCGGCATCACCGCACTGATTTACGAAATCGTCTGGACCCGGATGCTGACACTGGTGTTCGGGCATACCGTGTTTTCGGTATCGGTAGTGCTGGCGGCATTCATGGCGGGTTTGGGTCTCGGCAGTTACCTGTTCGGCTATGCCATCGATCGGTTGCCGGAAACCTCTGCCTCAAAGTCGTTGCTTGTTTATGGCTGGGTAGAAATCCTGATTTTCGCCAGTGGGGCTCTGCTCTCTTTGCTTTTCGCCAATTTTTCAGGCATCTATGCTTCCCTTCACAGCGTTCTCCCTGAATCCATTCCCTTGCAGAATTTGATAAAAATGGTGTTCTCGTTTGCTTTGATGCTGATTCCCACCACCCTCATGGGAGCCACTTTACCGATCATCAGCAAATACTGCATCACCGATGACAACCGCATTGGAACCCAGGTAAGCCTCCTATACGCACTCAACACCCTGGGTGCCGCATTGGGTTGTCTGCTTGCCGGATTTTTCCTGATGGGAACATTTGGTATCCTGCAAACGGTTCTTCTGGCGGCAGGGGCAAACCTGCTGATAGGGATCGGCGCATTGAGCATTTATCTGGAAACCGTTCCCGGCGCAGACTGGAAGTTTAGCCTGCCGCCCTTGCGTATACCGCGTATCGACTGGAGCAGGGAACAAAAGTTCTGGATGGGCATCAGCTTTATCTGCGGATTCACAGCATTGGCCTACGAAGTTTTGTGGACGCGGCTATTAGTGTTCAGCATCGCCAGCACCGTTTACTCCTTCAGCATGATGCTCACGGTCTTTCTTCTGGGAATCTTTCTGGGAAGCCTGATATTGATTCCCCTGGCGGCAAGAATTCACAACATCCGCACAACCTTGTTGATACTGCAGGCCGGCACCGGTCTTTACGTGATCGGTTCCCTGTACGGACTCGAATCGATCCTTTCCGCTCCCTGGAACGGTTACAACCTGAGCCAACCCGTTTCGACATTCTTGCGCTACTTCAAAGATTCCGCCGGACTCATGCTGGTACCCACCCTGTTTTTAGGCATGTGTTTTCCTCTATTGATAAAAATAATTTCCGGGGAACATCAAAACATCGGCAAGGCGACCGGACAGATCTATTCGGCAAACACCCTTGGAGCGATTCTGGGGTCGTTGTGCGCGGGCTTTCTGTTTCTTCCCAATTTAGGCAGTCAGGCCAGCCTGACCCTGGTCGCCACTCTGAACCTGCTGACTGTGGTTTTGCTGTTTAGAACCGGAAACTATTTGACTCTGGCTGTGCGCAAAGGATTGACCGTTGTGTTCGCGGCACTGATCCTCTTTGTCAACACGGCCATTCCCGGTGACCTGTTGAATCCGTTTTTCATGCGAGACAGTGTCGGGAAACGCAATATTAAAGAGTTGCTGTATTTCGAGGAAGGGCTCTCCGATACCGTCGCCGTGTTCAAGGGTAATTATGGCGTTCTCGACCCGGAGGCAAAAAGCCTGATCACCAATGGTGTGTCCATGTCCGCATCCAACCTGATCGCTTCGCGTTATATGAAACTGTTCGCCCACATTCCCATCCTGCTGGTGGACCAGCCGGAGGATGTGCTGGTCGTCTGCTTCGGCACCGGACAAACCACAGGCGCGGCGAGCCTTCACCCACGCGTCAAATCTGTGGACAGCCTGGAGTTGTCTTCCAGTGTCATTAACGCGGGAAGAATGTTTGCCAAAGAAAACCGGCAAGTGCTGAACAACCCCAAAGTAAACTTCGTGATTCAGGATGGCAGGAACCACCTGCTGACCACCCACAAACAGTACGATGTCATCACCTCCGAACCGCCGCCTCCCCGCACCGCGTTCACCGTAAACCTGTATACCCGGGAATATTATGAACTTCAGAAAAAACACCTGAAGCCGGGAGGGATAGCGGCGCAATGGGTTCCTCTCCACAGTCAGGGAGAAAAAGAAGTGGCGATGCACTTTGGCACCTTCCAATCCGTTTTCCCCTACACCATGGGCTGGATGCCGGTCGCAGGCGAAATGCTTCTCATTGGTTCCGATCAACCCATCCGCATTGATTTCGAAAAACTTAAAGCCCGGATCGAGGAACCCGAAGTTAAAAAAGCACTGGCCGATATTGAAATTTCCAATGTCTTTGCCTTTCTAAGCAATATCTGGTTTCTCAATGAGCAGGTTCAGGCTTTAGGCAATGGCCTCATCACCGACAACCATCCCGCCATCGAGTTTTATCTCGATCTGGGAAATGTTATCGATGTATCCGGCAAAGAAAAATATGTATTCAACCGGACGCGCTTTGATCAAATTGCCAAACAGGTGGAAAACCTTTCAGAAGCAGACCGGATGAAGCTGAAAGTCCATTACGAAGCCATGGACCTTTATCAACGGGGCGTGATGTACAACAACCGGGGCCAACTACTAAAAGCCCTGAGTCTGACAGAAGACAACAATCTGGTTCGTTACCATTTGCAGGCCGACAGAAACCAGATCGCCCGACTGGTTGAACAGATGGAAATGGACCCCGAGAGCTGGGAAAACCTGCTCAACCTCGGTCACAGCTATTATCAAATCGGTGAATATGAGAAGAGCGTTGAACTCCTTAAAATGGCTTTGGAGAAAAACCCGAAGTTGAGTTACGCACATTTGTATATGGGCTACAACCTGCTGGAAATGGGGAAAATGGAAGAAGCTCTGGACTATTTCAAAAACACGGCTAAAAATGATCCGCGCCAAATGGGCACCGTGATGCGAGAGATCGGGCTGATCAACCTGCTCCAGGCAACAGAAAAAAATCCCAACGACAAGGCACTCAGGCATTCAGCCGCTGAATTTTACAATATGAAAAAGGAATACCTGAAATCACTGGAATACACCCTCAAAGCTCTTGACGAAGATCCCATGAACCTTAAACTTTTGCAGAGCATCGTTTTCAGTTATCGAGGTCTGGGCGAAGCCAGAGAAGTGCTCATGTACGGAAACCGCTACAGCCTGATAGACCCCGAAGAGATTCACCTGCAATTCATCATGGGTGAAATTTATAGCAAGCTCCTTAAATGTCGAAAAGCCATCCCACTACTGAAAAATGTACTGGCTAAAGACGACACCTATCAAAACGCCCAAAATCTTTTGGACTCCTGCAAAAGCTTTATAGAAACGCCAGATATTTAGCCTCACATGCCTTATAGGTATCCCGATATTCGCACATAAAATTCTCACTCCTGTAGCGGATTAGCCCCAAAATATCAACTATTTTGGGGCTAATCACAAGGGACATTACTTTCTATATATAAAAAGATTTACACTAGTATGCTGTGAAAAAAACTTGCATTACCCTGAAGTTTGCCCGACACTAACATAAAGAGAGACTATTTAGACAACTCACTCTCAAGGTTTCTGGTTAACGCCTTGTTTGGGAAGCAAACAATGACAGATTCTACCCAGAAAAATAACTTTTTCAAGGAATCCCTAAAAAAAGTTCCTTCTCTTTCCCTGTTTTTCTTTCTGGCTATAGCAACTTTGCTGAGCGTTGGCGGCTTGGGAATCTGGACCGTTGAAAAACAGATGAAGGAGAATTTTTCCGCACAGCTTGAATTAATCCTTGCGGGTAATCTGGAATCACTCAGGCTCTGGACTAACGATACGAAACGGGATGCCCAGGTGCTGGCCCGCCAACCGGAAATAAACCGGAAACTGACTTCACTTATTGAAATTGCCCAACCCGACTCCGTGACCGCGGAGCAATTGCGCCAAACAGAGGAGCTGACCTGGCTCAGAAAAAATCTTGGGGACGCCTGCGAAACCTATGGGTTCATCGGATTTGTGGTGTTCGACCTCACCGGACTGCAGGTTGGGGCTCTCCTGGAAGAACCTGTTGGCAAACGGCAATTGCTCGGAAAATCGGATTTCTTTTACCGCTCTCTACAAGGCGATACGGTGGTTTCGCAACCCTTTGCAGGGGAGGTGGATTTACCGGATGAAGCGGGAGTTTTTCATTCCGGTCGGCCCACGATGTTCGTCTCAACCCCCATCCACGATGAATCCGGCGACACGGTTGGCATACTGGCCTTCAGACTACGGCCGGAAAAAGATTTCAGCCACATTCTTTCTGTCAGTCAATTCGGCAATACAGGGGAAACTTATGCTTTTAATGACGAGGGGCTTCTCGTTTCCAATAGCAGGTTTGACCGTCAACTTATTTCACTGGGGCTTCTCCAGCCTGAGCACAGTTCAATTTTCAATATCCAGATTCGAGACCCTGGCCGGAACCTGACTATTGCAAAACTGCGCCCGGAAGATAATATCTCCCAGTGGCCCTTAACATTTATGGTCAACCATGCTATTCAAAACGAAAGCGGCATACAGGTCGAGGGTTATAACGACTATCGCGGAGTACCGGTTGTAGGTGCCTGGACCTGGATTCCCGAACTGGATATTGGCCTGGCAACAGAAGTGGATGTTGCTGAGGCATTTCGTCCGCTTAAAACTCTGATGACCTGGTTTCTATTTTTGTTTGGCCTGGTGCTTTTTATTGGCGGCCTGGCTCTCATCCTGCGCTCCCGTTATTCCCAAAGTCAGCAAAAGACGATTGAGAACGAAAACCGACTGAGCGCCTTTCTGGAAAGTGCCTCCGACCCTATTATCAGCATTGATACTTTTGGAACTATCCAATCAATGAACTCTGCGGTTGAAAAGCAATTCGGTTACCAACATGAGGAATTACTGGGGGAAAACGTAAACATTCTGATGCCAAACCCCTACCGCAGGGAGCACGATCAATATCTACAAACTTACCTGAAGACAGGAAAACAAAATGTCATCAATATGTTGGTAGAAGTACCCGCCAAGCGAAAAAACGGAACCTCTTTTCCCGTGGAATTAAGTGTTTCCGAGTCTGTTGTTAATGGCAAAAAAAGCTTCCTGGGAATTATCCGGGATATTTCGGAGCGTAAAGAGTCAGAAAAGGAATTGCAACACGCTTACGCCAAGCTGGAAGAGCGCATCAAAGAGCGCACGGAAGAACTCTGGCATAGCAAAAACCAGGCCGAAAAAACCAACAGAGCCAAATCGGAATTTCTTTCACGCATGAGCCACGAATTGCGCACCCCGATGAACGCCATTCTCGGGTTCACACAACTGATGCACGAAAGCACCAAAGACCCACTACCCAAAGTCCACCAGAAACGGACCACGCAGATTCTGGAAGCTGGCAACCATTTGCTGGAACTCATCAATGAGGTGCTGGACCTGGCAACTATCGAAGCCGGGAAAATCACCGTTTCCCTGGAACCGGTTTGCATTAACGATTTAGTCGAAGAAGTGCTTACCGTAATACGTCCTCTGGCGCAGAATTTCCAAGTCAACCTGATCGATCAAGTCACCAGTCACGACAGGAATTATGTTCTGGCTGACAAAACCCGCTTGAAACAGGTCTTGCTCAATCTGGTTTCCAATGGCATCAAATACAATCGAAAAGAGGGGTCGGTTACCCTTTCCGTGCAGTTAGAGGAAGGCTCCAACCTTCGCATTAATATCACGGACACCGGCATGGGAATACCTGAAGAAAAATTAACTCAATTGTTCGATCCTTTCAACAGACTGGGAGCTGAAGGCGGGGAGATTGAAGGCACAGGCATAGGAATGACCATTTCAAAAAAATTGATAGAAGTGATGAACGGGTCCATCGGTGTGACAAGTGCTCTGGGTGAAGGCAGTACTTTTTATGTTTCCCTGCCCGTTTGCTTCTTGACGCTTGGGAAAATCGAATCCAGGAACACCCCCATGGATAATGCAATAGCAGGCAGGAAAGAAACCAGACGCTTCACAATCTTATACATCGAAGACAACCCGGCCAACCTGAAACTGATAGAAGATATTTTAACCGATTACCCGGAGGTCAGGTTGCTCTCAGCGACATATGCGCAAATGGGAATCGATATTGCCCTGTCGCACAAACCAGACCTGATTCTCATGGATATTAATCTGCCGGATATTGATGGTATCGAAGCACTGAAACGCCTGAGGAATTTCGAGGAAACCCATGAGACCCCTGTGATCGCAATGAGTGCCAACGCCATGAAAAAGGATATTGACCGGGCCATGGCTGAAGGGTTCAAAACCTATATTACCAAACCTATTGATATTAAAAATTTCAGAAGAACCATTGAAAAAGAACTTAAATCCGCGACAATTCACTGATTTAGAGACAAGAAAGAAATGCAGAACAATTTCCTTAACACAAAAATCCTGATCGTTGATGACGAACAGGCCAATATAGCATTGCTGGAGGATGTGCTGGAAAATGAGGGGTACACCAATTTCAAGAGTACTGCCGATTCCAGAAAAGCCCTGGACCTGTACAAAGAATTCCGTCCCGACCTGGTTCTGCTGGATTTGAATATGCCCCATTTAGATGGCTTTCAGGTTATGGAGCAACTCAGCGAGGTTGAAAAAAATTCCTACGCTCCGGTATTAGTTTTAACGGCACAAGCCGATCGAAATACCCGGCTTCGCGCCCTTGCGGCAGGAGCCCGCGATTATATCGAGAAACCTTTTGACATTACCGAAGTGGTCCAGCGAATTTCCAATATGCTGGAAATTCGCCTGCTCCATAACCAGGTTCGGGATCAGAACCAGATTCTGGAGGAAAAGGTTCGAGCAAGGACCTGCGAATTGGAAGAAACCCGGCAGGAAGCCATTCTTCGCCTGGGTCGAGCCGCCGAATATCGAGACAATGAAACGGGCATGCACGTCATCCGCATGAGTCGGCTCTCGGCAAAACTGGCAAAAAAAATTGGTTTGCCCGATGAAGAATGCCAACTCATACTCCAGGCCAGCCCCATGCACGATGTTGGGAAAATCGGTATCCCCGATGAAATCCTGCTCAAGCCTGGAAAGTTGAACGAGGAGGAATGGGTGATCATGAAAAAACATTCTGAAATCGGAGCAGAAATCCTTTCGGGAAGCCGTTCCGCGATTATGAAAATGGCGGAATCTATCGCCCTCACCCATCAGGAACGTTGGGACGGGTCCGGTTATCCTAACAGTTTGAAAGGTGAAGAAATTCCTCTGGCGGGGCGGATTGTAGCCATCTGCGATGTTTTTGATGCCCTGACAAGCAAAAGATATTATAAGGAAGCTTACTCTATAGAAAAATCCATGGGGATCATTGAACAAGGCAGTGGAAAAGATTTTGAACCCCGTTTGGTCGAGGCCTTCAAAGAGGCACTCCCGGAAATGGTCCGCATTGTTAAAGAACTGCCCGATAATGAACCGGCAGATATCCTCAAAGTCTACCGCGAGACCAACACCACGAGTTCTGCACAATAATCCCCGCCCCCGATCAAGTGAGACCCGGAATAAATTTGCGCAAAAATTTAGCTATCAAAACCGCATAGTGAAAAAGCTGATTTTTGACCCAGGCTTTTCTATCAAACAAATTTTTGTGGGTATCAAACAGTAGTTTTGGGATTTCCAACTTTTCAGGACAACGAGGCAGGCAGTCCCCGCACTCGGTGCACCTTGAAGCAAAGTGCCCCGGAAACCAGTGTCCCTCGCCCTCAAACATATTGTATCGAAACCTGCCATAGTCCACCATGCCGTAGGCTTGAAGCAAATTGCGGAAACGCAACACTTCGGGAATATTGATTTCTTCAGGACACGGCAAACATTCTGCGCATAAAGTGCAAAGGTCAGGTACCCCGGCAAGCGGCGCATCCATCCTTGTCTGAACCTCACGAATCGTGGGTGAGGATTTTTCCCCCCTGTTCAAAATGGCGAGGTTCTGGGGAAAATGTTCCGGCTCATGGATCCCCATGCTTAAAGTCGTGATTTGGGGGTGGCTCAAACAAAACCGCCCGTTGAACTCGATCGCAGTCAAAGGATGACAGGTTTCTTTAACCTTTTGCGAAGGATTCCACAACATCCCGCCCTTTTCATTGGGCGAAATGATGAACACCCCCATATCCTTCTCTCCTGCCAGCCGGACAGCCGCAAGGTTACGCTGGAAAAAATAATAATAATGCAGGTTCACAAAACTAAACAGGTCCGTATTCAGGGCCTGAAGAATGATATCCAGGGAGGCGTGTGTGGAAAAACCAATGTGCCGAATAAGCCCTTCCTCGCGTAACCGGTGCAAAACCTCCACTGGCCCTCCCGGCTTAATCGCCGCGCCCAACCTTTCCTCATTATTGATTCCATGCCAACCGTAAAAATCAAGGTAGTCCATCTTTAAGCTGGTCAATTGCTCTTCAACCAGAGCACGGGTTTCCTCTCCGGTCATCGGAGCCCCTTTGCTCATCATCTTAAAGCTCTCACGAGGTACGCCCAGCTCTTTAAGCGCCACGCCGTAAAGGTTTTCGCTTTTCATATACCCATGAGCCGTTTCAATATGGTTGATCCCCAGCTCCAACGCCTGACGCGTGATTTCAACACAGTTTCGCACCGACTCTGCAGGAAGGTACGCACGGGGAGGATTCCACCCATCTTTAAAACGCATCCCCCCAAGGGTAATGACAGAGATATTTTCTTCTGTTTTTCCGAAACGACGAGTTTCCATAATAGTTAGGATGGTTTTGAGATCAATCCGTTCCAACCCTTAGCCACAATATTTTTTGACAACACCCGAAAATGATTGAGGCCTCCGAGCATATCGTCTATACTATTGAAGTATAATAACTTATAGCCACGCAAACCGAAAGGCCTGGGCCAAAATTCAGCCTGACAATAATCTACCATGACTGCTTTTCGTTTTATTCATTGCTCTGATCTTCATATCGACAGTCCCTTCAAAGGCCTGGCATCGCAAGTACCGTCTCTCACGGAACGGTTGAGGGAATCCACCTTTCAGGCATTCCATAAAATTGTGCAATTAGCTCTGGAAGAAAAGGTAGATGCCGTTCTGATCGCCGGGGATATTTTTGATGGCGCAGATCGAAGCCTGCAGGCACAACTGAAATTTCGCCGCGGTCTACAAGAACTCTCTCAGGCAGACATCCCTTCTTTTATTGTCCATGGTAATCACGATCCTTCCAACAGTTGGTCTCACACGCTGGATTGGCCGGAGGGCACCACCATTTTCCCAGGAAATAAAGTAGAACGCTTCCCGGTGACCCGAGAAGGGGAGACACTGGCCTGGATTTATGGAATCAGCTATCCTCAGAAAGAGGTGAACGAAAATCTGGCATTAAAGTTCAATAAAGATCAAGCGCAAGGTTTTGCGGTGGGGCTCCTGCACGCGAATGTCGGGCAACAGCCCGGGCATGATAACTACGCCCCCTGCAGTTTGCAGGATTTGATATCCAAAGATTTTGATTACTGGGCTCTCGGCCATGTCCATGAGTTTAAAGTCCTGCGGGAAGATAACCCGTGCATTGTTTATTCCGGAAACACTCAAGCCCGACACCTCAAGGAAACCGGCCCCAAGGGCTGTTGTCTCGTCACCCTGAACTCCGGTGCTCCGGCTAGTATTCGGTTCGTGCCCACCGATGTGGTGAGCTATCGTTTTGCTAAAGTAGATGTCAGCGGTGCCTCCAGCATTAACGAAGTATTGCGAGCCATTCAGTCCCAGATCGAAGAGCTTGCCAAAGAATCGTTGACCCACGAGGGCTTGGTGGCCCGACTGGTTTTGACAGGGCGAACCGCGACCCACAATGAATTACAGAACCCCGGCACTCCCAAAACTCTGGCGGAAGAGATCAATACATTTTTCGAAGGGCATTCGCCCTGGGTCATCGCAGACCTTTCCACTCAAACTTCCGGCACCTATGACATTGACTCGCTAAGGGAAGGTAAGGATTTCGTTGCCGACCTTATAAATCTTTGCGAAGACGATCCAAATAAGCAACTGGAAGAAAAAATTCAGGATGCCATGAAACCCGTATTCGAAGCCTGGGTGGGAAGAAAATATTTAGATACCTTTTCCGCCGAGGAAGTTCAGGCCGTCACCCTGAAGTCCCGCAATCTGGCCCTGGATCAATTGGTCAACCGCGAAAACCCATAGGAAACACCATGCAATTACGCGAAATTCATATCGATGGTTTTGGCATATTCGCCAATAAGCGGATCACGGGGCTGGCTCCGGGAATCAATATCATTTATGGAAAAAATGAATTTGGCAAGACTACCCTGCTCGAATTTGTCCGGCGAATTCTTTTCGGGTTCCCGACCAAAAGTGAAAAAACCAATCTCTACCTTCCCGCACACGGGGGGTCTCTCGGCGGCAGTTTGAAGGTGGTATTGCAAAATGGCGAAGACCTGATCGTTTCAAGGGGCTCAGGTGCACATGGCGGAACAGTGCGGATTTCTACTGCCAACGAAGTTCTGCAAGGACAATCTGTTTTAAACCATCTTCTGGGAAACGCATCCAAGGATATTTTTAGAAATATTTATGCGTTCACCATTGATGAATTGAATGATTTCAATGCTCTCAACGGAGATGAAGTTAAAAACCGCATTTATGGCGCAGGCCTCGGCCTCGGCAATATTTCCCTGAAAGAGATAGAAAAAGAAATAAAAGGTTACTGCAAACAGCTTTTTCGTCCGCGCGGCTCCTCTCAAATGGGAGACCTGCTGGAAAAAATCAAGATCAACGAGCAGGAAATTCTTCTGATCCAGAAAAACCTGACCTTGTTTGACGAACATCAGGAAAAGCTGGGTAGAATGTTGAATAAAAAGCTCACCGTTCTAAACTCCCTGGAAGACCTGGAATCAGGAAAAAGAACTCTGGAAACCCAGGTCCGGCTTTATGAAGACACGATTCAGTTTCTGGAAGCTCAAAGTAAACTGGAAACCCTGGAAGACCTTTCCCAGTTTCCTGAAAATGGATTAAAAACTTTTGAGTCCCTGAAGCAGGAAAAGAAAAACCTGATCCTGCGCATTGAGGAAGAACAGTCCATTCTGCAAACCCTGAAAAATAACCAGGATGCTCTGACCGTAAACCATGACCTGCTTGAGCATGAAGAAAGTATCCACCGACTACAACAGTCCACCCAGTCTGTACTATCCGCCCTGCAGGATTTGGACAGGGCGCAGATTGAGCGGGAAGACCTGGATATGCACATTGCCGAAGAAATCAAATCCATTGACCGGGATTGGAATGAAGAAACCGTGATGGCCTTTGATTTAACCGAATCAGAAAAAGCGCAGATAGACAGTTTCTATGACAGCTTTGAGAGTTTGAGAAAAGACCGGGACTTGTATCAGGACCGTTTAGAGAGCCACCGAAGACTGAAAGCCGAAAAAATGTCGGAGGGTTGGAACATTCCCGATTGGCTGAAAATGTTCCATTACGGAGTCATCACAACCGGGGTCGCGGGAATGATTCTTGGCGGGTACCTGATGAATATTCCTCTTTTTCTGGTCGCCATACTTCTTGTTGGAGGAGGTCTCTTTTTATTCAAGAAAACTTTTAAAGACAAGAACAGCTTTACCAAAGAAGACCTGGCAGAGAAAAATCTTGCCCGGCAGTTGGAACAAAAGGAAGCGGAAATAAATGAAAATTTCGATAAGTGGAGAGCGTGGCTGAAGACACGGAAACTGGACCCCAGCATTGCACCCATCACTACGAAAAATATCGCCAAGACCGCCCGGCAGATCAAAGTCACAATCGCCCAGCGAGCCAGGCTCGATGAACGTATCCAGCAAATGCAAACCACCTGTCAGGAAGCCCGAGAACGTATTCGCTCACTGGAATCGCTGGTCAAAAACATTTCCAATGACCTTCCCGCCAGTATTGAAATTATTTGTCAGGCATTTGATGAGAGCAAAGCGAATCGGGACAAAAGTAATCACCTTGAAAATCAGCATCAGGAGCAGGCCAACAAGATCACGCATCTGGAAAATCAACTGGATAGCATTTCCACTGATCTGGCTCGGTTTATCCGTTCATCAGGAGCCGAGGATTCCATGGACTTCCGCCGCAAGCAATCCATTCTGGAAATCCAAAAATCTCTAAAAGAAAAGTTCGCGCAGAAAAAAGAAATCATTCAATCTAATGTAGGGCTTGGTCTGCACTTTGATAAATTTATCACAGCCATCCAAACCGCTCCTCTTGAAGAAATCAAACAAAAGCTGAGTCGGCTCCGGGTCGAATTGGAAGAACTGCACGGTGACCGCGAACAGTTGTTACAGGACATCGGAGAAACCCGCAACGAAATCGAAAAACTCTCGTCCAACAACGACCTGATCGCAAAACAAACACAACTGGAAGTCCTGAAACAGCAACTACAATCCCTGGCACGGGAGTGGGCTTCGTATCGAGGGATCCTCGTTCTACTTGACGCCGCCAAGCAGAAATATGAAAAAACCCGGCAACCCGGAGTGATCCGCTCGGCGGAGAACCTGTTCACTCAAATCACCGGTGGCAGTTACCATCGCATTATCAAACCCATCGATCAGGATGACCTGCTGATCGAAAACGACAGGCATCAGAGAAAAGGCGTGCTCGAAATGAGCCGGGGCACACGTGAACAACTCTACCTTGCCATGCGGTTTGGTCTGATCGATGAATACGAAACCCGCGCCGAACCCCTCCCAGCGGTGATGGACGATGTCTTCGTGAATTTTGATGATGAACGCGATGAACGCATCATAGAAATTCTCAGCCAATTCGGTAAACAGAGACAGGTACTTGTCCTCACCTGCCACCAACGCTCCCTCGAAGCCTATAAAAATATCGGCGCCAACGCCATCACTGTTTAACCGGACCACAAACGTTAGGACAACAACCAAATATGCAGTGCTGATAAAATCTTCACTCTTTTTAGCTACAGATATGCTCTTGTGAGATGAAAACAATCTCTTCAGCCACCCAATGCGCTTACCATGACACCCTGCCAAAAAAACTTCTATCTCACTACCTCTGCTATTCCTTCACTACTCCTCATATATTTTTTTCAATGCAGGAAAAATCCTTCCCGTATTCGACAAATAGGCACTCCGAAAAAATAATATCGCCTAAACCCTCAACTTTAAAGGCACTAAAGAAGAAAGCTACTAATAGGGGCTGCTGGTGGGGAAAGCTGATTCGCATTAAACCGTCTTTTCCCTTGAAAAACAAATTATCTCTACTAGAATATCCAAGGATACTTCCATAGGCATATCTATATTTGTGATTTCGAACAATCTGAAATTTATTAAGTTCACAAGAAATTATAACTAGCGGGGGAAAGATCATGACCTCAAAGGATAATTCTGGGTTGAAAGATCAAAAGGTGAAGGAGCTAAATACCGCAGATTTCGTAACACCCGTCAAAAAACACCAAGACAAACAACGAGTTGTTCATAGAAAGTCCAAAAATAGAGGAGCGGGGAAACACGGTTTTAGCGAGTCCAACCCTGGAATTTTTGAAAAGCTCCTCCCAATCAAAAAAAAAGTAGTACACCATGAGGTGTTTGAACTGATGGGGCAGGGAGAACTTCCCCTGAAGGAATTTAGAAAAACTCTCCTTAATTTTTATCCCCTGGTGGAAAATTTTCCTAAATTCATGGCTTTAAATTTGGCAAAAACCCGATGCCACAAACCAGGCCATGAAGAAGCCAAGCAGTGGTTGATTGCCAACATTGCCGTAGAACAAAATCACGCCAAATGGTATCGCGGCTGGGCTGAAGGGTTTGGAATTTCCGAAGAAGAGATAACCCATGTAAAGCCTACTCCAGCTATGGAAGCAGTGGTGAATTATCTTTGGAAGACAAATGAGATGAGCACGGTTCCTGTCTGTTTTTCTGCCACAAATGTAGGAATAGAGTGGGCTACAGGGGAATGGTCTAAAAAAGTGGAGGCCGGTGTAAAATCCTATTTAGATAAAGGTCTTATTGATGGGAACAGGAAAATAATGGCTTGGCTTAAAGCCCATACAAATTATGACGACAAACACCCTTACGAAGCGATGGAGTTGGTTCTGGGCTGCGCTGAAAACGAAACTGAATTGAATGATTCGTTGGAAGCAGCTGAACGTTCTCTCGAATATTATAAAATAGCTCTTGATGATTGCCTGAAATAGCATAATCCACTGGCAAGCAAGCTTAGTTATTATTTTACCTGGGTAATCAACTAAAAGCGTTGCAGGTTTAGCCCCTTCAAAATGAAAGAGTCATGGCCTCTTGGTTAAGAAATATTGCCGAATTTTAATCTTAAGAGGAAAAACCAATTACTCGGTCTCAATGCCTTATCAAAGAAAAAATGAGTATTCCAAGAACCGCATAACACTCAGTAATCCCCTCACATTTGGATGCCGGATTGAAATTCTTTGATGGATAGGCTAGGTTCAAATAATGGTTTTGGCAATTGGGTGATACGCTTTCGCTGGTTGATCCTCCCTGCAACTCTCCTACTTGTCCTTGTGGCGGCATCCGGGGCGCGTTTTCTCGGGTTTTCCACCGACTACCGGGTATTTTTCAGCAAAGATAATCCGCAGTTGCTCGCTTTTGAAACTTTGCAGAACACCTATACCAAAAACGATAATGTGATGTTTGCCGTAGAACCCAAAGACGGCAAGGTCTTCACACGTGAAACATTGGCGGCCATTGAAGACATTACCCAGGCATCCTGGAAAATCCCCTACTCCATTCGGGTCGATTCTGTCACCAATTTCCAATACACCTGGGCCGATGGAGATGATCTGGTAGTTCAGGATCTAGTAGAAAACGCTCAGGGCTTTACGGATGCGCAATTAAAAAAAGTACAAGCCGTAGCTCTGGCCGAGCCGCTCTTGCTGAACCGACTGATCACCCGGAAATCAAATATCACCGGCATCAATGTCACCATCAACCGCCCTCAAAAAACCATCACCGAAACACCAGAGGTGACAGCGTTTGCCCGCGAGATGGAAGACAAATTCCAGAAAAAGTATCCGGACATCAACATCTATTTGACTGGCGTTGTGTTTATGGATAACGCTTTTAACGAAGCGGGGGAGGGAGATATGAAATCCCTCATACCTGTCATGTATGGCATCGTCCTGATCATAATGGCTCTCAGCCTGCGAACTTTCTGGGGAACTTTAACCACCATTTTAATCATGGCGTTCTCTATTCTTACAGGCATGGGTCTTGCCGGCTGGTCGGGAATTCTTTTGACTCCCATTTCCGCCAACGCGCCAACGATCATTCTCACCTTGGCGGTGGCAGACAGCATTCATATTCTGGTGACCCTGTTTTATGAGATGCGGCACGGCAAACCCAAACACGAGGCGATCCGGGAATCATTACGCGTGAACCACCAACCGGTTTTCATCACCAGCCTCACTACGGCGATCGGGTTCCTAAGCCTGAATTTCAGTGATTCACCGCCTTTCCGCGATCTCGGGAACATGGTGGCTGTAGGGGTGATGGCGGCTTATGTTTATTCCGTATTTTTCCTGCCAGCCATGATGGCCGTTTTACCCTTGCGCGTAAAGAAAGTCTCCTCTTCACACAATGGGTTCATTGACACTCTCGGCGACTGGGTTATCCATAACCGGAATCTGCTTTTCTGGGGCATGATAATAATAATCACCCTCCTTTCTATTCAGATTCCACGGAATATTATTGATGAAAAATTTAACGAATATTTCGACACTCGCTACCAGTTCCGGCTCGACAACGATTATGTAGAAGAACATTTAACCGGATTCGAATCCATTGAATATTCCCTCGGCGCAGGGGAATCGGGGGGAATCAGTAATCCCGAGTATCTGAACAAACTCGAAGAGTTTGCAGACTGGTACCGCCAGCAACCCGGAGTCATGTATGTCTCGACTCTGACGGATACGATGAAACGGCTGAACAAAAACATGCATGGGGATGACGAATCCTATTACCGCCTGCCCGAAGCACGCGATCTTTCGGCGCAGTATTTATTGCTCTATGAGTTATCCCTGCCGTTCGGACTGGACCTGAACAACCAGATCAATATTGATAAATCGTCCACCCGGTTCACCGCCATACTCGAAAGCATTTCAACCCAGGAAGCTTTAGATTTGGAAAATTCCGCTCAGGAATGGCTGAGGAAAAACGCACCTCCTGAGATGGCTTCACATGGGGCGAGTCCTTTGATCATGTTTTCGCATATTGCCATGCGTAATATAGACAGCATGATGAAGGGCACCGCGCTGGCCTTGCTTCTGATTTCTGCGATCCTGATAGCGGTTTTGCGCAGTTTCAAACTTGGCCTTATCAGCACAATTCCCAACATGGTTCCAATGATCATGACTTTTGGTATATGGGGATGGATGGTTGGAGAAATCGGGCTGGCGGTTTCAGTCGTTGCGCCGGTGGCCCTTGGTATTATTGTTGATGACACCGTACACTTTTTAAGCAAGTTTCGCAGAGCCCGAATGGAACTCGGAAAATCAACAGAAGAGGCGGTACGTTATTCGTTCCACACCGTGGGAACCGCTTTGTTCCTGACATCGATTATCCTGGTGTGCGGTTTTCTGGTGTTGACTTTTTCCGGGTTTCGCATGAATGTTCAACTCGGATTCATGACCACCATTTCTATTCTTTGCGCCCTGTTGGCGGACTTCCTGTTCCTGCCAGCTCTTTTAATGAAATTAGACCGGGCAACAACGGGGAACAAAAGTTACCCATTAAAGGGAGAAGTATCATGAAGCGCCTGATTTATATTTTATCCATAGCAATGTTTTTTAATGCCAGCCCATCCGCCTCCGAGACACCGGAAGAAAAGGGACTCGCCATCGCCAAAGAAGACGATAAACGGGACAACGGATTCCAGAACTTCACTGCCAACATGGTGATGGTTTTAAAAAACCGTCAGGGCGAAGAAAGTAGCCGCCATATCCGCAATAAAACCCTTGAGGTGGAAGGCGATGGTGACAAATCACTTTCCATTTTTGATCGCCCCCGCGATGTAAAAGGCACCACCCTGCTCAATTTTACGCATAAGGTTGGTGCCGATGACCAATGGCTGTATTTACCTGCCCTGAAACGTGTCAAGCGTATCAGCTCCGCCAACAAATCCGGTTCCTTTATGGGTAGTGAATTTGCCTACGAAGACGTCACCAGCCAGGAGGTGGAAAAATATACTTACAAGTGGATCCGCGATGAAGATCGCGAGGGAGAAAAATGTTTTGTTTTTGAACGCTACCCGGTTTATAAAAACTCGGGATACACACGGCAGGTCGTATGGCTCGATCAGAAAGATTATAAAATCCTTCAAATCAAATTTTATGACCGTAAAAACGCACCGTTAAAAACTCTGACTCAATCCAATTTCAAACAGTACCTTGACAAATACTGGTACCCTGGAACCATGCACATGGAAAATCATCAAACCGGAAAGAGTACCTTGCTGACCTGGTCAGATTATAAATTTCGTACCGGATTGAGCGATAAGAATTTTAACAAAAACAGTCTCAAACGTGCCCGCTGAACATGCCTGTTTTCCCATCAGCCGTCTTGCGATTTCTCATTACGCTAGGGTTTTTCATCACGGCTTCCTTTTCCCATGCGCATGAATTTTCCGGTTTTGTAGGTGGCGAAGCACGATTGTTTCCCAACAGTGCCCTGCACCTCGGGCAGAAAGACGACTCCATCTCTTTCGTTGCCCAACCCGAGTATTACCATGAGTTTGAAAGTGGAAGCAGTTTTACCTTCGTTCCTTTTTATCGCTTCGACAGTGCCGACCGGGAGCGCACGCATTTCGATATTCGAGAGTTCACCTTTCTCTGGCTGAAGGAAGACTTCGAACTGAGACTCGGAGTCCGAAAAGTATTCTGGGGCACAACAGAAATCCTCCATCTCGTAGACATTATCAACCAGACCGATCTGGCGGAAAATGTCGATGCCGAAGATAAACTCGGACAGCCCATGGCCAACATTTCCTTTTCGCGCGATTGGGGGACTTTCGACCTCTATTGGTTGCCTTATTTCCGTGAGAGAACCTTTGTCGGCACAGGCGGCAGATTGCGGGGTTCTGCTGTGGTGGACGAAGACCGCACCCAATATGAAAGTGCCGCCGAAGAATGGCACAGTGACTGGGCCTTTCGCTATTCGCATTTTTTTGGCGATTGGGATGTCGGCCTCGCCCAGTTTGTCGGCACCAGCCGGGAACCCACCCTCCTCAGCGACACCGACCCGGAAGGCAACGCCATCAAAATTCCACGTTATGAACAAATCCTGCAAACCAGTCTTGACCTGTCCTTCGTCTCGGGCGAATGGCTATGGAAAGGCGAAGCACTCTACCGCACAGGCCAGGGCAACGATGATTATTTTGCCTGGACCGGCGGCTTTGAATACACCTTCACCCGAGTGTGGAATTCGCAAATGGATCTGGGAGTAATCGGAGAGTGGATGTTTGATACCCGTGAAGATGAGGCCACCACAGCATTCGAGAATGATCTTGCAGGCGGAATCCGACTGGCCCTGAACGACTCTGCCAGCACAGAAGCCCTGTTCGGCTGGGTGCAGGATTTAAACAGTTCCGCCAGGTTCCTGTTTCTGGAGGCCAGCAGGAGGTTCGGCGACCACCTGCTCCTGACCGCTGAACTGCGAACCTTTCTCAACCAACCCGCCGATGACTTCCTGTTCGATCAACGGGCCGATGAAATCATGCAAATAGAACTGGCTTATTACTTCTAGTGGCGAGCCGCCACTGGCAATGGTCGAAACTTTAATGGGCGAACCATTACGATTTCGCTTCTGGATGTAGCTTTTACTAATTGCCTCCCACGCCGAGTGGGTGGTATAAATGAAGTATGCCAATACAACTTTTTTCACAGGTTTTTCTAGCGTTTTGGGTAGGGCTCCTTTTTGTACCGTCTCCCGCAACTGCCAATACCTTCCACCAACTGCTTGAAGAAAAACAGAAGCTGGAAAAACAATTCGGCATTCAAACTCTTGAGTGTTTTCCTTTTATAAAAAAGATCGGCTTTACGGAAGACCAGATTCCGCTTATCGAGCAATGCCTGACCGGTACCCGCACCCTTAATGAAGCTTTCTCCGGCTCTACAAACCCCAATTATAAAACTATTGGAATCAGCGACCGGTTTCTGAGTACCGCCGGATTTCACACCATCCTGATCCCCTGGAACGCCACCAGAGATGAAGTTATCAAATTCCTCAACAACCGGCCAGGTCATGCAGAGCAAACGGCCTTCCTGGATAAAATCCGTGGATTGAAGCAGGGAATTTCCAGAAAACTCAGGATCCAGCAGTTTTATTGCTCACAAGAAATTTCCAACGACCATTGTTTAAAGGGCTACGAAAACCTGGCTTTGGTAACACTCCCCAACACTCTCAAGGACATCGGCTGGCAGGAGATTGTCATCACGCACACGCGCACCGCACCCGACAGCCCCGGAAAACTTGTCCTGAGCTTTAATGATTCCCCGGCCGCGATGAGAGAATACCTGCTAACAGATCCGTTTAAGACCTGGAAACCAAGGCAGAAAATGTATGAAAAAATTCAGGAAGAATACGGTTCAATTTTTAAAAATAAACTGCAATTGGAAAATCTGGTCTGCGCTGTAGATATTTCGATGGAAGAATGTGAGCAGGGAGCAGACAACCTGGCAAAAGCCAGCCAGAACACCGGTTTCAGAATGCGGCATTGGGGACGGGTGACTATCAATCGTTACGACACCCTGCTCCAGGGAGATTTTCACGCATTCATCCGCTACGATCTACCGCCCGAAGAAATCCAGAAATATTTTTCCCGCAAGGCCCTGAAAACCCAGGTAGCTGAAAAGGCCACGCTCGCTAAAAAACTGGAAGGCCGGACCAAAAACAATCCCACCCAACTAAGAGTGGTCTGTGACTTGAAAGGTATGAGGTCGGCTCTTTGCGCCGCATCCTTTGAAACCTTCATCCGGTTTGTGAAGAAGAACCGCGACTACCGGGTACAATCCCCCTGGGATACCCTCATGTTTGTCGATGGAACACAATTGGACCGGGTCAACTTCGCTCTCAACTCAAGTTCCCGCGATACCTATCTCTACATCGATGCCAACAGCAATGACAAAGAGTTTTCTGATTTCCTCAACCACCACAGAGAAGGCCGATAGCAAAGACTAGATTGAGCCGAGTTAATTTTTTGCTAACAGATAAATATATTGCAAGTTGGGTCCAGCGTCACGCTGGCTAGTGGGGGGTGGCGGTGGGGGTACGCATCTCATCTGGAAGCAGGTAATGGCGGGTATCGTATTCCATGCCGGTTAGCACGAATTGTTTTCCGATTCGCTTTTGTGAGTTGATCACCACCGGGGCCACCAGGTTGGCGGTCATTTCCGTATAGTTTTCAGGGATCGTAACAATGCATCGAGTGAGGAACGGTGCATCCACTTCTAAACCCACCTTTTTTTTATCCTCTTCCATCAACTTCAGTTTGTAGTCCGGCACATACAAGTGGGGATCGGTGATCACAAACGCCAAATGGGGCGACAGAATGGACTGCATCCATTCCATAGGACTTTCCACATTCGGGTTGAAAGGAAGAAGGGTAAACCCGGTTTCCTTTTCAAATCCATACAAACCATCGGGAAATTCGATGACCTGATTTTCTTCAATGTCGAGAGTGCCGAAGCGGGTTGTTTCAAGCTTCATTTTTTGATTTTGTCCTTCACCAATTGAGACACCTTGGTCGGGTCAAATTGATGTGAGGTAGCGGCGGTTTGGTTTTCTTCTTTGATCCGTAGAAAAACCTCTTCGCGATAAATTTTAGTTTCACGGGGGGCTTCAATTCCTAAGCGAATGTTCTTGCCCTTTACATCTATAACGGTTATTTTGACATCTTCATTAATTTTGATGCTTTCGCCGATTTTGCGGGTGAGAACAAGCATAGGGCGGAATCCGTTCCAGATTTGCTTATTTATAAGAAAAGCCTGTAAAAAAACTGCTATCGGCGACATTATAACAAAAAAGCTCTGAAAAAATAATAATTTATAGCCCCAATCCCAATTGACAGGGTTAGGGGGATTGTGTTAATTTTCGCCTCTTTGGTTGATACAAAATCGTGTTGGGACGGTAGCTCAGTCGGTAGAGCAGAGGACTGAAAATCCTCGTGTCGGCGGTTCGATTCCGTCCCGTCCCACCACTTTAAACCTTCCATAACAAGGGCTTTGCGGGAATCTCCCGGAGAGTCCTGTTTTTTTTACCCCTGAAACGTGTCAAACCTGTTCAGTTTGCTTGACTTTACCCACCTATCTGGACAAAATCTGGTCAGGGCGTTACCTAATGAACAAAAAGCTAAAGCGTAAAGAACATATTTGCAAGATCAAGGTGTGAGATATGGTTAATAAGGACTTTAGGAAAGCCGATTTAACAGGCAAGAATTTTCGTATGGCAGACCTCAGAGGAGCTGATCTTCGTGAAGCCAACCTGAGCAAATCAAATCTTACCGAAGCGGATCTGAGGGAGGCAGACCTCCAGGGAGCGGACCTTACAGGAGCTGACCTTGATGGAGCATTTTTGCGAGACGCAAATTTACGTGGAGCCAACTTGACCTCTGTCACTAATATTTTCTGTGTAGACATTGAGTCTGCTTATATTGATAAGGAAACGCAGTTCCCAAACTCAATTAGAATAAAGTGGCGGTCAGACAGAGAATACGTCTGCATGGAAATACATAAAAGAGATAAAAAAGGCCGAAGAAAAGATGGCCGGAGAGTAAAAGACAAGGGAAGGCTTTTTGGCAACCGTAGGCAAAACGAGGATAGACGCAATGAAGAGGATAGAAGAGATATCCAGTCGAAAAAACCCAAACCTAAAAAAGTGAAAAAACCAAAAACTTGAAAAATAGATGCACCCTACCCCCCCCCCGGAATACCTTATCTTTTAGATAAATAGCAACACCCCCTCTACTTTATGTGGACAAATTTTGCTTTTCCGATATAATATTTACACCTATTTTCCGTTAAAAAATTTTAACACCTGCTTTGTATGGAATCTGAAACGACATCCCATCGGGGACCACTAGCCCGTTATTTTTCTAAGCACCTGGAAGACATTTTTGTTCTGTTTATTCTGGTGTCAGTAACCCTTTCTCACTTGTTCTTCCATTTTCAACTCTCCCTGCTCAACCTTTATTACATTCCCATAATGCTGGCTGGTTATTTGCTGGGCAAAAGGTTGGCAATTCTTTATGCTTTCTTTATCGTTCTTTTGGTTTGGGGGCTGATTTTATCCAACGAAGAGGCCTACCTCGCTTTCAAGGGTCAATTTGGATTTAATACGGATCTCACTCTCTGGGGCGGATTCCTGATTTTAGCGGGCTGGGCCGGAAGCTTGTCAGAAAACCTGAAGGAGGAGTTAAGAACCAGCAACCTCTTAAGAGAAGAGTTAGCCAAAGACAAAGAAAATTTAAAAATCCTCAACAAAAGACTCGTTACGGTAAACCGCAAACTGGAAGAGAAAGTTGAAAAAAGAACCCAGGAGCTCGAGCAATCCAACGAAGAACTTAAAAAACTTTCGTGGACCGACCCGTTGACCCAGTTGTTTAACCGCAGAAGCTGTGAAGAACGGTTCAAAAACGAAATCGCACGGTTTAAACGTACAAAAGAACCTTTCTGCATTATCCTCGGCGATCTCGATCATTTCAAAAGCATCAATGACACCTATGGTCATAATGCCGGAGACTATGTGTTGATCGAAGTGGCCAACACCTTGAAAGAATATTCCCGAAAAACAGATATGGTTTTCCGTTGGGGAGGTGAAGAGTTTTTATTCCTTTTAACGGGGACTGGGATTGGAGGGGGAACTGTTATAGGAGAAAAAATCCGAACAAAAATTGAGGAAAAGATTTTTACGTATGAACAACAGACCCTTCCCATTACCATGAGCCTGGGTATCAGCGTATACAAGGACGGACAGGCGATGGAAGATTGCATAAAAGAAGCCGATGCAAACCTCTATTCCGCGAAACAAGCCGGCAGAAACCGCCTGCATCCCACCCAAGCACCTAGCTGACCATAACAAACTTTATTTTCCAGTCCAAGACACAAACATCCGCCCGTTTTTTCAGTTAAATCCCTTAATAAACCAGTGATTAATTGCGACAGGATTGTGACAGTACCCAAAACCAGATTCCGGTACTATATTGTTAAAGTAGTCTAATTTCCCCATTTGGTATAGAATGCGAATATCCGCATGAAAAATAATTTTAATTCATTACAAACCTTGCAGACTAAAAATTTTCGGACCCTGAATATAGAAAACCAATGACACTCGACGAAAATTCTATAGAAGCTCTGAAAAAACGCATCAGGGAGTTGGAAAAATCCAACAAAGAGCTTTTTGATGCCAATCAAGCCAAGAGCACTTTTCTGGCCAATATGAGTCATGAGCTCAGGACGCCCCTGAACGCCATCATCGGCTATAGCGAACTGTTGGAAGAAGTCGCCGATGAAATGAGTCTTGAAGAAGAGATCGGACCCGATCTCCAGAAAATCCATTCCGCCGGCAAACATTTGCTTTCTGTCATTAACGACATCCTCGATCTTTCTAAAATTGAAGCCGGGAAGATGGAGTTCTATAATCAGGACTGTGACTTGGAGGTTCTAGTCAAGGAAGTCGCAAGCACCGTCCAACCCATCATTGACAAAAATTCCAACACATTAGACATCCAGCTGGAAAGTGGACTGGGTTCTATGCCTGTAGATATTACCCGACTTCGCCAGGTTCTTTTCAACCTGCTCAGCAACGCCAGCAAATTCACGGAAAACGGAACCGTTTCCTTCATCGTTGAAAGAAAAACAATCAACGAAAAAGACTGGGTCAACTTGACCATCAAAGATAGCGGAATCGGCATGGGCCCAGACCAGCTAGCCGGATTGTTTGAAAGTTTTTCCCAGGTACATCCTCAGAATATTCTGAAATATGGAGGCACGGGCCTGGGGCTTGCAATCAGCAAGCGAATCTGCGAAATGATGGGTGGCGATATTTTTGTTGAAAGCAAACTGGGAGACGGATCTACATTTTCCGTCCACCTGCCTGTAAAAACCGCGGATAAGAAAAGCCTTCAAACATCCGATTTGCCTGCAGGGGTAAAAAACTTCGCCAAGCAGGATACCGATAGCACACCCGACTCCATCGAAAAAGATAACGTAATCCTGGTGATTGATGACGACCCCATGGTTCATGTTCAAATGAAGCGTTCTTTTGAAAAAGAGGGTTATCGCATCGTAACAACTATCGATGGCGAAGAAGGCCTGTCACTGGCCCGAAAACTTCACCCTACCCTCATTACTCTGGATATTCTGATGCCCGGAATGGATGGATGGACCGTATTGAGCGCATTGAAAGCCGATCCCGAAATGGCAAACATACCGGTGTTTGTCATCTCTATGGTGGATGATGAAAACAAGGGCTATTCCCTCGGAGCTTCGGAGTACCTCACCAAGCCCATCGACCGTACCCGCATCCATATCTTGCTGAAAAAATACAAGTGGGATAGCGGCTCTGCTCTTGTGGTGGAAGACGACAGCAGCACGCGAAAAATGCTGCGCAGGATGCTGGAAGATTACGGGCTGAGTGTCGCCGAAGCAGGTAATGGGAAAATCGCCCTTGACCGTGTGCAGGAACAACCTCCAGGCGTTATCTTCCTGGACCTGATGATGCCCGTCATGAACGGATTTGAGTTTATCGAGGAACTGCAAAAAAAACCTGAATGGCGGTCCATACCCATTGTGGTTATCACATCAAAAGAACTCACCCATGCCGATCGCCTGCGCCTGAACGGAGGCGTGCAAAAACTGATAGAAAAAAAATCCCTTGACCAGAATGATTTATTCAAAGAAATTCACAACATTCTGGAAAGCCACTCGCATTAAACTTCCTTTTAAAAAACACCCCTTTTAGCCGGAAATTTGCTACAACTTTTCCTGAGATTTTGAATCTAATAACCAACTCACCCCTGTGAGGGACTGGGGTAATTTGCAACCTCTTATGCAAAAGGCAGGCTAGTGGAAAACCATGGAACTACTTAAAGAAATTGACACCATTATCGAGGAAGTAAAAGACGAGGCGAACAATTTCAAGGGCGCCGAATCTCATGCAGAGGAAGTCGAGGCGTTAAAGGAAATGCTGGATGCCTTAATGCGGGGCGCACATCAGGTGCAGGAAAAAATAGACCAATATAACGACCGCCGGTACCGCTAGTGGTTTTGCCAGCGAGCCGCTGGACCCGACTTAGCAACAAGGCACGCCTTGAGGAAGTGCCCAAATAACTAGAGGCCCTCTAAAAAAACTCTTTTTTTATTCCAGCTCCAACCTTCTTAAACTCGGCAAGCTCTGATTTTTAGCCAGTTCATCGGCTTTTTCCATATCAATTTCGTTGCGGACCAGAATGAGCATCTCCAGGCTCTGCAGGTTTTTAGACTGCAATAAAGCCTTCATTCCCTCTGTGGAAATACGGTTATTATAAAGGTCCAGGGTTTTCAGATTGGCAAACCGGGGTGAGTTGGCAATCGCCAGAGCCCCGCGATCGCTGATCTCGTTGGCACTCAAATCCATAAAGGTCAGGGCAGTGGAATTTTCCGATGCCGCCAGTGCCTCCACGCCTTCATCCCCTATCCGGTTTCGAGTCAGCTTAAGTTCCTTCAGGTTCTTCATATTTGGCGACTCGGCAAGCATCCGCGCCCCTTGAGCAGAAATCTCATTGCCCCACAAAGAAAGCTTCTCGGTATGCTTGAACGTCGGCGATTCAGCAAGAATCTGCACCCCTTCATCGCCCAGCTTGTTTCCCTGCAAAGCCAGAGACTTTACATTTTTCAGTTCAGGCATTTCAGCGAGAATCTTTATTCCCTTCACTCCGATCTGTGACCGGTTCAAATTGACTTTTGTTCCATCCGGATCCAACCTCTCCTTGATATGAGCCGGAATATCAGTGGGTGGTCCCATTCGCCGACCATAACCATGGCCCCCGTGCTTTCCATGCTTTCCGCCTTTTCCGTGCTTCCCGCTCATATGCCCCTTTTTATCCTCACCGCCATGTTTTTCTGCACCCGGACTCGTCTGCTGGTCTTCATGGGAAGAATGCCCCATTGCAGGCAGAGACCAGACCAACCAGCCCAACACTAAAACTCCTTGAACCACTTTTTTATGCATCAACACGATAGAAATCTCCTTTTTATTTCGCGGCAACACAGCGAAAGCCAATATAGTTTTTTTTCTGCTCTGGAAACGCTTTACCCCGAACCGCCGAGCGAGCCAAATCCAGATTGGAATACCATGATCCGCCTTTGATCACTTTAAATTTTTCGCCATAGAACTCGTTATCATGTTTATTACCCGAGTAGGGTTGATACCAATCTTCGGTCCACTCCCAGACATTCCCCGCCATATCCATCACCCCGTAAGGACTGACCCCCTCCGGGAACTTGCCTCCCGGACTGGTATTGCGATAATTGTCGCCCTTCCCACGAATATTGGCGTTGAGAGCATCCGGTTCGTTACCCCAGGGGTAATGCCGACCATCCGTGCCTCGTGCCGCCTTTTCCCATTCTGCTTCCGTTGGCAGGCGTTTTTTCGCCCAGAGACAATAATCTTTCGCTTTCTGCCAGGGAAGGCTCACCACCGGCTGAGCAGGATGATTCAATCGGGAATTTTCGAATTCACGTGGAGGCGGCTTGCCTGTGGCTTCCATGTATAACGAGTAGTCAGCCATAGTAACTTCATATTTGTCAATATGGAAAGCAGGCAAGGTCACCGTATGCGCCGGGGTCTCATCGCGGTACCAGTCCAGAGACTCGGACCGAAACTGCCTCACCGCCCATTGAACATCTTTCTCGGTGCTCCCCATAATAAAGGGGCCTTCGGGAATCAAAATGGTCTCCCCCGCTGAAACCTTTAAAACTCCAAAGACACCCGAAAACAGAAAAACAATCAGGAAAAACCTGACCCCCATATACTTAATTTTTTTTTCAAAGTCCATTTGCTCGTTGCCCCCACGGCTAGCGGGGAATCATTCCCGTCTTGCGGGCGTATTCAAAAATATTACCCGCTTCGATAATTTCTATCACCTCACCCAGCGATTTCAGGTCATAAGTTTTATTGCTGGACCTGTTGGTGATCGTATCTGCATTCAAATCTATGATCAGGTCGTCGCCCGTTTTGACCTCTTCGACCAAGCGCGTGGCGCATTCAAATGGAATGAAGAACCCACCATCCACCGAATTACGGTAAAAAATCCGCGCATACGATTCCGCGATGACCGCTCGAATCCCGGCAATCTCCATGCAGGCAGGAGCGTGCTCACGAGAGGAGCCACAACCAAAATTTTTCCCGCCGATGATGATGGAATACTTCGACTCACTCTGCCCATTTTCAGTAAAAGGGATATTGCCATTTGGCAGACCCGCCTGCTTGGGCGGAACTCCTGACATCGCAAACTTTCCATAGTTCTTGCGCTCTTCAGGATCACTCAAACTGTACACCAGGTGCTCAGCGGGAATGATCTGGTCCGTATCCACATCGTTCCCCAGAACATAGGCAATGCCTTCAATCACTTTTTTCATTTTATTTATTCGAAGTTTTAATTATTGATGAATTCGGCAGGATTGGTAATGTGCCCCGTCAGGGCAGAAGCCGCCGCCGTGTAAGGCGAAGCCAGATAAACCTGCGACTGCTTGGATCCCATCCGGCCGGGAAAGTTCCGGTTGGTGGTCGAGATCACGACCTGATTGTCCGTAGCCCGACCGAAGGTGTCTTTAGGTCCGCCAAGGCACGCCGCACAGGAAGGTTCGCCCAGATAGGCCCCGGCATTTTTAAAAATATCCACCAGCGTTTCACCACCCAGTTTTTTCTTATGCAAATCCTGCTCGACTTCACGGGTCGCGGGAACAATAAACGTGTCAATCTTCACTTTCCTGCCTTTGAGAAGCCGGGCCGCCGCCATGAAATCGGTGGTTTTACCGCCGGTACAGGAGCCTATATAAGCCCGGTCGAGTTTTACATCCAGACACTCGCTGACCTTGGCCTTGTTGTCAGGAGAATGCGGTTTCGCCACTACCGGTTCCATCTCACTGGCATTGTAGGTCTTCTTGAAAAAATACTGGGCATCGTCATCAGAATGATAAACTTTGTAAGGCGCATCGGTTCTCTGCCGGACATAGTCGAGAGTCACATCATCCGCTTCGATGATGCCATTTTTCCCGCCTGCTTCAATCGCCATGTTGCACAGGGTCATGCGCTCTTCCATGGAAAGCTTCATGATCGCGTCACCCCGCCATTCCATCGCCCGGTAGGTCGCGCCATCCACCCCGATATCGCCAATAACACTGAGGATCACATCCTTGGCCATGACATGCTCGGGAAGCGTACCGGTAAACTCAAAACACATCGACTCGGGGACCTTGACCCAAAGCTGGCCGGTACCCAGAATAAATGCCGCGTCCGTATTACCGATGCCGGTGGAAAACATGCCGAAGGCACCAGATGTGCTGGTATGGGAATCCGTGCCAAACAAAACGTCACCGGGTCGGTTGAATCCTTCCTGGGCCAAAGCGAGGTGGCAAACCCCTTTGTAATTATCGGTCCCGACATCAAAATAATGCGGCAGAGATTGCTCCTTCACAAACTGGCGAAGGATGTCTATATTTCTATTAGCGTGGGTATCCTTGGTAAAGATAAAATGATCGGGAATGATCACTACCTTGTCCCGGTCCCATACTTTTGCGTTTTCGCCAAACTGCTTTTTAAAGATCGCGAAGGTACCCGGTCCGCAAACATCATGCGTCATCAGCACATCCGCATTCACCCAGATATTGTCGCCCGGCTGGACCGACTCTTTACCTGCATGCGCGGCTAAAATCTTTTCTGTAATCGTCATACCCATTAAACAAGTTCCTCTTCAAAGCAGGCAATTAACCCGCAGACGGCTTCAGTTTTACTTTAAAATTTCCGACAAGATTATGTAAGATACCATTGAAAACAGCCAAACCATATAAAATTTTTATTTCTCTCCTTATTTTGCGTAAAATATTCTTAACAAGGCTTATGCAGGCCTTATAACAGTCTATCGCCAAAAAAAATGATCGAACTCATCAAAGAAACCATCGACCGGCTACGCTATAAAATTCCTCTGCGCCCCCGGCAAGTTCAGATCGAAATCACCAACCGTTGCAATATGGATTGCCCCATGTGCCAGAGAGAAGATCTCGGCATCGAATTGGAACATATGAGCTGGACCCACTTCACTACCGTGGTGGATAAATTGGGCCACCACGAAGACATCACCCTGACCGGATGGGGAGAACCCTTCATCCACCCACAGGTTTTCAATATGATCGCCTACTGCAAAGAACGCGGCCACAAAGTAATGATCACCTCCAACGGCCTGTTCACCAAACCCTCAATGGTAAAAGAAATTTTAAACTCCGGTGCCGATACCGTCACCTTCTCCATCGACAGCATCAACGGTAACGAAACCGTTGTCGAAGGGCATACCAGCAACAAGGTCTACGAAAATATCGAAGCCGTGGTGAAAGGCAGAAAACCCGGAACCCTGGGAGTTAGACTGCAAGCCACCCTGCACGCAGATTGCGAAAACGATCTCTATGATGTCATCCGTTACGGAGCCCGGATTGGATGCGACACCATCAATGTAGGTCGGCTGGATCGACAGTTTCGCCCTGATTTAGTTCGTCCCGACTCCCGGCAGGAGCGGTTCATCTTCCTGCAAGCCGATGAAGTTGCCCGGTCCTGCGGCATACAACTCGACTGGTTGCAATATTCCGTGTCCAGTGGACTGACTCGGTTCTTTTACCGCCTGCTGAAAAAGAAACTGCATAGGTCGGGGCAGTATTGCCTGAAAACTTTTGACTACGCCTACGTCACCCGCGAAGGGGATGTGACCCCTTGCTGTCTCCTGCCCAACGCAAAAATGGGCAACCTCCTGCACGACAGCCTGGACACTGTCTGGAAGAATGAAAAGTTCGATCATTTCCGCGAAAACTACCGCGACACCTGCGGCAATTGCGACTTGTGGGTGATCGACCAGATCCCTTCAAGTACCGAACCCTCAACACCCAGCCCCACTAGTCTGCAAGACCCCCTGCTGGTCAAATAGACCTCAAGCCGCATTCAAACCAAATTTATTATAGCTCTTTAACTATCAACAGGTTATCATCACAAGCGAAGTGCCTCCGACCGCTGGTTGGCACCACTCGCGTTTTCATTTGTAGAAATATTTTAATTCATGACCGATTCCAAATTCAAAAACCAGCAGATATTTATCGATAGACGCCCTCTATGGATCGTGCTTTTTGACCGACTGCGCCGGTATATTATTCTGGCCCTGTTCTTCGGTATTTTTGCGCTGTTGCTGACGCAGACCGGCCCTGACAGCCTGTCACCGGAAGGCTATAAAGTCCTCTGCCTGTTTTTTCTTTGCGTCTGTCTTTGGTCTACCAATCTCATTCCCCTGTCGATCACCAGCCTGTTGGCTATCGCGGCAGTTCCGCTGTTGGGGATCATGGAAGCCTCTCAGGCTTATAGTTATTTTGGTAACAAAGCGGTTTTCTTTATACTGGGAGTCTTCATTTTATCGGCGGCCATGATCGCCTGCGGACTCAGCACCCGAATTTCTATCTGGGTAATGAAACATTGGAGCAAAACGCCCGGGCAATTGGTCACAGCCACTTATTGTTTTGCGGGAATCAGTTCGTGCTTCATGTCCGAACACGCGGTGGCAGTCATCCTGTTTCCCATCATCCATGAAATCGTGCAGTCTTTGAATTTAAAACGAGACAATTCTATCTTTGGCAAGTCCTTATATTTTGCCATGGCCTGGGGGTGCATCATAGGCGGAGCCATGACCGTGCTCGGTGGCGGCAGAGTACCTCTCGGCGTGGAAATGCTGGAAAAAGCCACAGCCGGACAGCAAACTCTGGAAATTCTTCAATACACCCAGTTGAGTTTTCCGCTGGTACTACTCATGTTCGCAGGCGGGTGGCTGGCCTTGAAACTCATGTTTCCTCCGGATATCCATGACATCGAACCGGCTCGAAAAGCGTTGAAACAAAAATCGGTGGTCATGGGGCGAGTGACCTTTCAGGAGAAAGGCATTGCCCTGGTGATGGGAACCACGCTCTTTTGCTGGTTCGGGTTTGGCGACCAGTTAGGCATCGCCAACATCGCCATCATTGCCATCGTTCTATTGTTCGTGCTGAATCTCATAACCTGGAAAATGGTAGAAGCTCACATCAACTGGGCCATTGTTCTCATGTACGGAGGCGCCATCTGCCTGGGAGAGGTCATGGCGGAATCGGGGGCGGCGTTGTGGCTGGCTGAAAAACTGTTTTCGGGGCTGATCGAATCGGGCACTGTTTTCCTGCTGGTCATGGCAGTGTTGTCCACGCTGTTCACCACTTTTATGAGCAACTCAGCCGTCATCGCCATCCTTCTGCCCACTGCCATCAGCATGGGGCCGACCTATGGTATCGATCCGGTAGTGGCCACCATGACCGTACTGTTACCCAGCAACTTTGCCTTCATTTTGCCAATCGCCACCCCGGCCGCGGCACTGGCTTATTCTTCAAGGTTCCTGACCTTGAAAGATATGATGTGGTCAGGAAGCATCCTCAGCTTGCTGGGTCTGGTCTGCTACATCCTTCTCCTTCTGGTCTACTGGCCGATGATTGGCTTTCAGTAAAAACACCAATGAACTCCGTCAAACAACTGCAACCCCTGGAGCTGAAAAAGAAGCTGGATAACGGGGAAGATATTTTTCTGCTCGATGTTCGGGAACCCTGGGAATTTTCCCTGGCCGCCATTGATGGGTCAGAAAATTTTCCATTAGGTGAAGTCGTGGACCGACAGCAGGAATTTATCTATGAAGAAGAAATCGTGGTGATCTGCCACCATGGAGAACGCTCGCAAAGGGCGGCAATGGAGTTGATCGAATGCGGATTCAAAACCGTTCACAACCTGATCGGCGGCATCGATGCCTGGTCGCAGGTAGTAGACGCAAACGTACCCCGTTACCGCCCCCAAGGCTAGCCCTGCAACTTTTCCATCAATACCTCGCGCATGATGTCGATCGGGGCAGGTTGGCCGGTCCAGAGTTCAAACTGCCGGGCCGCCTGATTGATGAACAGTTCGCTCCCGGGTATGACCGTGCACCCGGCGGATTTGGCTTCGCGTAAAAGCCTCGTCTCCAGCGGATTGTAAACCGAGTCGAACACCACCATACCTTTTTTAAAGTCTCTTGCCGGGAACGGACTCTCAGTCACCTTCGGACTCATGCCCACCGGCGAGCAATTGATCAATACATCTATAGCACGGGTTCCCGCATCCTGCGCGTGGATCAGTTCGCAGTCCAGTTCCTTTGCCAGGCTTTCGCCCCTTTCCTTATTGTGCTTATACGTGACCGTCAGTCGAGCACCCTTTTCTTTCACGCCAAAGCCAATGGCCTTTGCGGTTCCTCCGGAACCAAGGATCAGGACATTTTTGTCCTTCAGCGTTGTACAGGCTTCGAGGGCTGAAATGGCACCGGAGCAGTCGGTGTTATAACCTACCCAGTCTGATCCTTCTTTTACTACCGTATTGACTGCGCCGATTTTACCGGCTGTTTCATCGATTCGATCCAGCAGGGGCATGATCTGTTCCTTGGCAGGCATGGTGACACTCAGGCCATTAAAGAAATCCTTAAAGCGGGTGAAAAATTTTTCCACATTATCGACAAGAAAAGAAACGTAGATGTCCGAAGACCCCTTTTCCTGAAAAGCCCGGTTGTGGACCAGATAGCCCTGGCTTTTCGATACCGGATTTCCAATGACTCCATAAATCTTAAAATCAGAACGTGCGGTATTGATCCGGTAAATATCTTTGAGGGTTTTTGCCGGAATCTGGCCGGGGGCACTCTCCTGCCCGGACTCGAGACTGCCAAAGGTCAGGAATCCGCCAAACAGCGGAGAAAGGATGCGGCTTATTTCTCCCAGGTCTCCCATGCAAAGTCCGATTAGCTTTTGCTTCTCTCTCTTGGCGCGTTGCAACAATTCAAACATTTTCAGGTTATCGCCAAGGTCCCGGGCGTAGGTGACGATTTTGATGATATCTCCCGGCATTTCGCACATGGCCTCATAAAGCGGAGTGAAATCTTCGGGTGTGTGCGAGAAGTCGTGATAAGAAAGAATGATTCTTGCGGGGTCCCCTTCTTCCAGAAAGGGTTGTAAATGTTCCCGGGGCGTGGAGACTTCAATATCCACGTAATCGGCTCCAGCTTTCAGAGCCTCCCGAAGCGACTTTAAGCGATCTTCATCCGGCCCTTTAAATTGCCCACCATCCAGTTTGGACCGGTTGGTCACGATGACCGGCAGGTTTGCCGAGTCGAGCAGAATATTCAGGTCGGGAGTATCGATCAAGTCCAGGCGTAGTTCTAAAATATCGGCAACCGCCGAAGCGGATGCGATCTGTTCCTGAGCTTTGGACACAGACGGTCCAATAATGGGGACACAAATCATAGGGCAATCCTGCAAAATATATTCTCAAACCAAAGGCAGGATAGTACCAGAATTAAGGCGTTTAAAAAAGTGCAGAGAACCTCTGTGGGCCAACGTGACGCTAAACCCAATAAGACGATGGCAATAGTGCTAATGCGACCACCGAAGGCGTGGAGCCTATTCCCACCGGGCGTGGCCCGGCATTTTCCTCAACTTATCCCGCCTCAACCTCCTCGGTTTGCACAAACTCGGTTTGCACGAACTCGGCTTCCACCTTTTTGGTCTCTACTTCTGGAGACCGCCCCTGGGCGTGCGAAGTCAACGCCGCTCTGGCCTCCTCCGAAATACTGACCCGGTCTCGTTGACCCTGAACCCGTTTGACCGGATTCTTATTATTCAGTTCTGCGATACGGGCCTGCCCCTGATAGGTTTTAAAAACCCTGCTGGCAGGAACAACAATTGAAATGTCCATAATCCTTTCCTTTCAGTTAAACGTTTTTTGAAATTTTTGGTTTGATTCTTGGAGATATTCCGTAACCTTTTAAAAGCACCTGTCCACCTTTCACGCTTTTGATCTTTTCCAGCACCTCGTTTTTCACTATGTTGAGTTTTCCCTGGCAAACGGTTTCCTGTTCGATGATTTTTTCCAGGTCGATTTCAATGCGACGGGCCAGCTCTTCAAATTCACGGGCCAGCGATTCCCGACTGGCCTCATCCAGATCACTAGCCAGGCTGGCAATCTTTTGGTCTGTTTCGTTGAGACCGGCGATCAACCCTTCCTTGCCCTCAATAATCACTGCCAATCGGGAATTATCCTGATTGTTGACGGCTTCCATTTGCTCTCCCATTTTCTGGAGGAGCTGGGCGCAGGTTTCCTGCTTATGTTTGAGAAGCCTGACAATTTCTGTTTTTTGTTTATTCATCATTTAAGTTCATGCCACCGCGATAAGGGTTTGTATTGTGTTTTCTAAATTGATGTTTTCGGTAAACTTGCGGAAATTTTTTGCCCGGATTTCTGGCGAACTCGACTGCACAACCACTTCGTTTTCCTCAATGGCCAACTCACCCAGTTCATCCCGCAAAATGATGCTCAGCCTTTCCGCCAGACTGGGTAGAATTCCGGTTTCAGTATTGGTGAACAGATCAAAAATTTCCGTCGTGTTGGATTCGAGTCCGCGCCGGAATTCTCTTTCATCCACCACAAAAGTGTTGTCCGCCAAACTACGGATGCCTATGGAACCCAACCTGCGCAGAAGGTTTTCATTGTCACTTTGAAAAGCCCGGGTTATTCCGGATTTGACCGCCCGGACCGCAGAGGTGATCGCGACTTCCTGCTGGTTGTTTTTCTTCGGATTGACCACCTTGATGCCTGTCGCAAAGGGATTTCCCCGCCCACCCTGAAGTGTGTCTATATCTTCATTACGTTTAGCCAACCCGCGCGCTCTTTCCTGGGGTTTGAGGGTGAGGTCGTTGCGAATGTCCTGAATATCCCCATCTTGCGCAAATGTCCCGGAGATACTCAGAGCGTCATTGATTTTGGCAATGGAATTATTGAATTGATCAAACAGGGTTGTGATCTGGGTAAAAAATGATGCGGCATCAATGAAGATGTCTATTTGCGCGGTCTTTGCCGATGAACTTTTAATGAGCAGGTCCGTATCTTCGATCACCCCTGAAAAAACATCACTGTCGCTGGATACTGTTTCCCCGTCGATTGTGATTTGTGCGGTTTGTGGGTCTTCAATCAGATTGACCCCAACAAGGCCTCCGGTATCAAGTTGCACCTCTTTCTGTACAGGAAACCCTTTGATGTTTAATTCAAAGAACCCAAGGTTCAAAAGCACATCATCGTTATCCACCAGATCAATTTTGTCGCGCCCGCCTGCAAGTCCAATCAGGAGCAACCGTTTGTTCTGAATCAACGCAAGGACCTTGGACTCCGCAACTCCTCCGTCCAAATAGTCGTTATCATTGATGTCTTCATCCGGGTCGAGTTCACCGTCGCCATCGAGGTCTTCGGCAATGAATATGGCCGGAACAAACTCGCCAGGCCCGGTGTGAATGACATCCAGCGTCCCGTTATTGTTTACATCTTCCGTTTTATCGAGAATCCCGTTACGGTTATGGTCTTCGCCAAAATTGATTTTGTTTTTCAGCTCGAACAGCGAGTCTGTGGATTCAATGGTAGTTTTCACGCCATTGATGAAAAAACTGCCTGTCAGGCCCAGGGCTCCCAGGGGGGTGGATTGCGCATCGGAGGCCAGAATCGCCCCGCTCGACAAACGTACCGGAGTAATGCGGAAGGAATCCAGAGGAGCATTCTTCCCTGCAAATGCCTGCACCAGTGCGGACCGGGTTGAAGAAGCTTTTTTAGGGTTCAGGGCATCCGCATCAAGCAGTTCGGCAACCGTTTTATCAAGGCTTTTCAGGGAGGTGGAAAGGTCATCCAACTGACGAAGTTTGAGCAGAGAAAACCGCTCCTTTTTTGCCAGATCGTCCACAATGGGGATTTTTCTGGCCTCGAAGCGACGGGAAAGCAGAGAAATGGCATCGTTCACCCTAAAGGCCGCCAAAGGCCCAGTATCTGCCAGAGTGGGCACCTTTCTGGCATTGATAAATACCGAGTTAAACAGGATGTCCCGCCTGGTTTCCTGAGAACTGCCGGATTGGTTTAAGGTGTCGCGGGCAATACGGGTATCCAGATCATTACTGGTCGATCTGGTCGAATTGAGGGGGAAAAACGTGGAACTTACATTGTTGAGAATCTGCACGATTCTTTCCGGTCTGGCGAATAAACCCTGTTTCGCCATTAAAGTGTTTAGTCGAAAATGTCGATAAACACATCAAGAATGGAATCGTGCCATTCAAACCGGAAAAAAAATAAAACGCCCGCCTCGTCGGTGCCATGTGCAGACTTCGAACGGACTTTCGCCGTCAGGCAAAAAGCCAGTTTGGAGTGACAAGGCCCTAAAAGGGCTTCAAGTTGAAAACCGAACCTTCGAGAAATATTGGACCAGGCCGCAAACCATGCCAATAATTTTCGAGATCCTATTCAAGTACGATGGGGTTATCCCGGTTACAGCTTGTCTCCTCTTGATGAGCTCCTTTTAAGGCCCGAACAGCATGTCGCTGGCGGGGCCGGTTCGTTCAAATCAAATCGTTTAAATCAAATCACTGACGTTCTGTCCACGCTCGGTTTCCACAGCCGTTGCATCAGACTCATCCCTTGACCCGGAACCGGGTAACGGTTGCACAGGCTCTTCAACCGGCTCAACATCTTGCTCGGGTGTCTCCAACGCAGGTTCATTTCTGACCCGATCTCTTTCCTCCGTCTCCCTTGCATCCCGAACACGTTGCTGAACCTTGGTATCAGTGGCACCGGCCTCGTCTCTTTGCAAATCGGCTCTAGACCTTTCCGTAGAAGATGGGGGGTCGGAATTAAAGCTTTCATCAAGACTTTCCCCACTGTCGTCCGGTTCCAAATCACGAATGCTGGGTGGCTCTCTCAACGGCGTTGCCGGGTTTTCCCGCTCCACCGTAGACGCTTCATCACGGACACGTCTTGCTCCTTCCGAAGTGCTGTCGGGTTCACTTCTTCTCTGAACCTCTTCAATCCGGCCCGGGTCTGCCACGTCATTGCCTGACTCAAATGCCTCGGTTACACGTTCACCCGGACTTGGAACTCCCCCTCGCGGATCAACACCTAATTCTCTCGCCACTTCCAAAGGTGCCAGGTTTTCTTCAGCGACACCTTCCTGCTCCTCAACCGTTGTTTGATCCCGTATTTCGACCTCCTGACCCTCGGAAACGCTGTCCGCTACGGTTGGGTTCTGGCGCGGTTCAACCCTCCCTTCCGCGATAACAGTGCGTTCAGCCTGACCAGGCCGCTCAGCCTCTTCATCATCTCTGTCTTCAGGACCCCCAACCTCATCCTCGTTATCTTCCAAACGACGTGGACGCGAGCTTTCTTCTCTGGCCTCCGCCAATGCGCGCAATCCGCTACGGGTCTGACTCGAATCCAAAGGAAAATTAGCTTCTTCCATGGCGTGTCCCTTTCTAACCAGTTTTTTATTGTTTTTATTTCCGATCCTTGGGGGGGGGTGCTGCCTGCCTCACCCCTACCTGTAAAAAAATCAGTCCCTTGCTAAAGTTTTAGATTTTTTTTTCGATAAGGGAAAAGACTCGAAAGTATCCATATTCCTGGAACACCTTCCGAAAATAACTACCTCAAACTCAAGATAGAGGCATACGCCGTTCTTATCGGTAAAAGTTCCTGAAACTTTAGTTTTAATTTAGGTTTTTTTGAAAAAAAATCCAGCTCCGGCCCGGTTTTCGGAAAAAAAACAACCCGAATCCAGCAAGACACTGAAAAACAAAGCGGTATGAATTTACCCTGAAATCGTCCCTTCCCTATACATTGATGCGGGAAAGCGTCTCTCGCCAATCCTCGTAATAAGGGATCATTTCATATTCCAGCAAATCAGCCAACAAGACCCAGTCCTGATTCTGGTTGGCTTCCAGCATTTGAGCCATAAGGCCCGTCAACGTTTCCTGCCGGTCTTCAAGGCTTTGCCCTTCGATCTCTTTCCCCCAGGATTTAACGATGTTCACGACAACCTGGGAGAACCAGTCAACTCCATCGAGGATTTGCAGGTAAAATTTATGCGCCTCTTGCTCATTGCCCATGCGAAACAAGTCTGCGGCCTGTTGAAAACCAGGGATCAGCTTTTCAAGATACTCCTTTGCGTTACCAAGATTATTGGCCAACAAGTCTTCTAAATAGGCCAGCTCCAACTCAAGCAATTCAATGCTTGAGATAGAAGTCATTAAAGTATCCTGAGCATTGGAAGAAACTTCCTGGCCCTCCAGCCAGATTCTCCTTATATAAGAATCCTGACGGCCTTTTAAAATCGCGTCCAGCACTTCCTTCAGGGTTTCTCCCTGAAAAGACGACTCTTCCGCTTCAGCCCCATTGATGGAAATTTTCATTGGTTCTCCTCAAATAGAATTCATGCCACTAGCCGTGGAGGCAGGTGGCAATGGCCCGTGAAGCCGAGACAACTCTTTGCCCGCCAAATAAAGACATTGCTCATTGCCAACGGAGGCTCTCCGTTAGCCGCAGATAGCGATGACCTTCCGTGCAATTCTAATCTGCCCGTGAGTGCATTGCAACCGGCAGGCCCACATTGACAAGCCGGTGATATGGCTTTATCCTAAATGGACTCAACCATAAAATCAGAGGGCTCAAAATGGTCGACCCCATAAGCGGAACTTTCAGCCAGTTGCTGAATACGATCAACCGCAATCGATCCGGATTGCAGAATTCTTTGGAACGCATCGCTTCAGGCCGAAAACTTAACCGGGCGGGAACCGACCCGGCGGCAAGCGCGTTATCCGCTCAGTTGCAGTCAGATATCAGCGCCCTGACCCAGTCTGTCAAGAATGTAGAATCGGGGACCAATTTTGTCCGCACCGCAGAAGGCGGATTGGCCGGTGTCTCCGATCTGGTAAACCGGGGACGGGAACTGGCTATACAGTCCAGCAATGGTACCTTGAATGACTCCCAAAGGCAGTCCTTGAACCAGGAGTTTAACCAAATCCAGAGCGAAATTGACCGGCTCACCGGTTCCCTTCAGTTCAATGGCCGAAACCTGCTGGACGGTACGTTGGGGCAAAACGCCGACCCCGTCAATATTCAGGCCGGAGCCGGTTCCGGACCCGATAACCAAATCAGCCTCAATGTGGTGGAAGACACCAGCACCCAATCCTTAGGGATTGACGGTGCCGACATTTCAACCACCCAGGGTGCTCTGCAGGCAATCGACAGTTTTGAACAAGCTTCCCAAACCCTGAATGCCGCCCGAGGGCAAGTGGGGGCCGTTGGCAACCGCCTGGTCAGTACCGCTAACAGTTTGAATATTCAAGTAGAAAACCTGACCCGAAGCGAGTCCGGTCTGGCTGACACCGATCTTGCTGAAGAAGTCAGCAACCTGCAACAGGGGTTATTGAGCTTTGAAACATCCATCCGCGCCCTGTCATCACAACTCCAGAATGAGCAAACCCGGTCCCGTTTACTAGACTTCACCATCTAACCACCACTAGGCGTGGGGCCAGCGTGCCATCGCTTTCACTGGCTGGCAATAAGTTATCTCGGCTTAATGTAATCTCCCCCCGAATAAGGGGACCAGGGGGGTTGCCTTTTCATTCCCTCCCACGGAGTGGGTCAAAGAGCCCTTGACCGTCTTACCCTGAAATGATATTAAATACTCTCCTCTTATACGAGAGGCATCATTAAAAATTATTGTCGACAGACTTGTTGCTCATCAACGATGCAGACAACATTTAATTTGGAGAAGAACCAATGGAAGTCAATGAAATCAGAGTAGAGATCAGAAAACACCACGTGACTCCCGGGGTCAATGTCCTGGATCTTGTTATTGACGCCAATGGGGAACAAATCCGCCAGCAAACCCAGCACAAAGATGATGACAAAGCCTTCGATAAATTTGTCAAAGATATCACCGCAGTTGCCCAGGAACTCGCCAACGCCCGCATCGAGTAACCGGGCCACGCCCGGTGGGAATTAGCAAGGGCTCATCAAGCCGCCATAAACCCTTGCTCGCCAGATAGAGCTATTGCTCTCTGGGTCCAGCGTCACGCTGGCGCCTAGGAGGGGTTGGTGATTTTTAGTTTTTTGAGTTTTTCGACCAGGGTGGTACGGTTGAGACTCAGTAGAGTGGCCGCCTTGTTTTTGACCCAACCGGTTTTTTCCAGTGCTTCGATGAGAAGTTCCTTCTCGAAACCTTCCACAAGTTTTTTCAGGTTGATGCCTTCATCGGGAATTCCCACATGGAAGGATTGCTTTAACGACTGTTGCAGAATCTGCGCGGGATTTCCTTCCGACTCGGAATCGTTTGCCAAAGGTGCCCATTTTTCTCTGGGCACTTCGCCCAGAACTTTATCCGGCAGGTCTCTCGGAGTGATGGTAGAACCAATGCTCAGGACCACCATACGTTCCACGAAATTCGCCAACTCTCTAATATTACCCGGCCAGGAATAGTTCACCAATACGTTAATGGCTTCATCGCTGATGGTTTTAGAACTGCCTGTACCATTATTAAACTGCGTGAGAAAATAGTTGACCAAAAGAGGAATGTCCGTTTTTCGGTCCCGCAAAGGGGGGAGAGTGAGGGGAATGATGTTGAGTCTGTAATACAAATCTTCGCGGAAACGTCCTTCCTCAATGGCGGTTTCCAGGTTCCGGTGCGTGGCAGTAATCACCCGTATATCGACCGGAGTGGACTTGACACTGCCAATACGATCGATCTCCCTTTCGGCGAGAACGCGAAGCAGTTTCACCTGCAAGGCCGGCGGCATATCGCCGATTTCATCAAAAAAAATGGTTCCCTGATTAGCCAGTTCTATCCGACCCATCCGGGCATTCACGGCACCTGTGAACGCGCCTTTTTCATAACCAAATAACTCGCTTTCCAACAAATCATGCGGAATCGCCGCGCAATTGACAGCGACGAAGGGTTTGGACTTGCGCGGACTGTTCAAATGCAAAGCCCTGGCAATCAGTTCTTTTCCCGTTCCGCTTTCTCCATAAATCATCACCGTGCTCTGGGAGCCTGCGGCCCGCCCCACGATGTCAAAAACCTCGCGAATCTGCGGACTTTCACCAATAATGCTGAAACTATCTGTGTCGAGTTTTATCTTCATAACAGGAAGCATTATAACCAAAACTGGAAAAGTGTCAAATTTTTCAAGAGGTTATAAATACTTCGGCGAGCGCGAAAAACGTCAAACATCCAGCATCCGGGGAAATACCCATAGCATTGAAATAACTGCAGTTTGATGGAACCTTTGACACCCCTCCTGCCCCTTCGGGGCATGAAGGCAAAACAAATCCCCCCCAGCCCCCTTCGTAGAAGGGGGAGTAAAACCACTTTGGGCCGAGCCCCTTAGCAGGGGAAGCCACTGGCAAAGGCTCGATTGCGCCGAGATAACTCTTTTACCCCTCCGGGGCACGAGGTCTAAGGATGCATATCACGGCTACCAGATAAAGCTGTTGCTCTCTGGGTCCAGCGTCACGCTGGCACTGGCCCCACGCCTAGTGGCCCTCTAGCGAGGGAGGCAAGTAGCGGTAGCTTATTAAGCCGCCAACACGGTTTGAGTGCTGTAAAAGTTATTGCCAATTACCAGCGGAGGTTCTCCGCTAGATTTCGATGTAGAGGCCGTCCGGATCGATGGCGACTTTATAGCGGGGAGTGGTGTCGGAGTGGTTGAACTTGCAGTAGCCTTTTTTAATATTCCAGCCACATTCATCTTGATTGCAAAAGGCGAACATTCCTCTCAACACACCTTTTCCCAGGCTCCCTTCGCAACAACGGCACTGATCGGTGAGGCAATAAAATTTACCTTCGACCTGGAAAAGCGCAAGAACGTATTCGTACTCGGTGTAATCGTGTTTGAAGTGGATTTGTTTCCCGGTTCCTTCCGGCGGAGCATCACTGATTTCTGAAATTTTGAGTCGAGACATGAGTTTAATTAATCCTGAGGCAGGTAAGGACCGAAACGGTCGCGGTAATATTTTTCCAGGTCCCAGCGGAACCGGCCTTTCAAATGAGGGAGTTCTGTGGCGACCTTGTGGTCAAGCGCGACATAATCCTGCGATTTTTGCTCGATGTCTGCCTCCCTTTTAACATTGGGGTCCAGATAGGAGTCGCCCAATGCAGAAGTCCCCACAATGAGCTTCTGGCCTCTTTTGATCCACTGGCCCAGCATGAGCCTTTCTTCTTCAGTTCCTGGTTCTATTGTCATAATAACTTTTCCTGAAAAAAACAAAATTGCGGGTTCATTTAAACCCCCTCAGTCCCCCTTATCAGGGGGAGACTCATATCAAGCCGAGACAGCTCTTTGCCAGCCAATAAGAGTTATTGCACATTGGCCCCACGCCGAGTGGGTTGCATTGTCGAGGGGCAATAAGGTAGCATAAGTATCAATCCATTTTCAATTATGTCATTAATCCATTACCAGTAGAAAGATCGAGGAAATTTATGTCGTCACAACAACAATCGGAAAAAACTGCGGAACAATATTTCCAGGATGGTCTGGCATTCAGCAAACTGGGTGATGACCGCAAGACTTTCGAATCTTATAAAAAGGCCATTGAACTGGACCCGGACTATTTCCTGGCCCATTTTAACCTGGGAATACGTTACGGAAAACTGCGCATGAATCTGGAGGCCAGTAAATCTTTTCGGGAAGCTCTGCGCTTAAAACCAGAGGCTCCCATGGTTCATTACAGCCTGGCCGTAGTCAGCAATTTCATCGGCGAGATGGAAGAAGCCTTCAAACATTATAAAGAAGCCATTCGCATCAACCCGGAGTTCGGCCGAGCTCACAGCAACATAGCCATGCTGTATTATGGCATCAAATCCGGCAAGGAAGCCATTCATCACCTCGTCAAAGCCGCAGATATTTTCAAGCAGACAGGCGATGAGTTTATGGAGAACAATGCCCGCGACCTCATTAAAGAATGCGGCAACGAATTCGATCTCACCCCTGAAGACTGCCAGACTCTCTAAAGTCAGTGTCGATGGATTTTGATGTCGCGATTATTGGCGGAGGTTCGGCAGGTTATGCTTCGGCTACTACCGCCCAGGCGCTGGGGGCCCGGGTGGCTATCATTGATGCCGGGCCTTTGGGGGGCTTATGTATTCTCAAAGGATGCATGCCCACCAAAGCAATTCTGCGTTCGTCTGATATTATGGCGTTGATGCGCCGGACCGAGGAGTTTGGCCTCCACGCTGTTGCTCCGCGTGCTCATCTATCTGCCATCAACGACCGTAAAAATAAACTCATTAAAGAATTTGCCGATTATCGCATCGAGCAACTAAAAGACCCGCGCTTCACCCTCATTCAGGAACGCGCGAAGTTCATCTCCCCGCATGAAATCCGCATCGGAGACAAGACCCTCAAAGCAAAATCATTCATCATCGCCACAGGTTCCGTGATTGCAGACTACCCCGTTCCCGGTCTCAAGGAAACCGGGTTCATCACCAGCGATGACGTTTTAGAAATGCGTGAGGCCCCGGAGTCGATCATTGTTCTAGGTGCCGGAGCCGTGGCGGTGGAACTGGCCCAGTTTTTACTGCGCATCGGTGTCAAGGTAACTCTCCTGCAAAGGAGTCCGCATATTTTATCCAAAGGCGATGAAGACCTTGCCCAACCTGTCGAGCACCAGTTCCGGCAGGAGGGAATGAATCTTTTTACCGACACAAAAATACTCAGGGCAAAAAAGGAACAGGAGGGCTCTGCCGTTTATTTTCAGCATGAGGGAGAAGAAAAACGTGTCTGCGCCCAGGTTATCCTGCAGGCTCTTGGGCGAAGACCGAACAGTGATGGACTCGACCTCGAATCCGCCGGTGTCGAAACTCAGCAAGGCCGCATTAATGTGGACGCAAAAATGAAAACCAACCAGCCGCATATTTTTGCGGTCGGCGATGTAAATGGAATCCATGAAGTGGTGCATATCGCCATTTTGCAGGGGGAGGTAGCGGGGTACAATGCCGTGCACCCTGAAAATGAGCGCGAGGTCGATGACCGTCTCAAATCTTCAGTGGTGTTTACCGCCCCGGCAGTAGCCAGTGTGGGGTTGAGCGAAAAAGAATGTCAGGCCGAGAATATTGCTTACCTGGTAGCGTCCTATCCTTTTGACGATCATGGCAAGTCGATGTGTCTTGGCGAAACACACGGGCATGTGAAACTGCTCTGCGACCCTGTTTCTGGAGAAGTGCTGGGAGGACATATTGTCGGACCCGAAGCGGGAGAGCTGATCCACGAACTCATCACCCTCATGCATTTTCGCGGGTCGGTGAAAGACCTGGCGGCGATACCGCATTACCACCCTACCCTGGCAGAAATCCTGACTTATCCGGCGGAAGAACTGCTTGAGCAACTGCGGTAACGGATTAGTTCAAATCATTTTTTTCCTGTCAAAGCCAGGTGATTTTCAATGCGTATGCAATAATAAGCGCATGAAAAAAACACGCCCCCGCGATTTCAACCAATTAGCCAAAACCATTGTCGATATTACTACAGGGGAAATAGAAGAAGGTGAAACAGAGTTAACAGCTAAACGTCGTGAAGCCGGAAGGCTTGGAGCGAAAGCACGCGCCAAAACACTCACCGAAAAACAAAGGTCCGATATCGCCAGAAAAGCAGCGGAAGCTAGGTGGAGCAAACCAAATTAAGTTCTGCTTCCTCCTGTCCCTTAGATTGCCAAACCTGCCGCTCCGCAACATCATCCGTGAAATCCAAAATCATTTGAATTGGCTCAGCATCACGATTTAGGTCGTTGTAAACATCCACATCAGTCTTCAACTGCAAGCAGTCACCTATAATCTGCTCCCGTCTTTGAACAAAGGCCTTCTCCATATATTCCCGTGGAGCAAACCCCATTATTGCCCAAAATGTATGCTGAACCCCTGCCTTGGTAACACGAACAGCGTGATTGACGCGATATTTGCGGCCATGTTCATCTGTTTTGTATTCAGTTCGCAAAGCTCGCGCCATTTGATCGGCCAAAACATCTACTGGGTCAATTTCAGGCAAAGCCACTAAGCCATGTTGCACCCCCCACTCTACCGCTTCTCGTGCTGATGTCGGCAAGTGCGCATGATCCTTTTCATAAAGGTGCCAAATTTTTTGAAATTGCTCATTTTTGGTGGTCATTCTACTATCTCCTATGAATATACAGGTGCAACATGCCCCCACCCGTCATACGTTGCGGAGGATAAAAGTATGTCTCTAATACTAACTTGATGTGCCTTTAAGTACCTATGATCCCCGGTACGTTTTTGGATTTGCCCAACAATAATGCCAGGGTGGACTCCAACTCTATTGGCAAACGCAATAACATCCCGTGCATAAAAGTATGGTTTTTTCCTGGCATAAAAATTGTTCATTTTTTGTTGGTCAACACAAAACTGAGCTGCATCTTTATTTGCCTGGCGTTCTTCAGAGACAATATCTTGCTCCTGATGCCCTGTCTCGACATCAATAATCGCAGCACCTTGACCGTGCTTGTGCAAAACATGGGAAATCTCATGACTCAGCACAAACCAAAAGTTATCAACTCGGTCATGTAGGTTTGTCATTCCTATTACCGGTGATTGCTTGTCAAGCCAGGTACAAACACCATCTATTTTGCTACCCGGCAACTTTTCCACCACAACAAAACGTACCCCACATTCACTTAACAGACGAGGTACATGCCTAATTTCCGCTGGCTCTGCCCGGAAGCTGGCTATTTGCGCAACAGTCTCTTTAAGTTTCTTTTCGGAGTAGCGAGGTATCACCATTTCCTTCGCGATTTTAATGACACGAAATAGCCAGGCATTTTGGGCGGGCGGTATATCTTCGCTTAAACCAATGCGCTTTGCCGCATGAGCAAGAGGACTTGTCTTGTTAGTCGAATCCTTTTCGAAAAAATCCGAAATCTGATATTCCAGAATCTCCGGGGTCCCGTCTTCAATCCACCCACGTTTAATCATTTCACGCAACGGGTAACTGGATTGCATCAGACTGCGTTTAGCTATGCCCGGATCAGGGTCATTAGCTTGTCTCAACTCCCAAGCCTTTTGAAGATTTAAGAAAAGATCGGGTGAAGTACCAAAGGCTTCACTTAAAGCTTTTGCCATTTCAGCATTTATTCCGCATTTGCCACGAATAATCTGATTCACGGTCGATGCCGACATACTGAGTATGTAAGCAAGGTCGGCTTGTAGCCAACCTCGCGCTTCCAATTCCTCCTCAATAAAAACCCCTGGGGGCTCGGCAAAATTGTTAAATGTGGCATTCATCGTCATGCCTCCTTTTAGTGGTAATCCTTTATAGCTTTTATATTTATTTCTGTTGGCTGGCAACTTTCATCAATATCGAAAACTATTCTCCATTGGTTATTTGCCCGAATTGAATATTCGCCATCAGGATCATTGCTCAACTTCTCAAAATGCAAACTTTTCCAGTTTCGCAAATCTCTCACATCCTTTGCTTCACGCATAAATCTGATTTTTCGACGCGCAGACAAGACAACCTCAGGGGGTAGCTTTGTTTTGTGAGCCGAGTCGGTCTCCACAATGGCAAGGTTTTTATTATCAAATCGAACCTCCATAGAACACAATATAAGCCATCTTACCCAAATTGTCAATTCAATAAATTAATAAATTCGTTAAACTGACCTAAATGCTTGACAAGCTATTGCTAGCAATATATATAGTTCACATGAATCGAAAATCGCTAAAAGAGCGCGCCAAAATTCTTTCTTCCCTTGTAGACGGCAATAACATTCATGGCTCTTCAAGAATGACCGGAGTATCAAAAAATACTGTAGCAAGGCTGCTTGTGGAGGTAGGCCGCGCCACAACTCTCTACCAAAATGAGCACATGGTCAATCTGCCTTGCAAGCACATTCGGGTGGACAGTATTTGGTCTTTTGCTCATGCAAAACAAAAAAATATCTCAAATGACAAATTTAATCAAATCAGGGATATTTGGACATGGACGGCAGTCTGCGCAGACACAAAACTCGTCCCTTCTTGGTGCGTAGGGGCTGGGAGCTCCGAAACGAGCAATTCATTCATCCGTGACCTAGGCAAGCGCATGGCTCACCAGATTCAGCTAACACCACCTAGCCTAGAAACTACTACGGAGTCTTTTGAAGGGGATGTTGACCTCGTAGCAAAAACAGGGACAGAGAGTTTTGCAGGGCCCACAAACACGTTTTCAAAAAAAATCGAAAACCATCTTTACGCCGTGTCTCTACACTTTATGTACTATAACTTTTCGAAGGCCCATAAAGCTTTGAGAACAACTCCAGCAATTGAAGCTGGCGTCACCGACCATTTTTGGACGCTAGAAGAGATCGTTGCGCTTGCAGATCGAACCTGACCCACTACCATAATTACGTTGACAGCTACATAGCTTCCAGTGTTTCAGCCAGGCGGTCCATTTCTTCGCGGCTGTTCAGATCCGTTACGCAAATCAGCAGACAGTTTTTCAAGTCCGGATAACTGGACTCCAGTGGATAACCACCTATGATGCGTTCCTGCTTCAAGGCATTTAAAACTTCCTCAACCGGACGGGGGCATTCGAGGACAAATTCGTTAAACGTATCAGTGGAAAAATGGATATTGAAATCGGACACATGTGCCAGGCGATTTTTTAAATAGTCGGCCTTTCTCAGGTTCAGCAAAGCCAGTTCACGAAAACCCTGTTTCCCCAGAGTAGACATAAAAATGGCGGTGGCCAGGGCACACAGTCCCTGATTGGTGCAGATATTGGATGTGGCCCGCTCGCGCCGGATATGCTGTTCCCGGGTAGACAACGTCAGGACATAAGCCCGTTTTCCGTTCTGGCCCACCGTTTCTCCAGCCAGCCGCCCCGGCATTTGCCTGAGAAATTTTTCCCGTGTGGCAAAAAACCCCACATAAGGTCCACCATAAGAAACCGGCAAACCTAATGACTGCCCTTCCCCTACCACGATATCCGCACCATGCGTTCCCGGTGCCTGCAGGATGCCAAGCGACAAAGCTTCTGCCACGGCAACTATCAGGAGGGTTCCATTTTCCGCCAGTGTTTCTTTTAACGAAGCATACTCTTCAACCGTCCCCAAAAAGTTTGGCGATTGCAGAACAACGGCGGATGTATTCTCTGTCAGGTTTTGAGTGATGAAGGATAGGTCGGTTTTGCCTTTATCGTTGAAAGGGATTTCCTTGAGACTGAAGTTGCTTCCGCGTGTGTAAGTTTCAGTCACCTTGCGGTATTCGGGGTGGACGGCCCTGGAAACCAGAAATTCCGTGCGCCGGTTAATCCGGCTGGACATCACCACGGCTTCAGCAAGGGCAGATGCCCCGTCATACATGGAAGCATTGGCAATCTCCATTCCCGTCAACAGACAAATCATTGTCTGGAATTCGTAAATGGCTTGCAGGGTTCCCTGACTGACTTCCGGTTGATAAGGGGTATAGCTGGTGGCAAATTCCCCCCGGGAAATCAGATGGTCAATCAGTACGGGAGAAAAATGGTGATACGCCCCGGCCCCGAGAAAAACGGAATAATCTTCGGCGGTGGCATTTTTTTTCTGTAGTCGTTTCAGATAATCGGTCAACTCGCTTTCGGACAAACTTTGAGGCAGTCCCAGCAAAGTGTCTCCCAATTTTAACGAGTCGGGAATGCTGTCGAACAAAGCCTCAACATTCTGCACGCCGATTTCGGCAAGCATGAGCTTGATGTCTTGTTCAGTATGGGGGATATACCGCATAGGTCAGGAATTGAGAAGGAGAGCTTGGCGCAAGTTCAACACATCGAAAAAGCCAGATGCTTCGGCAAGCTCAGCATGACAAAATAAAGTCCCTTAATGTCATTCTGAGCGCCAGCGAAGAATCTCTGGATTATGCGAAGCTCTCGGTTAAAAAAGAGCGGAGCTTTTACTCCGTCTCCTTTTGGCATTGTTCGGTGTAGGCATCCGGGTCGAGAAGAGATTCAAGATCTTTTTCATCGGAAAGTTCAATCTCAACAATCCATCCTGCATCGTAGGGTCCACTATTAACTATTTCCGGATTGGTTTCCAAATCCTTATTGACTTTAGTGACCTTACCACTTGCAGGAGCGTAAAGGTCGGACACGGTTTTCACGGACTCCACAACTCCAAAGGGGCTTTCCTTTTCGATCTGGGACCCCACTTCCGGCAGTTCGACAAAAACAATATCGCCCAATTGTTCCTGAGCAAATTGAGAGATGCCGATCACAGCGTTCTTACCTTCAACGCGTATCCACTCATGTTCCAACGTAAACAATAAATCCTTAGGAACCTCCATGGTGCCTCCGATAAATTAACAGTTAATTTTTTTTGATACGGGTCGGTAAAAAAGGCGGCTTGACGACCTCAGCCGGTACGCTCGTCTGCCTGATTTCCACTTCCAGTTTTGTTCCAGGTTCCGCACATTCAGAGGATACATAACACAATCCTATCCCTGTATTCAAGGAGGGAGAGAAAGTTCCGCTGGTCAGTTCCCCGACGGGAGCCCCATTTTTTAAAATCCGGTAATGCGGACGCAGTACTCCCCGGCCCAATAGGCGAATGCCTACCAGTTTACGGCTATTTCCCGCATGTTTTTGTTTTTCAAGCTCTGCCTTCCCTATGAAGTCCTGCTTGCCCAATTTAATGACCCAGCCCAACCCCGCCTCCAGTGGCCTGGATTCCTCATTGATTTCATTACCATAGAGGGCATATCCCATTTCCATTCTCAAAGTATCTCGGGCTCCAAGACCAATGGGCTGAAGGTTAAAATCCTTACCCGCAGAGAGGATAGCCCGGAAAACGGTTTCGGCGTGACCTGCATCGATATAAATCTCAAAACCATCTTCACCGGTGTATCCGGTGCGTGCAATGATGCTTTCAAAATTATGTATTTTTGCTTTTTTAAAGTGGTAGTATTTGATCTCATTCAAAGAAGTTTCGCATAATTTTTGTAGCAGGGCCTCAGAGTCTTTCCCCTGCACTGCGAATTGTGCGGTTTCCGAGCTGGTATTTCGAATCGTAGCATCGCAGGAACCGGCATTTTTTAAAATCCACGCGAAATCTTTTTCCGTATTCGCGGCGTTCACACAAAGGAAATAATGATCTTCAGAAAAACGGTGGACCAACAAATCATCCACCACACCACCCTGTTCCAGGCACATCAGGGTATAAAGCGCCTGATTGTCCTGCATTGAGTCGATATCATTGGTCATCAGCTTCTGAATCAGGTCCCTGGCAGAGGGGCCCTGGATTTCGATCTCGCCCATATGGCTGACATCAAAAATGCCCACTCCATCACGAACGCATTGATGCTCCTGCATGACCCCTTGAAACTGAATGGGCATTTGCCAGCCCGCAAACGGAACCAGCTTGCCCCCCAGTTCTTTATGAATTTGCGTCAATGGGGTGGTCTTGAGGCTTGAAGAAGTCGACATGTTCAGGAAATCTGGTATTTTGAAAAAGAAATTAAGTTCTGTGTATAACTAATTTCATTGTAGAGCGCAAGGTATTATAATGAAATCGAAATGGAGAGGATTCTTCTTGTATGGGTTCAATGAACAACCAAAAAAAATATGACGCGATTCTGGTAGCAGGAGAGGGGAAATCCAGCTACAAGGTCCATCATCTGAATAAAGCTTTTTTGACCATCAATGGGAAATGCATCATCCATTACATGGTTGAATCTTTGCAACAGGTGGAATCCATTCAGGATATCTATGTCGTAGGCCCGAAGGAAAAACTGGACCAGGTATTTCTTTCAGGACGTATTGATTTAACATCTCCCAAACGTATTCATATTGTTGAACAAAGAACCAATCTTTACGAAAACGTCTGGCATACTTTTCTGCAATCCCTGAAGGATGAAAGTGGAGAGGCGCCGAATACAGAATCTCACCGCGACAGAGCAGTTCTCGTTGTCCCCTGCGATGCGCCGCTGATGACCCCTAAGGAAGTGGAGTATTTTATTTCTCACGCGGATATGGAAAGTTACGATCATGTTTTGGGGCTGGTTTCGCGTGAAAACCTGAAATATTTTTATCCGCAGGAAGGAAAACAAGGCATAAAAATGGCTTATCTTCACATAAAAGAAGACAGCTTCCGCATCAATAATCTGCATCTGGTTAAGCCCCTGCGTATTGAGAACCGGGAGTATATCCAGAAAATGTACCAGTACCGCTACCAGAGAAATTTCAAAAACCTGGTGCTTTTTGGATTGTCGCTTTTCGGAAAAGACAAGGCCCGGCACTACAAAAACTACATCGGCTTGCAATTATGTCTGTTTTTCGCCAACTTTAGTCTCGATTTCCTAGTGGATCATTTTCGCAAATTGAATCCCAAAAAAGAGCTGGAAAAAATAATCGGAACCATTATGAAAACCCGTTTTATGGCTTTGCAAGTTCCCTATCCGGGAGCGGCCCTTGATATTGACAACGCTAAAGATTATGATGCCATGAAAATCCGGTTTGATGAATGGTGGAAGTATCTGCAGGAATACAAAGAAGAACCCCTGCCTGTTGCCACAAACTACATTGAGGTTTCCCCCACGGCTCGCACTGAGAAAGTGGCACGGCCTTCATCCACGCCCCTTAGTACCCCTTCGGGGCATGAAGGCTGACGAAAGATATAACGCACACTGGCCCCACACTGAACAAGTTATGAAACAAGACCGATTAAGAAATTTTTCCATCATTGCCCATATTGATCACGGCAAGTCTACCCTTGCCGACAAGCTGATTCTCGCTACCTCAGCAATCCCTGAACGGGAAATGACAGATCAGGTATTGGACAATATGGATTTGGAACGGGAACGCGGAATCACCATCAAGGCCCAAACAGTTCGCCTTAAATATAAAGCCAACGATGGACAGGGCTATACGTTCAACATGATTGATACTCCCGGCCATGTGGATTTCACCTATGAAGTATCCCGCAGTCTTGCCGCTTGTGAAGGGGTTTTGCTGGTCATCGACGCAACACAAGGCATTCAGGCACAGACCATAGCCAATCTGAATCTCGCCATGCAACATAACCTGGCGGTCATACCGGTGATTAATAAAATCGATCTACCCAGCGCAAACCCTGAGTTTATAAAAGAACAGCTGGAAGATGTCCTCCAGATAGAATCCGGCGATGCGGTCCTGGTCAGCGCCAAGGAGGGAATAGGCATAGATGAGTTGATGGAAGCCGTGGTACAGCAGGTTCCTTCACCAACCGGGGACGCTTCCAAAAAATTACAGGCCCTGCTCTTTGATGCCTGGTATGACGCCTACCGGGGAGTCATGGTTCTGGTCAAGATACAACAAGGGAGCCTGAAGGCGGGTGACGAAATCATAATGATGGCAACGGGGAACCGGTTCATCGTCGAAGAACTGGGCACGTCTAACCCCAAGCTGGAGAAATGCAACCAGCTCCAGGTGGGGGAGGTCGGCTACCTGGTCGCCAATATCAAAGAATTGGACCAGACCAAGGTAGGAGATACCATTACCCTTTCCGCAGATCCCTGCGAAAAACCCCTGCCCGGTTACAAGGAAGTCAAACCCATGGTTTTCAGCGGATTGTATCCGATCAGTGGTGATGACTATGAAGATTTGCGCGATGCGTTAAAAAAACTCACGCTGAACGATGCCTCGTTTTCTTATGAAGCGGAAACCTCCACCGCCTTGGGGTTCGGGTTTCGATGTGGGTTTCTCGGGCTACTGCACATGGAAATTGTGAGGGAGCGTATTGAGCGCGAATACAAAGTCGACCTTCTCACCACTGCCCCCACCGTCGTTTACAAAATCATCACCAGCGATGGGAAAACAGTGCTGATTGACAACCCTACCAAACTACAAGAACAAAAGAATATCGACCATCTTGAAGAACCGTATGTTCTAGGGACCATCATCGTCCCGGAAGAATATATCGGGGTAGTGATGGCACTGGTCCGTGACCGCAGGGGAGTCCAGAAAAAAATGGAATACATGAACCCGGAAACGGTACTACTGGAATACGAACTGCCGTTTAACGAAATAGTCCTGGATTTTTATGACCGTCTCAAATCAGGCACCAAAGGTTACGCTTCATTCGACTATGAATTCATAGATTTCAGGACATCGAGTCTGGTAAAGTTGGACGTGCTCTTAAATGGAGAGCTGGTCGATGCTTTATCTTTGATCGCGCACAAAGATAAAGTGTATTATCTGGGCCGCGACCTGGCCAAAAAACTCAAGCAACAAATACCCCGGCAAATGTTTGAAGTGGCAATCCAGGCGGCAATAGGCGGAAAAATCGTCGCACGCGAAACAATCAAGGCACTCAGGAAAAACGTACTGGCAAAATGTTACGGTGGCGATATCACCCGCAAACGCAAACTGCTGGAAAAACAAAAAGAGGGTAAGAAAAAAATGAAACGAGTAGGTAGCGTAGAAATTCCCCAGGAAGCCTTTCTCGCAGTGTTGAGGACCGATGACAAATAAACAGGACACTCTGGATGAAAAGTCCGAAGCCCCAAAAAAGAGCGTTGCCCGCGAGTATACCGAGGCCATTCTTATCGCCCTGCTTCTCGCCTTATTGATTCGCACTTTTATAATCCAGGCATTTAAAATCCCCTCCGGTTCAATGGAGAACACACTCCTTATCGGCGATCACATCCTGGTTTCCAAATTCAGTTACGGCACGCATATCCCCAACGAAATCCCTTTTCTTAATATCAAACTGTTTGACGATATCATTTTGTCTTCCAGCGTTCCCGAAAGAGGAGACATCATCGTTTTCAAATTTCCCAAGGATGAAAAACGGGATTTTATTAAACGTGCGATCGGCCTGCCAGGGGACTTGCTACAAGTCCGACAGCAAAAAGTTTATATCAATGACAAACTTTATGAAGATGCCCACGCCCGCCACACCGACCCGGCTTCCAACGAATCCCTGGTACCAAGAGATGATTTCGGTCCGGTTCTGATTCCGGAAGGTCATGTCTTTGTAATGGGCGACAACCGGGAGAACAGTCAGGACAGCCGCTATTGGGGATTTTTGAATATCAAAAAAATCCGTGGCAAGGCACTTATGATTTACTGGTCCTGGAATCGCATTGATAACTGGATTCGGTTTGAACGGTTCGGAAAAATTCTAGAATAACCTTGCATGACAGCCTCATTAAAAGACAAACTGCATTCCCTTCTCACCGACTGCAAAGCCGCCATTCTGGATTTTGACGGATTGCTGGCCGACTCGGAACCTTTCCACTACCTGGCTTACAACGAAGTTTTCGAACGGTACGGGCACACCCTGAACAAGGAAGAATATTGGGTGGAGTGGACCTCGAAGGGAAAAGGCATAGCAGGAGAAATCGAACGCCATAACCTTAAACTGGATGTGGACCCGGTTGACCTGAGAAAACAAAAGTTCGAAGTCTATTCCCGCTTTTGCCAGAGTGGAGAAATCAAACTGTTTCCTTTGGCCCAAAGCATGGCTAAAATTCTTTCGGTCAAACACAAACTGGCTATTGCCTCAGGGTCCTGGGCCACAGACATTCGTTATATTCTGGAAAATGCCAGCGCATTAAATCTATTCCCGGTTATTCTTGGCAAAGAGTCTGCCGCCAGAGAAAAACCGCATCCTGATATTTTCATAAACGCCGCAGAAAAGCTGGGGCACGCGCCCAGTGAATGTTTTGTACTTGAAGATGCTCTGAAAGGACTGCATGCGGCCAGGGAGGCGGGGATGCCTTGTATCATTTTGCGAAACGCCTTGAATCGCAATATCGACTTTGCAGGCGCAGAACTGGTCTTTGAAAGCCTTGAAGATTTTGTTTCCGCTTTGAAGGCCTGACTGCTTTCTCCCAGTCTTACAACTTTTCTTTTTCCAACTCTGTCTTGAACCCGGCGAACACTTGCTGAATCGGGGGAATGAGCTTTTCCTTCAACTCATCGGGCACCCAGTTGATTTTTTCCACCGGCCAGCTCTCCACATTCCTGATATCGAGGCCGGCTTTCGCAAAGGGTGCTTCCAGACTTTCCTCAAAACCATAAATCAACGCGTTTTTAAACACCATCTCATAAAGGTCAATGATGTCCCCCCGATCATGCAGACCTGCCAAAAAATGCTCCGTCATTTTCGCGATGATTGCGTTGGCATGTTCCTGAAAATCTTCACTGCAGGCATTTTGCAAAGTGCGGTAGATAATAATAATGTCTTGAAGAAGGAACTTGATATCTTTCGGGTCTTTTACAACCGGGCCTTTTTTCAGGTCAAAAAATTCTTTGTATTCCTTGATGATCCTTACCGTATCGCTGATGATCGATTCCTCCCAGGGAACATGGTTCCAAACGAAGAATGTCCTCAGCCAGCTCACTGTTTCGGTAGCATCTTCCATATGCAGGGTCAGGCTGGGCTTGACAGAGTTACTGTAAGGAAGGCGCCCACCCCACATTTTCAGACTCAATTCCAACTGTGGCGAAAACGCCTCCTTGAACACATCGCAATAAATTGAGACCAGCCTCTCCATGTCGGCATGCTTGTCCAAAGGAGAGTTTTGCGGAATGTTAACGATACAATAAAGCCTCCAGATACGCCTTTTGGCCAAACCGTTAGGATGGCAAATAAGATAGGTGCCGCCCCAGACCCCGGAAGTGATGGGAACATCAATCTGGTGAGCTTCCAGCATTCGCCTGGAAACTTCCACAGCGATGTTCTGGTACAACTCGTTCAGGTGGTACAGGTTGAACAAATTGTTATCTGCAAATACCGGAGTTTTGACTAAATCCATCATACCTCTCCTGCAAGAAACTGCTAGCCGCAGGGGCGACTGCGCAAGGACTCGTTAAGCCGAGATAGCTCCTTGCTAGCCAGCAAAAGTTGTTGCCAGTTGGCCCCATGCCTAGTGGCTGCTAGCCGCAGGGGCGACCGAGCAAGGACTCTTTGAGCCAAGACAACTCTTTGCTCGCCGACACCGAGCGGAAAATTATCGAACCAAATAGAGACCCCTTTAATACTATCTTAGAGCAAAAAAAACAAAAAAAAATTCAAGGACAACCTGGATAATGCAGGCTATAATTCTTTCCGCGTATTATTTACACAGGAGCCAAAACCCTTGAAATGCCAGTTTTCATTTATCGGTTTACTCTATTGCATAACGCTGGCAGTCAGCCCGGGAACCCTGATGGCCGAGCCCTCTGCCTGGAAAAACCTTGAGAAAGGTTTGGATGTAGGCATTTTTCCGGCCCCGAAAAAATCTGCTCTCGGCGACTCGTTAATTCGCATTTTGAGGGCCGATACCGCTTCTTTTTCTCTGCGGCTACTAAACGCCTCGTCCGAGGACCCGAAAAAACGCTGGCCGGTAAAAGATTGGGTCAACAGAAATGGACTGGTTGCCGCTATCAATGCAAGCATGTACCAAAAAGACATGATGTCCAGTGTCTCTTATATGAAAACCCGGAAACATACCAACAACACTTGGGTCTCCAAAGATAAAACCATCCTCGCTTTCAATCCCAACGACAAAAAATTGCCCCCAGTGCGGATCATTGATCGGGATTGCGAAGATTTTAACACGCTCAGAAAGCAGTACAGCACTCTCGTCCAAAGCATTCGCATGGTCTCCTGTCATGGGAAAAATATGTGGGGACAACAAAAGAAAATGTCGAGCATCGCCGCCATTGGATTGGACCAGCAGGATCGAATCTTATTCATCCATGTCCGCTCGCCTTACACCACCCACGATTTGATCCATATGCTTCTTAAACTTCCGATCGACCTGAAACAGGCCATGTATGTGGAAGGCGGAGCAGATGCTCAGTTGTACATCAATACAGGCAAAGAAGAGCACGAATTCATCGGCAGTTATTCCACAGGGTCCAGAGAACATGACGAAAACACTTATTCCCATCCGATCCCGAATGTACTGGGCCTGGTCCGTCTTAAAAAATAGGGAAGGTGCAATTTGACAGAGAAAAAGAAAAGCCGTTGCCGGTCCCGGTTCCGCATACTTTCCGGAGACTTGATCGCTCTGGGACCGGGGAAAGTCGATTTACTCGAATCGATTGGTCGAGAGGGGTCCATCTCCAAGGCGGCACGAGAGAGCCATCTTAGCTACCGCCGTGCCTGGGATATGGTGAACACCATGAACCAGTGCTTCAAAAAACCCCTAGTCGCCAGCATCACCGGGGGTAAGGGAGGCGGCGGAGCAAAACTGACCCCCGCAGGTGAAAAGGTCATTCAGCTTTATCGAAAAATGGAAAAAAAAGCCGACACCGCCACCCAAGCCGAATGGAAAACCCTGCAAAAGCTTATCCACTAGGCGTGGGGCCAGTGTGCAATAACTTTTGCTGGCTATCAATGGGTAACTCGGCTTGAAAAAACTGGGCAAGGGCTTGTTAAACCGAGGCAACTCTTTGTTAGCCAATAATGCTTTTGCTAGTCGGCCCCACGCCTAGTGGGCGGCCGGTCGGGTCGCAACGATCTCCAGGCCGACAAATTTTATCGACAGGTTTTCTCCTGGAAACTGGCTGTAGGCATCGGTTTCATCTTCATATTCGTGAAAATCAAAATGCGAAACATCGAAACCGATTTTGCGGACATCCTGAATCAGAGTTTCGCAAAATTTCTCCTCAATCTCCACCAGTGTTTCGACATAACCGTGCGTCAGTTTACTGCGGTACTCCGGGTCGCTGGCGCGTCTTAAAATCTGGCATTCCAAGTCGGTATCCAGAATCAACAGTGAGCCTCCCGGCTCCAGCACCTCTTCGGCCCAGCGTAGAAATTGCTGACGCTCTGCTCTTTGCAAATGATGCAGGAACTTATTGGCAAGAATACACCCATAGGGTTTGCCAAGCGGAGCGTCCGGGAAATCCACATTCAGGACTTCGATGTTCTGCTTCCCCGAAAGTTTTACAAAATGGATCAGCCCTTTAATGATAAAAGGCATATTGTCAGCCAGAATCAACCGGGGAAAGTTGCTTGGCCAGTCATGGATCAAGCGGAACCCGGCAAGCCCTGTCGCCACATCCATCAGGGGAGTTTTCAGGTCATGCGGTACCAGTTCCATCGGGTTATCCCAGGGGAAGTTCTTGGTCTGGGATAGATAAAAGCTGTAGCTTTCACTGAGCAGGGTGACCCATTCCGGGTCATTATAAAAAATCAGGTCCTCCTTAATCAGGCTGACCAGTTCATGGAACAAGAGGGAAAACTTTTCATCCACCTGTTCCTGCGGTTGAGGTAAGGAGGTGCGGTCTTTGCGAAGGTTGAGGTGGATATGCTCAAAATTCAAAAAAACCGCCGGGCGCTCGTGCTGAACGTATAACAAGTCTGCAAGGTCGATCAATATTTCAGGGTAAACCGTACGGATAAGCAGGTTAAACATTTCCTGATCTTGCCGCCCCGTCTCGGTATCCGGAAACCCCAACTTTCCGTTCAAATACTGAAAAACAGATTGGACCCGCTGAGCCAGTTCCGGTGACTTGGTATTTTCCAGACCAAGAAACTTTCGCCCCACATCGGTGACCAAACGCAACTGCTCGGTGGATTTAATAAAAGAAGACACGATCCGTTTTTTCCAAATTAAGAGGGTTTCTTTATAGCAGGGGCAAAGAGGGGTTTCAACCGTTTAAGCCAGCCAGCAAAACTGCTGGTTTATGCAAACCCCCTATATCCCCCTTATCAGGGGGAATATTTAAAGTATTGCGCTTGAGGGCTTGGTCTGCTTCACGGGCAATGCAGTACTGGCCCCACGCCTAGTGGTGGTTCCATCCTGCCCGGACGAGCAGATAAGACGTGAGCAAAAGGCACGGCAGGAGATAGGGCACTCCCTGAAAGGTGCTTACATCCATCAGGGAATAGACCGCAAACAGGGACCGGAGTCCATAAATAATCGCCAGGACCCTGGCCAGCATTTTCTTTCCCTTAAGCAGATAATAGGTCAGCAGGCCTAAAAGGAGTACAAACGCCACCAGAGAAAGAATCGCCGACAACCCCAGGTTGAACGGCGGAATAAATATCATGGCAATTGCAAGATAAACCAGATTCAAGCCAAGAAACCCATAACCCGCATGCATGAACTTGCGGGCTCTGCGATCAAGAACGTCCGTATCGATCAATGGGGAATTTTCGTTTTCCATATTTTAATGTAAGATGAGTTTAATTTGGTGCATCCGCCCCTGCAGTTGCAGATTCACTTGCGGTATGCTAGCTTCCTGCTCTTACTTTACCACTAGGCGTGGGGCCAACTGGCAATAATTTTTGCTGACCAGCAACGACTCATCTCGGCTTAACGAGTCCTTGCCAACTACTTTCTCTAAAAAATATGATTTCTGCCCAGGAACAACTTAAAACCATTCGCCGGGGCACCTCCGAAATTATCAGCGAAGAGGACCTTACCAAACTGTTGACCTCCGGGAAACCCTTGCGAGTGAAAGCGGGGTTTGACCCCACGGCTCCCGATTTACATCTCGGGCACACGGTTCTCCTGCATAAGATGAGGCAGTTTCAGGAACTGGGCCATGAGGTTATCTTTTTGATTGGTGATTTTACCGGGATGATCGGCGACCCGACCGGACGCTCCGAGACCCGTAAAAACCTGACCCCTGATGAAGTTAAGGAAAACGCCAAAACCTATCTCGCGCAAGTTTATAAAATCCTGGACAAAGACAAAACCATCGTTGCCTATAACAGCGAATGGATGAACAAATTCTCTTCGGTGAACATGATCGAACTGGCGGCGCATTATACCGTCGCTCGCATGTTGGAACGGGATGACTTTCAAAAACGCCTTGCCCAAAACCTGCCGGTTTCCATTCACGAGTTGATGTATCCCTTGATCCAGGGGTACGACTCCGTAGCCTTGAAATCCGATGTGGAACTGGGCGGCACGGATCAGAAGTTCAACCTCCTCGTTGGCCGGGATCTGCAACGGGCCTACGGGCAAAAGCCTCAGGTCGTTCTCACCATGCCCCTGCTGGAAGGGACCGATGGCGTGCAAAAAATGAGCAAGAGCCTGGGCAACAGCATTGGCGTTTTCGATGCCCCGAACGATATGTTCGGAAAAATCATGTCCATCTCAGATGACTTGATGTGGCGCTACTACGAGTTGTTGAGCCAGGTCAATGCGGAAGAGTTGGAGACCCTGAAAAAACAGGCCGCATCGGGAGCCTTGAATCCTAAAAACGCCAAGGTGGATTTGGCAAAAGAAATCGTCGCGCGTTACCATTCTCCCGAACTTGCGGAAACCGCCCTGACCGAATTTGAAAATGTGTTTAAGAAAAAGAATCTGCCCGAAGACATCCCGGTTGCGAAAGGCTGGGGCAATGGGTTACAGGGAATCTGTAATATTCTGAAGGACCACAAAATGACCGACAGCACCTCCGCCGCCCGCCGTCTGATTCAGCAGGGATCAGTAACAGTAAATGGGGAAAAGATTTCCGATGTCAATCAGGAGCTACCGGGGAACCAGGAATACCTCATCAAAGTCGGCAAGAAACGGTTTCTGAAAATTCAGCCGGGGTGACGAGAACGTTTGAACCGGATCGAGTGACCGATTTCCATATCAATTTTGCTTTTCACCACAATCGCAGTCGCGGTTTTCTTTTGCGTGGCGATGACTTTTATTTCGCCCAGCACAGACGGTAGGAGAGGTATCTTTTTAGGCTCCAGTTTGTCCCAGACATCGTCCCCTTCGGCTATGACAGGTTCCTCCATAATGTAGGGGATGGAATAAACCTCGAAACGGTCACCGGGCCTCACATCATCTTCCCAACCTTTATCGATATAAATAAAATCATCATACAAGATGCCGATCTTGTCGCCCTTGGACGCTACAATATAACCCTCGATGGATTTATCCGTCTGCGAAAATGCGGAAGTCTGATCCTCAAACTTTTTATACGGCGTGAGCAAATGCCCAGGCTCGATGCTTTCATACGACTGCACCACACGGGCATAAGAAAACTCGTCACCCGGTTGAGTGATCACAATCACACCATGAACCAGCACCCGATGCCCCACAGGTTTTCCCGGATGGACCTTGAGATCCCTGGACTTATAGCCGTTTCTTCGCGTGTACTCCTCAAGTTTTTCTTCTCCCCGCCCCGGTAAAACGGGATGGTAGATAAAGCGGTCCAGCGAGTAGACCGTGAACCGGTCCCCTTTTTCTATTCCCTGACGCCTGCCAATATCCACAAAAAATTCATCTGGACCGGATGTTCCCAGCTTTTGTTCAAACAGTTTGATAACGGTACCTACGGGAGCCAGATCCGATGTAATAAATCCAGCATTGGCGTATTTCTTCTCTGCCGCAGATTTTTTACTGGGGGAAAAATAGGAGCTCTCCGCTGTGGAACCTTCTTTTTGATAATAACCACTGGCAGCCGCCACCATGCCCGGGCTTCCATTTCCCAGAAGCCTGCCCTGTTCCGAGGCAAGAATCTTCATGTCCGGAGTGATCCCGGCCACCTCATTTTCAAGAGTTACCTTTAAATCATCTCCCCATGCAGGCAAAACTCCGAACACGCCAACATACAAAACCGAGACGAACAAAAAACCCAATGAAATTCGCGTCTTCATAAAAGAACTCCGTCTATTACTAATTGAATAGTAATATGTTACACCATTTTCCGCCAAAATTGCAGGATTTTTGCGGAGAACCCTTGTGGGCAATGGGGGTTGCCCTTAGTGGTAATCACCGGAATCTGGCCTGTAGGCTTGAAAGAAAGGGATTAGCCCTTGACATAGGCCCCCTCCGGTGAAATAATCCTCCAAACCTTCCCGTAGTATCTCCGGTTGTCTAAACGTCTGATTTAGTGGGATTCAAGCGGGATTTTCGTATTTTACAGGATTTTTTTAGGACGGATTCATGAAAAGAACTTTTCAACCCAGTAATATCAAACGAAAACGTGTGCACGGCTTCCGCAAAAGAAGCTCCACCGTTGGGGGAAGACGCATATTGGCAAACCGCAGGCGTAAAGGCAGAAAAAGCTTGACGGTCTAATTCAATGGAGAATTTCTCTTTCAAAAAAACTGAACGGCTGGTCAAACGGCCCCAGTTTCAGAAGGTCATGGAGGAAGGGAAAAAGAAACGGGTAGAAAGATTGTGCACCATCTTTTTCGTCCCCAATGAATTGGATAGAAAGAGGCTGGGCATCATCGCCTCGAAAAAGATAGGAAACGCGGTGGCCCGAAACCGGGCGAAACGAAGAATCCGGGAAGTTTTTCGCAAACTCAAGCACCGCATGGAACCCGCTCTGGACATCGTTATCATATCTGGAAAAGACATGGTCACGCTTCCCTACAGGGTGATTGAAAAAAAACTTTCAAACGCCCTTCTAGCCGAAAGGTGAAAGCCATCCATCGCAGGCCTGCATGTTAAACCAAGTTTTCCTTAAATTAGTTCGTGGATATCAGCGCTGGATTTCTCCCATGTTTTTTCCAGCTTGCCGGTTTCATCCCAGTTGTTCAGAATACGCCGCTCAGGCTTTGCATCGCCACTCCCTTGTCAAGGCGGCAGGACTGATCATTAGCAGACTTTTAAAATGCCACCCCTATCATGACGGGGGAGCTGACCCGTTGAAGTAGGGCAACAGCCCGGAATCGGAGATTCGACTTGGAAAACAGATTATTACTCGCCTTCGTTTTGTCTTTGGCGGTATTTGTAGGCTGGGGTTACTTCCTGGCAGAAATTCAGGGTCCCCCGCCAGTGCAAGAACCAGGCATGGAGGAACCCTCCAAATCAGCTCAGGCACCTTCGCCCAAAAGCACGGCTCCAGGTTCAACAGTTATTCCCCAGTCAGAATCATCCCAACCCATTGCTCAGGCTCCGGCCACCGCTCCTGCTAATCCTTTTCCGGGAGAAGAAGTCCTCATTCAGGTTTCCACCGGGAAAAGTCATTTCGTCATCAGCAATCGGGGCGGAACTCTGAAACAACTGGAACTGCCGCAGTTCAATAATGATGAAGGCAACACAATCGACCTGATCGACAATCCCGATCACCTGACACCGGCACTGGCCCTGAAGGCCAACGACCCTGAAATAACAGCAATCCTGCAAAACGCGCATTACGAACCTTCGACAACTTCCATCGCTTTGAGCGAACACAGTCCCGAAGGAAAACTGACTCTGACACTGAACCACTCGTCCGGATTGCAGGTCACTCGAACTTATGTCTTCCGCCACAACGATTATATGGTGGAAATGAGTACACAGATTTCTGCCGCGTCCATGGCTTCCCGGAACCTGCAATACCAGGTACTGTTAGGACCCGGCATGGGAGGAAAAATTGCCTCGCAAACAGACTACATCGTCTTTTCCGGCGCAACCGTATTCGCCAATAACGAACGGATCGAAAATCCGCCGGAAGATATCACCAACACCGCTTATTTCAAGGGAGATTTACAATGGGTCGCCTTCCAGAATAAATATTTCGGATCGGCTCTCATTCCCCAGCAGGGCACTAAATCCGGCGTGGTGTTCAAAGAAAAAGACCAGTCCTTTGTCGGACTGGAACTCGAGTCCGTTCAATCCGCCGCCAGTGCCCAGAATTTCTTTTATGCCGGCACCAAAGAACTGGAAATTCTGGAAGGCAAAGGCCATCACCTGGTAAGGCTGATCGATTACGGCTGGTTCGGCAACAAGTTCGCGTTTCTGGTCAAACCGCTTCTCAAGGTTCTGGCGTTTTTCCATGATCTCACCGGCAATTACGGCTGGTCGATCATCTTCATGACCTGCGTCATCAAATTACTGTTTTTCCCGCTGACTCATAAAAGCTTCAAGTCCATGAAGGGAATGCAGAAGGTTCAGCCCTATGTAAAAATCATTCAGGAAAGAAATAAAGACGACCGGAAGAAAATGAATGAAGAAATGATGGAGCTGTATAAAAAACACAAGGTGAACCCGGTCGGCGGTTGTTTGCCCATGCTGTTGCAGATTCCCGTATTCATCGCCCTGTACCACGCGCTGTTCTTTTCTATCGAACTTCGCGGTGCCCCGTTCATGGGCTGGATCACCGATCTTTCCGTTGCCGATCCCTTTTACGTTTTTCCCGTAGTCATGGGTGCCACCATGTTCCTGCAACAAAAGCTGACTCCATCCATGGGCGACCCGATGCAACAGAAAATCATGATGTTCCTCCCCATCGTGTTCACCTTCCTGTTCCTTTCGTTTCCATCCGGACTCGTCATCTACTGGACCGTCAACAATATCCTGACCATCTCCCAACAATACTATATCTACCACGTAGCCAAAGACTAGCCCACTAGGCGTGGGGCCAGTACTGCATTGCCCGTCAAGCAAGCAATGCCATCAAGCGCACTACTTTAATATCTTCCCCCTGACAAAATCGGTATTTTCATATCCCCTCCCTTCATAGGGAGGGGTTTGGGGAGGGTTGGCTTTGCTCCCTCTTTCTCAAAGAGGGCTGGGGTGATTTACAAACAGGGAGTTTGCATTGCCTCCCTCGCTAGAGGGTGGTAATGTTTACGGTCATGAACGACACCATCACAGCAATCGCCACACCACCCGGTGAAGGCGGACTCAGCATCATTCGCATAAGCGGTGAGGATGCCTTGCGCATCGCCATGATCCTCTTCCATCCCGCTAAAAGTAATTCAGATCTCACTCCGCAAAAAGTCGTGTTCGGAGAAATCCGCGATCCGGAAACTAACCAATGCAGGGATGAAGTCCTTCTCACATTTTTTAAAGCACCCAAAAGTTATACCGCCGAAGACGTTATCGAGATCAGCGCCCACGGCGGAACATTGATCACCAAAAAAATTCTCGCACTGGTTTTAGCGCAAGGCGCACGACTGGCAGAACCCGGCGAGTTCACCCGCAGAGCCTTCACCAACGGCAGGCTCGACCTGACTCAGGCCGAAGCCGTCGCCGATGTCATCGAATCCGCTTCCGACAAAGCACTCAACTCCGCCATGGCGCAACTCAAAGGCGGACTCTCAAGCAGGCTCAGCGCCCTGCACGAAACCCTGCTCAACGCTCAGTCTCAGCTGGAAGCCTCAATAGACTTTTCAGAAGACGGGCTCACGTTTCAGTCGCGGTCCGACACACAAAAACAAATTCAACAGGTCGAATCCGAACTGAAAGAACTGGTGGACTCGTTTCGTCAGGGGAAAATTGTTCGGGAAGGAATGCAGGTCACCCTCGTTGGCAAACCCAATGTCGGGAAATCCAGCCTGCTCAACGCATTGTTACAGGAAGACCGCGCCATCGTCACCCCCATAGCAGGGACCACCCGCGACACGCTGGAAGAACGGGTACGTATTAAAGATATTCATATCGTCATCATCGATTCAGCCGGACTCCGCAATAACCCGGAAATGATCGAAGAACAGGGCATACAACGAACCCGCTCGGCTCTCGAACGCTCCGACCTGGCAATCGTGGTGTTCGATGCCTCCGAACCGCTTGACGATAACGACAAACTCTTAATGCAAGAACTAGGTCAGAAACCCAAACTGGTGGTGCTTAACAAATCCGACCTGCCCTCTTCCTGGCAATCGCAAGAACTCGAAACATTTCTCGCGGGAGAGCAACCCATCACTCTATCGGCTAAAACGCTGAACGGATTCGGCACGCTCAAAGAAGCCATCTACCAGAAAGCAACGAGCGGAGAACGCATTGGCGAGTCTCTCATCATCACCCGCGAACGGCACCGCGACCACCTGCAACAAGCGGCTCATTCCCTGCACAACGCTGTTAATAGTTTGAGTGGCGGGCTTTCCGAAGAACTCGTCGCCGTCGATGTCACCCTCGCCATGGACCACCTGGGAATCATACTCGGCAAAACTTTCGAAGAAGATTTACTCGATAAAATCTTCGGCCAATTCTGCATCGGCAAATAGCGGCGAACCGCCGCGGGTAGTGTTACGGCTGACACTCGCTTCGCTCGCGAGCCGCTAAAAGCGTGGGGCCAGTGTTTAAACCTCCCCTGACAAGGGGGATTGAGGGGGTTGGTTTTATATCCCCTCCCTTCATAGGGAGGGGCATGGGGAGGGTTGGCTGGTTTCTAACCTTTGCCAGCCAACTTGCAAGCAAGAAGCAGTTTGACCCCTTCACAGAAATTAATCTCCCTCTTGTTGTTACTTTTTCTCATTAAGGTTACTATCATGTGCAGAGAAAATGTAGGATTTACCATCTTCCCGTGAAGGGCTCTAAAGTATGGTGGGAAAGTTTTTTTCAGAGATATCTAAAAACGCACAGACGCTAACACATAAAATACATGTGAGGAGTGCGCTGAACCCCATACTATGGCTCACATTAATTACCACACCTCTATGTTGGGGCTTTGCCTACCTATACCCCGCCTTTCAAAGTTTATTAATTTATGCGGGGCTATTTCCACCTGGGGTAGCCATTATTGGTTTTTTTTACTTCATGCTTTGCGATTCACCCAAACTGCAATCCGAAGATTATCAAATCAAACATGAAGCACTGCAAATGATGCAAAGTAAAAAAGGAGCCACAGAGGTTGACCTTGAAGCGGTTGAGCTTATTGCAAACCCATCGGTTAGGCAGCTAGAAAATGAATGAGCTATGAAGGTATTTTGTATAACTTTTAACTCCAACACAATTGCTCGGCAGGTAGTTCTTAATTATCTGGATACTTTGCCTAGTGTGCTGAATTGGTACGCGGTTTTTCCAGGTACTGTTTATATAGTCTCTCGCGCCGATATATACACGTTGCAAGAAAAACTACGCATTGGCTTCCTTGTGCATGATTTTATCATTTCAGAAATTAGCGGCACAACCACTGGGGGATATTCTAACAAGGAGGTTTGGAATTTTATCAACAGCCCTAAATCCTCAGGTAGATGGGAATAGCCTCACACTAATAATTCCGTCAGTATAGAGGGAAGTAAAAAGGCAAATCCCCCCAACCCCCTTCGTAGAAGGGGGAGCAAAGCTAACCCCCTCAGTCCCCCTTATCAGGGGGAGGTTTAAACACTGTACCCCTTCGGGGCATGAGATTTATGGAAAGGGGTATCACAGCCCCACGCTTTTAGCGGCTC